>ENA-ORBV01003339-ORBV01003339.1-microbial-mat-metagenome-genome-assembly--contig:-NODE-3339-length-32224-cov-5.547952_pt1 | contig 32224 bp, 39 predicted proteins | sample MGYA00237777_ERZ505514 | MGnify/ENA primary metagenome ERZ505514 (study PRJEB26160, sample SAMN06269048) | microbial mat metagenome | isolation source: Oligotrophic lake microbial mat | place... | reverse complement strand
TCTTGAGGGTGCCCGCATTCAACGAGGCGCTGGCATTCCTCGTCGCGGCGATCTATGAGCGATGCGCCGGGGCATCCGAGCCCCGCATCGACGACCTGCTCCTGCCGCCGGTCCTTCGCCGGATCGCGGACGGGGAGAAGGGTCTTCGCGCCCAACCGTTTACCAAAGGCGGCACGCAATGCCGACGGTGCGATCTGCGCGGCGACATGCGCGGCGACTTCACGAATCACGGCGTCCTCGAGGAGATGCGACGTCACACAGGCGGCACGGGGCGGGCAGCGGCGATCGCGTCCACCCTGGCACACGTAGAAATGGGCGTGCGTCCCGGTGCTTTTCCGGATGCCTCCGAGCCCGCCGCCCATGAACGGCTCGCCACACGTGCTGCAGAAGACGAGCCCGCGCACACGGTAGTCAAAGACGTCGCCGCGTGTTGGCTGCTCGTTGAGCTGCGCCTGTACGCGGTCGAACGTCACGCGATCGATCAGCGGTTCGTGTGCATCCCACACGACATACTCGGGCGCTTGCCGGAAGAAGTCGCCCCGCTCCATGCGTTCGGCCGTCCGACGCCGCGCCGGGATGGCGCCCACATAGGCGTGATTCTGCAACACGATCTTGACGGTGACGACGTGCCATGGTTGCCGGCCCGCGCATGCGGCGGGCTCCGTGTTGAGCCAGCGACATAAGGACCGCATGGACGTCCCGCCGGCCGCGTACCGCGCGAAGAGCTCGTGTACGATCGCGACTTCGTCCGCTGGCCCCGGCACCAGTTTGATTTTCTCGCCGCGGGCTTTCTGCATGCCACGCTCCATGACGCGCGCGTGCTGTGGAGGGAAGACGACGGCCCGACGGAATCCGAACGGCTCGCGGGTCGACCAATAGCCTTGCTTGGTCGTGCCGATGCGCCCGCGTGTTGAGTTGGCGCGGAGGTTGCGCCGATACTCGCTCGCCTGGGCGCTGCCGATCGCGCGCATGACATGCCGTGCTGTTGGGTCGTTGCTTTCGTCGGCCTCCGCGAACCGCACGAGCCAGCCGTCACGCTTGAGTTGGAACCGGAGCGCCGCCGCCTCGTCCGGATCATCGAAGCGACCGAATCGCGAGTCATTCAACACGACCACGAAGCCGGGTTCGCGGGTGTCGCGCGGATGCGCCGCACAAAAGGCCAGCAAGGCCCGTAGGCCGGGGCGTTTCGCGACGGTAGCCCCAGATATGCCCGCGTCCTCAAACACCCGCGAGAGCGGCGCCTGTAGCCGCGCGGCGAGCGCGGTAATCGCGGTGCGTTGGTCTGCTAAGGACGTTTGCTTCTCGCCCGCCTGCTGCTCGGACGAGACGCGGAGATACCCGAGGGCGACGGTATCCATCGGGCTCTACGCCGCGCGGGGCAGGGCGTCGGCCTCGCGCTCAGCGCGCAGGGCCAACGTGAAGAGCGTATCGAAGAACGGTTCCAGCGAGAGCACGCCGGGCACCGTCTCGACGACGGCACGCAACGGGGTGCCGGTCGAGCGCGATCGCGTCGGCACGCTGCGCGGGATGGGGCGGATCGGATGGTGCATCATGCTATGCCCTCAGGGTGTCGTGATGGTTTGTGCTGACGCCGCACTGACGCGGGCGTGCTACGGTCCCGCATGACCTACCTACTCGACTTAGGCGACGGCTCGCCGCTGATCCGTTGTCGCGATCAACACCAAGCGCTGTCCTTTGCCCGCCTCTGGGTGGCGTTCTGTACGGGCGTGGCGGCGGTTGAAATTCATCCGAGCGCCGGTGAGGATGACGGTCGCATAGCGGTGAGCCGCCCGCGCGAGTAGTCGTTGAGTGGCTCCACTTGCCGGAGCGTAAACCAGCAGGACAGCAGCATCTGGCCGTTGCCTGGCTGACGTCGTCGGGGAGAATCGGCAACTCGTCCTCGATCTGCTTGACGAGGCCAAAGTCTGCGCCCCCCTCGGTCAGGTCGAACTGCTCGAACCTCGGATTAAAATTCAGGTTCATGGAGCCGCGCAGCAGCAGCTTCCAGTCCGCATTCTCGATCGTGGCGATCTTGGCGTGGTTGACCACGTACCGCACCGACTCGCCGCCAAACGCGCCCTGCCATTGGCGAATCACGCCAAGATCGCGCGCGTGCGCCTGCGGCGTGCTGGCATTTTTGTTGCGCATTCCCTGATCGACAATCAGCCGCCCGCTGGTCAGCCGGTCATCGCGCCGCAGGCGCTCCAGACACTCGACCTCGTACTCCGCGACGGTCCATGTCCAGAGCGACACCGCGGCCGGGCCGGTCTGGTCCAGACACGCGAGCACGGCGTCGATCATCGAGAATTGGCCGCGCGTGATTGCAAAAAGCGACGCGCCGGGCTCGAGCGTGCCGATACAGTCCGTCGCGTTCTGAAAACTTTGGACGGCGTGTTTGCGCCGGGACGTACGGGCGGACGATCCCATCATCGGGTCCGCTCCAGCGTCACCGTGACGCGCGGCCCCGTCGTGTCGATCCGGACCACGCGCGCCAGCCAGTCCGACGCGCTGCCGGGGATGGTGATCTCGCCCGACAGCCAGCGGCGCACCGTCCGCTCGTCCCGGCCGATCACGACGCGGGCGAACTCCACCACCCCGAGCCCGCTCTCGGTCACCAGCGCCGAGAGCAGGGGCAGCGCGGTCGGCTCAGACATGGGCGGGGTACTCCGTGCGGAGCCGACGCCACGTCGCGTCGATGATCGCGCGGCAGTGGTCCGCGATGCGGGTCGAGTCGAGCCAGTGACCGTCCGCGTCCTCGGCCCAGACGCTCACGCCGTCACGGCACCGCACGTTTTCGGACTCGACCCGCGCCAGCGGATAGGCGGCGCGGATCGCGTTAACGTAGCAGCCGGCCGCGTCCTTCTCGCGGAGCATCGTACACAGGGCCGCGTCGTCGGTGGACACGGTGATGCGAACGAAGTCGGTCGGGTTCATGGCTTAGACCTCCTCGCCCGCGCCGTGGTCCGTCTCGGCGCACCACAGCGAGTAACCGGTCGTCTCGTCCTGCGCCAGCAAGACCACGAGGCGCGGGATGTCGGACATCGGCGCGACGTAGTGCAGCTGCATGGCGTCGTCGTAGTACCGGACCGCCGTGCCGCTGGCGACCACATCGCCGTCGATGGCGTCTATGGCGTTTTGCATGGCGGGGGTGATCGGCGTGGTGGTCATCGTGTGCTCCGGGCATCGCCCAGTGAGTGTCTGCGTCGTCAGCGGTGCGCTGCTCGACACAGGGAATATACCGGGCATATGCCCACCGCGCAAGGGGCAATATCGTGAGGAAGACAACCGTGACAATCGGGCGCGCCATCCCGCTCACGTGGGAGCAAGCCACCGTCACCGCCACCGCCGAGGGCATGCGGTTTACGATCCCCGTCATCACGTCCGCTAACCGCATCTGGCGCACCGGCCAAGGGCGCACCTACAAGGCCAAGGGCGCCGGCGCGGACGAGATGCAGGCCCGCACGCGATTCCCGCGCGTCGCTCAGTCCGGCGCGCTCACCGTCCGGATCACCTGGTACCGGCGGACGCGGTCCGGCGACACCGATAACCGGATCAAGCCCACGCTCGATCTGCTCAGAGGGATCGCCTACCACGACGACGCCAGCATCTGCCGTATCGAGGCCGAGCGCATCGACGACGGCAGCCCTGCACGGATCGTCGTCGATGTGGTACCGTACACCGAACCCAACCGGAGAGCCGCATGAGCCTCAACCTCTCGCTCAAAGTCGAGCACCTGGCCGACGTGCAAGCGATGATCAAGGCGCTTGGACCCGACGCGCGGAAGGCGTCCGCGCTGTGGGTCAACATGCTGGGCGAGCACATGCAGGGGAGCATGCGCAAGGGCATTGCCGACCGGTTCAACCTCCGAGGGACACAGGCCGCTTTCAGCCGAGCCGTCGTCTTCGTGTCCGCCAAGGACACCGCGCGCGGCGCCCGACAGGCCGTGCTCAAGATCGGCAGCGAGAACGCCAACACCGGCACGGGGAAATTGGGGCGCATGCTGGCCCGGTACGAAGAGGCGGGGCAGCGCTCCTCGGCCGCCACGTTCCGCACGTCGTCCGGCATTGTGCAGCAAGGGTTCTTCGTGCCTGGCGCAGGGCTCAGGACCACGACAGCCAACCCCGCGCGCAACCTCTACCCGAAGGCCATCGGCATAGCGCTCCGCATCGGCAAGCAAGGCAAAGCCGACAGCTACGCCAATACGTCGCGCAATGCACGCAAGGGCAAGAAGCCACGAGCGGCTGAGTCGTTCTACGCGATCGCGAATGTCGGCATCTTCCGACGCACCGCGAAGGGCAAGGGCCAGCCGATCTGGTGGTTCGAGCGCCAGATCCGGACACCAGCACGAACCAAGCTATGGGAAACGGCGCAGGAGGTGTTCAACCGGTTCGCGGCTGGCTACGGCTACGAGGCGGTGCAGATCGTGGTCGACCGAGGGGGCGGGCGGTGATGCGCGGACGCCACATAGGGCGGCAACTGTTGCCGCTTGGGTCCCCCCCCGGGGGGGGCCTACCTCGGGTAACCGGAGACCGTGTTATTAGTCTACAGAGCCTAACGCCGTTAACTGGGTTGAATTGATGCCAAAACCGGGCAGGTTGACCGTTGTTGCGCCGGGTTCCGGCGAGATCAGCGCGAGCGCGGCGGCGCGGCAAATGCATCTGAGCGCGCAAGCCGTTGGCATCTGGTGCGCGAAGCCGGGCGCGCCGGTCCGCCGCGAGGGGGCTCGGGTGATCGTGCAATGGCCCGAGCTTATGCGCTGGCGAGAGCGGGAGCTGTGCCGGCAGGCCGTGGACGAAGCGCTGCGCAAGCTAAAGCCCGCCGTGGGCGACGGGCACTGGGCCGACCGCAAGGGCGAGGCGGACGCGCGGCGGGCCGAGCTGGACGTCGCGCGGATGGAGTCGTCGATGGTGCTCGTGGACGAGGCCGCGTCGGTCACGGAAAGGATATTTGCCGATCTCCGTGCCAAGTTGATGCCGTTTGCGCGCACCGTGTCGCCGACGCTGCTCGGCGCGAAAACGATTGTTGAAATGGAGCAGCGGCTGCACCCCGCTATCGCGCGGCTGATGCGCACGCTGTCTGCGGTTGGCGAACCGGTGGACGAGGCGGCGTGACGCCCAGCGCTGGCGGGCTCGAGCTTCGTGACCGCATCCGCGAGCAAGTGCGGCGGTTGTTGGCGCCCCCGCCGACGCTGTCGGTGTCTGAGTGGGCCGATCGCTACCGCACCGTGCCGTCGTATTCTGCCGACGCGGGCCAGTGGGTGACGGCGCGCACGCCGTACCTGCGCGAGATAATGGACAGTTTCAGCGAACCGGGCGTCAACCGCGTGGTGTTTAAAAAGTGCGCCCGCATCGGGGCGACGGAAGCGGGCCTGAATATCGTGCTGTACTTCGTTCATCAGGACCCGTCGTCGGTGATGATCGTGCAGCCGACCGTCGACGACGCGAAAGATTTTAGCAAAGAGCAGCTCGCGCCGTCCATCGAGGAGACGCCGGTCGTTGCCGAGCGCGTGTCGAACGCGGTGAAGGACTCGAAAAACACGATCACCGCCAAGGTCTTCCCGGGTGGGAGTATCGTGCTTGGTGGTGCGAACTCGCCGCGCTTTTTTCGTCGCCGGACGGTGCGCGTGCTGATACTGGAGGAGGTCAACGGGTACGGCGGTTCGTCGTCCGCGAAAGGCGAGGGCGACCAGATCAAGCTGGCCGAAAAACGCACGGAGACGCTGGGCTATCGGCGAAAAATCTACCTGAATTCGACGCCGACGACGAAGGGCGAGTGCCGGATCTCGCGCGAGTTCGCAAAATCAGACCAGCGCTTCTATCACGTGCCGTGCCCGCATTGTGGGCACGCACAGCGGCTGGTGTGGGAGCGCCTGAGATACAAGGATCTCCCACAGCCCGGGTATCAGTGCGTCGCGTGTGAACGGCTGATCGACGAGCGCGAAAAGGACGGGATGCTGGCGTCGGGGGCGTGGGTGGTGACGCGCCCGCTGAGCGAGACGCGCGGCTATCACCTCAACGCGCTGTATTCCCCCTTCGCGCGGTGGACGACGCTGGTGCAAGAATGGATTGACGCGCAGGGCGACCCGGAGGCGCTGCAGGTCTTCGCGAATACCGCGCTCGGCGAGGAGTGGGAGGATCGGGCGACGATGGAGCTGCAGGAGACGGTGCAGGCGCGTGCCGCGCAGTACGAGCCGGCGGGCGCGGCGTGGCGCGTTCCACGCGGCGCGTGCGTGTTGCTCTGTGGCGTCGACAAGCAGCCGAACGCGCTGCACTACGTCGTGCGCGCGTACGGCCCCGGAGAGCAATCGTGGCTGATTGACTGGGGGATTTTTTTTGGCGACACGTCACACGGCGACGTGTGGGCGCAGCTCGACGACTGGCGCACCACTCGGACGTGGACGCACGAACACGGCGCGACGATGCAGATTCGCGCGATGGCGATTGACTCCGGGGACGACCCCGACCCGGTATACCAGTACACCAAGCCACGGCTGGCGCAGGGCGTGTTCGCGGTGAAGGGCGCGGCCGATCCGAACGCCGATATTGCACCGAAGAACTTCACGCGCACGCGCCTAAACTCGCGGCTGTATCTCCTCGGCACACAGGCGATCAAGAAGCGGTTGTTGCGTCGCGTGGGCATGATCCCGCCGACGCCGTACGCGCTGGACGCGGGGCCGATGTTTTTGCACTTCAACGAGCGCGCCGACAGCGCGTATTTCGCGGAATTCTTTTCGCAAAAACTCGTGAAACACGAGTACCGGGGGAAGACCGTCAGCATGTACGTCAAGCGCAGCGGTCAGCGCGACGAAACGCTGGACTGTGAGGTGTACGCGTACGCGCTGTTGCATATCGGACCGGTTGCGCCGTCGTCGTTGACCTCAGAATGGGAGCGCGTTATGGCCGAAGGCGATCGGGTGAACGGGAGCACGAAGGCGGCGCCGGCACGAGGGCCGGAGCGACTACCAGTGCGCGCGCCGTCGGCGTGGCTTGGTAGCGGCGGCCGTGGCGGCGGGTGGCGGCGATGAGTGGCCCCGCGCTCGTGACCGTCGGCGGGGTGCCCGTGGTGGTGCGGCAGGCGCTGGACGACGCGACGCTGCAGCCGGCCGCGAAAGCGGTGATGTGGTATCTCCACCAGCGGCTCGACTTCTACGAGTACCGCGAGCAGAAAGCGGAATCGGTGGCGTGCGCGGTGAGCATGACCCCACAGCACGCGGGCCGCGCGCTGCGCCTGCTGGTGGAGCGCGGGTATCTCGACGAGCACGGACGGCGCCGCCCGCGCGCGTACCGCCTGCCGTGGTCCCGGCGCCAGGAGCAGGAGCGCGCGGCCTAATCGGTTGCAATAGTGGCCGTAGGTTCGTAGTGACGGGCCGCGCCTATAGGACAGTCGGGCGCGGCTGGTGATGCTGTTTCTGTGCCCACGCAGACCGACGTCCCGAACACGATCACGGCGGGCGATAGCCTGTCGCTGTTGCTGTCGTTTGCGGACTATCCCGCCACGGCCGGGTGGGCGCTGTCGTTCGCGCTCGCCGGCCCGTCTGTCGTCGCGGTGACGTCTACGGCCAGCGGCGCGAGCCACGCGCTGACGTTGACGGCGGCGCAGACGGGCGATCTGGCCGCGGGCCTCTACCAGTGGCGACTGCGGGCCGCGCTGTCTGGCGTCATCGAGACCGTCGCCAAGGGGACGACGACGCTTGTGGCCGACCTTGGCGTATCGGTGGCGGGCGCGTTCGCCTCGTACGCGGAACAGATGCTGGCCGTCGTTCGCACCGCCCGCGCGGCGATCCTCGCAGGCGAGGCGAAGATGGTCACGATCAACGGGCGCATGACCATGTTCCACACGTTGTCGGAGGTCGCGCGGGAGGAGGCGTACTGGCAGGGTCGTGTCAACGCGGAGCGCACCGGCACCTTCGGTCATCCGGTGCGTTTTGACGTGGTGGGGATGAGATGAGGATCGGCGCCCGGCTCCGCTACCTCACGACCGCGCTTACGGGCCGCGTCGGCGCGGCGAAGGCGCGCAGCTACGGCGGGGCGGCGCAATCGCGCATCGTTGCCCGCTGGTTCGCCGAGCTGGAGGAAGCCAACACGGAATTGCGGCATTCGCTGGCCGGATTGCGCGCCCGGTCGCGGCAGTTGGTGCGCGACAACGGCGAAGCGGCGGGCCTTCTGCTTGACTTCGAGTCGGATCTCGTCGGCGCGGCTGGCGCGCGCTTGCAGTTCCGCGCCCGTCGTCCTCGCGGATTGCCGCTGGACGTGCTGAACGACCGCATCGAGTTGCAGTGGGCCGCGTGGAGCCACCGCGACCACTGCACCACCACGGGCGACCATTCGCTGGCGTCGCTGCAGCGGTTCATGGTCCGGAGCGTGATCCAAGACGGCGAGTTCGTCGCGCTGCGCATTCGGGACCCGCGTCTGACGTACGGGTACGCACTCAAGGTCATCGACCCGGACCAGATCGACGAGAACGAGAACCAAAATGCGACGGCGGATCGGAACGCCATCTACATGGGGGTGGAAGTCGACGCCGAGGGGCGCCCGGTCGCGTATCACATCTGGGATCGTCACCCGAGCAACGCCGGTCGCGTCAAGCAGCGCATCGCGGCCTCGGACGTGCTGCACGTCTTTAAGCGCGTACGCGTCGGGCAGCGGCGCGGCGTGCCGTGGTTCGCGCCGGCGTTGGTGAACTGGAAGCTGGGCGACCGCTACACCGAAGCCGAGCTATATCAGTCGCTGTTGGCCGCGGCGCAGGGTGGCTTTTTTGTGAACAAGGACAGCACGGGCGGGCTCGACGCGCCGCGCGATGCGGACGGCAATGTGATCCCGCTTGTGATGGAAGCCGAACCGGGATCGGCGCGCGTGCTGCCTGGCGGCTACGAATTCCAGGCGTGGGAGCCCAAGCATCCGACAGCGAATTACGCCGGGTTCATGAAGGTCGTCAAACGCACGATCGCGCGCGCGTTCGGGCGATCCTATGCGAGCCTGACGGGCGATTTGTCGGACGTGAATTTTTCGAGCATGCGGACAGACCGCGTGCGCGAGATGGCGCAGAGTCGGATGCACCAGCACGACTTGCTGATCGAGCAATTCCTCTCGCCTATCTTCGCCGATTGGGTGCCGATGGCGTCGGTGCTTGGCGTGTTGGGCGCTGTTGCGTACGACGCGCGCACGCTCGCGCAGTTCGCGACGTTCATGTGCACCGGCTGGCCGTGGATTGATCCGGTGAAGGACGCCACGGCGGCGCTCCTCGAGCTGAACATGGGCATCACGTCGCCCCAGCGCATCTGCGCCGAGAAAGGCCGCGACTTCTTCGAGGTGATCGACGAAATTGCAGACGCCCGCGCCTACGCGCTTGCGAAAGGCGTGCCGCTCGAAGCGGTCCCGCTGGCCGTACAGGTCACGACCGCAACGGACAGCGCCGCGGACGACGCGACCGACACCCCCTCTACGTCGACGGGGCGCGTGCTGCCGCTCCGCAAAGGAGCCGCATGATTGCACCTCACGATCCGTTCGCGCCGGAAACGCGCGACAACCCGCAAGGATTTCGCACGCGCGAACTCACGGCCCGCGCGGAACGGGTGGGCGACGACGACAGCGCCCCACTGCGCATGGCAATCAGCAGCGAAGCGCCGGTCGAGCGCTACGACTGGCGCACGGGCGAGATCTACGACGAAGTGCTGAGCCATCGCGGTGTCGGGCCGGACCTCAGCTATGTGGCCGACGGCGTCCCGTTCTGCCTGGACCATTCGCTGGCGAAGCAGATCGGCATCGGCACGACGCCCTCGGTCGACGGTGATGGGGTGGCGCGCATTGACGTCACGCGCGGCAACCACCCGGATGCCGAGTGGGTCTTCAAAGACATGGCGTCCGGCATTCGGAAGAAAGTGAGTATCGGCTACTGGCCGGGCGAGCGGTACACGCAGACTAAAACCGCGGCCGGTCGCATCGTCCGCACCTACGAAGGATGGGCGCTCTACGAGGCGTCCAGCGTGGCAGTCCCTGCGGATTACGCCGTGGGTGTCGGGCGCAGCGCATTCGGCGCGGCACCGGTTCAACAGGCCGAGAGTGATCCGGCCCTTTCGATGGAGTCGCAGATGTCTCTTGAGACCACATCGGAGCGGGGCACGGCCCCTACTCCGGACACCAGAGCCGCCGAGCTGGCGGTGCTTGCCCGCGATGGCGGGATGCCTGAGAAGGCGGCGGAATGGATCGTCAACGGCGTGGCCGTGGACGCCGCCCGCAGCGAGGTACTGGCGTCGTTGCGCGCCAAGGCCGAGCAGCGCGCCCCGATCAGCACCGCGCCCGCCGTCGCCGTCGTCGGTACCGATCGCGCTGAGGACAAGCCGTTTACCTCGCTGGTCGATCAGCTCCGCGCGATCAAGCGTGCGGCCGACGGGCATGTCGACCCGCGGCTGCACGGCGTGATGCGTGGCGCGGCCTCGGGATTGAACGAGACGGTGGGCGCCGATGGCGGATACCTCATCGCCCCGCAGTTTGCGACGGAGATTTTTCGCCTTGCGAACGCGGGCGGCGAGATCCTCAGCCGCGTGAAGGAAATCCCGGTGTCTGGCAATCAGTACACGATCCCGGCCGTTGACGAAACCTCACGAACGAACGGCAACCGGTGGGGTGGGGTCCGCGCTTTCCGTGCCGGCGAGAACGACACGGCCACGGCCTCCCGGCCGAAGTTCCGGCGTGTCACGCTGGACCTGACCAAGAAGCTGATCGCGATTGGGTATGTGACGGAAGAGCAGCTTGAGGACGCGCCGGCCACGTCGGTTATTCTCACGGAGGCGTTTTCCGAGGAGATCCGTTTCGCGAAAGAGCGCGAAATCTGGGAAGGAAACGGCGTTGGCGAAATGCTCGGGTTTATGAATTCGGGTGCGCTGGTTTCGCAGGCGGCGGAAAGCGGGCAAACCGCCACGACGATCAACGCGGCGAACATCGTCAAGATGTACTCGCGCCTGTTGCCGGCGGCGCGCGCCAACGCGGTGTGGTTCATCAATCAGGACGCGGAGCCGCAGCTCCCGCTGATGACGATCGGAAACTGGCCGGTGTTCGTGCCGCCCTCTGGCCTGTCGGGCAGCAAGTACGGCACGCTGTACAATCGCCCGGTCGTTGCCGTGGAGTTCGCGAGCACACTTGGCACACTTGGCGACATCGTGCTGGCCGATCTGTCGTACTACGCGATGGGGACCAAGGGCGGGGCGAACATGCAGCGCTCCATCCACGTCCGGTTTGTGCAGGGCGAAGAGACGTTTCGTATTACGGACCGTTGCGACGGGCAGCCGATGCTGGCCGCGGCGGTCACGCCATTTAAGGGCAGCGCCACGCAGTCCGCGTTCGTCGCGCTCGCCGCACGTTAACCACTGCGGGCGGGGCGGCTGATGCGGCCCCGCCTGTCGGACCTTCTTCTACGAGGCATCCCATATGTTCGGTGTATCTGATCTCGAAGTGCTGCCGATTCTGGACCCGGCCACGGACGCGGCGGGGCGGTCGTCTCGCGCCGTCTCGCTCAAGAATTACACCGGCGTGATCAAGCTGGTGGTGTACGTCAACCAGGGCAACGCGGCGACGGTGCTGCTGACGCCGGAACAGTGCTCGGCGGTTGCTGGCACGGGCAATAAGGCGATCGCCGCGGCGCCGATTTTCTCGGCGCAGGATTTGGCGACGACGACCGTGAGCGTCCGCGCGACGGCGGCGGCGGCGTTCACGACGTCGGCGGCGGTGCTCGCCAAGCGGGTCGAGTTCCTGATCGATCCGTCTGGGATGGATGTGGCCGGTGGCTTTGATTGCATCCGCCTGACGACGGGCGCGAGCAACGTGGCCAACATCACGTCGGCCTTCATTGTTGCGCGCCCGAAGCAGGCGGTCGAGCTGGGCAACAACGCGCGCGTCGACTGATGTTGGTCGTTCCGACGTTCGGCACGAAAGCGGGGCAAGTCGTCGACTTGCCGCCGCTGTCGGCCCGCGCGATGTTGGCCGACGGCCGCGCTCGGACGGTGCGAGAGGCACCGGACGACGTGCCGGTCGTTTCGGAACAAGTGGCGTTGCGCCGTGATCGGGCGATGCCGACGACGAAAGCCCGGCGTCATCGATGACGCAATCGTTCGCCGCGCGCGCGATGGATAAGGCGTACGACCGCGCGTCGGGCATCGGCGGCGAGCAGTATGTCGCGGCCGTGTGCGGCGGGCAGTCGTCGCGGGTGTTGTGGACGGAGGACGGCGGCTTTGTGCCTGATGGATCGGGGGAAACGCTGCCGGAGACCACGACGAGCTTTCAGTATCGCGCGTGGACGCTGACGACGCTGGCCGTGAACGCCACGGTGACGGTGACGTTTCTGCCGCGCACGTGCACAGAAGCGCCGCGCGTGGTGGTGTATGTGGTGCGGTCGATCTTCCCGAACGGCGACGGCCTTGAGCGCACGGCGCTGGTTGCGGCGGTGAACGCATGATCACCGAGATCATCCGCATAGTGTCGGACTGGATCGCGGACGGCACATACGGCGTGAACGCCATGATGGCGGGCCTGCCGGTTGATACGGGCGTGACGCGTCCAACGGTCACGATCTACGATAGCACGCGGAACGATGAAGTCGCGCGCGGGGATGTGCCGTCCGCGTTGGGCGTGGGGATGCTCGTCACGTCGGGCGGCACGCCGGTGACGCAAAAAGGGAACCGGAATGTGCCGCGCGATTATGCGGTTGACGTGCTGATTCGCATGGTGACGACGAAGACAGCGACGGCGGCGGCGATCAATGACGCGTCGCTGATGGTGCGCGCGTTGCAACGCAGCATCGAGCGGCTACAGGACACGAGCATCGCGCCCGCACAAGCGGCGCGGCTGCGCGGGTCGTTGCAGTTGGTGGCGCTGGACCCGATGGAAAGCGCGGCGCTGTACGAGCAGATGGGCGGCGCGTTTGTGACGTACGCCGTGCGATACGGGTGTTCCGTGCGCGAACTCCTCACCTGAGACCCCCATGTCTGAATATGTCCGCGTCCCGGTGAGCGCCACGCACGCCGTCGACGTCTCGATCTCGCAGGAGTTGATCGACCGCGACCCGGCGCGCGCGGCTGTGGTCGCGTATCTCGATGCGCTCACCGCTGACGATCTCGCGTTGCTGCCGTTGATCCGTACCGCGCCCGACCAGACCCCTCCCGACGCACCCGAAGAGGCGTTCGACGCCTCGCCACCAGATGACGAGGAATAACCGATGCCGGCCGTAGCGAAACTCAATCAGATTTACGGGCTCCTGCTCAAAGAGGAGTCGGTCTACAACACGGCGGTCTCGTTGGCCGGGTCCGCCGACGCCGCTGAGACGTATCTCGGCGACGGCCTGCCGTCCGCGCCGAGTGGACTGGACTACGCGTTCGACGGCAGCGTCGGCCGTGCGAATGCGACACTCGCGCCCGCGCGCAAGACGACCCCGAACGGCCGGTCTCGCAAGTTCTCGTTCAAGGTGTTACCGAAAGGCGCGGGGACCGCGTATACGTCGGCCGCCGTGTTGCCGCCCAATCAAGTGCACCGCGCGCTGAAGGCGGCCGGCTATGTCGCGACCTTCACGACCGACCGGTGGGTCTACACGCCGTCGCCTGCGGGCCTGACGTACACCTCGCTGACGGTCGAGGAGTACATGCAGGGAGAGCGGTATTCAATGGCCGGCGTGCTGCTCGATCTCAGTATGGAAGCCGGGGACACGGGCGCCCCGATCTGGACGTTTTCAGGCGCGGGGACGGCGTCGCTCCCCGTGGACGCGTCGTTCCCGACGATGGTCTATCAAGCGCCGACGGTGCTCCCGCCGGTCGCGTCGGGGGTCACCTGCACGATCGGCTCGTTTATCACGGCCGACGTCAAGAGCATGAGCTATCAGCGCGGGCGGCAGTTCGAGAGCAACGCGCGATTGCGACAGACCGTGGCGGGCGCACACCTCGGGTTCGTGCCCGGCTCCGTGATGCCGACGATGACCCTCGAAGTCGACAAGACCGCGCTCGTGGGTACGCCGTTCCATACGAGCGGCGGTTTCGACGCGGAGAACCTGCGCGCATCGGCCGACGTCCACACGCTGTCGTACATCGTCGGCGCGGCCAACAACGGGTGGCGCATCAATTGGGCGCAGGCGCAGTTGACGAACGTGGAGCCCAGCGCAGACGGCCCGATGGCGACGGCGAAGCTGACGTTTAGCGCGATCCCGTCGACGCCCGCGCTGGACGATTACGAAACGATCACCCTGTTCTAGCGTGTTCAGCGACCGCACCACGGTCGATGCCGAGACGCCGTGTGTGGTGACGCTCCCGGATGGGCGCACCCATACGGCGCGACTGGTGTCGGCGCGGGCGGTGCAGGGCTTAACGCAGGCGCTCCGCGGGACCGAGGACGCCAGCGATCACGCGTTGGCGATGGCGCGATTCCTTCGGCACGCGTTCCCCTGGCGGCCGTGGTACAAGCTGTGGGGCGATCCGGTGCCGCAGATTCTGGCGCTGCCGGACCCGCTCCGGCAACGGGTGCTGGCGCGGCTGTTCTTCGTGCCGGGGCGCACCGATCACGAGGATGATCCGATCGCCGCCGAGATTGCGCGACAGCGGGCCATCGCGCGTCCGAACGCGGCGCGGGCCGAGCGTGGGCCGACGCTGGCGCTCGCGATGCTGACGTGTGAAGAACGACTCGGCGCGGGCTGGCACTTCGCGCCGTCGCGCTGGAATACGTCCGACGGGTACGCGCCCTTCGCGACGGTCTGGCTCACGTACGAAGGGCTGATGGCGCGCGACGCGTACGCGCGGATGGAGCTGGCCGCGGGCATCGCGCTGGCGATCGGGCAAGGACCGGAGCAGCAACGGCAGATCGACCAGACCATGTCGCGGGCGTTCCCACGGGACGCCCGCGACCACCTGACGCACTGAGGCCGGACGATGGCGCAACGCGAGATCAAGGTCGTCATCAACGGCGAAGAGCATGTGACGCCCGCGGCCAAGGACGCATCGGGCGCGATGGACGGGTTCTTCGCCAAGTCCAAGGGATGGACGAAAGGATTCGCGGATCTCAAAGCCGCGTGGGACGTCGTCTCCGGCGCGGTCTCTCGTGTCTCCGGCGCGATCATGGACAGTTTTGCCGCGTATGACGAGCTGGAGAAGTCGCAGCGGAGAATCGAAGGCACGTCGAAGCTGACCGGCATGTCGCTGGAATACTTGCAAGTGGTGGCAGCGAAAGGAAAAACCGAGTTTCAGCTATCGTCCAAAACCGCGAACGATTATGCCACGGAAGTGGCGAAGCTCGAGAAGAATTCCGGCGGCGCGGCCAAGGCGACCGACTTGCTGGCAGGCTTCCTCAACATTGGCGCGGCGCGCGGGTTGTCGGCGGCGGAATCGCTAAAGAAAGCGCAGCAATCAATTCTGGGCATTGACGAGGGCACGGACGCGCTGTTCGGGAAAAACCCGAGCGGGCTGTGGGCGGATTACGCGCTGGTGATCGGGAAAAGTGCGGGCAAGTTCAGCGACGCAGACAAAGCGGCGGCGTTGGCGTATGCCGTGATGGATGGCGGGACCAAAACCCTGGGCAGTTACGGGGGTTCCCTGACCACGACACAGGGCAAGCAAGCGCTCATGAATCAGCGCGTCGAGGAGATGCAGGCGCAACTTGGCAAAGCGATGGAGCCGATGCGAGTGTTCGCGATTGACTTGCTGACGGGGTTCGCGTCCAACGCTGGCGGTGCGGCGAGTGCCGCCGGGTCGCTCTCGCATGCGCTCGTCGACATTGGACAGAGCATCGCGCCCGTCTTCGGGCCGCTGTCGACGGTGGCGGTTCGCGCCTTGCAGATGCTCGCCTATGGGATGTCGATTACGATGCTGCAGATCCGGAGCCTTGCGCAGAACACGGCGGCGGGGGTCGGGTCCATGTTGGCCAGCTTCGGGACGCTGGTCGAACGCGGCGGCACCATGCTCAAAATCTTCGGCGTGAACATCGTGGCCGACGCCGGCAAGGCGATGCGCGAGACCGGCGAGGAGATGCGCGACGTGGCGCAGAACAAGCTGTTGGCCGTGGGTAACGAGTGGGACTCGCTGGTCACCCGCATGGCGCGCACCGGCCGGAGCTGGAAGGGCGAGACGATTGCCAACGCATCCGAGACGATGACGGGCACGGCGCAAGAGATCGAGAGTAAGGGCGCGGTCGTCGCGGCGGCGGCGGAAAGGGCAGCGGACAAGACCGGCGCGGCGATCAAGGTGAAGCTGGGCACATCGCTCGCGCGGCTCGTGACCCTGACCACGGCGGCGATTGACGACTTGGGCGCGTCGGCGCGCGCGCAACTGCCGATCGAGAAGGCGGACCAGTTCGAGCAGCACATGCGCGGCATCGCCGAACGCGCCAAGGAGGTTGGCGCCCGCATCACCGGGTTTCCGGCTGCCGTTGACGACTCGACCGAGAGCACGAAGGCGATGGCGGAACAGGTGGGCACTGTCGCGCGCAGTGCGATGGATGTGGCGTCCTCGTTCGGGGTGCTCGACAGCAAGGCGGCGTCGGCGCTGTCCTCGGTCGAGCGCATCGCAGGTTCGCTCAAGCAGGGCGTCGGCGGGGGCGCCATCGGCGCGCTCGGGAGCGCGGTCGGCCTGTTCGCGACATCAATGGCGGTGATCCTGCAGCTCGACGCGCCACGCCGGGCGATGGAAGCCGAGAATAACCGGATGCTGGAGGCGAACAACCGCGCCCTCGACCGGCTGCGGGACGAGATGAACGCGCAATCCGTCAACGTCAGCGGCAGCGACATGGAAGCGGCGACGCGGGCGATGAGCATCCTCGCGTCGATGCCGGGCGGCGTGACGAACATGAACGGCGACAACGGCGGCCGGATCGACTTCAATGCGATGATGTCCGCGCTGAGCCAAGCGGGGATATCGGGCACGAAGCTCGACAACATCGCGAAAGAACTTGGGATCGCGATCCGCGACAAGGACGGCCGGTATACGTCGGGCGGTATTCAATCGCTGTGGACCGCGCTGCAAACCTTTAAGCCGGGGACGATCGGCCAGAACTTCGGCGATCAGATGCAGTTCTTCAAGGACACGCAGCGCGTCGGGGGCGCGACCGGCACCGCGGGCGGGCTGCAGGGGTTCGTGGACTTCCTAAAGAACGTCGGGGGCACGTCGCTGTTCGGTACGCAGGGGATGGACCTCGCGACGGCCGAGGGCCGCGCGTCGTTTCGTGACTCGCTCTTCGGGCTGATGACGCAGCAGAATAACGGCGGTTTCGGCGCGGGCATGATGGGAAGGCTGACGTCGGCGGAGTTGCGACAGGTGATCCTCGACATGATCGGGATGATTGACGGGATCAAGCCCCCGGCTGGCGCAGACTCGGGGATGGGCGGCGGTGGTGGCGGTGGCGGTGGTGACACCACCACGACGACGGGCGGCGTCACGGTGCCTTCGTGGACCGCGACGCTGATCACCGCGATCGAGACGCAGGGCTCTAGATCGTCTGCGATCCTGACCACGCACACGGCGCTCCAGTCGCGCATCGCGGACGCGACAGAATCAACCGTCGCGGTGCTGATGGAGGTCCGCGACATCCTCCGCGACAGCGACGCCAGCGCGCGCGATATGGACGCGGCGCTGGAAGAGTCGCGGCGGCAGGCGAACCTGTACCGCGGCGTCCTGCCGGTGCTGGCCTAGCCGATGCCTGAATCGCGCGCGGTCATTCAGGTGTGGAGCGCGCCCCGCGCACAGTCGGGCGCGCGTCCGCTGGGCACGATCCCGCAGCACACGACCGGGCGCGTGTCGGAGGCGCTGACCGGCAGCCAGGGCGTCACGCTGGTGCTTCCTCGGGCGATTGCGGACGTCTCGGGCGTGGTCGAGGGCGCGTGGTTGTACGTCTCGCACCCGCGGCGCGGGGTGAGTGAGTGGTTGATCCTGACCGTTGACGACGGGGACGGGCGCGCGCGCGATACGGTCACGGTAACGGCGGGCCCGCTGCGGACGGCGCTCGCGCTGCGCGGGACGATCCGCACCATCAACACGTACGACGCGCCGACGACGGCGTTTACGCTCCCCGCGTTGCGCGTGGATACGCTGATGGGGCTGTACTTCACGCCAAACCTCGTCACCGATACCCTCGACTGGATCGCGTTTGGGGTGTCGGACTACAGCGGCACTATCCAGATCGGCCCGCTGGCGCAGTGGACTCGAGCCCAGTTGCTGGACGCGATCGAAAAGGCGACGGGCTACGAGTTTACGCTGACGCGGGTCGGCAATACCGGGTATACGCTGGACCTCGTACGCCGTCGGGGGAGCACGGCGGCGACGGTGCTGCTGGCGGCGGGGCGCAATGTCGACAGCCTGCAGCGCACGCGCGATCTCGTCGCTGGCGTCACGGTGGCAGAGCCGCGGACAACCGCGGGGTTGCCGATGCGCGACCCGCAGTGGCGCGTGCAGAACATCAGCGGGTCTGGCCCGTTTTGGGTGACGCTGACCGATCCGGCAGGCGGGCCGCCGGTGATCCGCGAGAACGCGCAGTGCGTCGGCTGTTTTCTGGTTCCGCTGGACGGAGTGCCGGTGGTGATTGCGACGAGCCGCGCGAGCGATTCGAGCGTGGAGGTGGCGGACCGGACGGGGCTGGTCGTTGGCGGTCTGGCGTCCATCTGGAGGACGAGCGGCGGTGCGTTGCTCGACGCGCTGGACTCTCCCACGGGGCTCGCCGCGCGCGGCCGCGTGGTGCAGTCCGTCAGTGTTCCGTCCCCGAGTCTCTATGCGAACCTGCTCGTCGATCCGTCGCTCAAGGAAAACCTTGCGCTGTGGGAGGTGGTCAACGCCAGCGGCGGCGGTGCCGACGTGTTTAACCGGAGCGACGATCGCGCGCCGACGATGCGCATCAACGGCGCGCTTGGCGGTGGAGTGTCGTCTCTCGTGGTCGATGGTGCGTCCGCCGACCTGCCGATCCGGTTCGGCGATGCGATGACCGTGGAGGGTATCGCGGCCAGCGCGAGCACGGACACGAACACGAGCGCGGCGGGCCTCGCCACCGTCCCATTAACGGTCGCGCTTCCCTCGACCATCGGCGCCAGCGTCTCGATGGCATGGACGCGCGGCGGGGCGGTGGTGGGCACGGCGGTCACCAATGGCGTGCAGGCCGCCGCCGCTGCGTCGCTGCTGCTGCAGGGGCTTCCGTTCACGCCGGTCTTGGCGTCGGGCGATCAGATCATCTACTCGCTGCAACCGGCGACGCTGTTCGTCAATGGACAGAACACGCTCGACGTCCCGATCCCGAACGGGACGCCGGTCACGGTCGTCGACACGTATCTCGTTGCTACACTGACGCCGGTTGTCGGGATACGCACGGTGGTCGTGACGTGGAGCACAACACTGACGGCCCCGGGCACCCCCGGCGACGCGTCGATCTCGCTCGACTTAGCGAACGAGCCGGTGGTGCCGACAGGCGGGTTTCTTGAGTCGCGCATACTCTCGTACGTCCCGACGAGCATTACCTACACGTTCACGTTGACCGGCGCGCCGCCGGCGTGGTCGACGGCGCTGGTGTCCACTCCGACGCTGACGGTGGCGACGGGCGTGCTGGTCCCGGCGAACGCCACCCTTGCGTGGGTGCGTGCCGGCGCCGTGCTCGGCACGCTGCGCTGTGTGCCAGGTGCGACGGCGGTGGCGACGACGATTCAACTCACGCTGTTGAGTGGTTTTGGGCAGGTGCGAGCGGGCGACGTGTTCTCGCTGCCGGCGCAAACGCTGTATTCGGCAGAGACCAAGTTCCTCACCGCGGCGGGCGCCGGGACGATCTCCCTGCGCGCGAACACCGCGGGCGCGATCGCGGACAACGCGATCGTCACGATCAGACGGTGTCTGGACTACAACGACGCCGAGTTTGGGTCAGGCGTAGTGCTCCGGCTGCGCGGGGATGTGGCCGTGTTCCCCACCGTCTACCGCGGCACGGGGTTCGCGCTGTACTCGCCCGTGATGCGCGTGCAGTCGCCTGACCCAGCGGTCAGCGGCGGGTCGTATTGGGTGAATGTGAGCGTTGGGCTGACGCGGTGGGCGGCCGAATCCGCGCAAGCGCAGCGGGGGTGGTTTTGCGTCTGGGACGCAGATACGGGCGCGCAGGTGACGGTCGTGGGATGGGGCGCGGGCGCGCCCGCGTTTACGCCGGTGTTTGACGTGGAAACACATTTAGACCCGGATCTTGCTGTCTTTCTGACGCGCCCCGCGCGCCTGCGTTTTTCGCTGCACCCGGGCGGCGGCAACGTTGGCGACGGGCTGGGGGGATTTACGTTCCTGCGGTGGGTCTCGGCCACCGTGTCGTTGAACGGCCTGCCGCTCGCGTTGGTGGACGGCAGCGCGTCGAATGCCCTCTGGCACCGCGCGCAAGATCTGATCGAGGCACGATCCAACGCGGCGCGCTACCGCGTCAGGCTGTCGACGGTAGCGCCGTTCGCGGAGGACGCGAGCGAGCTGCTGACACTGGGCGGGATGGCGCGTCTCGTCTCGCCGGTGATCGGGTTGGACGTTACGGTCCGGATCGCGCGCGTCGAGTGGGCGGTGGCGAACGAAGACGACATCGCGCTCGAGCTGCAAGTGCTGACCCCTCGACTGTCGGAGCAAAACCTATGAGCGTGTTTGTCAACGACCGCGACCTCTCGGCTCTCGTGTGGCACATCCTTGCGGCCGATGGGCACCTCTCGCCCGCCGTCCCGGTGTCACCCACGCTCCCGCTCGCCAATGGGCCGGGGGTCATTGGCAGCACGGCCACCGTCTCGGCGCGCAAGGTCGTCGTGACGCTGGACGTCCGGAGCGATACGCTCGTCGGGCGAGATGCCGCGATTGATACGCTGGCGCGGCAGTTAAGCGGCCGGGTCGAGTTGCGGTTTGCCAGCACGCCGACGCGCGCGATGGCGGTCACCTGCACGGCCGTTGACGTGCAGCTCCTGACCGGCGCGCACGCGAACGGGTCGTGCCTGGTGGTGGTGACGTTTGAGGCGGCAGACCCGGCGCGCTTCGACCTGCAACCCGTGACGTACGGGCTCACGACCGGTCGCGCGGCGTGCCCGGTCGGGACGGTGACGAGCGGGCCGGACATCGAGATATACGGCTCGTGTGTCAACCCGGTGGTGATCCTGCGATCGCACACCGGGGCCGAGGTGGCGCGGCTGACGTTCGCGTGTACGCTGGCCGCCACGGACACGCTCGTCATCGACTGCGGCGCGCAGACGGTAGACCGCTGGAATAGCGGCGTCAAGCAGACCGGGGCCGCGGCTGGACTCGCCCTGCTGGCGTCGGGGAGCTTCCCGATCCTCTCGCCGGAAGACGCGTCCCCGCTCGCGATCAGTTGGCCGACGCTCGAACTCTCCGCCACGTCGGGCACGCCGACGGGCCTCGTGTCTTACTCACGCCGGTGGTAGCCGATGTCGATTCTTGCCCCGTCTTCTCGCCGCGCCTTAAGTGGTCCAACGCTGCACAGTCCGCACCGCGTGCGGGTGGAGTTTTCGCGCGGGATTGACGCGCGCACCGGGCACGTCGCCACCTTCACCCGCGCCAGTTCCGCGACGCTGACGGACAGCGCGGGCGTCGTGGTGACGGTGGCGCACTCGCGCCCTCGACTGGAGCCGCGGCTGTGGCTCGGTGGCGGGGCCGCGGTGGGGCTGCGCATGACGACCGACGACACCACCTACCCCTGCGAGTGGACCCCCGAGGACGGGACGCTCGTCGTGTCCGGCATTGACCTGGGCACGGCGGCGGTGAGTGGCGCCGGGCTTGCCTACATCGGACGCGACGACGCGACCGGAAACCGGCTGGTCGTGCGCGGCACGGGCACCAGCTACGCGGTAGATATGGTGATCGGGGCCAACACGAGTACGGCCACGTTCGGCAGCGTCATCGCCAACGGCGACAAGGTCGACCTCGCGATCTACCTAAACGACGATGGCACCTCGCAGCGAGTGCGGATCGGCGGTTTTGTGAATGGGGTGGCGGTCACCGTGTCGGCGTTCGGCGCGACGATTGCGCGCGGCGGGTCGTGGGGCGCGGGGGCGAAGCTCCGGCTCAATCGCGTCGGGAGCGCGGGCACGCAGGGCAACGCGTGGTTTCGCGAGGTGTCGTGGGAGCCCGGCGCCCCGACGCTCAGTATCGTGGAAGTGGCGACGGGCACGGTGCTGGAGCGCACGTCGCTGGCGGTGACGGCGGGCACGATCACTGGCGCGACGCTGGCGGCCACCGTGCTCGCGTCGTCGCTGACGAGTGTCGGCACGCTGTCGGCGCTGAACGTCACGGGCACGGTCATCCTGGGCACCGATCCGGGTGGATCTACTGTGTTTCGCGTCGGTGGTGACGCGAACATCAACGGTGTGCGCGTGGGTCGCGGCGGGAGCGGGGCTTCTAATAACACCGTGGTCGGGAATAACGCGGGCACGCTGATTACAAGCGGCACCAATACCGTCGCGGTTGGACTGAACGCCGCCGCCGCGTTGACGACCGGCACGCAGAATACTGCCGTGGGACAAGCGGCACTCAACGCGAACCAGACGGGCGCACAGAACACGGCGGTCGGGGCGAGGACACTTGAAGCAGCGACCGGCAACAACAACACGGCGATCGGGTTTGCGGCGGGGCTACTCACCACCACCGGGGCAGCGAACGTCGCGCTGGGGCAAGGGTCGCTCCAGAGTAACATGACCGGCAGCAGCAACGTCGCGGCGGGAGCGGACGCCCTCTTTAGCGTCACGGGCTCGCAAAACATCGGCGTGGGTGTGAGCGCGGGGAGCAGCCTCACGACCGGCAACAATAATACGATCATTGCCAGCATCGCCGGGACGGCGGGATTGTCCGATACCGTGATAATTGGCGCGGGATCAACGGAACGGTTGCGTATCGACAGTAACGGGTACCTGTCGTTCCCGACGCGCTTCGCCTTCAACGGCAAAACGCCGATCGCGGCCGTCGCCGCGCCGGCCGTCGCCACCGACCTCGCCTCGGCCATCACCCTCGCGAACGATCTGCGGACGCGTCTCATCAACCTCGGAGTCTACACCTGACCTCGCGGCTATTGCGCTCGTTGGTTCGCAGTCGCGTCGATGCGACGATTTAGCGGTAATAGTGGCGTGAGGTTCGGAGTCGGGTCCGCACGCGGTACTCGGTACGCGGTCGTGCGGACATGATCCACCCATGCAGGCGGTGCACGTCTTGGTTTCCATACCGTGGGGAGGTGATCATGTCGTTCCCGAAAGGTGTTACGGTGGCAGGGCTCGCTATCGCCATCAGCGCCATTTTTGTTGATCCCGCGAACACGCCGTGGCTCGCGTCGCTGTTCGGCGCGGCCGCGTCCGCGAAGCTCGCGGCGGCTGGGGCACTCATCGCGGCGTTCGGCAAGAGCCTGGCCGCGCCATCGGGTCCAGCGGCGCGATAATGCCCGCGTCGTGGCTGACCGCTGCAGTGGACCCGCAATCGGCGGCGATCGCCCGTGCGGCGTTGGCGCACGTTGGGGAGTGCGAAGAGCCGCCGACGTCGAACCGCGGCCCGATGGTGGACCGCTGGAATATTGACCGAGGCGCGCCGGTCGGATCGTTTTGGTGTGCCAGCTTCGCCGCGGCGATGTGGGCGGCGTGTGGCGCGGCCACGGCCGGGAAGGGGCTCGACCCGTCGTGCGATGCGCTGATGCACTGGTGCACGGTGACGGGCAGGTTCAGCCTGACGCCGACGATCGGCGCGTTCATTTTTTACGGCATCCCCGGCGACGCGCGCCACGTCGGCATCGTCGTCCGCACGTCGCCTTACCTGTGCACGGTGGAAGGGAACGCGGCGTGGGGTGGGGTCTTCACACGCAACGGCGAGGCGGTGGTCGCGCGGCGGATCGCGCCCGATAGCGTCAACATTTTGGGGTATGGCGCAGTGCGCGCCCCCGCTCAGGCGCGCGCGGCATGACCGTACGACGCTCTGCATCCGAAATTGGGGCGATGGCGGTGGCGGTGTTGGTGGTCTGTGCGCTGACGGCATTGGCGGTGCGGCAGATCGCCGCTACGATCCGCGAGACGGAACGCGTCCGGGTCGTGACGGCGATGCACGCGACGTTTGCGACACAGCTGGGGATGGCCCGCGACGGATGGGCGGCGACGGTGGCGCGGCGCGATACCGTCGTGGTGACGAAGACCCGCACGGTGCGCGAGACGATCACCAGCGTGCCCGATTCGGTGCGCGTGTCGGTGCCGGTGGTCGATACGCTGGTCGTCGAATGCGCACAGCTCGCGCTCGCCGCCGATCGGTTGCACGTCGCAATCGACTCGCTCACGATCGCACAAGCGCAGGCCGATACCGCCATCGCCGCGCGCATCGTCGCACAAGCGGACACGCTCGCCACGGCACGGAGCGCACGGGACCGCAAGCCGGGGTGGCGCGTTGTCGCCGTCGCCGCGGTGGTCGGCGTGGTCGTGGGCATCGTACGATGATGCGGCTCGCGTCTCTCGCGGTGATCGTGATGGCCGCCACGGTGGCGGCGGTCGCGCCGCAGTCGACGGCCCGGGTGTCGTTGGCCGTGCAGGCCGTCGGCGACAGTGTGCGCGTGATCGCGACGTGGACCCCGCGCTGCGACGCGCTGGGGTGTCCCGACCGATACCGCGTGGAGTGGACGCCGCGTGGCGCGATGGCGGCCCCGCGCACGGTCGCGCAGCCCATCGACACGACGTTCGTCGTCGCCCCCGCGCTGGGCGATTCGGTGCGGGTGACGGTCACGGTGGTGGCGCTCCGGCGTGCGCTGTCGTCGCCGGCCATCACGGGAAGCGTGATGATCCGCACGCGCGACGCGGCGCCGCCGCCCGTGGACAGCCTACGCGTCGACACGCTGGACGCGATGCTGGACTCGTTCCCAGTCGCGGTCGCGCGCGACACGGCGGGTAATGCCGTGTTCGCGCTGCCGGTTAATGGGGACGCGCTCGTGTGCATGTTGGCTCGCAATCGCTACAAGGGGGGCGTCACCATCATGGTCGGCCCAGACGACGATGGCGACACGGTGGCGGCGCGTTGCCAGCGCGCGGCGGCGCAGTACGCGTCGGAGCGGAGCGGATGAGACCCGCGGCCCCGCACGCCGATGCCACGCTGCGCCAACTCGGCGCGCTCGCCCGCCGGGTGCGCGGTCTACACGCGGGAACGTTGGACGTCGCGTGCGGCGATCTCGTCTCGGCCGGGTGGCTGGGGTACGCGTCGGCGGCGCAACGGGCCGCCAATCACGCGGGGTGCATGGCGCGGGCGCGCGGCGCCATGCTCGACGAGATCCGCGCCATCGCGGGGCAGTCGTTACGCCGATCCGAGCTGCACGTCGTGAGCGGCGACGACGCGCTGGCGGTCGCGGCGCGACGCGGCGCGGATGACGCGCCGTTTGAGCGACGGCCGGCGTACGTCCGGCGCATTGCTGCGTTGCCGTCGCGCGTCGCTGCGTTGCCGTCGCGGATGCGTGCCGTCGTGACGGCCCTGCTAGCCGGGGAGAGCGTTCCGGACATCGCGTCGCGCCTGTGCTGCACGGAGAACGCGGTCTACGTCTCGCGCCACAGCGCGATCAAGTCGCTGTCCACCTCTGCACACTGACAGCATGCCTCTTTATCTCGCGATCCACTCTCAGTCGGGCGTGATGCACCGACTGAACACGTCGCTCAAGAATATCACGCCGCTCGGCACAGACGAAGCGGTGCTGGTGCTGGACGCGTACGACGTCGAACCTGACCCTGCGGCACTGCGCTATGACCCGGGCCTGCGTGCGTACGGCGCGGCACCGGTGCCGGTGACGCAGTCGGCCCTTGGCTCGCGCGGCGACTTTATGCGGCGGCTGGGATTTGCGCGCGAAACGTATCTCAACGCCGTCCGACTGAATGCGGCGTCGGACATCACGACGCGGGCGCTACTTGAGACGCTGCTGTCGTGGCTCAATCGGGTAGACGGCGTAGACGTCACGGACCCGATCACCGTTGCGGGCGTGGCGATGATGGCGGCCGTGCTCGATGCCGGCGGCCATATCCCCGAGGGCGTCCCCACATTCACGGCCGCGATGCTCGCGCCCTTCCCGGTATAGACCAATGGCAGACAATTTAACCACGCAGAGTGCAACCCCCGCCACGGTGCCGGCCGCCGTCCGCATCGCGACCCGGGAGGTGACGTACTCGGGCGACACGCTTTCGCACGTCGCCCCGGTCGGACTGGTGACGCTGGCAGGCGCCGACGACGCGAAAACGGCGACCGACGTGAGCGCCTCGAACCCGTTGCCGGTCAGTGACGCGGCGGGGTCGCTGACCGTGGACGCGCCGGTCGCCACGCCGGTGTTCGTGCGGCTGTCGGACGGGTCTGCGGCGCTTGCGACATTGCCGGTCAGCCTCGCAGCGGTCCCGCTGCCGTCCGGTGCATCGACCGAAACGACGCTTGCCGCGCTGAACACGAAGGTTACGGCCGTCAATACCGGCGCGGTCGTGGTGTCCTCGTCCGCGCTGCCGTCTGGCGCATCCACCGAAACGACGCTCGCCGCGCTGAATACCAAGACGCCATCCCTCGGTCAGACGACGATGGCGGCCTCCTCGCCGGTGACGCTGGCGTCGAATCAATCGGCGCTGCCCATCACCGACGCGGCGGGATCGCTGACCGTCGATGCGCCCGTGGCGACGCCGGTGTTTGTGCGCTTGTCCGATGGCACGGCGGCGCTGGCGACCCTGCCGGTCAGCCTCGCGGCCCTGCCGGCGCTGGCGACGGGTACGAATAGCGTCGGGGATGTGCGGAGCATCACGACCAGCATTATTCCCGGCACATCGGCCACGCACCTCGGCAAAGCCGAAGATGCGGTCCACGCGACGGGCGACACGGGCGTCATGGCGCTGGCGGTGCGATCGGACACGGCGGCGGCCCTGACCAGCGCCACGGGCGACTACGCGCCGCTGATTGTCGACGCGCTGAACCGGCTGCACGTCACGCTGTCCGCAAACATTCGCAGTGCGTTCGGGGCACGGACCACGGTCGCTATTACGCTCGCGTCACTGGGAACGCTCGCCGCGCAGCAGTCCGACATGATTGACACGCTGGACGCAATGGACCTGATCTTCCGCGTCCGGACGCAGGCGAGTGGCGCAACGACGGCGATCTGTCCGATCTATGCGTACTCCTCGCTCGGGGACGCGACGTACACCGATGGGGCGTCGGGATCGAACGCGGCGTTCACGATCGCCAACCGGCTGCACGCCGTGCTCGTTGGCACGGTCCAACTGGCCGGCGCCAGCTCCGTTATTACGTCGTCGCTCTCGATTGCGCGGGCGTTTGGAGGCATCTTGCCGCCGCGCGTCGGGTTCATTTTTCAAAACGGCGCAGCCATCGCGCTCGACGCGACCGCTGGCAACCATGTGTTTGAGTACCAAACCGTGGTGCGGGCCGCATGATCGCATTGGTGCCCGGCGCAGGCGTGTCGGAGCATCCGGCGAACGGTGCCGCCCTGAACTGCGGCACCGCCGCGAACTTGTCAAACCTGCCCGTCGTGACGACGGCCGCGCTCGTGTACGTCACGAACCTCTCGACCGTGTTGGGCAAGGGGTTCGTCGGCAAGTTCAACGGAACCACACTGGGGTGGTTCATGCGCGTGCTGGGGACGCTGAACGTCGTGGTGCAGGTGAACCGCGCGGGCGGCAACACCAGTTTCACGACCACAGACTTGCCCGTGCTCCTGAACACCTGGCAATGGTTCGTCGGCCAGTACGACACCTCCGCCAATACGGCCGCGATGTGGACCGCGACCGCGCTGCCGAATGGCACGACGACGCCGATGCGCCGCAACGCTGGCACGCTGGTCGCCGGGAGCGGCGCGCTCAATTCCAACACCGCGCAGGCCCACTTCGTCGGTGGGCGCGAGCCGTCCTCGTCGTTCCCGGGGCGACAGGCGGTGTGCGCGATGTGGGGGCGGTATCTGAGTGCCGCCGACATCGGCGGCATTCCGCTCTGTGATCTGCGCGGCACGTCGCCGCTGGGATTGTGGTACCCCGGCAGCAATGGGGTCAGCGGATCCTGCGTCGACGAGAGCGGGAATGGCAACCACGGCCTGTACAGCGGGGCCACGCTCGCGCCCCCGGCTCCGGCCGGACTATTCGCGCGGCATCACGGCGCCATCGGCGCGGGCTTCTGATGTTGCATTGGTTGCTGCTTTGGGGCGCGGGCGGTGTTGCTGGCGTCGCGGTGCCGTCCGTGGCGGTGGTGGTCGTTGACGCGAGCGTGCGCCGTGTGGTCATCACCCTGCAGCCGAGAGCGATCCCGTCATGACGGAGCCAGAACGATTCAGCGGGCTGGACGACGAGTTCTACGACGTCACATTGACCGACGCGTCTACGGGCGCGGCAATTACGACCGGCACCGTCACGATGCGGTTGTGCGACGCGGGCACGACGACGGCGCTCGGCGGGCTGTCGGCGTCATCGCAATCGCTCACCCACGTCGCGGCCGGCCGGTGGACCGGCGTACACGATGACGCCTCGGTGCTCGCGGCGATCGCGAGCCTCGCGGTCGGCCAGTCGTTCGATCGCGTGCTGCTCGTCGCTGGTTTAGCGGCGCGCACGATGGCGGCGTGCCGGCGTGTCCGCGTGGTGGACTCGTCGAGATGAGGGCCCCCGGCGCGTCGATCAGTGTGACGCTCGCCCGCTGCACCACGTGCGGCGAATGGCACCGGCCGGACGCGCTGGTCTGTCGCGGCTGCGGGTTGCGCTTTGTCGCCCGCGCGCTGGAAGGGCTGGCCGTTGTGCCAGACGATCCCCGTATTAGGAATCGCCGTGACGAATGAGATCGCCGCCGTCGTGGGGACGGCCGTCACGGTCGCAGCGATCGGCGGTGCGGGCGGGCTGTGGGTGCTCCGCGCCGTAATCAGTACAGAGGTCACGCCCCGGCTGTCGGAGCTGAGCACGAACGCGGCACTGCTGGCGCAGTCGTTCGGCTCCTACCGCGAGGCGAAGGACACTGAGAGGGGCGAGACGCGCGCGATCCTCGCGGACTTGAACAAGATCGTACAGGACCACGAGGCGCGGATACGAGACCTCGAACCCGCGCTGCGGCCGAAACGAAAGCGGACGCCGTAATGGCGAGGACGTGGCAGTTCTGGACGCCAGAGGAGATCTCGCTGATCGACGCGGGACTGGCGGACAGACTAACGGCGCCAGAGATCGCCGCTAAGTATTTCCCGCAGCGAGGGGGGCACGCCGTCGGAAACAAGGTCGCGGAGCGGCGCGCGCGAACGGCGATCGCCACCGTTCGCCCGGTCGCGTCCTATGTGCCGCCCTCGGGGCTCAGCGCCGTTGACGTGTTCGCGCCCGAGGCGTCGTCTGATGAAACGGACGACGCCTTTTTAACGCGGATGATGGGCACGGCCACCAGCTCGGTCGAGAAGGCCACGGCACAACGCCACGTCCGGCTACGGATCGCGAGCCACGTGCCGGTGACGATTGCGCTGCTCAGCGACGCGCACGTCAGTGCCACGGGTACGGATCTCCCGTCGTTGCTGGAGTTTGCGGAGTACGTCGCGCGCACGCCGGACATGTACTGCATCGGCATGGGCGATCTGCTCGACAACCCGATCAAACACAAGGGCGGCAACGTCGCGCAGATCGCGGACGACGTGCGATTTCTGGACCTGCTGGTCGGCCGATTTCGCGGCAAGCTGCTCGGCACTACCAGCGGCAACCACGACGATTGGAGCAAGGTGTTAGCGGGGCACGATCACCTCAAGGCCCTCGCGCAGCGGCACAAGATCCACTACGCGCCGGACGAGCTGCTCTGGGTGGTGGAGATTGTCGACCCGACCGACGCCGCGCACGTGACGGCAACGTACCGCATCCACACGCGCCACCAATGGCGACGGGGCTCGGCGCTGAATCCCTGTCACGCGTGCTGGACGTGGTGGCAGGAGGAGGGCATGAATTGGGACGCGATCCCCGATGTGCTGGCGATCGGGCACAACCACGTCAGCGCCGTCGAGAGCCGCCAATACGACGCGCGCGATATGTGGGCGATCCGGCCAGGGACATTCCAGCGAGATTCCTCGTTCGCCCGCGCGAAAGGCTACGGCCGGTATCGTGCGACGACGCCGGCCATTGTGCTCCCGCCGGTACAGGGCCGCGTCGTGTGTTTCGCCGATCCCGAGGACGCGACGCAGTTCGTGCGGGGCGCGGCGGCGTGAAGTACCCGCCGATCCCGAAGACGGTCGAGGCGGCGGGCGGCGTCATTGTCGTTACGTTCAAGCCCGTCCTCAAGCACGGGGACGGGTCCGACTGTTGGGGAATGTGGGACCCGTCGTTGCGGACGATTGAGCTACTGTCCGCAGCCCCAAAGCGCCACCAGTGACGCGTGCTGTATCACGAGCTGACGCACGCCGCGCTTGACGATTCGGGGCTGTCGCAGGGCATGACGGACGCGATGCAGGAGAGTTTCTGCGAAGCGATGGCGACGGCCCGCATGCGCGAACGGTTCGGCTGACTTGGAATTGCGACCTTCACCCGCAAGTCGCGATTCCATGTCTAGTTGCCTTGGTAGGTCAGGGCACACGGGCGGGTGGCGGTCTCGGCGTTGTTGCGCACCACGCAGGCGAAACGCCCTCCCTGCCACGAGAGCCGGTGCACGAGATCGGTGATGAGTACGCCGGCCGGGACCGCGTGCACGAGGCGCAGGTCCGTTGACGCCTCTTGACGGCTGATGTTATGCACCTTACAATACCCTACAGGTTAGCGACTCACTAAGCGACACGGGGAAAATGCATGGCCACAAGGCGGGTAGCAACCAGCGAAATGTTAACGGCGCCGCTGTCCGTGTCGATGACGGCGGCCGAGCGGGGCACGGTGCGCCGCGCGGCCTACCTCTCGGACGCCAGCGTGTCGTCGTTCATCCGCGCCGCGGCCGTGAAGGCGGCTGAGCGCTTCCTGATACGTGAGGCTGGACAGCAGCAGGAGCGGGCGGCGTAGCAGCCGCCGTCGGTGGTGGTGGAAGTCCTGTCGTGGTCATGACGAGGACAGTACGACCAGCGGTGAGGCGCTGGAATACACGAAACGCGGGGAGTTGCTCGCACAACACGGGGGGGGCGATGGGCAGGCGACAGGGGTCAGCGAAGGCGCGGGGCAAGGAGCGCGGGATCACGCTCGCGGATGGCGGGATGGCGCGCGCCGTGTTCGGCGTGTGGGCCGACGCGGCACGGGGCCAGCGCAAAGCGTTGCGGGACAGCGGCGTACGCGGCGAGACGCGGCGGCTCGACGAGCGGGCGTCCGGGCAGCGCGGATTGACGGCTCCGCGCGAGGTGTTCGAGGCGGCGATCGAGCTGGCACGGCACGGCATTCCGCAGGCGGAAGCGCTGGGGATGGCGGTGCAGACGCTGGCGAGAACGTATGAGCTCGCGTACGCGCACGCGCTGCAGCTCAAGCCGAGCGCGTAAAACAAACGCAATCGCCGCGATGTGAGGTCGCGGCGATGCGGAACACGAGGGCAGCGCGCGAAGCGCTGCACACAATCTAACGAACCGAGGCCAGCAAATGAAGTCGAGCGTATTTGTCGTCGGCGTGATTCGGAGCCGACGCATGGTGTACGAGCGCATTGCTCCCGATCCCGTGCGCGGCGATGTCAGCACCTCCGCTGACGGGCCTCGCGGGGTTCGACCGTGCGCAGCGGGCGCACGGGGTTGGGAGTGTGCCGCATGATCGGCATTCACGTCTATAGCGCCGTATCGCCCGAGATGGACGCGGCCACTATGGCGAGCCTTGTGTCGTCGATCCGCGAACGTGGGCAGCTCGTGCCGGTGTTGCTGTGGCGCGGCGAAGTGATCGACGGGCGCAAGCGCATGGTGGCGTGTGCGACCCTCGGCATTGAGCCGCGTACCGAAACGCTGGACGACAGCGCCGACGGTGCTCGTGTCGCCATCGACGCGAATACGCTTCGCACGCACTACACGCCGTCACAGCGGGCCATGTTCGCGGCTCAGATTGCGACGGCGAAGCGTGGCTACATTCGCCGGGATCGGAAGCATGAAGTAGATCTCCCAATTGGGAGATCTACTTCAATCACCGTACAACAGGCCGCCAACCTGCTCAGCGTCGGCTTTAGCCCTGTTCATCTAGCCAAACACATCACCCGCACCGCCGCCCCTGAAGTCACGGCCGCTGTGCGCGCTGGTCACCTGACGCTGCATTCCGCGCAGCACATTGCAGACCGGGTGCCGCTGGACGATCAGCCGCGCGTAACGGCCGAGGTCATTTCCAACAAGAAGGGGGGGCA
>ENA-ORBV01003338-ORBV01003338.1-microbial-mat-metagenome-genome-assembly--contig:-NODE-3338-length-32224-cov-13.867670_pt1 | contig 32224 bp, 22 predicted proteins | sample MGYA00237777_ERZ505514 | MGnify/ENA primary metagenome ERZ505514 (study PRJEB26160, sample SAMN06269048) | microbial mat metagenome | isolation source: Oligotrophic lake microbial mat | place... | reverse complement strand
GCCATTCGTGGTGTTTAAGATATTGTTTCATAAATAAATTTAGGATTCAGGATTTAAAATTTAAGATTCAAATCATTTATGTTAAAATCGCCAGTGTTTGGGATTACCAGATTTGCTTTGCCTAATTGGTCGACCGAACCAACACCAACACATTTCATTCCAGCTGCCAAGGCGGCTTCTACACCCGCTTCGGCATCTTCAAATACCAAACAGTACTTAGGTTCTATACCCAATTTGTGCGCGGCTAATAAAAATATTTCCGGGTCTGGTTTTGTTTGAACGATCATAGTGCCATCTACTAGTGTATCAAAGTCGGAAGAAATGCCTAACAACTCAATCACCCGCGGTGCATTCTTACTGCTTGAGGCAAGACCTACTTTAATGTTTTTCTTTCTTAGATTTCTGATCAACTCAATTACTCCGGGAAAAATCTCTTCAGCGCGAATGGCTTCGATGTATTCAACAAACCAGTTGTTTTTCTTCTCAGCCAATAGCTCTTGCTGCTCGCGCGGCAACTTAATATTGCCCAGCGATAAAATAATTTCAAGCGAACGCATACGACTAACCCCTTTCAATAATTCGTTGTGAGCCGGTGTTAAGGTTATGCCAAATTCGCTTGCTAATCGTTTCCAGGCAATATAATGGTAGTGGGCGGTGTCAATAATTACTCCATCGAGGTCAAAAATTACAGCTTTAATCATTAAAAAAAGTTAGGGGTTAACTGTTTGGTAAACTATTAGGAGACTGACTGCTTTGATCTGCCGTTATTAATATATTTAAAAGGTGAGCGGTATGACCCCCTTGGGGATAAATTGAAATCTATAAACGTTAAATAACATCAGCTACCAATTTACACATGACCTTGAGCGATAATTTGATTGGTTTCTTTTAATGACTTAAATACTTCAAAAGTTTTTCCTTGTGTACGCAAGGCGCCAAAGGCATTTCCATATTGAGCAGCACGCACATAGTCGGTTGGGTCTTGAACTAATCCATACGAAAGGCCACCGGCAAAGGAATCGCCACAGCCTGTTGTGTCAATTACTTTATTAACTTTTATTGAAGGCACCAGCTCTTCAACTACCTCGCCTTTCTTTTTAAAATAGGTTAAGCACCCGCGCGAATCCAACGTAACATATACGCACTTTACACCCATGCCTAAGCAATGTTCGGCAAATGCGCGGATTTCTTTGCGCTCTAATTCTTCCGAAGAAAAATCTTCACTTTCATATTCTTTCTTAAACCAGGATGCATGAGCTTCCTCGAGGTTCATCTTTAGCACATCGATGTAGGGCAACCATTGATCGCGATCAATCCAGAATTTACGCTGACGCTCACCGTTCACTAAACAAGAAGTTGTTGGTCCGTGCGCATCAAAGATAATTGTGCCTTTGCTTTTTTCTTTTAAGAATTTCAGTGTATCCAATGATATTTCATAATCACTAATAGGAATGAAAACAAATACATCGCATTTCAGAAGTTTTGATAAATCATTGGGCAGAATGGGATCCATAAATCCGGTTTGACGCTCAACCCTATTATTCTGATCAAGAAACCTAAGACTAATAATATCACCCTGATCATTAGCAGTAGTAATGTGCTTAAGATTTAGGCCACTGTATCCTTTAAAAACTTCTTCCACATTATCAAGATCGACTGTGCGCACATGGCATACGGGAATAATTTCGAGTTGATCACCAGCTAATGTAGATAGTGCAATTACGGGATGTGTAACACAGCCCCACTTTTGTATCAGGTCTCCGCTATGCGTCACAATGTGATCGCGTGGGATTGGACCTATAACTGCAATCTTTTTCATAGTATCGTTTTTACATCTTCACTAAAATCAATCTTTTTAGGGCATCTCTAAAAACCCTTGCTTCTAATACCTCAACCCCTGCCCCTTCTACCAAAAGAGAAGGGTAAGTGGAGTTTTTAGAGATGCCCTTTATCTAATTTACAAGGAAAGCAGCACCAAATACACCCGCACTATCGCCTAACTTAGGTTTTATCACTGGGGTATCTAACCGATTATTAAACACACTTTTCTTCAAGGACTCCATGCCGTCTGAATAGATCAGGTCTATATTGCCAACCCCACCGCCAATAACAATCACATCCGGATCTAAAATATTCACAACAACACTTAGCGCTAAACCAAAAAAATAAGTTAGTCTATCCATTGTCTGCTTAGCAAAAGGATCAGAGCCATTTTTATAAAGTTCATAAACTTCTTTCATGTTTTTTGATTGACCACTTATTGAGGTATAATATTTCTCAAGTGCCGGGCCAGCTAATATCTTCTCCACACACCCAATCTTACCACAATAGCAAGCACCCCCAGATTCATCCAAATAATTATGCCCCCACTCGCCACCAATTCCCTGAAGCCCATTAATCACTTTTCCGTCAACCACTACACCTCCGCCAACGCCAGTGCCCATAATAACACCAAACACAACTTTTGCGTTAGGATATTTTTCTTTTGCAGCACCCATGTTTGCTTCAGCAAGTGCAAAGCAATTGGCATCGTTAGCCATAAAAAGTTCAACACCTAATAATTTTTCAAGATCTTTTTTTAGCGGCTTTCCATTAAGACTCGTTGAGTTACTGTTCTTCATTAAACCAAGACCAGGATCTAATGTGCCTGGTGTGGCAATACCTATTTTTGCAGCCTTATAGCCAATGGTTGCTTCCATCTTGTCAACCACGCTTTTTATTTGACCTAAAATATGGTCATAGCCTTTATGACCTTCGGTGGGTAGGCGATCGCGAAATAGAACTTTAGGATCAGCAGCAGAATTGAGCACTGCTCCTTCAACTTTTGTGCCCCCTAAATCAATGCCCCATAAGTTTTTATTCATCGGTAGATTATGAATTATCTTTAATGCTATAAACAACAGCCTCCCAAGGTTTCAATTCATTGGCAGAACTATTTTCCGGATAATTACCAATCAGCCTCTTTGCCAAATTTGGGATTACTTGGTTGGGTAAGTTAGCAACCTGATCAGAAAAATTAAGAACAATAAGGACTTTTTCTTTCTCCCATTCACGTAAAAAAATGAATAAGGAGTCATCCTCGCAATCTACTTGTTTATAATCACCATAAAGCAAGGCCCCATGTATTTTTCGAATTCTAATCATTGCTCGAAAATAGTTAAGGATAGTGTCTTTACCATGCTCCTGTGCCTCTGCATTAATATATCTAAAGTTCTGATTTACAGGCATCCACGCTGTTCCTGTGGTAAAACCCGCGTAGGGTTGAGCATCCCATTGCATGGGCGTTCTTGCATTGTCTCGACCAGCATAGTTAGCCGCTTTCAAAAAATCACTTTCGGATACTCCTTTAGCTTGCGCCACTCGCCAACCTGTCTGAGTTTCTATATCCATTGTTTGATCTATCGAATCAAGTTTTGTGTTAGTCATCCCAATTTCATCGCCCATAAAAATGAAAGGAGTACCTCGCATGGAAAGTAAGAGTGTGCACAACAATTTAGAAGACTCTTGCCAATACATTTTATCATTGCCCCATCGCGAAACCATCCGCGGAAAATCATGGTTGCCTAAAAAAATACTTCCCCATCCATTTTCGGCAAACGCATCGTTCCATTCTTTGAATATTTGCTTGAAGTCTTTCATGGTCCATGGAACTGGATCAAATCTTCCACCTGCGCCTTGATCTAAAAACATGTGACCAAAATGAAAGATCATATTCAATCCACTCTCAGGATCTAAGTAGTCTTTCGCGTTTTGTGGAATAATTCCAGGACCTTCACCTACTGTAACAACATCATAATGTTGCCAAACTTTATCTTTTGCTTCCGCGATAAATTCTTTTAGTCTTGGTCCATTAGCATAATATCGTCTAATGGTCTCATTAAAATCAGGTGTATCAGTATCATCAAAACTTATTCGCTTCGAAATAGCCGAGATCACATCCAAGCGAAGGCCGTCCACACCTTTCTCAAGCCAAAATTTCATAAGTTGTTGAATCTCTTCTCTTAGCTTAGGATTCTCCCAGTTTAAGTCAGGCTGTTTTTTAGAAAACAAATGAAGGTAGTACTGACCTGTCAACTCATCGAACTGCCAGGCGCTTCCTCCAAAAAAAGATGGCCAGTTATTTGGCGGCTCACCATTCTTGCCATCCTTCCAAAAATAATAATCGCGATATGGATTAGTCTTCGATTTTCTCGACTCTTTAAACCAATCATGCTCATCCGATGAATGATTTAAAACCAAATCCATGATTAGTTTAAGATTTCGCTCATGCAAGCCGGAAAGTAGCTCATCAAAATCGTCTATAGTTCCAAACTCAGGTTGAATGGAATAATAATCGCTGATATCATAACCACCATCATCATTTGGCGATTTGTATATTGGGTTAAGCCATACAGCATCTACACCCAGACTTTGAATATAATCCAGTTTTTGAATGATGCCGCGCAAATCGCCAACGCCATCGCCATCACTGTCTTTAAAACTGCGCGGATAAATTTGATAAACAACAATTTCCTTCCACCAGGCTTTTTCCATTGATAAAAATAAGGGCTAGTCTTTCTTTTTCAAGTTCATCAAGTGAATGTTTCTGAACTCAATTGGCTGGCCCTCACTTTGCAAAGCAATAAAGCCTGAAGTCAGAGCCTTTCTCGGTTGCCAGAGTAAGCTATCAAAACCTTTTACAACTCCGCCACCTATAGTTGGCTTGCTATATTGCAAAACTGTATCGCCATTAATGATGTGAGTTATCAATGAATCGCCCAGCACAATAAGAGTACCACTCACCCACTCGTTTCTATCATAGGTTTTAGAAGTTGAATTTAGGCAATGACCGTCATAGAGTTTTCCTTCAAACACGATTTCAGTTCCTGGAGAACACATATTTCCTGTCGGGCGAGGCATGCCGTCATCCAGCCCAGCTAATAATTGCATCTCAACCGAGATGGGCCAGTTCTGTTCTTTTAAAATGCTTTGCGGATCTTGTGAATGAAACATTACTCCGCTATTAAGAATAGTATATTCCGGAGCGCCTTTTTGTAGCTCGCCTGTAAAGTGATATTCAAACTTTAATTGAAAGTGCGAAAATGGTTGCTTATAATAAAGATGAGAAAACTGATCGTTAAAATCTCCATACTGATCGTATCTAACTTTGATTAACCCATCTTCAACCCGAAACGTATTTCCGAAATTTACACCGGACTCATGATGATGGACTTTTACAATCCAATCGTCAAGATCGTGGCCATTAAATAATTGTATCCAATCGTCATCTGGAGTTTCTTTTTGTGGCGCACAGCCAACCAAAAAAATTAAAAATCCGACCAGGAAAATTTTTTTCATAATAGAAAATATTTCTGTGAGGGGTCTGACCGCTCGAAGTGGTATGACCCCTATTTTTTACTCTTTTAAATATTGAGTTGTGTTCGGGTGAAATGTTTTCCACGAATGCCAAAATTCTTGATAAGATTGTATTGGAGTCAATGATGAATTTTTAAATTGGCCCTCAATACACGTGCCTTGCCAGTTCCAGACTGACTTCGTTTTTGTATCAAAAAACGTTTTTAAACTGTCGCTAACTATAAAATTCAGGGTGTCAGAATTTAGTATTCGATTCCAGACATGAAATGAGGCCGTGTCATTTTCCAACACAACTAGTAAGGGAGTTCCCGCAACATCATCATTAATTATTCTCTTCTCCTTCAATTCATTCCAATCATAAGCCTTGGCAAATAAACCAAGCGACACGCCTACTACCCACGATTTCTTTTGCCAGGAAAGTGAATCTCTACCTTCAAGTGAACCTTCTATAGTGCCATCATCATAACCGACCAAATCTGTATATTGATCAGTGAACTTAACATCAGGCTGCAGTATAAAAGATTCAGGATATCGTTCAAGCCACGCTGCTAAGGTCATTTGTTCTGAAGGTATCTCAGCCAGCTTCTTACCTTTTAATGGGCCTGCAATCGCTTCGCCACTTGCTTGCCGCCACCAACTTTTGGTGCGACTGTCTTCAAACATGGCATTGAAATGATCCATACCCACGAGTCGAAAATTTTCGAGCTGTCCGTCAACTTCAGGCTTAAATACTCGTCCGCTTCGACACACTGTGCAATACGTAACCATCACCTGCTCACCACCAACAGTATCGCGCACTTGATGGTGGTAGCCAATTATTTCAATAGGATAAGCCTTGGCTTGCCCATTAATAACAATTCCCAATACAAGTTTTTTAACTGAGACTTTGTTTTTATCTGCTGTTAATAAGATTTTATTTTCCGGTTGATAAAACATCTTATCAGCCAGAAACTTAAAATTAAATGCATAAGCGGTCATTACCCAAAATACAAGCAGCATGATTGCTGTCCATTTAATTGTTGATTTACTTTTGGTTAAAAAAAAGTAGGTTGGATAGGCAATAAGGAGTATGCCTGCTATCCGAAATAGAAAAATATACTGATCCAGAAAGTAGGCAAGTTCAATAGTATTTTCTTCTTGACTTCCCGGAAAGGGCATGATAAAATAAACGCGGGCAATTTCTATTCCTATCAACAATGAGATGCCCACTAAAAATAAAACGTATTTCATTCAGCTTACTGGTCTATCAATTAAAATTATGGACATCGAAAATCAGTTGATTCATTTTTTGTTGCTCAATCTCAAAATCCTGGTCAGACCAATTGAATTGCTTCTTAAATTCTTCGAGCACGGGTCTAAGCACTAATTCCAATAGCGGTCTATTGAAATACAACAAGCCGGTTCTGCGAATCAAAAAATCATCGGGTCTTTCCACCATTTCATTATTTAAACAAAACCAAAGTTCTGATTTAACTAACCCAACTACCGTTAACTCATGCTGAGCTTTAAAGTGAGAAAGAATAGCATCGGTTTGCTTTCCATAATTGTTAACAAGGTACGCAGCTCTGCTTGCAAGTCCAGCTTGCTCAAGCTGTTCTGAAACTGACGTAATATATTCTATTACTTGCTTATAGTTTTTAAAGTCCGATCCAATAAATCGAATCTCTTCAGTTTTACATGGCGTTTCCTGATCTTCGAAATATTCCTCCATAACAAGGTCAACAACACGCTCAGCCATTTTGCGGTAGCCTGTTAACTTACCTCCAGCAATAGAAATTAAACCAGAATCTGATTTAAAAATTTCGTCCTTGCGGGAAAGTTCCGATGCAGATTTTCCTTCTTCATGAATGAGCGGCCTTAACCCTGCCCAACTTGATTCAATGTCGGCCAAAGTCAAATTAACTGTTGGAAAGGTTCTGTTCACTGCATTCACCAAATACTCTGCATCTTCCTTCGAAGTGTGAACATCATCAATAATGCCCTGATAATTCGTATCGGTTGTTCCAACATAAGTAATTTCTCCACGTGGAATTGCAAAAATCATTCGCCCATCTTCCACATCAAAATAGATTGCCTGATGAACAGGAAACTTATTATGGGAAATAACCAAATGAACACCCTTCGTAAGATGAAGTCGCTTTCCTTTTTTACTTTTATTGATTTCCCGCAAGGTATCCACCCACGGACCGGCAGCACTTACCACAACCGTTGCCTTTGTTGTAAACGTAGAGCCGGTAATATGATCTTTAATGACTACTCCGCTAATCTTATTGTTTTGATATTCGAAATTGAATACCTCGCAATAATTAACAACACAAGCTCCATGCTGTGCAGCCGTCTTGACCAGTTCCACAGTTAATCGGGCATCATCCGTGCGATACTCAGCATAGATTGCTCCGCCTTTTACATCATCAGCTTTGAGCAAGGGCTCTTGTTTTAAGGTTTGACTGCGGGTAAGCATCCTTCGTTGATCTTCCCGTGTCACTCCCGCCAGCAAATCATACAACTTTAATCCGATGGAAGTAAGTAAACTGCCAAACCCGCGTTTCTCATAAAGTGGCAACAGCATTTTTTCTGGAACGACTAAATGCGGTGCTAACTTATGCACCACAGCACGCTCCCTGCCCACTTCTTTAACTAAACCAAACTCAAGTTGTTTAAGGTAGCGAAGACCACCATGAATTAATTTAGTTGACCGGCTACTAGTACCATAAGCAAAATCCGATTTCTCAACAAGCGCTACTTTCAGTCCACGCGATGCTGCATCCAACGCCATACCGGCTCCAGTTATGCCACCCCCAATTATTAACAAATCGAAAGATGTTGATTTTAATAAATCAATATTTATTTGGCGGGAAAGGATGTTTGAAACCAAGCTGAATTTTGTTGTTAAAGTACTAACTTTGCAACAAAATAACGAAAATTTTATGCCTGTTATCTCAATGTTCTATGGGCTTATAGTTTCCATGTATTATTTAGATAATAAGAAACACAAGTTGCCACACATACATGTTAAGTATGGTGAAAAAGAGGGGGTATATCAAATTCCTGAGGGGATTTTGATTGAAGGCGATTTGCCAAATAATAAAGAAAGGTTGCTCCTAGCCTAGATTGAAATTCATAAAGATTCGCTAATGGCAGACTGGCATTTAGCTGTAACTGGACAAAAAGTATTTACCATTGATCCATTAAAATAAATATGAATCCACGAGCAAAAGCAGTAATAGCATTAGGAGAAAGTAAGTTAAAAATAACCTTTACGAATAAGGAAATTAAAATATTTGATATGACGCCTTACTTTATTTATCCTGTTTACGAGCGTCTCTCAAATCCTATTCTTTTTAAGAAAGTATTTATTTTAAACGGAACAGTTGCCTGGAATGATGAAATTGATTTAGATCCTGATCGGCTCTATTTAGAAAGTATCACCAACTCATAATAAGTTATTGATCTATCCATCCCATAGTACGTTGCACAGCTTTTTGCCAGCCTTTATACAAATGTACTCGCGTTTTCTCATCCATATCAGGAACAAATCGCTTTTGAATTTTTCTATTCTTAACAATGCTCTCTTTTTTCCAAAGTCCTATCTGAATTCCCGCAAGGTAAGCAGCACCTAAAGCGGTAGATTCAATTACTTCAGGTCGCTCAACTTCAGTACCTAAAATATCAGCCTGAAACTGCATGAGAATATTATTCGCACAAGCACCACCATCTACTTTTAAGCTTGCCAATTTTAATCCGGCATCTTCCTGCATGGCATTAAGGATATCTTTTGTTTGATAGGCCAATGATTCTAATGTGGCTTTGATAATATGATCTTTACCGGTATCGCGTGTTAACCCAAAGATTGCACCTCGGGCATACATATCCCAATAGGGTGCGCCCAATCCGGCAAAAGCCGGTACTACATATACTTCGTTGGAACCAAGTGCTTTCATTGCAAAATATTCTGAGTCCTTGGATTGATCGATTAGATGTAAACTGTCGCGCAGCCATTGCACGGCTGCACCCGCAATAAATACACTACCCTCTAGCGCGTACTCAACTTTCCCGTCAAGCCCCCAGGCGATGGTTGTTATCAATCCGTTTTTTGATTGCTGAATAGTGGAACCTGTATTCATCAACATAAAGCATCCCGTGCCATAAGTATTCTTTGCCATGCCGGGCTCAAAACATGCCTGACCAAAAAGTGCAGCTTGCTGATCACCAGCTACACCCGCAATTGGAATCTCAACTCCGCCTACCTGCCATGATCCAAACAATGAAGCAGAAGGCTTTACTTCTGGTAAAATCGATTTTGGAATTTGCAACTCAGCAAGAAGTTTTTCATCCCATTGCAATTTTCTGATATTGTAAATCATGGTACGCGAGGCGTTGGAATAATCTGTTACATGTGATTTACCGTTGGTTAATTTCCAGATTAACCAAGTGTCAACCGTACCAAATGCAAGTTCACCTTTCTCAGCCTTCTGCCTCGCTCCTTCTACTTTATCGAGAATCCATTTTATTTTTGTTCCAGAAAAATACGAGTCAATAACCAGCCCGGTATTTTCCCGAACATAATCCGTTAGTCCTTTTGTTTTTAATTCCTCGCAAATGGAAGCTGTGCGTTTGTCTTGCCAGACGATTGCATTATAAATAGGCTCACCTGTTTTGCGATCCCAGATAATAGTTGTTTCACGTTGATTCGTGATGCCTATTGCTGCTATTAAATTAAGGTCAACTTTGTTTTCAGAGATCAGTTTTTGAAGCACACCCAACTGCGAACTCCAGATTTCTTCGGGATCATGTTCAACCCAACCTGAGTTTGGAAAAATCTGCTGAAATTCCTGCTGAGCAATTCCTTTTATTTCGCCTTGCTCATTAAAAAGCACCGCTCGCGAACTTGTAGTTCCCTGATCGAGTGCAATGATGTATTTTGGTTGACTCATATCTTTAAAGTCCTTAGTAATTAGTCCTGAGTAATTAGTCTTGAGTAAATAGTTCAAAGTAGTTAGTCGATAGCTGATTGTCTAAATTTTTATTCAAAGTTTCAACATGTTGAGGCTCTACCGGCTTAATGCTCAATACTATCTACCTAATTCTAAATACTACTTACTGAAAAATAAACCATAAAGTACCGCACCTAGTATACTTCCGATTATCGGCCCAACAACGGGTATCCAAGAGTAACCCCAATCCGATGATCCTTTGCCCGGAATTGGTAAAATTGCATGTGCGATCCGCGGACCTAAATCTCGTGCCGGGTTGATTGCAAAACCAGTTGTGCCTCCCAATCCCAATCCAATAAGAGTAACGAGCAATCCCACTACCAATGGTTTTAACCCTTGCGTAAATTCATTCACACCAATAAAAAGCAATCCAAAGATCAATATGGAGGTTGCTGTAATCTCGCTTATCAAATTGGAGATATTGTTTTTAATAGCAGGCCCTGTTGCAAATACAGCCAACTTTGCTCCGGCATCCGTTGTTACTTTCCAATGCGGAAGGTAATGCAGCCATACCAAAATTGCACCCACAAACGCACCCCCTAACTGAGCCAATATATAGCCCAAAGTCTTGCTCCATTCAAAATTACCACTAATAGCTAAGCCAATGGTAACAGCCGGATTTAAATGCGCCCCACTGAATTCGCCCACAGCAAAGATACCCAGCGAAACGGCCAGACCCCAGGCAACACATATAGTAAGCCAGCCAGCGTTTTCTGATTTTGTTCCTTTCAAAAGGACTCCAGCCACCACACCATCTCCTAGCAAAATGAGCAGTAAGGTTCCTAAAAATTCTCCGAGGTAGGGATTCATTGTAATAAAATTTTAATGAGGGGAATTGAAACTTATATTTTCAGATGAATTTGTCTTTGTTGTAGTGATCAGAAGTGTGGCCAACGCAGCAAGTATTAATAGCACCCCCGCAAACGCAACGGCATACCCCGCATTGTTATCGAGGTATTCGCGAAGAATATAACCGAACGTAATGTTTTGAAGAATCATTGGAATAACAATCATCATGTTTACAATACCCATGTACACTCCGTATCTTTCTTTTGGGATGTTATTTACAACCATCAGGTAAGGAATCCCCATCATGCTGGCCCAACCAATGCCGAAGCCTGTGATTGCAGGAAAGAGTAAATACTTATTCTCAATAAATGGAAAAAATAAAAGACCCACGGCAGCAAGAAGCAAGGATCCGAAATGAACAATTTTTGGAGACGATTTTCTAACAAACCAAACCAAAGCAAACGCACTAAGAAAGGTTATAATATTATACCAACCGTTTACCAGCCCCGTCCAACTAACAGCCTGCTCATACAATTCCGAGTTGGCAGGAGTCGTCTTCCAAACAGAGAGCGCTATACTCTTTGATGAATTTTGCCAATAACAAAATAGTCCATACCATTGAAACAAATAAACTAAAGCCAATTGCCACATTACTTTTGGCATGCTACGGATGGCGCTCGGAATCTCATGAAATGGCGACCAAATACTAAGCGGATATTTTTTCATCTCTGCTAGTTCCTCTTCGGTTGGTGGAATTTCAGATGTGGTTCGCATGCTCCAAAGAATTGAACCAATCGAACAAATTGCACCCAGAAAAAAGGATGCATATACCCAATTAGGCAATGACCCAGTTTTTCCAATAATGATAATTGGAAAAACAAAGAGTGAAATGTTGGCCAACGTTTGACCAAATCCGGTAAAGAAACTTTGGGCTTGAAACCCAACCGGTCGCTGTGTTTCATCCAGTTTATCGGCAACAAAAGCGCGGTAAGGCTCCATGGCAGTGTTGTTGCCTATATCTAATATCCACAAAAGTCCAACAGCCATCCAAAGGCTGCTGCTAAATGGATAGAAAAACAAGGCGATACTGCACAGCATAGCCCCAATGAAAAAAAATGGTTTGCGTCTTCCAAATTTTGGGTGCCAGGTCTTGTCACTCAAAGCACCAATAATTGGTTGCACAATTAATCCGGTAACAGGTCCTGCAAGATTTAATAGCGGGATTTGATCGGGGCTGGCACCCAACATATCATAGATTGGGTTTACTGCACTTTGCTGCAATCCAAAACTATATTGAATTCCAAAGAACCCTACATTCATGTTGATGATTTGCCCGAAAGAGAGATGGGGTTTTAAATTAGACACGCAATTCAGTTCAAAATTTTTGTGGAAGTTGAACAAACAAATGCAAAGTTGCAAGGTTAAAATCCTCCTTTACGGATCATTGTAAAGGCGTTAAAGGCGAAGTCAATCTTACTCCTTAACTATCTGCTGCCAAGGCTCCGGAGATGACATTGGCTCAGTGCAATCTCAGTGATTAGCCAATAGCTCTTTACGAGTTTTAATTCTATCGAGAATGAAGTTGCCTATAGCCTTTCCTTCCTTCACACCAACTTCGCAGGCCGGCCGGTAGTGGATACCGCCATACATTCTGCTAATGGCAGCTTCTTCACTGGCTTGGTAAAAGGATTTAAAACTTCTTGCCGTTAACCCAAATTCTAACTCTGTAGAATCCGTGAATGCAAAGCCATCACCAAATAAATTGGTTAACGTAACTGCAGATGCTGCCGAGATCACGCTATGTCCGCTTGTATACTCAGGGAAAGGTGGTGTCTGTAAAGTCGGCACCCATTCTTCGTCAATATATTGATTGATGTAGGTTTCTGGCCTTATGAGATTACTTCTATATTTTTCATCCCAACAAGAAATGAATGCGTCACTTAAAGCAATTGAAACTCTGGCATAGGCTTCTGCGCTTTGAACTATGTCGGCATTTACAGAACTACAAACTTGATGCGTAATATTCATCCAATGCCCTCCAGGCGAAATTTTTTTGGTGGCAAACATTACATGGCCTTTCACATTCATCATAAAAGGATTGCAATCCCAAAAAAATGCAATATCACGTTGCTCGGGTGTCATATTTTTTCCAATATCATAGACTTCCATTGCCTCCTTATAAAATTGACTTTTCTTCTCTATTGAAAATGATGTTGGAGGGATAGGTCTAAACTGTTGAGCAGAATCAATTGCAAAGGGACGAATCTTATTCCACTGTGGTTCAACGGCATCAATGTAAGCAGGTGGTGTCGGCTTCCAGGTAGCCGGGTCAGCTTGTATTGAATATTTAGGAAATGAACGGGATTGTTTATAATTATCTGTGGATGACCATTCGATTGCATGATCGGCCATTTGATTTCCGTAAGCTATCGATCGCTCAAAAACTTCATCCGGTATTTCCATGTCCTTATACTCCTTCATCAGTTGGGTATAATATGCGTCCATCTTATCTTCAGAAAAAACTAATGTGCGCCCTACCTTAAAAGCTGCTTGAACGGATGCCAACGTAAAGCAATATTCTTTTCCCTCTTCCGGTTTGGGGAAGTCTTTTAAACCAGCTAGTTGACCTGCAAGACTTCTATACTTTGAATCTTGATTAATAGCTGTCTCATAAGCAGCAATGCTTGAGTAAGCATAAATGCGGGCAGCAACCGGGGGAGAAAAGATATCATGCACAATAACATCAGTAATCTGCTTAAGCGTGCGATGCAAGTACTCAGGATTTTGAGCTTTTGGTTTGTATTCGGTAGACGGCTGCTTACAAGAGCAAAGAAATGAAATGAAGATCAATAAAACCAAAATTGAACGCATATTAACTTGAATAATTGTTTTGTTCCTTCTTTGTTGATTTCTCAGCTCCATAAAATAATTCTCCGATTACAATAAGGGGAATCGCGATAACGCCTGAGCTTAATTTAATTTTTTGTAGAATGATTGGATCGCTTACAAAAAGACCAATGACAATATTGGTATACAAAAGGTAACCCTTACCATTCATTTCCATCTATTTTCTCACAGTCGGTGCTTATAGCCTCGCTGATTTTACGAATGGATGTTAAGTCTATGCTACCAGCAAATTTTAAAAGTTCTTGCACGTTTTGAATTTTCTTCGAGAGTGATTTAAGATAAGCCAATGCCTTATACTGCTGCTCTTTGGTGAGTAATCCTAAATTATCAAAAAACTCGCTTTCGAAGGTCTTGGACATCACGCTTAAATTTTAATTAATTAAAGGTACAACAATTCTATTTAACGGTAAATGCCTTCTTATCAACTCCCACTCCTCTTATCTCCAATGACTTCCAGCCTTTTGGTAATCTGGTTTTAATCTGAGTAATTCCAGCATCAGAAATAGTTAATCCGCCAAACCCGTTCATCACGGCTTGCAAAAATCCACCTGCACCCGTTGCGAAATATGGATTGGTGCCACCTGCTGTTTCTGCGAGTACTCCAAAAGGTGGTACTTCATTTGGCTTATAGGACTTAGCAAATAACTCAGTTGCCTTCTCAAGATTACCCATACGCGAATAGATGGCTGAAAGCGCAGAGTGTCCCATCGCAGGACCTTCGGGAGAATAGCGTGGCTCGTAATATTTAAGATCTTTTTCGATCTGACTTTTGTCGGTAATAAAATCCAATGGAAAAGCGAGCAAGTTTACATCACCTTGCTTGATCATCACACCATCATACGTTGCATTTTCTTTGGTCGTTCCGTCAGGGAATTTTAAGATCGGAATATTCTGGGCAACCAATTCCCAATCAGGGTCAGGTACAACTCCCATTTCTTTCGCAGCCTGAGTAGCATAGCGCAAGGCGGTAATCGCAATTCCATTGGTGAAGGCGTTGTTATCAATATTTTCTTGCCACTCGTTTGCACCGATCACATTATTGATTTCATATTTCCCAGGGCCTTTTCGCTCCACTCTACTCGCCCAAAAATCGGCCACTTGTTTTAGCATAGGATACCCGCGATCGCGCAACCATTGCCTATCTTTTGTTACTTGATAATATTTCCAAAATGCCCATCCTACACAACCCGTGATGTGATGTTGAAACGGACCTGTGAGTGCCCACACAGGAGTATCCTCCGATCCTTCGGCTGATGATTCCCAAGGAAACATCGCGCCCTTATATCCATGCGAAAATGCATTTTGCTTAGCAGCCCCCAATCGATTGAAACGATACTCTAAAACAGACTTGGCAATTTCAGGATGAAGCAGTAACAAAGGTGGATACATCCATAATTCTGTATCCCAAAATACGTGACCATTATAGCCAAGACCTGAAAGACCCATCGGTGAAAGACTATAACCAGTTCCCTCTCTTACAAATGAATATAAATGATAAAGTGCAAAGCGAACATCTTTTTGAGTTTGTACATCCCCCTCGATCACAATATCACTCTTCCAGAGTTTTTCCCATTCGGCTACGTGCCGGTTCAATAATCGTTCTGTTCCCTCCAAGCGCGCAAAAATGGTTAAGCGTTCGGCTTCGTTCAATGGGTCTTGATAATGCGCTGTTGATGTAGCCGAAGAAACTACGCTAAAAGAATAGGTCTCCCCTGCCTTCAAGGTTTTATTAAATTTGGCCAAATGCATGTTATAATCCCAATCTTCATGTACCAACGTGGGCTCTTGTCCATGAGGTTCAGAAAAGATGATGCTATTGCTTGCCGCCAGAATATGTTTTCCCGAAGGACTTTTACCAACGGAAGAAAGCAATGGAAGCTTTACGTGAGGGCGATCAATTTCACTATAAGTGTTACGAACATCTATCAAATGATTGGGTGCTTCAATCACACTCATCGGGGTGACGTTCACATTTTTCTTTGCCTTTATTTCCACAATAGACAATGGCAGTATAAGGCAAATGTTGGAGTGACATCATCGAGTGCTTAACCGAAAGCTTGTCGCCAACATCAAATGTGGTAACCAGTATTGCCCTCTTCATATCCAACGACTGGCGATAGTTTGAAATATCTTTAATGCCAATTCTCCGCCCGTCCACATCCAAATTCATATTAGCGTGATTGAATGTTTTGAGAATATTAGATACTCGGCCGCGTTGATAATAATCGTACACACCATTCAATACCACATCTTTTACTTTCATGGGCTCAGGCGATGATACCAGGCCCACCATTCCATTGGCTACGGTAACACCATAGTAATTGTTGGGGTCAATTGCTTTGGCTTCGATGAGCCAAACTTCCGTTTGTTGCGCACAGATATTAAAGCTAAACGTGCAGAGAAAAAAAACTAATAATCTAGTCATAAACTATTTGGATTTTGTGAAAAATTTGACGGAATCATTATTTCGTACTGCCATGTAACAAATTTTGTTGTTGATACTGATTCGTTTCAAAGAACGCGTTTCACCGGTAATTGAAATCCCTGATTCAACAGGCGAAAGTGCTTTAAATCCACCCTTACCATTGCCTAACAAAACACTTCCATACGATGCATCATATCTACCCATTTGAATGTTCGATCGAAAGAAATTTCCTCCAATCAATAAATCAAGATTTCCATCCATATTAAAATCTTCAATCAAAAATGCGTTGACAGTTGAAAGTTGGATTTGCTTTGGCAGTGGTTTAATTTCAAAACGAAACGAGCCTTGATTTTCAATATATACTGTTTCAAGCAATGTTGCATTATAGATTAGTGACTTTTGTATTGTCTCAGCAGAAAAAAAATCATTGAATTTCGCCCCCGAAAAATTCTTATAGGAAAGGTACTTCTTTTTTAGAGACGGCATTTGTTTGGTCAACTCGTCCCTCGTATTAATTGGGTATTCCACTCCAGCCACAATATAAGTTAGAATCTGTTCTGCACTGCCATTGTTATCAAAGTCGTTTACATACATTTTTATAGGGTTACTTAAATCGGCTTTTAACTTACTGTTTAACCCAAGATTTCCAGCCACTATATCTAAATCCCCATCGTTGTCAAAATCAGCAGTAGCAATTGTATTCCACAAGCCGGATGATTTCTCAAGGCCTTCAATCTTTTGAAGTCTAAGTTTTCCTCCCTCATTTATAAAAATTGAAATAGGCTTCCATTCAGCTGCAATTAATAGGTCATCATCACCATCCTTATCAATATCAACCCAGCTCGCATCCTTTACAAATCCAAATTTTTGAAGTTCTGGAGCCATAACACTGGCTGCAAGTGAGAAATCTCCCCGACCATCGTTCAATAAGATATAACTGTCCGGTGGAACACCATATCTCCATGGTATTGCCCGCGCTCCTAAAAAGATATCTGGGTCACCATCCTTGTCAAAGTCACTCACATCAACACAAGACCCCGTTAAAAAAAGCTCAGGAAGGTTACCATATTGAACGAACTGCCCTTTACCATCATTAAGGTAGAGCCGTGATTTCAAGTATTTCGACTTTCCTGAAAATTCGTTGCCCCCACTTACTACAAACAAATCTAGGTCATGATCCATATCTGCATCAAACAGTGCAGCATCCACGTCTTCGTATGTACTGTCTGCAGTGATTAAAGGCTGTTCCATTTCAGTAAAGTGACCATTTCCCGACTGAACAAAAATCTGACCAGGTTGCCATTTACCTCCTCCCAAGAATATATCCTCCAATCCATCTTGGTTTATGTCGCCTATTGCCATAGCTGGCCCTTCTGCGGAAAGCATAAAAGGCATCAGACCTTCGCGATCAAATTCGATATAACTATTCTCTTTATGCTTATAGTTAAGCTTCGGCAAGTTCAAATCTCCTTTAAATAGTCTTTTGTCATAGGTAAATCTTCCGTAGTTAAATTTTCCAGATGCGTTGGCCTGCTTTAGAATAAGTTTTTGATTGGCGTTTACTCTTAATAACTTTTGAAATGATTGGTCATTCCAAACAACTATTAATGAGTCTATAATAGCGATGTTAGCGGTGCCAAAAGTAAGTCTTGTATCAACAGAACTTTGAAACCCTCTGGTAGGCATACTCTCTTGCATTTGAATCTTATCGCCAGTATACAAAAAAACTTTTGCGCCAATACCATTCATATTCGATCTCAAGCCTTCGAGTTTAACCTGAATGAAATTAGGGGTAGCGTCATGTTTGCTTTCGGAATTAATTGTTCTGTTCTCATATAAAAATGCAGCCTCATTGATATTATTGGTAATTAAATCAAGATCCCCGTCATTATCCAAATCTCCATACGTTGCTCCATTAGAGTAAGAGGGATCACTTAATCCCCATTCGGGTGCCTTGTTGGTAAAGGTAGAATCATTGTTATTGACAAATAAGAATTTTTGAATTTTGACCTGCGGCATTTTTTTGATATAACTAAGTTGACGTTCGTTCACTTTACCCCGCATATTTCGTTGAATAGTGTCGTCTGAAATAAAGTTAATGTAATCCAAATCGTTTGACCGTCTTAAGATTCCATTAGAAACGAAAATATCTTTGTTGCCATCCAGATCAAAATCTGCGAAAAAGGTTGACCAACTCCAATCGGTGGCAGAAACACCAGCAAATAGTCCTATTTCACTAAAGGTCCCATCTTGGTTATTCATTTGAAGTACATTCCTTGTGTACTGTTCATTGTATCCAAACCCAGTCTTAAACACGTAGGTGTCATAAGGATCTTCCGCAGCTGATGCTTTTAATCGTTGATAACTTTCCGGAAGCATGTCCATTGCGATTAAATCGGGGAAAGCATCATTATTGAAATCTGCAAAATCAACTCCCATCGTGTATCTGCTAGTATGATTCATACACTGCTCAAGCCTCTCTTCAAATGTACCATCACCCTTATTCATATACAGATAATCGTTCTCATGAAAATCATTTCCAACAAATATATCCGGCCAACCGTCAAGGTTTATGTCACTTACCACAACTCCAAGGCCGTAGCCAAGTGCGCTGCTATAGATTCCCGACTCTTTTGTAACATCTTTGAATCGACCATTCTCATTCTTCATTAGCTTATCTCCTGCTGTTGGATGCGTTTCATTTCGCAATGTGCTGGCTTTTCCATAGGTACCATTCTGATGCAGTGAATGGTTTAACATAAACATATCAAGGTCACCATCATTGTCACAGTCAAAAAATGATGCCTGTGTTGAGAATCCTACTAAGTCTAATCCATACTCGTCAGCCCTATCTATAAATTGCGGAACTCCATCTTTGTTAACCCCCTCATTAATTAAGAGTTGATTCGTCCCTTTGAAAATCAAATAGTCGCCAATATAACTTACATAGATATCTAATCTTCCATCACTATTAACATCTGCCATAGTAACGCCCGTTGCCCAACCACCTGATCCCTTTACGCCAGCAATTTCAGTGATATCGAGGAACTTTAAGTTCCCTTGATTCAAATAAAGCCTATTGTCTTCCTGGTTAGAAGTAAAGTAAATATCAAGCAAATCATCTCCGTTTACATCACCGACTGCAACACCCGCTCCGTTGTAAAAGTACATATAGTTGAAAATGTTGAAATCTCTCGTTTCCGTCAGATTGTTTTGAAACGTAACACCAGATTCACTTGCAGGTACTCTTCTGAATTTCTTGTCCCCTTGATTGGCGCATCCAAAAGAAGAAATTAAAAACCAACCAATAAATATGTTAATGAGTGTCCTCATTTGTCGCCTACAGGTAGATACACCTCAGCTTTCCACATGTCCTGACTCAATCCCAAATTTGGATTGTTATAAAAATATTCGATCGGCAATCCGGTAACCTTGTATCCATTTTTATTAGCGTACGACATAAGTTCATACCAGGCTCTGTCAGATGTAATGTAATTACCATGATATTCGGCCCAAATTACCTTTTCTTTTTTGAAATTTTTATAAAAAAGTGAATCAACTATTGGAAGTGAACTGCTTGGTTTTATAGGAAAACAAAAGTCAAACGCTAGCGAACCTTTATTATGATCCCATTCTCTGATTCTGACACTTGGAGGGCCAGCAATTGATAGCTTATGGACATCAATAAAGGTGGTCAAAATTGGATAATCTCTCATCATACCGTTTGCTTTGTCAACTTGATATGTTGCAAGCGATCGGCAAACACAAAAGGAAGAATCCAGCTCGGTTTTACCTAATATTTTGACACTCGTGATCTTCAAATGTTCCTTTAGAATTTCATAAAACACGGTTGAAATTTCGCGGGCGTCAATTTCTATTGGCTGCTTCGTAAATGGAATCAAAATTTTATTTATCAAGCTCCTATTAGGTTCTGAAATTTGAATGTTAACCACTGTTACAGAGTCATTGACTGAACTGAAATGCCAGTCGTACACATACTCTCGCTTTTTCCGAACTATTGATTGCGTAAGTCTATAAAAAGAATCGACCTCAATAATTTTAGCGCTATCCAAAGATCTATTCCAAATTCTTATTGTCTCAATCAAATCCCCAGAAACGGTGGCTGCTTTGAATTTAATTTCGTACTCAAAGGGTTTGAAAAATAGATAATACGTCAAGGATATTGCCAACCCTCCACCCAAAAGCATCCATAATATCTTCCTCATTGCTATATCTGAATTTTGTAAACCTGCGCCTTTCCGTTATTAATTGTTACCAGAAGATAGGCTCCGGTCTTTAATGTAATTATGTTCATTTGCCGAACGGATTGATTAAAGAAATCAAGCCCTATGAAGTTACCCTTCAAGATTTGATGATCATTTTTAACGACAGCCCCTGAAAATGATCCGAACCTGCCATGAAAAGGTTGGACGCCAAAATAATTGCCACCTACCAGCATTTCTTCCTTTCCGTCTGAATCAAAATCATACTTTAACTGCGCCATAATAGGGGAAATTTGCAATTCAATAGGCAGTTGAATGAATGTGTACTTTCCCTTTTCATTTTTTAAATAGCCAGAACCCAATTGGGTTACTTCATACAAGGTAGCTTTCTTCAAATCTGATTTTGAAAAAATCTCTTCGATCTTCTTACCTGCAAAATCCTGGTACGAAGTATACTTCTTTCGGAGACTTGCAATCTGGCCCGCTAATATATCAAGGCCATCTAACGGATAATAACTTCCGTTTTTTTGAATAGCAACTATAGTTTCCGTATTCCCATTTCCATCGAAGTCACTATAATACATCTTCATTGGGTAAGATTCAGAAGCTCTGTATTTCGAATTGAGTCCCCAGTTTCCAACTATATAATCCATGTCCCCATCGTGGTCTATATCAAAAGAAGAAATAGACTGCCACAGCCCATTTAAATTTTCATTTAAAACGTCATCCTTTTCAAAAGTTCCGTGATCATTTTTTAAAAAGGTAGGCGCCATCCATTCTCCTACAATAATTAAATCTACTTGTCCATCTTTATTATAGTCGTCCCAAACAGCATCTGTTACCATCCCTAGATTTTCAAATAAGCTTTTTTGAAGTGGGGTGAATTTACCTTTGTCGTTAACGAGTAGGTAGGACTTAGGAACTTTCCCAAAGTTATTAGAGACAGATTCGTTACCCACAAAAAGGTCAATATCGCCATCTCCGTCAAAGTCAAATTGTTTTACGCAAGATGCATTCTCATAATAGTCGTCAATTTCAGTTAACGCAAAGCCCGAATCGACAGACATGTAATAACTATCCAAAAGTGGTTTTGACTTATTATAAAAGTCGGCACCCCCTGTACCAACGAATAAGTCAGCTTTTCCGTCTTTGTTAAAATCCTCAATTACGGCATCAACATCTTCTTTAATCGAATCTCGAAGTATTAGAGGAATGTTTGATTTAACAAAGACGTTATTTGATTGAATATAAAATTGTCCCGAGATATGTTTTGAGCCTCCAAAATAAACGTCCACTTGTCCGTCATTATTAATATCTCCCAATGCTGCTGCCGGACCTCTGTCCGATTGTTGGTAGGGTAAAAGTTTCAAGCGATCAAAGTCGGTATAATTATCTTCTATGTGTTCAAAGTCCAATCCCAATTCTTTTGGATCAATTCTTTGAAATATAAGTTTGATTTTTGGAGCCAACGGCTGCGTTACAGACTCCAATTCAGTTTGGGGAGAAATAACTAATGTTTGGTTCGTCTTTATGCCAGTTAGCTTTTGCACCTTGCCATTCGGCCAAATCACTTTGATAGAATCCACTTTTGTATTTTTTCCATATCCAAAATGAATGATGGGTTCTGAAGACGCTTGAAAACCTCTCGCGGTGTACATCTCCTTGAGCTGAGAAATACCATTATGGTAAGAATATACTTGTGTTCCTATCCCAAAGAAATTCAACTTGGTGTATTGTAGTCGTATTTTTAGATAATTGGCAGAGGTATTGGTTTGATTGATGTAAATTCCAGCCTTATCATTGACATTGTTAATCACAACATCCAAATCTCCGTCATTATCTAAGTCAGCCAACGCGGTGGCCGTTGAGCAAGTTTTTTCATCAGGCAACCAAGTCGATGACTTGTCTTCAAAGGTATAGCTACCTGATCCTTTAAAAACATAATTTCGAACCATTCCAGAAGGCATGAGGGATAGCGCCTTTTCATCAACAAGCTTTGTTGCTCCAATAACATTTACAATTTGTTCACTCGAAACATACTTTATATAATCCAAATCATTTGGCCTACGCGGAATGCCGTTCGAAATAAACAAATCTTGATTTCCATCTTGATCAAAATCGGAAAACAGAGCACTCCAACTCCAATCTGTGGCTGCTACATTGCTCATTAGCCCCGTCTCAGCAAATTTTCCATTTCCTAGATTAATTTGCATCATATTTCGAGGGAATTGGTAATTGTATCCATATTCTCCCGTTCTCATCTTCATGATGTTGACGTTCTCTTCATCGACCGAGCGTTTTAGTGTTTCTTCGTCTCCGGGCAACATATCCAAGGTTATTAAATCAGGATATCCATCGTGATTAACATCCGCTATATCGTTGCCCATCGAAAACTTGCTTGTACAAGTAAAAGATTGTTTGCCTTGCTCTTTAAAGGTTCCATCTCTATTATTTATATAGAGATAGTCATCCTCATGAAAATCATTGCTGACATAAATATCCGGATACCCATCTCGGTTAAAATCAGAAACCCCAACACCTAATCCGTACCCATTGATACCACCATAAATATTAGCGCTCTCACTTACATCAACAAACTTAGTTCCATCATTGCGTAAGAGTTTGCCACCTGTTTCATAGGCACGAACATTCCTTAAATTAGAATGACCAAATGATTCGGGTGTGTGAACCGCATGATTTAGCAAATAAATATCTAAGTCTCCATCCAAATCATAGTCAAGAAATGCCGCTGAAGAGCCGAACGATTCGAAATCCAAACCATAATCTGCAGATCTCTCAGAAAAAGTATTGTCTCCATTATTAATGAATAATTCGTTATGACCTTTTAAGTTTTTTAAACCAACAACCGCGCACACATAGATATCAAGTAATCCATCTCCATTTACATCACCCATTACACTACCGGTATTCCAGTCGCTATTACCTGCAACACCCGCTTTATCCGTAATGTCTTCAAAATTTAAATTACCCTTGTTAAGGTATAGTCTATTTTTAATCTGATTTCCAGAAAAATACAAATCAGATAATCCATCGCCATTGATATCTCCTATGGCAACCCCTCCGCCATTATAAAAATAAGCATAGTCGATGATATTAAAATCCTCCGTTGGAGCAAGCTTATTTTCAAACGTTACACCCGAGTCGTGAGATTCAAGCTTTCGAAACAATTGCGGTTCATCTTTGCATGCCTCTAAAGACAACAAACTTACCAAAAGGATACTCACAACTCTACCGCTCATCTTCATAAAGAATATTCCTATTGCACATGGTATTCAAAGACTCTCGGCTTATCGCTATTAACAGCAGTAAACATGAATCTTCTTCCCTTTTTATCTGAAAAGGATTTTAAATGCCTTATTTGACCTTTAACAAAGAATCCGCTTTCATTGTAACTTTTCCACTCGAAATCAAATTTCCCGTTTCCAAGAAGCACATTACCATAGCTGGCATCTTGACGTGAAAACTGTGGCTTGAAATCAAAGTTGTTTCCACCCATCACTAAATCAGTAAAGCCATCACCGTCAACATCTGTGCACGAAATCCCACACACACATGACCATTGTACTCGTTGAGGTAATTTTCTTATTACAAATTTACCTCCTCCTTCGTTTATCGCTATTATCGATTCAGAGACGGAAGCCATTTTTACGAGCGAAGTATTCACAATTTCAGGTTTAAATAGTTCTTGAATCGTTCTCTTAGAGTAATCAGAAGCCTTTAGGTTTTGCTTTTTAAGGCTAGGTAATTGCGAAGTCATCTCCCTTCGCATATGCACCGGATAATCGCCATCATTGTAATGTGTGGTCATTATCTGCTCAATTGTGCCATTGGCATCAAAATCATTAATCCACAACTTCATAGGATTTTGCTGCGTTGCCACAAATGGAATATTTAGCCCTGCATTTCCTAAAACCAAATCTTGATCTCCATCGTTATCGAAATCAAAAGATTCTATCACCTTCCACCATCCATGTAAAGAATCAAGGCTACATGGCCACTTGCTCAACCTTCTTCCGGAGTTTTTCAGAACAATGGGAGTTCCCCAATCCGACACCGTAACTAAATCTAGTTTTTTATCACCATCTATATCTAGCCATTTTGCATCCGTAATCATTCCTGCATCCTTTAGGTCGTATGCATAGCGTTCAGTGCCATCAACAAAAGTACCTTCTCCGTTATTAAGCAAAAGCAAATGTTGCGGATCCACTCCAAAAGTGCCTGGCACACTTCTTGACCCCACAAACAAATCAATATCACCGTCATTATCAAAATCGGATGGAGCTACCACAGAGATATTTGTTTTGGCAGACGGCAAATTACTTTTTGATCTACTGAACTTACCGCTACCATCATTCAAATACAAACGTGTAATGTAGGCAGCTTTCTCAGCCATGTTGTTCCCGCCTGTGCCAACAGCAATGTCCATATCACCATCATTATCTGCATCAAAGAAAGTGGCGGCAGTATCTTCAAACTCGGCATCATCAGTAAAGCAATTATTTGCAAGCAACTTGAGCTTTCCATTACCTTGATGCAAATAAATTTTGCCTGGCTGACCCTTTGCACCGCCAACAAAAATATCTTCATTACCATCCTTATTAATATCGGCAATCGCAAGTGCTGGCCCTTCTTTCGACAAATATTTTGTTACTAGGCCTTCTTGGTCAAAATCATCAAAATTATCTTCATGATGACTTTCCAATGAAGCATTATTTAACTCAATAAAAAGTGAAGGTTTCGATTTCACTTTTTCAATTTTCCAATCTTTTGCTTCGGCCTGTAACACAACTAATTTTTGATTTGCCTTTACATTTTCCAAAATTGTAACCTTATTGTTAGGCCAAAGGACACTAACGGAGTCTATTTTATCAATAGTACCCACTCCAAAAGTCAATACGTAATCCATAGAAGATTGAAAGCCTCTCGAGGGCATTAATTCCTGTACCAATGTTTGTCCATTAAGAAATAACTTGACAGAAGCTCCAATAGCGAAAGGATTTTTTCCGATTCCTTTTAGTTGAAACTGTAAATAGTTGTTTGCTGTTAGCTGCCTACTTTCATTCTTGAAAATAAAGGATTCCATATTAACATTGTTCACAACAAGATCTAGATCACCATCTCCATCCAAATCTCCGTATGCACAACCACTAGAAAAACTTGGAGTGCCCAGCCCCCATTCATCAGCAACATTTTTAAATGTAAAATCCTTATTGTTCCGAAAGGCATAGTTAGTAAGTGGTGTCACAGGCATCTTATTAATAATGGATAACATCTCATCCTTGTTGCCTTTTAATAACATGTTTCTAATAACATCGTTTGCAAGAAAATCGACAAAATCAATGTCGGTTAAGTCATGGATCATTCCATTGGTGACATAGATATCCTTGAATCCATCATTATCCATGTCGAACAATATTCCTGCCCAACTCCAATCTGTTTTTGCAACACCACTAAAGTAGGCGGTTTCAGAAAACGAGTTATTACCATTATTGATTTGAAGAGTATTCTGAATATACTGCTGATAAAAGTCTCTCTCTTGTTTTAACTTAAAAACATCAATGTTATCAAATTCCATTACTTTTTTAGTCCGCTCAATATGCTCGGGCATCATATCTGTAATGAAAATGTCTTTCAGTCCATCGTTGTTAATGTCGGCTATATCTACACCCATGGCAGATAAACACAAATGGGATGTCCAGTTTTTTATTTCCTCCGTGAACGTACCATTCTTCTGGTTGATGTATAAATAGTCGCGCTCATAAAAGTCATTTGATACGTAAATATCAGGGTAGGTATCCTCATTGATATCACATACTAAAACACCGAGGCCAAAGGCAATTAAACTACCATAAATCCCAGCCTTTTCCGTAACATCCACAAACTTCCCGTTATCATTGCGAAGCAACAAATGCCCAATACCTCTGAGCTTTTCAGGGATATTTTCCCAATCTCCGGCTTTTTTATTCCGGTCAGCCGCATACCCCAAACTGCTAACTGGAACATTACTGTTGTTTAGAATGTATGCATCGAGATCACCATCTTTGTCATAATCAAAGAACGAAGCTTGAGTTGAGAATCCACTCTTAGCCAGGTTATATTCATTAGCCCTTTCTGTAAAAGTCAGATCACCATTATTGATATAAAGATCATTATCATGATTGATCCCCTCCATATTGCCAGCATTGCTAATATAAATATCAAGATATCCGTCCCCATTGACATCGGCCATCACGACTCCGGTATCCCATGGCTTATTGCCACCTACTCCGGCTGAATCAGTTATATCTTCAAATTTAAAATTACCCTTATTAAGGTACAGGTGATTCTTTTTCATGTTTGCTGTAAAAAATATATCAGGCAGTCCATCATTATTAATGTCTCCGATCGCCACACCTCCCCCATTATAAAGATTACGATACCGAAAAATATTAAACTCATTTCTATCTTCTACCTCATTTATGAAGGAAATTCCGGTCTCTTTAGAAGGTAGGCTGGTAAAAAGTGATTTAGTAATACCAAGTTCTCTTTTCAAATCCTCCTTTTGGCCACATGAAATCGCCAGTGATATAAACATTAAACCTAATAGTCTTACTTTCATTTCCCTTTTTCTATTAATCTTAGAAAAGACGCCTCTTTGCCTAAATTTCCTTTTTTATATCTATATCCAAGTATTACTAACCAGACAATAACAAAATGAAATTGTAATGTTAATAAAGGGCGACTCAAAACCTATGCCCTACTAGCGAATTAAAAGAAATCAAGAACGTAAGCATAAAAAAAGAGGCCGAAGCCTCTTTCCTTACTCTTTCCTTAAATACTATTTTAGTAGCCAGGGTTTTGATTCAAACCTGGATTTGACAATATAGCGCTTGCCGGTATTGGGAAAATATCGGTGTGACCATCGCCTGCAGGCTTAAACTGTCTAGCGGCTTTAAATACCCCGAAACGGATCATGTCATTCCTTCTCCAACCTTCGGTGTATAATTCTCTGCCTCGTTCATCAAGCATTGCAGCTTCATTCAAAGATGCAAGAGGAGGAGTGTTTGCTCTGAGTGCTCTAAGCTTATTTACCTCGATTAGGGCGCTTCCTGCATTACCCTTGCGCAATATTGCCTCAGCCCTCATTAAATGGGCATCCGCAAAACGCGCCATAACTACACCTTCAGTAAAACCACCATTTGCCGGGGAGTATTTTAATAATCTGGCGCCTGTCGTTTCATTGTTACCAATTAACCCTGATTCCGCAAATTCTTTAGTAAAAATAAGGGGTTTACCGGTTCTGTCCTTTAAAGCTACAGGAGCTACACCGCTCATGCCATACATTTGACCAAATTGAAACCCAAAACCAAAACCTAGATTGGTAGCATTCGTAGTTGCCAAGGTGTGGGTGTACCCACGCCTTTCTTCTTGCCCACCACCTATTGAATTAGAAGCAGCTGGTCCTTGAAATTTATCATAAAACTCAGCAAGGGTAGAAAAACCATTCCAACCACCTCCTGTATTATCAGGGTGAGACTGGTTATAGTGCAAGCTGTTCCACATTCTGTTTCCTGCACCAGCCGAAACATTCCAAATAACATCAATATTGGTATATGTAGGGCCTTTAAACAAGTTAAAATAGTTACCACCTACTAATCCATATCCTTCACCTTCAATGGAAGTTACTAAGGAAATAACGTCATCCAAATCAGTGCTACCATACGCACCATTATAAACGATAGAATTTAGCTTAACCTTTGCCAATAAAAGCCGCGCAGTAGCCTTAACGGGTCTTAACTTATTAGTTGCTGCCGGAACACCAGCGGGTAGACCAACAATTGCGTCCGTTAAATCTTGGACGATTAAAGTATATGCCTCTTGTCTGGTCAAAACCGAGGGGGTAACATCCGGACCATCTTTGGGATTTCTAAAGGGTACCTGACCCCAAAAATCCATTACAATCCACATGTTATAAGCCCGCGCAAATTTAGCCTCAGCCACCTGCGCAACAGTTGCATTACTCAAAGGATCAATCACTTCGGTACATCTTAATACGGCTCCATTTTTATCATTCCAAACTTGCGTCACAAAATTGTGAGTAGGCCCAAAGGTATGCACATGCACAGTTCTCCAAATTCCATTATCTCCCCAATCTGTACCACGAGTTGGGACTAGAAGTTCATCTGTAGAAACTTCAGTTAGAGCATATAAGCCCGCCTGATCACCAGCTTGACCTGTAATATCATTATATATGTTGCTTAAAGAGCCAGCGGGATTAGGAACACCGTTAAATACGCCAGACTCTCCCTTCGTAATTAAAGAATCTGTCTCGTCAATATCCAACGAGCAGGAGTTAAGCAAGAACGCAAAGATCAAGAATGGGGCTATTAACCGATTCTTTGTTTTATTGTTATTTTTCATTTCCATTTTATTTAATTATTCAACCATCAACTAGAAAGTAGCATTTAAACCTATTGTGAAAGTACGAGGCCTAGGGTACGCTGCATAGTCAATGCCCGCAGTAGGCAACCCATTTAACAAATCAAAACTTGCAGGAGCGCTGCTAACCTCTGGATCTAAGCCTGTATAACTGGTGATAAGGAACAAATTCTGTCCGTTACCATAGAATCTCAACTTTTTAATAAAATTTTGACCTTTCATCGGAACATTATAGCCAATCGTAAAATTCTGCATCCTTAGAAAATCACCTTTTTCCAAAAACCTCGTAGAAACAGCTGCTTCTGCTGAACCTGCTTCCCCCGCGGTCAATACATTTCGCGTTACATTCCTCGCATTGTTAATAGAACCAGCGGTAAAGAAGGCATTTGCTGTATTGTTATAAATATATTGGCCAAACTGCCCTGAAAAATAGGTGGCCAAATCAAAGGCTTTATACCGGGCATTGATAGAAAATCCCATATTCCAAGTAGGTAAAGCACTCTTACCCACAAATGTTTGATTATCACCTATTGGCTGGCCTGTAGCGTCAAATCCTTGAAATTCACGCAAGTGGTAAGAGAACAACGGATATCCGCCTGCTAACCGTTGGGCGTAGGCCAATGATAAACCTTGACCATTGATGGTACCCGCATCCAGCGCTCCACCAAAATCTTTTAGCAAATTAGTGTTGTGAGAAACATTTCCACTGAAAGTAAGGGAAGCATCTGGCTTGTCAATTGCCGAGTAGCTAAGGGCTAATTCCCATCCTTTATTTTCAACAGTTGCATCCAGATTCGTAAAAATTTGAGTGGCCACCGCTGGCTGCGCAGCATTTGCTCTAAGTAATAAGTCAGTCGTGTTTTTTACATAGTAATCAAGACTACCACTTAACTTATCGCCCAAAATACCAAAATCAATACCTGCACTGAATTGGCTAGTTTGTTCCCACTTTAATGTTGGGTTAACAGAACCTTGGGTAGCAACCCCAGGGACATCTATTTGACGAGCATCGCCTACGTTTGCATTGGCATATCTATCTCTTCTAATAAATTCGCCATACCCCAATCCATCCTGATTACCAACAAGTCCAAATCCTGCCCTTAATTTAAATGTGCTGAACAACTCTGGCATAAAATCTTCATCATGCATCTTCCAAGCAAATGCTCCTGAAGGAAAAACTCCATATCTGTTGTTACTACCAAACTTAGAGGAGCCATCCACCCTCAATGTTGCAGTAATCAAATACTTACCAGAAATGGTAAAATTACTTCTACCAAAATACGATTGAAGGAAATCAGTAGTATTGAAAAAATTAGCCCCTACAGCAGCAAGGGACACGCCAGCTGGTCTAGCAAAATACTGTTGGGAAAACGCACCTGATCCAGCATCGTAGCCGCTAACAAAACCACCTGACGTTTGGGCACCACTTCTTAGATCATTCGATATTCCCCAGTTATTGATTGTGCCTGAAAAATTCCCCTCTGCAGCCGAGTTCCCTGCCTCGTAGGAATTTCTTAGTTCAGTTTGCATGTTGTCGAAATTAACAAAATCGGTAAAGCCCCTACCACTAGCAAAGAAACTCCTATTATTGAAACTCTGAAACGAATAACCGCCTACCGCGTCAATTTGTACTTTACCAACCGTCTTATTATAATTTAATGTTAATTCAACTAGATTATTTAAAGAACGGTTTTCATTCAATTGCGCTTGGCCAAAACCTTGTACACCATTGCCACCATTGATGGCCTTACCTGATGCAACTGTATTGGTTTCAGCTACCGAATAATCTAAACCATAGGTAGCTTTTGCTGACAAAGCACCTGTAATCTTATAGGTGGCCGATAAATTGTTCAACAATCTGTTATTTGAACCCGTGCTTCTGTAATAAGCTAACATGTTGGCAGGGCTCCTTTGACCACCCGTATTAAAATCGGGATCTGTTGGCCAAGTTGGGTTTGCTGAATAAGCTGCTCCTAAAAGGTCTCCTTGGAAACCAGCATTGCCTATCGCAGGATCTTCTCTTTTCACGTTAGAAAAAGTAGATGCCAAATCAAACTTCAGTTTATTATCGAGGAATGATTTATTCCCATTTATCCTGCCTGTTAGTCTTTGCAAACTGGAATTCTTCACTATACCCTGTTGATCTTCATAGCCAAATGAGGCTCTTAATGATCCAGTTTTAAAGCTCTTTGAATAAGAAAGGTTTTGTTTATTCGAAATAGAAGTTCTCAAAATGTAATCTTGCCAATCTGTTTGAGCTCCGAAATTTTGAGCAACTCGGTCACCACCAAATTGCGTTACGCCATCCAAGAATTCAGAAGCATTTAATAAGTCAAACCTTTTAGCTGCAGAGGCAACGCTTAAGCTAGATGCAAACTCAAGAGTTCCTTTTTGCCCCTTTCCACTCTTAGTCGTAATTAAAACCACTCCATTCGCTCCTCTAGATCCATATATAGCTGTCGCAGAAGCATCTTTCAAAATGCTCATTGACTCGATATCACTAGGATTCAAAAAGTTCAAAGGATTTGAGTCTTGGCTTGATCCGTATCCCACGTTTGCTGCTGCTGGGGTATCGCCACCAGCCAGTGGCACACCGTCTACCACAAACAAAGGATTGTTGTTGGAACGTATAGAGGACGTTCCTCTAATTCTCAAATTGACACCAGCTCCCGGGGCACCACTCGTTGAAGTAATTTGAACACCTGCTGTCTTTCCTTGAATTAATTGCTCCGGAGAAGAAATGACCCCTCCGTTGAAGTCTTCAGATCTTACCGCAGCAACCGCACCAGTAGCATCAGACATTTTAACTGTTCCGTAACCTACTACCACCACTTCACTTAACGAAGTAACATCGGGTTCCAAAGAAACGCTAATAGAATTTTGAGAACCAACGCTTACTTCCTGACTGGCATATCCCACGAAAGAAAAAACTAGTGTAGCATTGGCTCCCACGTTGATTCTATAATTTCCACCAGCATCAGACACAGTTCCATTAACAGTTCCTTTTTCGAGGATGTTTACTCCGGGAATTCCTGAGCCGTCATCGGCTCCCGTCACCTTACCTGATACGGTTTGCTGTGCGAAACTCACGA
>ENA-ORBV01003334-ORBV01003334.1-microbial-mat-metagenome-genome-assembly--contig:-NODE-3334-length-32241-cov-11.280686_pt1 | contig 32241 bp, 30 predicted proteins | sample MGYA00237777_ERZ505514 | MGnify/ENA primary metagenome ERZ505514 (study PRJEB26160, sample SAMN06269048) | microbial mat metagenome | isolation source: Oligotrophic lake microbial mat | place... | reverse complement strand
TATTCGTCGGCAGCGTCAGATGTGTATAAGAGACAGACAGTTGACAGTTGACAGTTGACAGTTGACAGTTGACAGTTGACAGTTGACAGTTGACAGTTGATAGTTGACAGTTGACAGTTGACAGTTGACAGTTTGTTATTGATGATTTGTTAGTTTGAATTACCAATTCCCAATTCCCAATTACCAATTCCCAATTCCCAATTACCAATTACCAATATTTTTAATATGCGACCTGTATTTTTGCTAGTAATTGTGGTGGGGCTGACTATTTTTGCCCTGCAAAATGTGGAGCCGGCATTATCGCTGGTGTTTTTGGGAGTTAGATCGCCTGCTGTGCCCTTATCTATCTGGATTTTGCTGAGCATGGCGGTGGGAGCTCTCACATCTTTATTGATTTCTGGTTTGCTCGCTTTTTCAAATTACCTATCTGCAACGCGGGCCCGCACCGGCCGCGACAGTCGCAGCCGTCCCGATACTTTCCCCGAAGACGGGAGAACACCTTACACGCCACCTCCCCCTCCGAGAAAACAGGAAATTGACCCATATCTGAATTCGGAAAATAGCCAAACTCAGGCTGCTGCTTCCTACCCAACAGAGTACGCCACGTCGGCTGGTTACAATGCCCGGACTTTCCAGCAAGAAACTCCGAACCCTGATGGGGCGAAGGATTACGCTCAACCGGGGACTTATGCAGCGGCAGACGATGAGGATGATTGGGTCTCAGATGGCTCAAAATCAGGCTCTCAAGGCGGTGATGACGATTGGGGGGACGATCGCGATTTTCCCGACGGGCCGCAGGTCAATGATGTTCCAGCGGCAAATCCGAGGGCTTATGAAGCTCAGCAGGAACCGAAAAGCAAATCTTGGGCTGGCTCCGTATATTCTTACGGCTATCGAGATCCGAGCCAGTCTGGGGTGGGGCAAACTGAGGCTGTATACGATGCGGAGTATCGAGTGCTGGTTCCTCCGGGAGGGGATATTCCTAAACCCGCTGATGAAGCACCAATAAATCCTATTGCAGAAGCAGAGGATGATTGGGGATTAGATGAGGGTGATGAGTTTGATGACGACGATCGCGCCAGTGGCAGATCGATTAACCTAAAAAAATAGAAAAATATCGGAGGATTTGGCAGTGGATGGGTTGAGGGGAGTAAATATCTATCTTGTCGGGATGATGGGTGCGGGAAAAACAACGGTGGGGCGGATTTTGGCAAGAAAATTAAAATACCGTTTTTTTGATACTGATGAACTAATTGTTCGAGTTGCTAATCAGTCAATTGCTGAGATTTTCGATCGAGAAGGGGAAGAGGCTTTTCGGGAACTAGAAACTAAAGTGCTCGGTGAGTTGTCTGCTTATAAAAATTCGGTCGTGGCTACAGGCGGCGGCATTGTGGGGCGATCGATGAATTGGGGTTACTTGCACTATGGTGTAGTAGTTTGGCTGGATGTGCCTGTAGATCAATTGTACGATCGACTGCGTTCGGACACCGCTCGACCCCTACTGCAGGAGGGCGAGATCAAATCTAAGCTGCAAAGCCTTTTGAAAGAGCGAGAGCGTTTCTACTCTCAAGCAGATGTCCGAGTTTGTGCTGGTGTGGGCGAAAGGCCTGAAGCAGTGGCGACTAGGGCGATCGAGGAAATCCAAAAAGTTATCAAATCAGAAACCGGGCCTGATCTCAATTGATACATTCAGAAACTGGATTGCTTACAAAATAACAGGTTGCTGAGGACTTTTGGTATTAGTTCCCAAAAATAATGCAACCCTACACAAGCTCCAAACAACCAGATTCATCAGTCATTCCCAAAATCTAAAATCTAAAATCTAAAATCTAAAATCTAAAATCTAAAATGGTATGACTTCAGTAAAAATACTGATTTTTGTCTGAGTGTGCCCGTTTAACGACCCAATATTTTTAAATCCACCGGGTTTGAGTGGATGTGATGCGTAACTTTTATAAGTATAGACCTCTTGCATAAATCTTTGATTGATGGCTCGACCGCAGATAAAAGGCAGATAAACACGGATGAACGCAGATAATTTCAAAATAGAAAAGTGACTTTTGCAAGAAGTCTTATGAGGATGTGGCGATGCGGAGATTTTATACAAGAACTAATGGCAGACTCGTCTGATGCGTTAAAGTCGGCTATTGAGTTCTCCCTAAAAATAAAATGGCCCCACCGCTGAAGGGCTGTAGGGCGCAAGGACAGTTAAACGCTAACTTGATTGTCGGGAAATTTAGCATCAATGCTATCCTCCTATGTGACGATTTTACGATCGTCCATTCACTCATCAACTCTCCCGTATCAAAAAATGTAACCCAGCACCGATCGAATTCAACCTGTCCTATTCTAAAAACAATACCTCATGCATTCTGACGAGCAGCTCCCTAAAGCTGCTTTTTTATTGCGATTGAGTTTTTGGCTGCCAGAGTTGCGGCTTTTTGGGAATAAAATTTTGAGCAACAGTGGCTACACCTCAATACTGCCATAGCGGTTTTCAGTTCCACTCCAGGTTCGTCGGTAATTGGTAATTGGGAATTGGGAATGGGGAATTGGTAACGCGGAATCGACAATTGAGAGGCTGTATCTCACGAGGCTTGAAAACTGCTATGATTATGCCGCAGAACCGGGCGTTAATCCGGGGGTGGGGGATTGAAAAAAAATAAGCTGTATTTATTGATGGGCGCTCTGATAGTTTGGGGCTAAATCTGCGTTGCGAGTTGGAGAATTTGGTTGGGTGAATTTCCCGTTCGCAATTAAGACAATACGAACCTGCCGGTTTTTGACCAAAACTCGATCGCTCCACCCAGCCCCACACCTGTTAAAGAAATGGTAGCTAATACCGCAAAAGCCCGCCAATTTTTCCAACCAGATATTTGAATATCGAGTCTTGCCAAAGCTCCGGCTGAAATCAAGACTAAACAAGTAGCAAAAAGGTGTAACCAAGCAATAACTACCACTGCCACAAAACCTCCTAAAATTATAGAAATAAAAGCACCCATATCACTCGAAAACCACCGCAGGATTAATGCTTTTATGTCTCTCAGCGGGAACGACAAGGCGGCAGCCAACACTAAAATTGAAGCTATGGCTAGAAACCAAGTCAGGTGCGGGGGAACATCAAACTCAGATAATTTCCAGCCAAAAGTGAAATAAGTAACAAAAAGTAGAGTTAGGGAAACCCCAGAGTTTTTTTTCATCCAATGGCACAATTAGGAGAACCAGGCAAAAAAAAGATGATGAGCCCGAGGACTTTGTACAGGGCCTATAGGTTAGTAGAAATAGCTTGCACCGGACAGGTAGGGATGCACTGCTCGCAAACGATACACCGCGATCGAGCAAAACTTAGTTTAAAGCTTTCTGGGTCAAGGGTCAAGGCTTCTGTCGGGCAAACCCCCGTACACAAACCGCAGTGAACGCAGATATCTTCGTCTATGAGTATTTCCCGACTGGCTAGGGAAACGCCGATGTTTTGCGATCGCATCCAGTCGATCGCCGCTTCTAGTTGGTCAATGTCCCCTGATAACTCTAGCACCAGTTTGCCCACTTGGTTCGGAGCCACCTGAGCACGGATAATGTTGGCGGCAACATTAAAATCCTTTGCCAGTCGATAGGTGACAGGCATTTGGATCGATCGTTGGGGAAACGTCAGTGTTACCCGTTTTTTCACCCTGCAAGTCCTCGGTAATTTACAAACAATCTTTGTTATCTTCTGTTTTAGCGCACTTGGTCTAATTCTGGCCTCTTCACAAATTTTTGTGAGATTGGTCTGATTATCTCAAAATGTGGTATAATCTTAATTTATTATTAATAATAAAAACATAGAAATCAAACCGCAATTTATTTTATGACCCAGAATTCGCCCAAGTCAACTGTCGCCCCCGCCGCCAAAAATCCCGAAACAAAAGTCGCCACGCGCATCAGAAACTTATTGATCGTGTTAACAGCGATCGCCCTTTCAATATCCATCTTCTTCGGGCTGCAAACCCAAACGCCGTCAAGCAGTCTCACCGATATGGCAAAAGCTTCAACGCCATTAGAAACAGCTTTGATAAATGGCAAACCGACACTCATGGAATTTTATGCTAATTGGTGCGGTAGCTGTCAGGCAATGGCTAACGATCTGAGCGAAATCAAACAGAAATACGCCGAACCGATAAATTTTGTGATGCTGAATGTAGATAATGACAAATGGCTACCAGAAATCACCAAATATCGAGTAGATGGCATTCCGCACTTTGTCTATTTGAACGATAAAGGTAGCGCGGTTGCGGAAACGATGGGCGAAATGCCGCGCAGTATTATGGAAGCTAACTTAGAAGCTTTAATTGCAGGACAACCTCTGCCGCACGTCCAAGCAGGCGGTCAAGTTTCTAATTTTACTCCCCCCACAGGGCCGGTGAAAACCAGTAGCTCCGACCCCCGCGCCCACGGCTCTCAAGTACAGTAAAAGAAGTCATTAGTCAGTAGTCATTAGTCAGTAGTCAGTAGAAATAAGAGGCGTTGCTGATTTACGGTACGAAAGGCTAAATATGCCAGTCATAGAAACCTGTATCGACAAAGCTTGGGGATTTTCAACTTATTTTTTTTCATACCCTGATTAAGCAACGCAAAAATGAGAGCGATCGCCCTTTAGGGTAAAAAGGGCGATCGCTTTTGATATAAGGTTATGGGAAACTAAGTCGCAAGTTTCTTATCTAATGACTTGATGAGTGTGATTAACCGCGACAGGAAGCAATAACGATCGTGTTATCCCCCGCACAAAACCTCACCAAACAAATCATAATTGATTCCTTGAAAAGCTGGGGGAATCAATTTAAAATGCCAGCATCAAACCGATCATTTGTAATATGTGGATGAGAGCCTCAATAGACAATCCCAGTGAACCCGCCAACGACCCCATCGCCGTCGCTATTTCAGTAACAGCAGCACCAGAACTGATTAAAGCTATCAACTGGCTAATAACTTCAATAACAGCAGGTCCGTTAGCAGCCAAGCCAAACAGAGCCGCAACAGAAACTACTCCAACCCTGAGATATTCGAGTAGTGTTGTTAGCTGTGCGATCGCGCCTGGGCCTTGGGTGTTAATGTAATCTAAAATTTGTGCGATTGCTGCTACCAGTGCGTCCATACTTCTTTCCTTTTAGGGTAAAATGTCTGCGATAAATCAATAATCTTAGTCAACTAACTGAAAAAGCAGTTCAAAAAATAGTCGGATTATTTCAAACCAACTCAAATCATTTCTCATATCGATACGATGCAAAAAAAACGACTATTTATTAGCTTTAACCCGTAATTTTTCTCACAATTCTTCTATGCTTATCAATGACATCAGCAACCTCTTTGACCGTCTCCTTTTGCTCTTGCGACAGCGGACATTTCAGCTTGGGTTCTTTTTGGGGTTGGTTAGTCATGAGCTTAACACTCCAATGTTTTGCTATCGTTGATTAGCGGAAAATGCTCGCTTATCTTTGGATAATATCATTATCTTCACAGTGATGTCCAGTCATAAAACGTCAGAAAATGTAAGTTGTTTTACCTGACACTAACTGTCAAAAAAAATCAAATGTTGCCATCCATGTCATAAAATGTCATAAAATAGCAGGTATAATAAATATGCCAAACCCCTAAACTTAACTCACCGATGGACGTTAAAGAAGTCTTGAGATTTGCCGATGACCTGGTTTTCGCTAAGACGGGAGAACATTTGGAGGATATGCAAGAAGCTATCCTGGGGGGTGTATGGGAAGGTCGAAAATACTCTCAAATCGCAGAAGCATCGCATTGTAGCGAAGGTCACGTCAGGAATGTAGCTTCAAAATTATGGAAGCGCTTATCAAATGTATTAGGTGAAGAAGTAACTCAATCGAATTTACGATCGACATTTGAGAGACGACAATTATTCATCATTTCATCAAATTCGGGAAACGATTTTTTTATTGGTAATGTCAATGTCTGTAAGGATAGTCAATTTTCAGAATATCCACAAACGCGATCGCCCTCCAGCCCCACCCCAGACACATCGAAACCCCAAACCCGACTAGACTTAGCCGATGCACCTCAGATTTCATTGTTGTCCGATCGCACATCCGAACTCGCCACCCTCGAAAAATGGATCGTCCAAGAAAAGTGCAACCTCGCAGCCATATCAGGACTCAGCGGCATTGGCAAAACCGCACTTTCCCTCCACCTCATCAGACAAATTCAGCATAACTTTGAATACGTCATCTGGCGAAGTCTCCGCCACTCCCCACCCTTAGAAACAACCCTAAAAAATCTCCTAGAATTTTTCTTAAATAAACCAGTAATCGAACTCCCTAGCAGCATCCCAGATCGACTTTCCCTGTTAATGGAATATCTGCGAAAAAACCGCTGTCTCATCATCTTCGACGACGTGCAAACACTCCTCAGCAGCGGACAACTCGCAGGAAATTACCGCCCAGATTGCGAAAATTACAGCATCCTATTCAGACAAATCGGAGAAACAACCCACAACAGTTGTTTAATCCTCAACAGTTGGGAACCTCCCAGGGAAATTACCGCCTTAAAAGGTGAAAATTCACCAGTTCGCAGCTTACAACTCAAAGGCATAGGTACAGCAGCAGCCGAAATTTTCCGACAAAAAGGTTTACTCAATCCCGAAACATGGGAAAACTTAATTAACACCTACCGAGGCAATCCATTGTGGTTAAAAATAGTCGCCACCACGATTAAAGAAATATTCCGAGGTAGGGTTGCAGAATTTTTAAAATATGATAGGCTATTCTTAGGGGAAGAATTGACAGCAACATTGTACCCACAGATAAATCGCTTGTCAGAATTAGAAAAAAAGCTTATCTCCCGCCTCAGCCTCGAAGCAAATTCAGTTTCAATAGAGCAATTGCTACAAGATGCCGATTTATCGCCCTCTGAGTTATTCAACGGGCTGCAATCTTTGGGGAGGCGATCGTTAGTTGAAATAGAAGAAATCGAGAATGAAACTTTATTCAATCTTTGTCCTGTGGTGAGACAATATGTGTTATAACATTCGGTTTGTTGACTCTTTTTCACAGTCCGGCAGGGGTTGAAACCCCTGCCTTAAAGCTAAAGTCGGTTGAAACCGACTACAGAATGTGATGAAAATGCAATTAATTGTAGTCCTCTTTTAGAGGACTTTCGCTGTGAGACAGGGGTTTTCAACCCCTGTCGGACTCGAAGTCAAACGAGAGATTCGATCGCAAATATGAACACTCATCAACCTTCATTAACTAAACCCAAATTAAGAAAATCGCTCCTGAACACCCGCAAATCCCTATCAGCATCAGAATGGAAACAAAAGAGCGCGAGCATCTGCAATCATCTGCAAAACTCGCCCCTATTCACAAAAGCAGAAACAATCCTCGCCTACTTTAGCTTTCGCCAAGAACCAGATTTAAGTCCCCTATTTCTAACTCCCCGCAAATGGGGATTTCCCCGCTGTGTCGGCTCATACTTATCTTGGCACATCTGGCACCCCGGAGATGCTTTACATACTGGAGCTTATGGCATCCTAGAACCACAGCCTGATGCTCCTAAAATAGATTGCTCAGAAGTAGATTTAATGCTCGTACCCGCTGTAGGCTGCGATGTTCGCGGCTATCGCTTGGGCTACGGCGGCGGCTATTACGATCGAATGCTGAGTTTACCTGAGTGGGAATCAAAAGTTACGATCGGCATTATCTTTGAATTTGCCTTGCTGGCCCAACTACCAGTTGACTCGTGGGATAAACCGCTGCACGGAATTTGCACAGAGAGCGATTTGACAATCGTACAGCAAAAATCAAAAAGGTCGATCGAGCAATAAATTTTCAGCAATTATCCCTAGATCCGTGTTTATATGTATCCTACTGAAAGTCCTATTTAATCTAAAATCTAAAATCCAAAATCTAAAATAGTATGGCCCAACGGTACGTTCGAGTTAAAACAACACAAGGACACATCCATTACGGTTTGCTGCAACTGAGCCACAGCATTCAAGTATTTGATGCACCTCCCTGGTTAAAAGGACAACCAACAGATTTGGAACTCCAACCAGATACTTACCAAATTCTCGCCCCTTGCTCTCCCTCAAAAATTGTAGCCGTCGGCAAAAATTATGTCGATCACGCGGCCGAAATGGGTACTCCAGTACCCGAAGAGCCCCTGCTGTTTTTTAAGCCTCCCAGCGCTATCATCCCCGCAGGTGCAGCGATTCGCTATCCCAAGCAGTCGGAAAGGGTAGACTACGAGGGAGAATTGGCCCTGGTAATTGGTGAACATTGTACCAACTGCACTCCCGAACAAGCACACAGCAAAATTTGGGGCTATACTATCGCCAACGACGTAACAGCCAGAGATTTGCAAAAGCGGGACAACCAGTGGGCCAGAGCCAAAGGGTTCGATACTTTTTGTCCCTTGGGGCCTTGGATTGTCCGCGAACTGAGTCCTGCTGCACAATTGCAGACTTTTGTCAATGAGAGCGATCAACCGGTACAGTCATCCCAGATCGATCGCATGGTATTTTCGCCAGACTTTCTCGTTTCCTACATCAGTCAAGTAATGACCCTAATTCCCGGCGATGTGATACTGACTGGAACACCGCAAGGAGTAGGGCCGCTACAAATAGGCGATCGAGTCCGCATCGAAATTGAAGGCATCGGCAGTCTTGAAAATACAGTAGTTATTAGTAATGGGTAATGGGTAATTGGTAATTATTACCAACAACTAACAACTAAGAACTAACAACTGTCAACTGTCAACTGTCAACTGTCAACTGTCAACTGTCAACTGCCAACTGCCAACTGACTAACGTACCTGCATATAAACAGCATCCGAAAGCGGAGGAATCTCTGCATAGCGTCCCAAAAGCGACTGCACGACTGCATAGACAAATGCAGCAAAAGCGCCCAAAAACACCATGTTATACAGAGTTTCAGCAATAAATGCGACTTGGACGCCGTTAGAAAAAATCGGCAAAACCAGACCACACAGCATCAAAACAATGTCTAAAAGAATCGCCTGCATCGCATTAAAACGAATGAAGTGACTGATGTTTTCGTTTCTAACTACTCCTAAATACAGGGCAAAGAAGATAATCAAGCTAGCAAAGGGCACCCGATAAAGTTGAAGCAACGGAGTTAGCGGGATCAAAAACAGTTGCAGGACAGGAAACTGTGCAAACAGATACCTGCCAAACCCCAGCCCGTCAATCAGTGGCAGCAAATAAGGCAAAGAAGCAAAAATCCGGTCTGGAACAGTTGTAGATCCGCGCCAAGTCATAATGAACTCTCCTGAGTCGATCGATTAACTATGAATTCCATTAAACTCAGGATAACGCAGCAGCAGGGTTTGTGTTTCGACTCTGCCGGAACTTGCTTTTCACTCAGCGGCCAGCAGCCTCAACTACCAACGGCAGGCATTCTTATTTAATATTGGCAATGACGAAGCCCATTTGACACTCGTACCGATCGGGCAAATTTTCCGTAGGTTTAGCAACTGGATGTCCACAGCGAAGCTCTCCACCGCTCCAGCGCGGTTGGCCAGTGCGATCGGCGAGCACACAACCTTGGCAAACACACTGAGGGGCAAGCATCTGATTTTCCATTAGAATAACTAACATTTGATACCTCCGGCAGGTTTCACACCAGTAATTTCATTGTATGTCAGGAACTTGGGACAAACCGCTTAACCCGAACACAATGTAATATTTGTATCAATCGTGCGAAATCCGTAGTATGGTAAAAGATCCCCAATTCGCAATCCCAAAATTGTCAAGAGGTTGATTATTGTGACCGACACTAACTTAGACTTGCTTTCCAAAACCGACCCGCAGATTGCCGATTTAATCGGGCAAGAACTCCAGCGGCAGCGAGACCACCTAGAACTGATCGCCAGCGAAAACTTTACCTCCGCAGCAGTAATGGCAGCTCAAGGCTCAGTGCTGACCAATAAATACGCCGAAGGACTGCCAGCCAAACGCTACTACGGCGGCTGCGAATTTATTGACGGCATCGAGCAAATCGCGATCGATCGCGCCAAACAGCTATTTGGAGCCGCTCACGCCAACGTCCAGCCCCACTCCGGCGCTCAAGCCAACTTTGCAGTATTTTTGAGCTTGCTAGAGCCAGGGGACGGAATTATGGGCATGGATTTGTCCCACGGCGGACACTTGACCCACGGTTCCCCCGTCAACGTCTCCGGCAAATGGTTCAAAGCTTTTCACTACGGCGTTAACAAAGAAACAGAACAGCTTGACTACGACGAAATTTTGGCACTGGCGAAACAAAACCGACCAAAATTGCTGATTTGCGGCTATTCAGCATATTCGCGAATTATCGACTTTGAAAAGTTTAGAGCGATCGCCGACGAAATCGGAGCCTACCTGCTCGCCGACATCGCCCACATCGCCGGGTTAGTCGCCACAGGCCACCACCCAAGCCCCCTCGACCACTGTCACGCAGTCACCACCACCACTCACAAAACCCTGCGTGGCCCCCGTGGTGGCTTGATTTTGACTAATGACCCGGAATTAGGTAAAAAGTTTGACAAAGCAGTGTTCCCCGGCACTCAAGGCGGCCCCTTAGAGCACGTGATTGCGGGCAAAGCAGTAGCTTTCGGCGAAGCATTAAAACCCGAATTTAAAACTTATTCCGGTCAAGTAATAGAAAATGCGCGGGCTTTAGCAACACAGTTGCAGCAGCGGGGTTTAAAACTCGTTTCCGGCGGCACGGACAATCACTTAATGCTAGTAGATTTGCGATCGGTAAACATGACAGGCAAGCGAGCGGACCAATTAGTCAGCGGTGTGAATATTACTGCTAATAAAAATACCGTGCCTTTCGATCCGGCATCGCCATTTGTAACTAGCGGTTTGAGACTCGGTTCGCCGGCGATGACAACCAGGGGCATGGGAACTACTGAATTTACCGAAATTGGTAATATTATTGCCGATCGCCTGCTAAATCCCGAAGATGAAAGCGTCGCAGCCGACTGCCTGCGTCGAGTAGCAGCACTGTGCGATCGCTTCCCATTATATCCCCACTTGTACTTGAAAGTGCCGGCATTAGCTTAATTTTCCTGATCGGCAATGGGGAATTGGTAGTTGGAAGTGTACGGGTAAAACGGTAAAAGAGCAGGAAAAGATTGAGAGTTGCCGGTAGCGATATTGACAAGCGGTTTTCACCAAAAATATCGATCGCCAATACGGTTTTTAGTAAAGATATTTGTCGGGCGGGGCTGGTTTGACTAACGGTATTTGTCGATCGCGAAAGATACCGCTCAACTGGGCTCGCTCGCCAAATATCGACTTTTTTGCTCGCGAAAGAGTCGATATTTCAAATCGTTAATTCGAGAGTTATGAATGAAAAACCTGACAATTCGCCCCAGGGCAACTGCCATTGCGGCAAATCTCCGACTCCCAAACCCCCAGTCGCTCTTCAAGATGTTTCCTTGTTATAAGCCATCTGAAATGTAGTAGACTCTGCCTGACAGCCTAATTGCCCCGCACTATTTAAAATTGATTTCAGATGCCGTACCAGTATCTGTACCACATACTCGCTTTCCTGGTTTCTGCGATCGTCGTCCTCTGGAGTACACCAATAGTCAAAAAAATTGGTCTCAAAAGCGGGCGAGTCGATCGGCCAGGCGAGCGAAAAGTCCACAAGCGCCCGATGGTGCGCTTGGGAGGAGTGTCCATCTTTCTCGGCACTCTCACTGCCCTGTTATTTGTCTGGCTCTCAGGAGGCTTCATCGATGCTAACGGACAAGTTCTCAATCCCAAAGACGAATACGAAATTTGGGGAGTCACCCTCGGCGGCATCGGATTCTTCCTCATCGGTTTAGCAGATGACCTATTTTCGCTCTCTGCCATAAAACGCTTGCTCATGCAAATTGGCGTATCCAGCATCGCTTGGTACGCGGGCGTACAAATTGAGTTTCTCACAGTTCCCTCACTGGGACTGACAGATCTTGGCTGGCTGAGCTTGCCAATTACCGTGATTTGGCTCGTTGGGATGGCCAACGCCATCAACTGGATTGACGGTTTGGACGGTTTAGCTGCCGGAGTTTCGGGGATTGCAGCAGTTGTGATGCTGATTGTCAGTCTGTCGATGCACCAACCGGCAGCAGCCCTAATTGCAGCGGCTTTAGCTGGCGGTGCCTTGGGATTTCTGCGCTACAACTTCAATCCGGCTCAAATCTTTATGGGAGATGGCGGGGCTTATTTTATCGGGTTTACTCTCGCTGGAGTGGGAGTAATTGGGTTAGTTAAAACTACGGCTGTTACTTCTGTGTTGCTGCCCTATTTAATTTTAGCTGTACCGATTTTAGATATGTCAGCGGTGATTCTCGATCGACTTCGCAACGGCAAGTCACCGTTTATTGCTGACAAGCGCCACCTCCACCACCGACTTCTAGAAGCCGGACTCTCCCATCGATTTGCGGTTTTATTTATTTACTCACTGACACTGTGGGTGGGAAGTTTAGCCCTAGCTTTTTCGCTTCCGAGCGGCGTAATTTACGCTATGGGTGCGACAAGTTTGCTGGGATACGCTAGCTGGAAAGTTTGGAGACACGCTCGGTGAAGGAAGAAGGAAGAAGGAAGAAGGAAGAAGGAAGAAGGAAGAAGGAAGAAGGAAGAAGGAAGAAGGAAGAAAAATAATTTCTAATACCCCATGCCCGATGCCCCATGCCCAATTCCCAATTCCCCAATTCCCCAATTCCCCAATTCCCCAATCTAAAACTTGTACTGAGCGAAGCCGAAGTATCTAAAATCTAAAATCTAAAATTTAAAATTGAATGGTTGCTGAAATTATTTGTGTTGGCACTGAATTGCTGTTAGGAGATATTCTTAATGGCAACGCTCAGTTTTTAGCGAAAGAATTAGCGAGTTTGGGAATCCCTCACTACTATCAAACAGTGGTGGGGGACAATCCAGAACGCATCAAACAAGTATTGCAAATCGCTGTGGGTCGATCGCAACTTTTACTCTTCACAGGAGGTCTGGGCCCGACACCAGACGACCTCACCGTCGAAACAATCGCCGATTTCTTTGGCGTTCCCTTAATCGAAAAACCGGAAATTATCGCCGATATTGAACAAAAATTTGCCCTGCGCGGACGCACCATGAGTCCCAGCAACCGCAAACAAGCTTTAATTCCAGAAACGGCGGACATTCTGCCGAACCGCAGCGGTTCTGCACCGGGCATTATTTGGCAGCCGATTCCCAAGGTGACAGTGATGACATTTCCCGGCGTACCGGCGGAAATGCACTTGATGTGGCGAGAAACCGCCGTTCCTTACCTGAAAAATGGCGGTTGGTGCAGCGCAACTATTTTCAGCCGCACGTTGAAATTTTGGGGAATTGCTGAGTCGGCGCTGGCGGAAAAAGTAGAATCTTTTCTGCATTTAACTAATCCTACTGTGGCTCCCTACGCCAATCACGGTCAAGTCAAATTGCGGATTTCTGCCCGCGCTGACTCGGAAGCGGCTGCGAAAAAGTTAATTGAGCCGATCGAACAACAATTGCAGCAGATTACTGGCCTAGACTGTTACGGTGCCGATACCGATACCCTCCCTTCGACAGTAGGCAATTTGTTGCTGTTGGCCGGGGAAACTCTGAGTGTGGCTGAATCCTGCACGGGAGGAGGGTTAGGGGCGATGCTGACTTCTGTTCCCGGCAGTTCGAGCTATTTTTGGGGCGGGATTATTTCTTATGACAATCGAGTTAAGGAATCATTATTAGGTGTTAATCCCCAAGATTTAGCCGAATTCGGCGCAGTCAGCGAGCAAGTAGCAAAACAAATGGCCGCGGGAGTACGCGCGAGGCTCAATACCGATTGGGGATTGAGCATTACAGGCATCGCCGGGCCAGGAGGCGGTACAGATGCTAAACCTGTGGGACTGGTTTATGTCGGTTTAGCCGGCCCCGACGGCGTGACAGAAAGTTTTGAATACCGCTTTGGCGATGCGCGAGGCCGCGATTGGATTCGGCATCTCAGTAGCTGTACGGCGCTCGATCGACTCCGGCGTCAATTATTATTGGTAAAAGCGTAAAAAGTATTCAACGCCGTGTAAATTGTCAACTGTTATCAGTAAGCTTAATCTTTATTTAACACTCTGCGAACCCAGATTGTTCCGTAATTTTCTGATAACCTCTTGATTATCTGTAAAGATTCGTTATGATAATAAGATAGGACTGATTGGCAAATATACTGAACTCTCTCCTTTGCTCAAAACAACCAGCAAGCGAGAAAGCAAGTTTGACCTTTGATTTCAAAGTCGCGCTTGCTTATGTTTCAGAAATTTAGCCGTCGGTTTAGCAGTCTAGACTATAAAAAAAGGAGCTATCCGTTCAATGGAAAACATTGAAAAGGTGCTGGAACAAATTGAAAAATGGGTTCGCAAGTTGATAGAAGGACTGCTGAGTCCCGAAGCTCAACCGGAACTGCAACCGATTCCTATTCCAGTTAACCAACCTAGGCATCGCCGATAGTTGAGACTGGGTTTGAGATTTGATCTTGGCGATCGAATTCAAGTCAAAACTCAAAGTTTTGTGGCGCTGGAATTTAAAAAATTGTTAAAGATCCTGGTACTTCACGGCCCCAATCTGAATCTATTGGGTCAGCGAGAACCTGGAGTTTATGGTTCTGCGACTTTAAATGATATCAACGAGTTGCTAGAACGAGAAGCGCAAGCCCTCCAGGTGAAAGTCTCAATTCAGCAGTCGAATCATGAAGGGGTCTTGGTGGATGCAATTCACTCGATGTTAGGGCAGCACCAAGGCTTATTAATTAATCCTGGAGCTTATACTCATACGAGTGTGGCAATTAGAGACGCGATCACCGCAGTGAATATCCCTGCGGTGGAAGTTCATCTGAGCAATATTTATCGGCGGGAAGCTTTTCGACACCACTCGTATATCGCACCAGTGGCGATCGGGCAAATCAGCGGTTTTGGCTCAGAAAGTTATCGGCTGGGGCTGCAAGCTCTAGTTAGTTACCTGATTAAAAATTAAAAATTTACCGATTGTAGCGATCGGATGAGGGCAGGTTTTAGATGGAAAACCAGCCCTTATATGTTTGGGTTAAATTCAAATTAATCACAAGAGTTAGGCAAAGAAGCACACCAGGAAGAATTCTAAATTACCAATTACCAATTCCCAATTACTAACAACTTAAGTTAAATTCAAATGCGGCATTCCCTGTTGAGCAAGTTTCAAGGAACCATCCTGGGGGCAGTTTTAGGAGACTCTATAGGCCTGCAATACCAGAGGCAACTCGTGGGTATTCCCCCCCAAACAGAAGACTTGCAGCCGATTTTACAACTGACGAAACACCAACAATTGACCCTAAGAGGGGCAACATTGGCCTTGAATTCTGTCAACAGTAAAATCCCAAGTGGCAAAGACTCATCCGCATCCGGGAGACTTGCGGTAGCGTGTGCTCAAAGTTTAATTCGGTGTAGGGGTTTAGATTTAAAAGATTGGCGCGACACTTGGGAAGCATTTGCCAATTCCGAAATCTACGATCCGCGAAGCAGTGAGTTTCAAAGCCTGCTTAACCCTTGTGAAGCTGCCGTTGCTGCGCTGCCATCCGCGATGTTTTTTCACGAAAATAAAGCCAAGCTGCGAGAAAAAATCATGCTGGCGATAGAGGTTTGGCACAACGAAAACCAGCCAGAATGGGAAACAGCAATTTTAGCAGTAGCATATACGATCGCCCGATCTCTCAAACAAAGACTTGACCCCGCAACAGCGATCGAACAAACAATTGCTTACGTAAAAACAGATAATGCCTTAACAGAATTGCTGCTGCAAGTACAAATATTACTAGAACAGGGAGCAGATTTAGAAACAGCCACAACTCACTTATGTAAAAGCGCCACAGCTTTGCGAGAAAGACAGGGCGAAGATGAAAAAAAATTACAAACCGAGTCAATTGTCAATCCAGAAAAGTTTATTCCCATTGCCTTAGCTTTCTACTGCTTTTTGAACACCCCAGAAGACTTGCGCTTGTCAGTGGTGCGTGCTGCCCGCTGTGGCATAGCTGGACAAATAACCTGCGCTTTGACGGGAGCTTTGTCTGGAGCCTATAACGGCGCTGCAGCGATTCCTGTAGAATGGCGACAATTATCTTCGGCTGCGGTGGAATCGCAGCGGCTCGCCGAGGGCCGAGAACCCTCGCTCTGGGGAACCGGCAGCGATGCCAAAATTGTGGAGTTAGCAAATAATTTGTTTGCTGTGTGGGCGGGAGTTTACAACCCTTCTGCGGGCATGAATTCGGCAGCGCTAGCCCGCGCTGTGGCTGCACCTTATGTGATTAGACCTCGAAAAATATAAAGTTTTGAGCTTGAAAAAGGGAGGGTAAACTAGAAATTAGTAATGAGAAATGAGCAATTAACCAGTCAAAAGCGAAAGCGGAAGGAAAGCGACAATTAAAAACTAAAAAATAAAATCTGACGCCCTTGACTCCAAAAACCCGGTTTATAAGAAAATATTGGGTTTTAAAACCAGGAATCTACGGATAAATCGGGTTTTTAGCCCTCGCGCCCGCGAACTGTTCGAGATAGACAAGCGCCCGAAAGAAGCAGCAGAAGCTTGAGGACACTGCTGGCTTGTTGGCTGCAGTTAGCAAACCGAACTGCTGGGGACATTCAGGCAAAGTAGCTGGCGCGGTTAAATATTCAGGTACGGCAATTCGGATACACTCAAGCAAGATGCACAGTCAGAATTTCTGACAAGGCTGCTGGATAACAGTCAGGAACCCCATAGCTAAAGCTAGGGGCTTGCAAACTGCCCGACTCTTCGAGCGGATTTAAGCCCGAACCTGACCAGGCACAGGATAAGACCTACGTTTTTTGAGTCACGATACCGGAGAATGCGTCGCTAGTTTTCCGCTCTATCGCTGAAAGTTAAACAGTTTTACGGGGTTAAGACAGTGCTTTCGGCCCAACAAGCTCTCTAAACATTGCTCGACAAGCGAACGTTACGAGAAATCAGAAGAGACAAAACCATGTCTAACCAAGTTTTCGTTTTAGATGCCCATCGCAAACCGTTAACACCCTGCACGCCAGGGATGGCGAGATCATTGCTTAAAGCGAGTAAAGCTGCTGTGTTCCGTCAATATCCGTTCACTATCATTCTTAAAAAGGAAGCGCCAGACAGTCCTCAATCACTCACGCTCAAGTTAGATCCCGGCAGTAAAACAACAGGCATTGCACTACTCAAAGACGGCATTCTAATTTGGGCGGCCCAACTGACCCACAGGGGATCTGCGATTCGAGATGCCCTACTCTCTCGCAGACAACTACGTAGAGGCAGACGCAATCGCAAAACTCGGTATCGTCAAGCTCGGTTTATGAACCGTTCGCGTCCTGACGGTTGGTTAGCACCTAGCCTTCAGCACCGGGTTGACACGACCATGACTTGGGTGAATAAGTTCGTCCGACTTGCACCGATTAATTCCATTGTTCAAGAACTTGTCCGGTTCGACTTGCAGCAGATGGAGAACCCTGAAATCTCAGGGATTGAATATCAGCAAGGCTCCTTAGCAGGATACGAGGTCAGGGAGTATCTGTTAGAGAAATTCAACCGGACTTGCATTTATTGCAATGCCAAGAATATCCCGTTGCAGATTGATCACCTGCATCCCCGGTCTAAAGGAGGTAGTGACCGCATCAGCAATCTGGGCTTAGCTTGCCAAACGTGCAATTTGGCAAAGGGGAATCAGTTAATCAAAGACTTTTTGAGCGGTAAACCTGACAAGCTTAAACGGATTCTGAATCAAGCTAAATTGCCATTGAAAGATGCAGCAGCAGTCAACTCAACTCGATGGGAACTGTTCAACGCTCTGCAGCAAACAGATATACCAGTCACCACTGCTAGCGGTGGGTTAACTAAGTTCAATAGAACTCGGTTGGGTGTCCCAAAAACCCACTGGTTAGACGCTGCTTGCGTTGGCGAGACACTTGAACTCACTGTTCTGACCGCGCATCCTTTGTCGATCGAGGCAACAGGACACGGTTCTAGGCAAATGTGCGGAACCGACAGGTTTGGATTCCCGTCGCGACACCGTTCCCGACGACAGATCCATAAAGGCTTCCAAACCGGAGATATCATCAGGGCGGTGGTGACATCAGGTAAGAAGATCGGAATTTATGTAGGTAGAGTGCTTTGTCGAGCTTCTGGTAGTTTCGATATTGCGACGAAGACCGGGAGAGTGTCGGGCATTAGTCACAAATATTGTCAACAAATGCACAAAAAGGATGGCTATAACTATGTAATTCGATCCAAAAGATTCAAGGCGACTCAAGTCGCAGCCGCGTTCCTCCCCAAGTCGGTCGCCTAGGGCTTCCCGCTAGTGTTCGGTGAATATATCTTCGACATAATATTAATGAATACAATCTCCTCATTGATGCGGCAGATTGAGCAGCTAGGGGCTGCGCGCTCACTGCGCCAACAGATTGCTAAAGTGCAAAATGGCAGCAAATCAAAGCCCGATCGCCCTGGCAAACATCTGTTAAGCCGTTTTTCGCTCGATAAACTGGATCTGCCCGAAACTTTTATTAAATTTAGAAGTAAAACCTCAAAATCAACTATCAAAAATCAAGCTCGTTCCCCGATGTTGGTGTTCGTAGCGGTAGTTTCCCTCAGCAGCACTTTGGGCCACCGCTTCTACAACCAGCCGAAACTCGATGTGGGGACGAAAGCTCCTCAGACGATTCAGGCTCCTGCTAGTGCTAGTATCCCCGATCGCAAAACTACTGAAGAAGAGCGTTCATCGGCGCGGATCGGGGCTGTAGCGATATTAATGCTCGATCCAGCCGTCGAGCAACAAATCGATCGAGAAATGCAGCTATTTTGGCAACAGGGAAGCCAACTGCGGCGGGAGGTAGGCTCGTTTCCGTTTGCGGCCACCTCGGCGCTCTCAAATTCGACTCAGCTTTACTTGAGGGGGTGTCCTGAGTGGGAGTGGCGATCGATTTTGGCCGTGGCTGGAGACTCTAGCGGCGCAACTTCCGAGAAGTTGAATGTGGATTCCCCCGCCACTGCTGCGCCGACAGATAGCCAGTATAAGCAGGAGGCTCTGACTCAACTGCAAGCTTACAGCCGATCGGTCCGGGCGGCAGAGTTCAAAAGCTTGACAGACAGTATTTCCTCTGCCCGCAGCCGCTATGCCAGTGCTGTGGAGGCGCTTGAAAAACCGTCGGTTTCGGGACTCCGACAGATTTACGATACTTCGCTGTTCGATTTGTCGGATGCAGCTTGGCAGAACACCCAAACGGGTATGAGTCGAGCGGCAAAAATAATGCTGGCTCAAGGTATCCCGCCGGGGTTGCCAAAAGAGATATTGAAAGAAGCTGTGAAGCTGCAAGTAGCAAATGAAGTGCCGTTAGAGTCGCAAGCTTTGGCAGTTGAAGGTTTAAGTGCGATTTTGCAGCCAAATTTGGTGAAAGATCCCGAAGCAACCAAACAGCTAGCTGAATTGGCGGCGCAAAAGGTGAAACCGGTGACGATCGCCGTAGAGCAGGGCGATATTATTGTTACAGAAGGAAAAGAAATATCGCAGCAACATTTCGTGTTGCTGGACTATTTTGGTTTGAGCCGGCGAGGGGTGAATTGGCTGGGACTGACGGGTTTTGTTTGTTTAGTCGCGGGGGCAATTGCGATCGTACTGTTGGTGGAAAGGCACTACCGCTTGCGCCGCAGAGATCATTTGCTGTTGCTGCTGCTGACTTTGAGCGCACCGGTGCTGGTGAGTTTGGGGCTGCCTTGGACGAGTTTGCCCGCGATCGGCATTTTAGCGGGCGGCTTCTACGGTTCGGCGGTGGGAGTGACTGTGGTGGGGCTGCTGTCGGCGCTGCTGCCCGTTGGCTTAAATGTGGAGTTGATTCATTTGGTTGCCAGCGCGGCGGGGGGATTGCTGGGCGCTTTTATGGCCGGGAGGCTGCGATCGCGCGAGGAGTTGGCTCTCTTGGGCGTGGCTGTCGGCTTGACTCTGGGCACGGTTTACCTGGTGGGGACTTTGATTGCCAGCGCGGCTGCCGGTGCGATTTGGTACGTCGTGCTCGGTACAGTGGGCGCGCAAAGTTTGGCCGGTTTGGCTTGGAGTGTTGTGGCGATCGGCATCAGCCCTTATTTGGAACACGTTTTTGACTTGATTACGCCGATCCGGCTGGCGGAACTTGCCAATCCCAACCGCCCGCTGTTGAAGAAATTGGCTGCCGAGGCTCCGGGGACTTTTCAGCACACGCTGTTTGTGGCGAGTTTGGCGGAGGCTGCAGCCCGGGAACTCGGCTGCAATGTTGAGCTGGTCAGAGCTGGGACATTATACCACGATATTGGAAAAATGCACGACCCGCTCGGATTCTGTGAAAATCAAATGGGTGGGGGCAACAAACACGATGAAATTAATGACCCTTGGGCGAGCGCGGAGATTATTAAAAAGCACGTTACCGAGGGTTTGGTAATGGCGCGGAAGCATCGATTGCCGAAGGCAATTCAGGCGTTTATTCCCGAGCACCAAGGTACAATGTTAATTGCTTATTTCTACCACCAAGCGCAGCAAATTGCTGCAAAAGAAATAGAAGATTTAAAGATTGCTTTACCAAATGCGGATAATTCAAAGTTAACAATCGCAAGTCGCCAAGTGAGGGAGGAGGATTTTCGCTACGATGGGCCGATTCCGCAGTCGCGGGAAACCGGGATTTTGATGCTGGCGGATTCTTGCGAGGCTGCTTTGCGATCGCTCAAGGATGCTACTCATGAAGAGGCTTTGAATATGGTTAATCGGATTTTGAGGGCTCGCTGGCAGGATAATCAGTTGATTGATTCGGATTTAACGCGGGAGGATATGTCTCTAATTGCGGAGATTTTTGTGCGGGTTTGGGAACAGTTCAATCACAAGCGGATTGCTTACCCCAGTGCAGTTTTTACTCCCAGGTAGGGGGAAACTTTAGTTATGAAAAATCAGTTCGCATTTCAGTTGTGAATGAGATTTCATTGCTATCTGCCCGGTAAAGCGCCATGTACTTCAGGATTGTGGCTGACAATTACCACAGGTTCTTTGATTCGTCAAAATTCCGAATAGTCGATATCTCTTTCGCCAGCTAGGTGCGATCGCAATTTTTGCCAGTCTTTGGCATCGATCGCATTTGCAAAAGCGATGATAGTATCTACGACCGCAGCGCAGTCAACAATCCAGCGGATTTCTGACCGTTCCTGCATCACAAATAAGTTTTGTGAGTTGTGATTTCAAAAGATTTTAATTTTTAACCGCAGATGAACGCGGATAAAGACCGATTTTTTGTGTTGATTCTATCCTTTGACTCCGGCGGCGGTTTCTGTTGGCACAATGTATTTTTGCAAGAGCAAAAATAGTCCTAAAACTGGAACTATAGAAATAATGGAACCCGCCGCAACCAAACGCCAATCTAAGGAAAATGTCCCGGCTAAATTGGCTACCCCTAAAGGTAAAGTGTAATATTCCGGCCTGTCTAACACTAGCAGTGGCCACAGAAAGTCGCTCCAAGAACCGATAAATACGAAAATTCCTAGGGTGACTAAAGCTGGCTTAATTGCCGGAATCATGACGTGCCACCAAATGCCTAATTCTGTACAGCCGTCGATGCGGGCGGCTTCTTCTAGTTCTTTGGGAACTGCTAGGAATGCTTGTCGTAATAAAAATATGCCGAAGGCTGAGGCTAGTCCGGGAAAGATTACGCCTAAATAGCTATTTTTTAATCCGAGTTGTACTGTCAATATGTACAGCGGAATCATGACTATTTGGAAGGGTATCATGATTGTGGACACGATCGTAATTAAGATGGCTTCGCGGCCGCGAAAGTTGAGTCTGGCTAAGGGGTATGCGGCGAGGGCGCAAAACAGGACGTTGATGCTGACTGTGAGGCCGGCAATTAGGGTGCTGTTGAACAGGTAGCGGCCGAAGGGGTTGGTTTGCCAAACTTTGATAAAGTTTTCGAGGGTTGGCTGTTGTGGCCACAGTTGCGGGGGATATTGAAAGATGTTTTCGCTTGGGGATTTGAGGGAGGTACTCAGCAGCCACAGCAGGGGGAAGAGCATTAAAAGTGCGATCGCGCTCATGATGCTGTACGTCCACAGGGTGCTCCACGGCGAGGGAGTGTTGTTTGGGGAATTTGGTTTTTTAGTTTTGAGATTGTTCATTGTTGGGATATGATGATAAGTCCTTGCTTCGTGAGAAGCCTTGTTGTCCATAAGGGGATTATTGCCATGAAACCGTTTATTTACGAAACAATGTACATTCTGCGCCCTGATTTGGGTGAAGAAATGACTGACCAGGCGATCACGAAATATCAAACTATTTTGCGCGATCAAGGTGCTGAAAATATCGAAACTCAGCACCGCGGCAAACGTCGCTTGGCTTACGAAATCGGCAAGCACCGCGACGGAGTATACGTTCAAATGAACTATACAGCTCCGGGCGCTGCAATTTTTCCTATGGAGCGCGCCATGCGTCTGAGCGAAGAAGTGATTCGCTATTTGACAATCAAGCAAGATGTGCCAGATGCACCTGAAGCGGAAGCGGAAGCTGAAGTCGCCGAGTAGCATTCGTGTCAACTTAACGTCTTATGTAGTACCAGTCTACTGTTTGACGATTAGGGCCGCTTATTCCCCGGCACGCATTTCTTAATGGCTACCCTGTACACACAACTTGAAAAACTAACATCAGAGCCTTTCGCTCCCCGTGGCATCCTCCTGAAAAAGAGGCTAGGGGGATCTCTGGAATTGTGGGTACAGCATAGTTTCTTAAGGGCGGGACTTGATGTTAATTGAAATTATAAGTGAATGGGCGATTGTTTTTCTAGGGGAGGACGATCGCTCTTTTTTGTGGGGAGGCTGCTGAGGCTTAATCTATTTTTACCAACAAATAAAGCTCGCTTTTAGAGGATGGCGAGAGCGATTCACTTTGGCTCAACTCTATTATCTAGTTGACTACAAAAAACTTGACTATGCTTGAGCATAGCTGCTTAATCATTGTAAATCTAATTGTGATTCGCTACTTATTAAATTTACTGTTAACTAAGGCAAATTAGACTCCCTTGAGAGGCAAAATTCTGTATCTATAACTCTGAACCAAACTATAAAGTTATTTTTGCCCTTGGCAATTAGGTAGCCGCTAAAATGTGGCTTTTAGAAGATGAATATTGTCAAATTTTGCCAACTGCTGCTTGAGGTTGGGCCTGAATCAACTAGCCAAAGCTCGATCGCACTTCCTGCAACCTCGATCGAGATTCTCGCCCATAGCCCCATTGTAAAGTTTTGTGACAATTTCTATTTGGTAGCTTTAGATACAGAATTGTCTGTTATAGTGATAGAAGAGAAGAAAAAAACAGCCCAACATTAATCTAAAGAATACGGAGAAACCCCCTATGTCTACCGAAAATCAAGCTCGCTCTCTGATGATGCGTCACCACCACATGGTGAAGAACCGGCAGCAATCCATGCTCAACCGCACCGCCAGCGAAGTCGGGATGGAAGATACCCACTACTGGGGTCATATTCAAGGCAAACCGCAGCCCAGCCTTCAAGCCAGTTACGATCGCAGCAACGCCACCATGAGCTAGGGCAAGCTCCATTTCCTCAATTGTCTACGCAGTTATTACCTATAATTTGGAGAAATCAGTTATGTCAACTCAAGAACAAGCCCGCACCCTGATGATGCGCCATCAACACGTCGTCAAAAACCGTCAGGAATCCATGCTGAGCCGTGTGGCTGCTGAAGTTGGTTTAGATGCTGGTTCTCCAGCGAGTATTGATCGCAAATAACTCCTTTTTTCAACGGCGAGATAGTTGAATCGAGTTTGTTGTTTGCCAGCTAAAAATTAATAATGTCAGTTACAAAACCGTCGCGACTTCTTCTTGAGTTCTAACTCTAGATAGGAAGTCGCGATTAGTTTTATGGGGAATTGGGAATTGGTAATATTTCGATCGTACTGCTTGTATAGAGAGCCGTTTGATCAAAGGGTGAGCTAAACGAGAGTTGGATAGCCTCAAAAGTATACATCACAAACAATAAAAGACGTTTGTGCCGAGAAACTTGATATAATCCCCTTTCAGCAGATTGAAGGCTACTAGGGAGGTCATCATGTCGGACTGGAAAGAAATTGACGGCGGAGTTACAGCACCCAGAGGGTATCGAGCATCGGGAATTACAGCGGGTTTGAAGCCTTCAGGCTTGCCAGATTTAAGTTTAATTTTGTCAGAGGTAGACGCGATCGCCGCCGGAGTCTTCACAACCTCCACTGTCCGGGCCGCTTGCGTGGACTACTGCCGCCAGCGTTTGCAAGCTAAACCCAGCGCCAAAGCAATTTTGTGCAATGCGGGACAAGCTAATGCTGCTACTGGCGAACAAGGTTTGGCAGATGCCCTCGAAAGTGCCAAATTGTTGGGAGAAGCGCTGAATATTCCTCCAGAATCTATTCTTTTGGCGTCCACTGGCGTCATCGGACAGCGGATTAAAATGGAGCCGCTGAGGGCGGGAATTCCGCGATTAGTTGCTGAGGCATCGGAAACTGGTTCCGATGCGGCCGCTAAGGCTATTTGTACGACTGATTTAGTGCCGAAAACGATCGCCCTGGAAACCATGTTTGGCGATCGACCCGTCCGCATCGGCGGCATTTGCAAAGGTTCGGGAATGATTCACCCGAATATGGCAACAATGCTGGCATTTGTAACTTGCGATGCAGCAGTGTCGTCGCATTTATGGCAAGAAATGCTGAGTCGGGTGGCTAACAGAAGTTTCAATCAAATTACTGTTGACGGCGATACCAGTACCAACGATTCGCTAATTGCTTTGGCAAATGGTCAATCCCGCACACCGGCAATTACGGAAATGGGGGCAGATGCTGAAAAATTAGAGGCGATGCTGACAGAAGTTTGCGTACATTTAGCAAAGGCGATCGCCCGTGACGGCGAAGGTGCAACTTGTTTGGTAGAAGTGCAAGTTAGTGGCGCGCTAGATGAAGTTTCTGCCAGTAAAATTGCCAAAACAATTGTCGGTTCTTCTTTGGTGAAAGCTGCTATTTTCGGACGAGATCCGAATTGGGGCAGAATTGCGGCGGCGGCTGGGCGCGCTGGTGTACCTTTCGATCAAGAGAATTTGCGGATTCAATTAGGGGATTTTTTGATGATGGAAAACGGGCAACCGAAGGAGTTTGATCGCGCTGCTGCAAGTAATTATATGAAATCGGCTGCGGAGGGGGAATATTTGAAGGCTGATACGGTTTTAATTCAGGTTAGTGTCGGGAATGGCAGCGGTTTTGCGAAAGCTTGGGGATGCGATTTGAGTTACGACTACGTGAAGATTAATGCGGAGTATACAACTTAAATAAGTCCAGGCGGTTAGCAGTCCGGGCGGTTAGAAACCGCACACAAACAAAACCAGACGAGAGAAAGTTGAAGGCAAATTTCACACAATTTAAACTAAATTTCCCCCTGTTGGGGGAAATTAAAAAATCTGTTGCTGATTTACGGTATGAAGCGCTAAATATGCCCGTCATAGAAACCAGTACCCACAAAGCTTTTGGATTTTAAGGTTATTTTTTCATACCCTGATTAAGCAATGCCAAGCTTTATGATGCAGCACCTCATCCCAAGCAAATTCTTTTAATTCCCGGTTTTGGGCATGATAATATCTCTGACATGATTGAAAGTCCTCAGTTTAGGGATGGCATGAAAAGATACATTCAGAAGGTTAATGCCACAAAATGACAATACTTTTTCTTGGGTTCATGTTTCTTATCTGATTACGAATTTTGAAAACACGCCCTAACCAAAACTATCGGAAACAAACACATAGCCACCGCCATACGCCGCACCACCGGCTAATATTAAGCCGTCGTTGCTCTGCGGATCTCCACTCTGAGCAAGTCCATAATTCACCACGCGCAACAACCGCTGCGGCGTAAAAGATTCTAATTCCACGAAATTGCCTGCATCCAGCCATGCTAGTTCTTCTGCTGTTAAACCTTGCCTCACAGCATCGGGTAATTGACGAGCGCTTTGTGCCATTGTTTGAGATTGCTGCATAAACATATCGCGGGTTTCCAAGATTTGACGGGGAGAGATACCCAAATCAAAAATTGTGACGGCTTGATTTGCAAACCAGTTTGGACTGGTTCGTAATTTATGCACTAAACTAACTCCAGCAGGGTTCGCATCGTGCAGCGCATACACTTTCAAATCGGCATTGCGTCGCAGCATTTCGATTACTGTGTCGAAGATGCTTTGAGGATAGCCACTGATGCTGAGAATGGCGCAGTTGTTCTCAAAATGGACGTTGTTGGCAATCAGGAATTGGGCGATTTGGTCACTGTCGCAGATGATTGCGCGATCGAAACTGTAGGCGCTAATTTCGGGATCGATGCTGGCGGGTAAAGCTTCTTGGCGAGGTGCAGGGAGGAGTTTTTCTAGTGCGCCGTTAACTGTTTGCCACCGTTGCAGCCATTCATCACTCTGCGCTTGATTGACTAGAAATATTTCACCAGTTATCTGTTGACGATTTTTTTGTGAAATGCTGAGCCAGTAGGAAAATAGTCCTAGTGCAGACGCTGCGATGTATCCTGGGAAATAATTAAATATCAAGCTTCCTGAAATCCCTGTTACTAAAATAATTATTCCTGAAGTTTGTAAATTTGTGGCATTAATTCTTCTGTTGCGAACACTTTGCTCGGTAGATTTGCTGTTCGCGAAAAATACCCAAATCCAAATAATATTTAAAACTGTCCACACTATCAAAAATCCCGCAGCGTCAGAAAAGATAGAACTAATGAACATACCGCCAAAGATTACTATGAAAAAGCTCTGGACTAAATATCCTAAAATCCACTTCCAGAGGTTAGATGAGGTGCGATTTTTCAGCCGTTTATCCATCAAATACAAAAACTGTTTGGGCGTAAAAAATAACATATTCTGGCTGGAAATATCTGCGATCGCATTCTTGAAAAATGGATCGGTGAATGCGACTTTTTGATCAGTGATAGTGGTGGGATCAAACACAAACGGATGGTTGCAATTCTTACAGCGACCTGAGTTGATGGTACGATCGCGCAAATTGTTGTCGGTATTACACTGGACGCATTTCATTCCCATTTCAGTTACTCGTGATTAATTTAATGGATTTATATCGTTGGCGGTTGTTTCGGAATGATTTTACCGCAGAGGCCGCAGAGGGCACAGAGGAAGAGAGGAGAGTGATGAATAGTTTGGTTTAAAAGATTTGCCCGTTTAACAAGATGGAATAGTCTTCTCGCTGTCGAATTAATCGATCGCCCTTAGCATCAATTAACACCTCAGCAGGGCGAGGGCGGTGCAGAAAATGCGACGACATGGCATAACCGTAAGCCCCGCTATCCAAAATGGCGATCGCATCTCCAATTTTGAGTTTCGGTAGCCAACAATTGCGCCCCAAATAATCCCGCGAATAAGTTGTGTTGCCGCAAATATCCGTTTCATGTCGCGATACATCCCCAGTTTCCCAAGTTGCGATCGCCCGATAGCCTCCGTGTACCGCAGGCACTGATAGATTTGATACAGTGGTATCGACTCCGACTATTTGCCGCTCGCCCAACCACTTCACAGACACAACTTTTGCTAGCAAAATACCGCAACCTGCGATCGCCGATCGTCCCGGTTCAATCACCAATTCGATCGGGCGAGATAGCGCACTCAATCGTTGAGTAATCGCTGCCCCAAACTCCCCCCAGTCAAACACCGCACCGCCTCGATAGGGATAGCCAAAACCACCGCCAAAATCGAGAGTTCGCCAATCGGGTAACTGTTGGGCGATCGCAATTAGGCGATCGATTACTTGCGTAAAAGCACCAGTGGCATTAGTTCCCGTCCCCCGATAAAAATGCAGTCCAGTGATGCTAAAACCGTGCTGCTGCGCGATTTCGTTGGCTTTTTCAAATTCAGCGGGATTGAGTCCGATTCGGCTGTCTCCCGTCAATTCCGGTAAGTTGAGCCGCAGTCCAATTTCGGGACGGATTAATCGCGGTTGACTGCGCGCATATTCGCAAAAATCCTGGAGTTGCGACAGGCTATCGAAGTTGAATCGATCGATCTTCCAGTCAATCAGTTGCTGAATATCCGCCCGGTTGAGGTTACTGCCAGTGTAGACAATGCGATCGCCCGTAAAACCCGCTTTCAGTCCCAAAAAAACATCCCCCGGTGTATTCGCGTGCAGCCCCCAACCAGCTTGCTGAATCAGTTGCAACAGAGCAATATTGCCGTTGGTGACGGTGGCAAAATGAAACTGCACGTGCGGATAGTCGATCGATCGGGTAATGTGTTCTAGGGTTTGACGCAGGCGATCGGCTTGATACACATATAAGGGCGAACCATAGGTTGACAAAAGTCGCTTGGCCATTGCTTCGGAGAATGGTGGCGAATGTATTTTGGTTTCATTTTGTAGCACAGATTCAATCATAAGGAAGAAGTTCGGCAACGGATTTTGTAACGGATGTAACGGATTGAAGGAAGTTCGGCAACGGATTATTTAATACCAATTTTTTATGAGGCTGCATAGAATCCGATCCCCCCTAGCCCCCCTTAATAAGGGGGGGACAAGATTCCGATCAAAGTCCCCCTTCTTAAGGGGGATTTAGGGGGATCGAAATATGTGCAACTTCACATTAAATTGGTATAACGGATGTAACGGATGTCATATCATGTCCGTTTGATTCGGAATTGTATGAATTTTGTAGGGGCGGGTTCACTAACAATAATTGCCTGTAATCTACAATCTCATAAACCCGCCCTCTCTCCTGCACAGTTAATAGTCAACAGTCAACTGTCTTCGATATTTCCAAATGCGCTGCCCGATCGCAGGTGGCAACCAAAAAACATGATCCAGCGATCGCCTAACTGGAATTTCGCCTAACACTTCGGTTCGCCATGCTTGCCACATCAGCAGCAGCCAGAGATTATTGCCAATATATCGATCGCGCATGGCAACTCCGAGTTGTCCCGATAACATCGAGTCGGCCAAATGCGGTTGCCAGGATTTTTGCGATCGCAGTACATTCGGATTCAGCCGATCGCCGATCGCACCCCAAAACTCCCGGTAATACCACACCTTCAACGGCACACCCATCCCGCGTTTTTCCCGCCAGACAATTTCCGGTGGCAACCAGCGTTCGGAGGCTTTTTTGAGGATGTATTTTTCGCACGCACCTTGCAGTAGCAGCTCGCCAGGGAGTTGAAACGTCCACTCGGTGAGGTCGGGGTCGCAGAAGGGCGATCGCACCCACAAACCGCAAGCAAAGCCCAATGCGGTTGCCCTCGGCTGGATGTTTTGTGCACCTTTGAGCATCAGCGAAGCCCGCCGCAGTTTGGCTAGCAGGGATGGACAGGTATCAGTACCGATCGCATCTTGCAGGTAAACGCTTAAATCGTGGGATTGAGTGCGATCGAGCATTTCGGGCGTAAAAATCTGTTTTTCATAGCCATAAAATCGCTGAAATGTCCGCAAATACTGTTGTTCAAAGGTTTCTTTGCCGGCTGGATGTTCTGCACTGTAAACTCCGTTAGCAATCAAGGGTTTGTTTGTCCATCCAGCAAATAGCTGATCGCCGTTTTCGCCATTGAATACGACTCGCACGTCTTGCGCCGCCGCCTGTTTGAGCAAAAACAGCGGGGCTGTTGTGCCGTCTCCGTAGGGTGAATCGAGGGCTTTGGCGGTTGGCCCGATCGCACCCAAGATCGCATCGCCCGTCGCCGCCACTCGGATCAGCGGAATCCCGAAAAAGTCGGCAACCTGTTGCGCGTAGGGCAATTCGGAATAGCTTTCGACACCAAAATCGAGGGCATAGGCGCGGACTTTCAAGCCTGCTTTGACTAGCAGGGCTGTCACTAGGGAAGAATCAATCCCGCCTGATAGCAAAACGCCGACTGGTTCGTCGATCGGCAAATCTGCCACCTGTCGATCGATCGCCTGTTGTAACAGCGTTTGCAATTGTGCGATCGCCTCGTCTTCACTCCGCAGTAATTGCGGCGCTTCTTGCCAAGCTGATTTGAGCGATCTCACTTTCGGCTGAGACTTAACATCCGCTAATTGCCAAATCATCTCGGTTCCGGCTGCTACGGATGCAATTTGCTCGATCGCAGTTAACGGCGTTGGTACATAGGAAAAACAAGCATAACTGTGTAGGGCGATCGGACTAATTTCAGGAGAATCAATCAGCGGTAGCAGCAATTGCATTTGAGTCGAAAACCAAATCGTTTCTGCCGATCGCATCCAGTAAAGCGGCACACGCCCAAACGGATCGCGCCCCAACCGTAGCTGTCCCATTTCCACCACAGCCCAAGCATCTCCAGGAAAATCCGTCGGTTGAAATCGCCCGCAAGCATTTAGTGTCACAGTGTCAGCCGCGAGAATTGATGCAGAGGCGATCGCCCATTCTGACAATTTGCCCGATCGGATGCAGTAATCGGGCACTAAACGGCTGAGCGTTTTTGTGAGATCAGTCTGTCCCCAGTAGCCGATGAAATGTGCAGGTTTCTCGATCGCACCCATATCTATTTCACCACGAAAGGTTCACTGCCGATCGCGCGCCCATCCAAGGACATCCGAACCTCCCAGTTTCCCGGCGGGGAAGCAGATCCGAGGTCATAAAAACAGTGAGTATTCCAAACCGCAGTATCGATCGTGCGAGTCTGATACTTACTCTGATGAACAATTTGACCATTAGGATTAGTCCAGTCGCATTGCAGAGACAACTGATTGCCGATCGGAGCATTTTTCAACGTCACCTGGTAGTAGATGCGGGGATTGATTTGACGGTTGACTTGACTGAGGCTATCACCACCCTTTTTCGATAGCGAAATCCTGTCTTCCGTTGAGGCAACTTGAGCATTTTGCTGCTGCCGATTTTGCCCGAATAGAATGCCGATCGCGATCGCCGAAATCACAACTGCTGTCGAAGCAATCGCAATCCAACGATTCCGTCGCTGCTGTTGTTCCAGAGCTTCGCGGCGGTGCATTTGGGCGATCGCATCTTCCAGAAGTTCATCAGGCAAATTCAACTCCCGTAAAATTTCTCTTACCTGATCAGTCCCCAATTCTAACTCGCGCTGGTTCGATAACTTATCGATTTCAGCGACAACCTGTGCTAACTGAGCTTGAGTAAGTCGAGTTTCCATAGAGTTTCCCCCAGTAAAAATTAGATATATAAATCACCCCTCTCATCTCTTCCTCTGCGCCCTCTGCGCTCTCTGTGGTTAAATTATCCATATTATTCAATAAATAATTCTCAAAGTCAATTCATAAAAATCATAACTTTAACATCATAAAAATCATATTTAGATAAAATCCAGACTGGCAAATTCCTCCACCTTCAGAAAATGAATTAAATCCAACTTTCCTAAATCCAGTGTTTCCTGTTGGCGATTCAACCAAATTGCTTTTAAGCCAGAATTTTTAGCACCACAATAATCAGCATTGAAACTATCGCCAATATGCAACACATTTTCCGCAAGGCAATTATGTTTCTCCAAAGCAACAGTAAAAATTTGAGAATCGGGTTTGGCGGCACCAACTTCAGTAGAAATTGTCACTGATGTGAAATATTCTGCTAAATTTAATGCTTTTAAGACTGCATAAATTCGCGAATCGAAATTCGAGACTACGGCTAATTCAATACCTTGTTTTTGCCACCTATTTAATGCGGGGAATACATCGGGATAGACAAACCAAGGTTCGGCGGTGGCAAAATGAGCGTAGAGTTCCGCAAAGAATTTTGGAAAGTCCGAAAATTGATTGAAAACGCCTGCTATTTGGAATGCTTTTGCGGAAACTGCTAGCCACCATTCAAATTCTAATTGGGAAATTTTTGCTGCTTCGATTCCTGGAAATGTCATCGGACTTGCTGAGGCGAAGCTTTGGTAAAATGCTGCATTTAAGTCTTCACTCTTAACTGTTACTCCGAAATTTTTGGCTAGTTGTGCGTAGACTTCGCCGACGCTGCCGCGCACGTCAAATAGTGTGCCTGCGGCATCTAAAAAGATAATTTTTGTCATTAGTCATTAGTCAGTTGGCAGTTGGCAGTTGGCATTAGTCATTAGTTAGTTGGTTGTCAGTTGTTAGTGGTTGGGGGATTTAACACACCGGAATGATTGGCAATATTATCGGCAGGTTCAAATCGACCGCCTAAATATTTGGCGAGGAATTCTTCGGCGATCGCGTAAAAGTGCAGGCGGTTTTCCGG
>ENA-ORBV01003332-ORBV01003332.1-microbial-mat-metagenome-genome-assembly--contig:-NODE-3332-length-32261-cov-15.580071_pt1 | contig 32261 bp, 31 predicted proteins | sample MGYA00237777_ERZ505514 | MGnify/ENA primary metagenome ERZ505514 (study PRJEB26160, sample SAMN06269048) | microbial mat metagenome | isolation source: Oligotrophic lake microbial mat | place... | reverse complement strand
TCTGAAGGACCCCGTTGCGGTCTTTGTGGAAAGACCCGCAATCTTACAAAGACCGAATGCTGCGGTCAGTGGATTTGTGATGACGAAGGCAAGTACGTCGCGTTCTCGTACGCGCGTACCAGTTGTTCCAGGAACCATCGCCGATTGACTCTATGCGGTTTTCATCATTCGGAAGAGCACCCCAATGAGTGGACGGATTGCTCAATCTGCCGCAAGGAGGTTGAGACGGAACTCTACGTTTACTACGGCACGAACAAATTCAATTTCACGAAGCTGGAGAATCCCCCTTCATACGACCCGACGAAGTGCGGCGGCTGTAGCCGTATCGTCATCCTAGGAGAAGGCGGCTATTCCTTCCATAGGGGCAAATACTGGTGCGACAAATGCTCCCGCTAAGGACTCAGTGGAACGCGAAGTGAACGCGACCGGAACGCGCGCTAACTGCCGCATCAGTACCGACCTCCGGGCGCCCTCTATTGGTGGAGAAAAAGTCATTTTCATGGTAGTTCTTATCCCATGAAGACAACACTCGACGCGGCAGGCAGGCTGGTGGTGCCCAAGGCGCTGCGCCACGCGCTGGGCTGGACGTCCGGACAGCCGCTGGAGATCCGAGCCGGGGACGGTCGCCTGGAAATTGAAATCGCACCTACGCCAATGCGGCTGGCGAAGAAGGGGAAAGGCGTGGTCGCGGTGCCGCAACAGGCGTTGCCCGAACTTTCGGCCGACCAGGTACGAGATACGCTCGAACGCGTGCGTCGTTGAAGGCGGCAGACACCAGCGCGCTCGGTGTCTACGAGCGTTACGGCGTTCGTACCCAAATTCTGTAGTTTCGGAGCGAATTGAGTGTCCCTGCCAATCATTCTGCAAGCCCGATTCCGCGGATGAAGGTGGCGGTCTTCGCGCTCGCCTGAGCGCCACCGTTGAGGGCCGCAAAGGAGAGGTTCGCGCATGTCAGGAGCACACGGATGAGCATCAACATCAACAACCTGACCGAGGCGGAGCTGGTCGATCTCAATAACCGGATCGTCGAGCGATTGCGGTTTCTACACCAGGCACGCGCGCATTCGCGAATGCTCGATTTCAAGATTGGCGACCGCGTCTCGTTTCAACCAGACGGCCGCTCCTTGTTGGCTGGCGTTCTCACCAGGTACAACAAGAAAACGGTCACTGTCGTCACAGACGGTGGTGAACGCTGGAACGTTGCCCCTGGTCTCTTGCATCGCATTGTGGAAACGGGCACTTCAAACGCCCAGACTCAAAATGTGGTTCCTCTTCGCAAAAGGTAGGCGCGAATTGCGGCCCCCCCGGCAACGCATCGGACGCGCGCCGGGGTTGGGGTACGCTGGGCTGTCTGGCGACCGAATTCGCTGACGCTGTAAGATGCCATTTGGAGGTTGCCATGAATCAAACTTTTACGGCGATGGTGAAGCAAGACGGGCAGTGGTGGATCGGATGGATCGAAGAGGTTCCTGGTGTCAACTGTCAGGAAAGCACCCGCGACGGACTGCTTGAATCGTTACGCGTTACTTTGGGCGAAGCGCTGGAAATGAATCGCGCCGACGCCAGAGAGGCAGCGGGCAAAGGCTACGAAGAGCTCATCATTGCAGTATGAAGCGTCGCGATTTGCTGCGACACCGCTCGTCGCACGGCTGCGCGCTCCTTCGAGAAGGTGGTAACCACTCCTGGTGGCACAACCCATCTCAAAACAGGCGCAGCGCGGTTCCGCGTCACAACGAAATAAGCGACCATCTGGCGCGCAAGATCTGCAAGGATCTTGGCGTCCCTCTTCCATGAAGCATCCCGGTATTTCAACCTCCAGTGTCCACGCGCTTCCTTGCGACGCCGGAGGCGCACGCAGGAGCCGAGGCGGGTGAAGGCATCCGCTCCTTCCTTGTGAGGACCTTGTCGAAGGAGAGGAGGGCGGAGGAGAGCAAAGGAGGGTTGACAATATATTAGGCAATGTCTAGTATATTAAGCATGCACTCTGATCTGAATGTCCGCAGTGGAGGAGAAATTGGGCAAGCCATCCAAGCTGCTCGAAAACATCTTGGGCACTCCCAAAAGCAGGTTGCCGAAAAAGTGGGGGTTAGCCGATCCACTCTCGACCACATTGAGAAATTCGACGGAAAGCTTGATGTTGGCTTCCTCAAAGTGATGGCTGCGGCCAGAGAGGTCGGATTGATTTTGGGTATCTATCGAGAAAGTCCTCAATTGATGGAACGCAGACTCGAGAGAGAGCGAGCAGTTTCTCGGGCAGCGCGAGTGCGTGAAAATCATCTGCGCTTAGCCACTTTGCTTGCGTTCGAGGATAGTGGGGCTCTTGAGCGTCTCAACAAGGCTCGGCGTATGGTCGAACTTTGGCGCGAAAACAAGACGTGCAGCGAGCGCTATATCGATGGTTGGTCGGAGATCGTTAATTCACCTCCCACAGAAGCCGCGCTTAAGATCGCGAACATCGAGAAATCCTGGATCGACGCGATGTTTCAGAACACGCCCTTCCATTCGTTTGAAGACGCAAACGCGGTCAGTTCCCGGTGACCCGACAGCAGGTCGAAGACCTCCTGTCGGAAATCGGAACAAAGAAAAACCTCAAATCGTTTGTAGTCTTGGGCAGTCTGGTGGTCTACGGTCTACCCGATAACGCGATTCCTCCGGACATGACTACATCCAATGAGGTTGATAGTTACCCGGAAATCCACCCACAGAGCGCTTTCGACCTTTCAAAGGAATGGGGTCAAGGCTCAAAGTTCGAGGAACAACACGGATTTTACTTTGACGCTATCTCGCCAACCTTACCCATGCTTCCTGAAGGATGGCAATCGCGCTTCCTCATCAGTAAAACGGCATCCGGAGTGACCCTAAAGTTTGCTGACCCGAACGATGTCGCCATTTCAAAATACACGCGCGGCGAAGCCAAAGATCGGGAATGGATACGCTCCGGACTCGCTGCCTCTATTCTTTCGCTTGCCACAATGGAATATCGCCTTAAAGAGACTCACTTTCTCGACCAGGAGGAACACGAAAAGGTCAAAAGCGCCATCCAAGAAGATCGAGTTTGGCTTTCAGGCCTTACGGCTGCCCATCGGGCGGCGCCTTTGTGAGTGTAGAGACCTTGGCATCGGACCCGTGCCGGCGCGCGCTCGGTGTCTACGAGTGGTACGGCGTTCGTGCCCATATTCTGTAGCTTCGGAGCGATTAGAGTGTCCCTGCCAACCCTCCTGCAAAACCTCTCGCTACCCGTGATCTGCTCGCCGATGTTCATCGCGGGCAACCCCAGGCTCGTCATCGAGCAGTGCAAGGCCGGCGTGGTGGGGTCGTTCCCGGCGCTGAACGCGCGCCCCAAGGAGTCGCTCGACGCCTGGCTGACCGAGATCGAAGCCGAGCTCGAGAACCACCGCAAGTCGCACCCCGAAGCGATCGTCGCGCCCTACGCGGTCAACCAGATCGTGCACAAATCGAACGACCGCCTCGCGTACGACGTGGAAGTCTGCATCCGCCACAAGGTGCCGATCACCATCACTTCACTGCGCGCGCCGCACGAGGTGGTGGACGGCGTGCATTCGTACGGCGGCATCGTGCTGCACGACGTGATCAGCGTGCGCCATGCGGAAAAAGCCCTGGAGGCGGGTGTCGATGGCCTGATCCTCGTCTGCGCCGGTGCGGGTGGGCACGCGGGAACGCTTTCGCCTTTCGCGCTGGTGGGCGAAGTGCGGCGCTTTTACGATGGCCCGATCATCCTTTCGGGCGCAATCGCGACGGGCGACGCGATCCTTGCGGCCCTCGCTTCCGGCGCGGACCTCGCCTACATCGGCACGCGTTTCCTCGCGACGCCGGAGGCGAGCGTGCCCGAGCGCTACAAGGAGGAGATCCTCCGCTCGGCTGCGGCCGACATCGTCTACACCGACCTTTTCTCCGGCGTGCACGGCAACTACCTCAAGCACAGCGTCGTGAATGCGGGCTTCGACCCACTGAACCTACCCAAGTCCGACCCGAGCAAGATGAATTTCGGCACCGAAGGCGGGGCGGAGAAAAAGGTTTGGCGCGACATCTGGAGCGCGGGGCAGGGTGTTGGGCAGATCAAGTCGATCCTCCCGGTCTCGGAAGTTGTAGCCCAGCTCAAAAAAGAGTACACGACCGCGCGGCAGCGCCTGCAGCTGGGCTAGGAACCCATGACTGTCCTCGAAATCGAAAAGCGCGGCGCGGCGGCGTGGCTCTGGCTAAACCGTCCGGAAGTGCGCAATGCGCTTAACGAGGAGCTCACCGCCGCGCTGGTCGAAGCGTTCGATGCGCTGGAGGAGGACGCTGATGTCCGCGTGATCGTCCTCGCCGGGCGTGGCCAGGCGTTCTGCGCCGGCGGCGATCTTGGCCGCATGGAGGTGGCGGCAAAGTTCAACAAGTCCAAGGCCAGGCATGACGCCGGCCGCTTCGCGAGGCTGCTCTACCGCATCCACACGTTCCCAAAGCCCGTCATCGCGCGCGTGCATGGGCCTGCGTTCGCGGGCGGCATGGGGCTGGTCGCGGCGAGCGACCTCGTCGTGGCCTGCGACGAAGCCGAGTTCTGCCTGCCGGAGACGAGGATCGGATTGGTGCCGGCCATGATCAGCCCCTATCTCGTGCGCGCGATGGGCGAGCAGCAGGCCCGCCGCTACATGCTCACCGGGGAGCGCCTGCCCGCGCGCGAGGCGCAGCGCCTTGGCTTCGCGCACGAATGCGTGCCGATGGCGCAGCTCGATCAAACGGTCGGCGCCGTGGCGGTGCGCCTTGCGCAGGCGGGGCCGCTGGCGCTGGCCGCCACCAAGAAGCTGCTGATGCGGGTCGGCAAGGCGGAGATCACGACGCGGCTGGGCCATGTCACCGCCGCGGTGCTGGCCGATGCGCGCGCAGGGGCCGAGGCGCTCGAAGGCATCCGCTCCTTTCTCGAAAAGCGCAGGCCCGCCTGGGCGGAGGCGCGCGAAGACGATCCCAAAGGCGACATCAAGATCCGCGAACCCAAGGCCTGACCGCGCCGCGTTTACGGTCCCGCGCCGCTCTGCGCTACCATTGCGGTCCCCCGATTTCCGCCCTGAGGATTGTCCAAATGAACAAGGCTGTCGTGTTGGCCAGCCGTCCGCAGGGCTGGGTCAAGCCCGAGGATTTCCGGCTCGAAACCCTGCCGATGCCCGCGCCGAAAGACGGCGAGGTCATGGTCAGGAACCTGTGGCTGTCGCTCGACCCGTACATGCGCGGCCGCATCAGCGATGCCAAGAGCTATGTCCCGCCGGTGGCGATCGGCGCCGTGATGGTCGGGCAGACGGTCGGCCAGGTCGTCGAGTCCAGGCACCCCGGCTTCAAGGCGGGCGATCACGTGCTGACCTCGCTCGGCTGGCAAACGCACGGCTCGGCCAAAGGCGCGGAGATCACCAAGGTCGATGCGGGCAGCGGCGTGCCGCTTTCGTATTACCTCGGCGTGCTCGGCATGCCCGGCCTTACCGCGTACTTCGGGCTCTACGAGATCGGTCATCCCCGCGCCGGCAACACGCTGGTCGTTTCCGCGGCCTCCGGGGCGGTCGGGAGCGTGGTCGGGCAGCTCGCCAAGGCCTCGGGCTGCCGCGTGGTCGGCATCGCGGGCGGCAAGGCGAAGTGCGACTACGTGGTGAAGGAGCTCGGCTTCGACGCCTGCGTCGACTACAAGGCCGGAAAGCTCAATGAAGACCTCGCCGCAGCATGCCCCGACGGCGTGGATGTGTATTTCGAGAACGTCGGCGGCCAGATCATGGAAGCGGTCATGACGCACATGAATTTCGCCTCGCGCATGATCGTCTGCGGTCTCATCTCCGAGTACAACGCCACCGAGCCCTACGGCGTGAAGACGATGCGCGCGGTGCTCGTCAACCGCATCCGCATGCAGGGCATGATCGTCTTCGACTGGGTCAACCGCTACCCGGAGGGCATCAAGGCGCTCTCGGCGCTGGTCGCGGGCGGCAAGATCAAGTACCGCGAATCGGTCGTGCAGGGCATCGAGAACGCGCCCCAGGGGCTCATCGACCTGCTGCAGGGCAAGAATTTCGGCAAGCAGCTCGTGAAACTCATTTGATATGGGTCACAAAGGCGCGCGCAGAAGAAGCAATTTGATCGCGCCATCGAACACCGGCGAGCCTAGCGTGCGCGAATGCCCCCGAATGTCGCCGCTACCATGGATTCCACGATCTGTTCGTCAGACAGCGTACCCGCTTGGCGCAGAAACTCGACCGTCGGGTCGCAAGACCGCGAGTAGAGGGTGAATACGATCACATCATCACTCACGTCGGTGGCCAGGTCGCCGCTGGCCCTTGCTTCGGACGCCAGAGCGCGAAACCGCTTGTTCATCGCATAAGCCACGGTCATGTAATCGAGGCTGAGCATCAGGCTGCGCTGCAACGCGCCGCGGGTTGACGGCAGGAAAGGCACGCCGCCCTGCAAGCGTCGGTGAATCGACCAACGAAGGATCTGCTCCAAGCGTTGAATCGCGCGCCAATCGGCCGGCATACGATCCAGCTCATCGTTGGTTTCGCGCAGCAAACGCGTCAGCGCCGCCGCCGCCAATTTCTCTTTGGATGAGAAGTGTTTGTACAGGCTGCCTTTGGCGATGCCGACGCGATCGGCGACATCGTCCATGGTCATCAAGTCAAACCCCTTTTCCGCAAGGAGGCTGTTGACGGCATCCAAGATCGCTTCTTTTCTTGCATCAAACTGATGTTTTCTAAAGGGAATTTTTATATTCAGCATTTCTTTGGTGTAATTTTGAACTTATTAGTTTAATATATGACTAACAAGTCACGTTTTGACCGCTAAGTATAAGTGTGGCCAAAAACGTCTCCCTAGTCAATCACCACAGGAAATCACCATGATCCGTACTTCCCGCACCTTCAGTCCCCTCTTGGCAGGCGTCGCGCTTAGCGTAGCCTCCACTTTCGCACTCGCCAAAGACATCGTCGATACGGCCGTCGGCGCTGGCAACTTCAAGACTTTGGTCACGGCAGTTCAGGCCGCCGGTTTGGTGGACACGCTCAAGGGAAAGGGCCCATTCACGGTGTTCGCGCCGACCGACGAAGCCTTTGCGAAGATCCCGAAGGCCGACCTCGACGCTCTGCTCAAAGACAAAGCCAAACTGACCGCGATCCTGACTTATCACGTCGTGCCTGCGCAAGTGATGGCCAAAGACGTGAAGGCCGGTGATGTCGCAACCGTCAACGGCAAGACCATCAAGGTTGGCACGCAAGGCGGCGTGACCGTCAATAACGCCAAGGTCATCAAGGCCGACGTGGCGGCATCCAACGGTGTGATCCACGCCATCGACACGGTGATCATGCCCCCGAGCTGATTCGGACTCTGCTGTCACGATGTGCGTTATCAATCGTGACCAACCAGCCTGATCGACGGGCGGCATTGCGGCACTTCTCCTTTGCCGAAGCAATGTCGCCCATCAGCGGATTCAACCGAATTGCCCAAGCTTTATTGTCCGAATCCGACCAACAACCTGAAGAGGTGTAGCATGCGTCGCTCCGTCCCGCTCCTATCCGCTTTACCACGGAAGCGCCGGGTTTCAGGCATTCTGGTGGGCTCTCTGTTTCTCCTGACATTGTCCGCCTGCACCAGCATACCCAAGAGCGACCTGCCGGAGGCGCGCTTTGCAGATTTGGTGTGCCCTGATCTGGACAGTGAGATCGCCATGGCGCAAAAAAGTATTTCTGTTGCCACAGCTGCAAAAAGTAATTCATGGAATGCATGGAATATACCTATACCGAGCATGACCCTCATTGGGGTGCGTTACGCATACGCCTCCTTGGGACTGACCAATGCTCAAGACCGCATGGCCAAGCTGGAAGACGAGAAAAAGAGCAAGAACTGCATTCCCGGTTGATAGTATCTAACCTGACTTCTTACAACCGGGAACAAGACAATGATCGACCTCTATACCTGGCCGACGCCCAACGGGCACAAGGTCCACATCATGCTCGAGGAAACCGGCATCCCGTACCGCGTGCACCCGATCAACATCGGCGCGGGCGAGCAGTTCGAGCCCGGTTTCCTCAGGATCTCGCCGAACAACAAGATGCCGGCGATGGTCGACCCGGACGGCCCCGGCGGCAAGCCGATCTCGATGTTCGAGTCCGGCGCAATGCTCATTTATCTCGCCTCGAAGAGCGGCAGGTTCCTGCCCGAGGACCTCGCCAAGAAATGGTCGACGCTGTCGTGGCTGATGTTCCAGATGGGCGGCGTAGGGCCGATGCTCGGCCAGGCGCATCACTTCCTCGGCTACGCGCCCGAGAAGATTCCCTACGCCATGGATCGCTACAAGAATGAAGCCAACCGCCTCTATGGCGTGATCGAGCGCCGTCTGGCCGAATCCGAGTACATCGGCTGCGACGAGTACACCATCGCCGACATGGCGATCGTGCCCTGGCTGCGGTACCCGGATCGCCAGGGCGTCGAGATCGACGAGTTCCCGCGCCTCAAGAAGTGGCGCGACGCGATCCTCGAGCGTCCGGCTGTCAAGCGCGGCTGCGAGGTGCTCGCAGATCGCCGCCGTCCCGGGCCGCATACCGACAAGGAACGCGAGATCCTGTTCGGCAAGACGCAGTACGCCAAGCGGTAGCCGCGATGAGCGCCAACTTGAAAGGCAAGGTTGCGTGGATCACCGGCGGTGGCAGCGGCATCGGTCTTGCGGGTGCGATCGAGCTCGTGAAGGCCGGCGCGCATGTCGTCATCTCCGGGCGCACCAAAGAGACGAACGATGCGGCCGAGAAGGCGCTGAAGAAACTCGGCAGCGCCGAGGCGATCCTGCTCGATGTCGCGGACAAGAAAGCCGTCAAGGCGGCCGCCGACGCGATCCTCGCGAAGCACGGCCGCATCGACATCCTCGTCAACAGCGCGGGCACCAACGCGACCAAGCGCAACTTCGATGTCGTCTCGGCCGAAGCCTGGGACGACGTGGTCGCGATCAACCTTTCCGGCCTGTTCTATTGCGTGCACTCGGTGCTGCCCGCGATGAGGAAGCAACAGGACGGCCTCATCATCAACGTCTCTTCGTGGGCGGGACGCTTTGCCTCCAGGCTCACCGGGCCGGCCTACAACGCGACCAAGCGCGCGGTAATCGCACTCACGGAATCGATCAACATGGAAGAGTGCGTCAACGGCATCCGCGCAAGCTCGGTGCTGCCCGGTGAGGTCGCCACGCCGATCCTGAGGAAACGCCCTGTGCCTCCGTCGAAGGAGGAGCAGGACCGCATGACGCAGGCCGAGGACCTCGGGCAGGCGATCCTCTTCATCGCCGCAATGCCCGCGCGCACCTGCGTGAACGAACTCATCATTGCGCCGACCTGGAACCGGTTCTACCTCGGCGGGCTCGAGACGCCGAAGAAGTAGCGTGGGCGCGGTGGCAATCGAATCGCGAGGCGCCGCCTCCATGCGCGCGCTCGCCGCAGCGTTCGTTGCGCAGCTTCTCGGGGGCTGCGCGACCGGCCTGTTCGGGAACGTGGGACCCGACTACACCCCCGTGCCGCCTCCTGCGCCCGCCGCATGGCACGCGAGGACGCCTGAGGAATTGCCGCACGCGGGCAGCACGCGCCAGCTCGCCGACTGGTGGGCGCAGTTCAGGGATCCTGCGCTCGATGCGATGCTCGCGGCAGCGCAAACACAGAGCAATACTCTTGCACAGGCCGCAGCGACCATCGAGCGCTCGCGTGCGGAGGCCATCGCGGCCGGGGCCACTGCCCTGCCGAGCCTCGAGGGCATTGCATCGGCCAACCGCGCGGCCTTCACGTTTGGCGGCCCGGCGGCCTACCGTACCCAGCTTCAGGTCGGCCTGCAATCGAGCTGGGAGATCGACCTGTTCGGCGCGCTCGCCCGGCAGCGCGAATCGGCGCAGGCGGCCTTCGAGGCGAACGTCGCCTCGTGGCATGACGCGCGCGTGTCGCTTGCCGCCGAAGTCGCGAATGCGTACGTCAACCTGCGCCACTGCGAGATCCTCGTCGCGCAGGCGGTGGCCGATGCGAACTCCCGCGCCGCTGCGGCTCGCGCAACCGAGGCTGCCGGACAAGCGGGGTTGCAGTCGCGCTCGACGGTTGCGCTTGCGCAGGCCTCCGCGGCCGAGGCGTCCTCGATCCTTTCGCAGCGCCGGGCGCAGTGCGACCTCTTCGTGAAGGGGCTGGTGGCCCTGAGCGCACTGGAGGAGACGGCGTTGCGGGCGCTGCTAATGCGATCCGGCGCCGGCAGGCTGCCCCAGCCGCAACAGTTTCGGGTCGACTCCCTGCCCGCGCGCGTGGTGGCCCAGCGTCCCGACGTGGCCGCCGCCGAGCGCAGGGTCGCGGCAGCGAGCGCCGATATCGGCCGCGCCGAGGCCGACCGCTATCCGCGCCTCACGCTGGCAGGCAGCATCACGCCGACGCGCATCTCCATCGATTCCGCGCCCGCGCTTTCGCTCACCACGTGGTCGATCGGACCGTCGCTGGTCCTGCCCCTTTTCGACGGCGGGCGGCGCGCGGCGAACGTCGACGCCTTCCGCGCGCAGTACGCAGCGGCCGACTTCGCATACCGCGCGAAAGTGCGCTCGGCGGTGCGCGAGGTGGAGGAAGCCATGGTGAGGCTTGCAAGCGCGGCCGAACGCGAGGCCGACACGATCACGAGTGCGCGCGGCTATCGCGCCAACCTCGAAGGCGCAAAGATCCGCCTGGACGCCGGGTTCGGGAATGTCCTCGAGATCGAAGACGCGCGCCGGCTGTCGCTGGCCGCCGACGCAGCAGTTGCAGCGCTTGCGCAGGAGCGCGTCGCCGCCTGGGTGGCGTTGTACCGCGCGGTCGGCGGAGGCTGGTCCACGCCCGACCCCCCTGACCGCGAATCACCCAACCGGAAGCCTTCATGAGAATTCCCACTCGCGCCGTGCTTGCGGCCGTCTGTGTTGTTGCACTGGGGGTCGTTGCGTTTTTCACGCTCGGCAGCGGGCAGGACAAGGTCGCGGGCAAGGCCGCGGCCAAGCCCGCGTTGACGGTGACGACCATCAGCCCGCAGCGCCTCGACCTCGCGTTGAACGTGCAGGCGACCGGCAACGTCTCCGCCTGGCAGGAGGCGATCGTCGGCGCCGAGGCGGGCGGGCTGCGCATTGCGGAAGTGCGCGTCAACGTCGGCGACGTGGTGAAGCGGGGCCAGGTGCTCGCGACTTTCGACCCCGCGACGATCGATGCCGACGTGGCCCAGGCGCGCGCCGCGCTGGTCGAAGCCGAGGCCACCCTCGCGGATGCGCGCGCCAACGCCACGCGGGCGCGCCAGGTCGAGGCGAGCGGCGCCATCAGCCAGCAGCAGATCACGCAGTTCCTCACCGCCGAGAAAACCGCGGCGGCGCGCCTGGAGTCCTTTCGCGCGCAAGTCACCGCGCAGGAGCTTCGCCGCAGGCACACGACCGTCCTCGCGCCGGACTCCGGCAGCATCTCGTCGCGCACCGCGACGGTCGGCTCGGTCGTGCCCCAGGGCCAGGAATTGTTCCGCCTCATCCGCGGCGACCGGCTCGAGTGGCGCGCGGAGGTCACCGCCACCGAGATCGCGCGCATCAGGCCCGGACAGGCTGCAACGGTGGTGTCGGCCACAGGGGCTACGGCCGTCGGCCGCGTGCGCGTGATCGCGCCCACCGTGGACCCGCAAACCCGCAATGCGCTGGTCTACGTCGACCTTCCCGCCGGGGCGACCAGTGGCGGCAGCTTCAAGCCCGGGATGTTCGCGCGCGGCGAACTGGCCACGGGCAGCGCAAACGTCCTCACCCTGCCGCTGGCCGCGATTTCACTGCGCGACGGGTTCTCGTACGTCTTTACCGTGGGGCCGGACAGCCGGGTTGCGCAGCTCAAAGTGCAGCTCGGGCGGCGCTCGGGCGAAAGGGTCGAGGTGCTGGGCGCGCTGACCGGAAACGAGCGGGTGGTTGCAACCGGCGCCGCGTTCCTCGCCGACGGCGACCTGGTTCGCGTGGTGTCGAAATGAACCTCTCATCCTGGTCGATCCGCAACCCGGTCCCGGCCCTGATGGTGTTCGTGCTGCTCACTTTCGGCGGCCTGCTCGCGTTCACCTCGATGAAGGTGCAGAACTTCCCGGACCTCGACCTGCCGACGATCACGGTCAGCGCCTCACTGCCGGGTGCGTCGCCCTCGCAGCTCGAGACGGATGTCGCGCGCAAGGTCGAGAACTCGATCGCGTCGTTGCAGGGCGTGAAGCACATCTACACCAAGGTGCAGGACGGCGGCGTGACGATCACGACCGAGTTCCGCCTGGAGAAGCCGGTGCAGGAGGCGCTCGACGACGTGCGCTCCGCCGTGTCGCGGGTGCGCGCCGACCTGCCCGGGGACATGCGCGACCCCATCGTCACCAAGCTCGACCTCGCGGGCACGCCGGTGCTCGCCTACGCGATCGCATCCACGCGCATGGACGAGGAGGCGCTGTCCTGGTTCGTGGACAACACGGTCGCCCGCCAGCTGATTTCGGTGCGCGGTGTTGGCGCGATCAGCCGGGTCGGCGGGGTGTCTCGCGAGATGACGGTCGCGCTCGACCCCGCGAAGCTGCAGTCGCTCGGGACGACCGCTTCCGACATTTCGCGGCGCCTGCGCCTGGTGCAACAGGAAAGCGCGGGCGGGCGCACCGACCTTTCGGGGGGCGAGCAGCCGGTGCGCACCATCGCGATGGTGAAGACTGCGGCCGAACTCGGGGCCATCCAGCTGGCCTTGTCGGACGGGCGCCGCATTCGCCTCGACCAGGTGGCTACCGTCACCGACGGGATCGCCGAGCGGCGCTCGATCGCGTTGCTGGAGGGCAAGCCCGTCGTGGGCTTCGAGGTGTCGAGGTCGCGCGGCGCGAGCGAAGTCGAGGTCGGCCGCGGCGTGCGCGAGGCGCTTGCCCTGCTGAAAGCCGCCCACCCGGACATCAGCCTCAACGAAGCCTTCGATTTCGCCACGCCGGTCGAGGAGGAGTATCACGGGTCGCTGGCGCTGCTCTATGAAGGGGCGCTGCTCGCGGTGCTGGTGGTGTGGCTGTTCCTGCGCGACTGGCGCGCGACGTTCGTTTCGGCGGTTGCGCTGCCGCTGTCGGTGATCCCGGCGTTCATCGGCATGTACATGCTCGGCTTTTCGGTCAACGTGGTGACGCTGCTCGCCCTGTCGCTGGTGGTGGGCGTGCTGGTGGACGATGCGATCGTCGAGGTGGAGAACATCGTGCGCCACCTGCGCATGGGCAAGACGCCCTACCAGGCGGCCATGGAGGCGGCCGACGAGATCGGCCTCGCGGTCGTTGCCACCACCTTCACGCTGATCGCGGTGTTCCTGCCCACCGCCTTCATGAGCGGCATCCCGGGCAAGTTCTTCAAGCAATTCGGCTGGACCGCTTCGCTCGCGGTGTTCGCTTCGCTGCTGGTGGCACGCATGCTCACGCCGATGATGGCCGCGTACATGCTCAAGCCCATCGGCGCGGCCCCGCCCGATGGCCGGCTGATGCGCTTGTACATGCGGCTGGCTGCGTGGTGCCTGAAGCACCGCTTTCTCACAACAGTTGCATCGGCAGTGTTTTTTGTCGGCTCGATCATGCTGATCCCGTTGTTGCCCACGGGCTTCATCCCGCCCGACGACAATTCGCAGACCCAGGTGCACGTCGAGCTGCCGCCGGGTGCGACGCTTGCGCAGACGCAGGCTTCGGCCGAGCGCGCCCGCGAGCTCGTGTCGAAGGTCGCGCACGTCAAGAGCACCTACACCACCATCGGCGGGGGTGCCGCAGGGTCCGACCCGTTTGCGCCGCAGGGCGTGGCCGAAGTGCGCAAGGCCACCCTGACCATCCAGCTGACCGAGCGGGACCAGCGCCCGGTGAGAAAGCAGGTCATCGAGCAGCAGATGCGCGAGGCCCTCAGCGAGTTGCCCGGCGCACGCACCAAGGTCGGCCTCGGCGGCTCGGGCGAGAAGTACGTGCTCGTCCTTGCGGGCGACGAGCCGCTCGTGCTGGCTGAAGCTGCGCGCGCAGTCGAAAGGGACCTGCGCACGATCCCGGGCATCGGCAGCATCGCGTCCACTGCGGCGCTGGTGCGGCCCGAGCTGCTGGTGAAGCCCGACCTGGCGCGCGCCGCAGACCTGGGCGTGACCACCGCGGCGATCGGCGAGACGCTGCGCATCGCCACGGTCGGCGACTACGACGTCTCCCTCCCGAAAGTAAACCTTGCCGAGCGCCAGGTGCCGGTGGTCGTGCGCCTCGCGACCGGCGCGCGCCAGGACCTGCCGCTGCTGGAGCGGCTGGCGGTGCCGAGCGCGCGCCCGGGTGCGCCGCCGGTGATGCTCGGGCAGGTGGCGACGCTCGAGTTCTCCAGCGGCCCGGCCGTGATCGACCGCTACGACCGCTCGCGAAACGTCAATTTCGAGATCGAGCTGTCGGGGCAGGCTCTCGGCGATGTCACCGAGGCCGCGCAGAAACTGCCGAGCCTGGCCGCGCTGCCGCCGGGCGTGCGCCAGACGGCCGTCGGGGATGCCGAGGTGATGGGCGAATTGTTCGCGAGCTTCGGCCTGGCCATGCTCACCGGAGTGCTTTGCATCTACATCGTGCTGGTGCTGCTCTTCAAGGATGTGCTGCAGCCGGTCACCATTCTCGCGGCGTTGCCGCTGTCGCTGGGCGGGGCCTTCGTTGCGCTGCTCGCGACGGGCAAGAGTTTCTCGATGCCCTCCCTGATCGGACTGATCATGCTGATGGGCATCGCCACCAAGAACTCGATCCTGCTGGTCGAGTATGCCGTGAGGGCACGACGCGACCACGGCATGACGCGCTGGGACGCGCTGCTGGACGCCTGCCACAAGCGCGCGCGGCCGATCGTCATGACCACCATCGCAATGGGCGCCGGCATGCTGCCGATCGCCATGGGCTTCGGCTCGGCGGACCCGTCGTTCCGCAGCCCAATGGCCACCGCGGTGATCGGCGGGCTGATCACCTCCACGCTGCTGAGCCTGCTGGTCATCCCCGTGGTCTACAGTTTCGTCGACGATTTCGAGCACGCGGTCCGGCGGGGCTGGACGCGCCTGCGCGAGCGCTGATCGCGCCCGGAGCGCAGTCCTGCAGCACCCTAGGTCTATTGCCAAAAACGGAAAGCAGACTGGCTTCTTGGGCGCGCCCAGTCTTGTGTTTGTTAAGACAATGTTCTACTTTACCTGCGTGAATCGCCATGACGGCCGGGGCGTTCGCATGAGCGGGTGGTATCGTGCGCCATGGGGAGCGAGCACCTCGATGTCCTGATCGTCGGCGCCGGCCTGTCGGGCATCGGCGCGGGCGTTCACCTGCAGAAGCGCTCGCCGGGGCGGACTTACGCGATCCTCGAAGGCCGCGAGCGCTTGGGCGGCACCTGGGATCTGTTCCGTTATCCCGGCATCCGCTCCGACTCGGACATGTACACGCTCGGCTATGCGTTCAAGCCGTGGGAGGAGGCGAAGGCGATCGCCGACGGCCCTTCGATCCTCCGGTATGTGAACGAGACAGCGAGGGAGCACGGCATCGACCGCAGGATCCGCTATGGCCACCGGGTCAGGCGCGCATCCTGGTCGTCCGGGGACGCCTGCTGGACGGTCGTGGCGGAGCACGCCGGCGCCGAGGTGGAGCTCACCTGCAGTTTCCTCTTCGTCTGCGGCGGCTATTACAAGTACGCCGAGGGCTACACGCCTGAGTTCGCCGGGAAGGAGGACTTCCAGGGGCGCATCGTGCACCCGCAGCACTGGCCCGAGGACCTCGACTACGCAGGCAAGCGCGTCGTGGTGATCGGCAGCGGCGCCACGGCGGTCACGCTGGTGCCCGAGATGGCGAAGAAGGCCGCGCATGTGACGATGCTGCAGCGCTCGCCCACTTATGTCGTCGCGCGGCCCTCGGAAGACGATCTCGCCAACAAGCTGCGCCGCCACCTGCCCGCGATGCTCGCCTACGGCCTTTCACGCTGGAAGCGCGTGCTGTTGCAGCAGTATTTCTTCAACCTGTGCCGCAGGAAGCCCGCGCATGCGAAGAAGCTCATCCTCAGCGGCGTAAGGGCGTACATGGGGCCGGACTACGACGTGGCCACGCATTTCACCCCGCGCTACAACCCATGGGAGCAGCGCCTGTGTCTCGTGCCTGACGCGGACCTCTTCATCGCGCTGCGCAGGAAGACAGCTTCGATCGTGACCGACGAGATCGAGACGTTTACCGCGAAGGGATTGCGGTTGAAATCCGGCGCGGAGCTCGAAGCCGATCTTATCGTGACCGCCACGGGATTGAACCTCGAGGTGCTCGGGGGCGTCGGGCTGGCGGTCGAGGGCAAGGCGGTGGATCTCGCCACGACGTTCAACTACAAGGGGCTCATGTACAGCGGCGTGCCGAACCTCGCCTCGTCCTTCGGCTACACCAATGCCTCCTGGACCTTGAAGTGCGACCTGACATGCGAATACGTCTGCCGCCTGCTGAACCACATGCGCAAGCACGGCTACGCGCAATGCACGCCACGCCTCACCGATGCCTCGGTCACGGCGGAGCCGTGGATCGATTTTTCCTCAGGGTACGTGCAGCGCACGCTCGGGAGATTTCCAAAGCAGGGCTCGAAGGCGCCCTGGAAGCTGCGCCAGAACTACGCGCTGGACATCTTGACGCTGCGCTTCGGGCGCATCGACGACGGGGTCATGGAATTCTCGCGGCCGCCGGCCAAGCCGTCGGAACTGCAAAAATCGCTTGTAGGATAATGGACGCGATGAATGATCCATTCCATCCGGTCCAGGTAGAGGGATTCCGGCGTATGAGCCCGGCCGCGAAGCTCCAGATGGTCGCCGATCTCTACGAAGCGGGCATACGACTGAAGGCAGCCGGCCTGCGCATGGCCCACCCGGATTGGCCTCCTGAGCGTCTCGAACGCGAGGCGCGCAGGTCGCTGTTGTATGCCGGCACCTAGTCCATTAGCCGTCTTTCTCGAACCGCTCGAGCGCCTGCGGCTTCCTTATTGCGTCACCGGCTCCGTGGCAGCGAGTGTCTACGGGGAACCTCGGTTGACGGCGGACATCGATATAGTCCTCCTCCTCGAAGCGCGGGAAATTCCGGCGCTTCGTGCCGCTTTTCCTGACTCTGCCTATTACGTCCCTCCCGACGAAGCGCTTCGACTCGAGCTAGCGCGCGATACCCGCGGTATGTTCAACCTGATTCACCACGACAGCCAGTTCAAGGCGGATATCTATCTCGCGGCGCGCGATCCTTTACATGCATGGGCATTGGACCACCGGCGCCGGATCGATCTGGGCGACGCAGGCGCATGGATTGCGCCACCCGAGTACGTGATCCTGCGCAAGCTCGAATACTTGCGCGAAGGCGGGCAGGACAAGCATGTGCGCGACATTCGGTTCATGCTCGCCGCCTCGAAGGTCGATCGCGAATTCGTCGAGAGTCATGTGAAGCGCCTGGGACTCAACGACCAGTGGCAGCGCTGCTCGGAGGCTTGATCTTTTCAGTCGGCTTGGGATAGCCGGCTTAGCGAGCTAACGCAACGGCTGGCCGCGCAATCCGGCCTTGCGCAGGATCCCGAGCAGCGATTCCATGTCCTGCGGGCGGCGAAGAGGCGTGTTCTCGCCCCTGAACAGGCTCGGGATGAAATCGGGCGCGAAGGACTGGAGCTTCTCGACATTCGAATGCAGAAGCGCCTCGTCCCCGGACTGGGCGGCATACGCGATCATGAGCACGCGGCGGAAGGGATGCGAAGGCTGGCTCTGGATCGCGATCGCCGACCAGTCGTGCAACGCCTCGAGGTCGCCCTCGATGAAGGCGCAGGTAGCCATCGCCAGATGCGCGGTGCTGACCCAGCGGTCCTTCGGCGAGAGGCGCGTGGCCTGCGCGGCCAGGGTCTTTGCACGCTCGACCTGCCCGTTCGAAGCCTCGAGGTGCGAAAGGAAAAACTGCGGTGGCGCATCGTTCGGGTTCAGCGCCTGCGCCCGGCGCAGGTCGGCGACGCTCGCGGAGTATTCGCCGGTCAGCGACTCGACCACGCCGCGCAGGTAATACGAGCGGCTGTCGTTCGGCGCGAGCTGCATCAGCACGTCGGCCGCGCGCCGCCCTGCGGCAAGGTCCGCCTTGCGGTCATGCGACCACGCGAGGAAGACGCGCCAGCAATGCGCCGAGGCCAGCACCGCCCACCCCTGCTGGCAGGCGGAGTTGCCCGCGACCGATTGCTGCGCGAGCCGGATCGCCTCGTCGACCAGCGCCGGGCGGCCCTGGAACTCGCCGTCGGCCAAAGTTTTCACCGCGCGCCACGCGATGTCGTCGGCTTCCGAGTAGCGGCGCTTGCCCCGCTCGAGCAGGCGCATCTCCTCGGATTCGATCTCCGGCACCATGCTCGCGACGACCTGGCGCGTGATGCGCTCCTGCAGCTCGAAAACGTCCGACAGCACGTCCTCGTAGCGCTCGGCCCAGACGTGCTGGCCGGTGTCGCCGTTGATGAGCTGCGCGGTCACGCGCACTCGGTCGCCGGCCTTGCGCACGCTGCCTTCGAGCACGAAGTGCACGCCGAGCTCCTGCGCGACCTTCTTCACGTCGACGCTTCGCCCCTTGTAGGTAAACGAGGTGTTGCGCGCGATCACGAAGAGGCGCTGGAACCTCGAGAGCTCCGTGATGATGTCCTCCACCATGCCGTCGGCGAAATATTCCTGCTGCGGATCGCCGCTCATGTTGGCAAACGGCAGGACTGCGATCGACGGGCGGTCGGGCAAGGCGAGCATGACCGGGGCCTGTACCGGCGGCGCGGGGCGCGGCGAGCCGCCTGCAACCAGCGCATAGGCGCGCACCGGATGGTCGATGTTCTTGACCTGCTGCTCGCCCTGGTCGATGAAGTCGGCCGCCACCTTGCCGCGCACCGCGCCGCGCACGCCCTCCGAGATCATGATCCCGCCGGGCGAGGCGAGCGCTTCGAGCCGAGCGGCGATGTTCACGCCGTCGCCGTAGATCGAGCCGTCGGGCTTCACCACCACGTCGCCCAGGTGCACGCCGATGCGAAAGCGCATGCGGCGCTCCTCGGGCAGGCTGGCGGTGGCCGCGGTGGTTTCCTTCTGGATGCCGAGGGCGGCCTGCACCGCGCCGGTGGCGGTCTCGAAAAGCACGAGGGCCGAATCGCCGGCCATGTCGATGACGCGGCCGAAATTCGATTCGACCTGCGTCCGGATGATGTTGCGCGCCCGGTCGAGCGCCAGGACGGTCGAGCGCTCGTCCGCGGCCATGAGGCGCGAATAACCCGCCACGTCGGCCACCATAATGGCGGCCAGGCGCTGCCTGAGCTCGCTGCGCTTGACCGCCTGCGTGCGCGTGCCCGTGCTTTCGGTCCCCGCCCCACGACCGGCCATGGCTTTTCTCCGTTGCCAGTGCTACTGAACCACTACCCGGTCACAAATGCAATCCTACCGAACGACACCTACTTCTCGGCAACTCTCACGCGCACGGTGCCGATGGCCTTGGCCACCAGCGAGCCGTCCTCGTTCCTGACCTCGCCTTCGGTAAAGACCGTGTTGCGGCCCGGCTTGAGCACCCGCGCCTGCGCCGTCAGCTTTCCCTTGCCCACGCCGATGAACTGCAGGCTGAGGTCGATCGTGATCACCCCGATCGAATCCGGGTGCTGGCTGCGGGCGGCGGTGCACAGCGCCACGTCCATGATCGACATGATCACCCCGCCATGCGCGGTGCCGAAGCTGTTGGTGAATTGCGGCTGCAGCTGCATCGACAGCGCCGCCTGCCCGTCGCCGATCGAATCCACCTCGATGCCGAGGTGGCCGACGAACGGGATCTTCTTCTGGAAGTCGCGGGCGAACCCGGCATTCGTCTGCGCCAGGCTCATATGATCGTCGCGCCCCCGTCGACGGCGATCGCCTGCCCGGTGATGTGGCGCGACGCGTCCGAGGCCAGCAGCACGACGAGGCCCTTGAGGTCTTCCTCGCCGCCCAGCCGCCCCGTTGGGGTCGCCTGCTTCACGAACTCTCCGGCGGTGTCGAGCGTCGATTTGGTCATCTTCGAGGGAAAGAACCCCGGGCAGATCGCATTCACCGTGATGCCATGGGTGCCCCACTCGGTGGCCAGCTGGCGGGTGAGGCCGACCACGGCGTGCTTCGTGGCGACGTACGCCGCGTTCTTGAGCAGGCGCATGTCGGTGGCCTGCAGGCCGTTGACCGAGGCGATGTTGACGATGCGGCCCCATTTGGCCGGGATCATCGAGCCCTTGGCGAGGATCTGCGAGAGCAGGAACAGGCCCGAGAGGTTGAGGTTGACGAGCTTGTCCCAGGCCTCCATGGGATGGTCCTCGGCCGGTGCGCCCCAGGTCGCGCCGGCGTTGTTGACCAGGATGTCGACCTTGCCGAATTTCTCGAGCAGCGCGCCGGCCATCGGCTCGATTTGCTCGCGCTTTCCGAGGTCGCTCGGGTAGGGCGTGGCTGCGATGCCCAGCCCTTTGAGGTGCGCGACCGCTTCCTCGAGCTCGTCTTTCTTGCGCGCGGTGATCGCGATGCGCGCGCCCATCTCGCCGAGCGCCTCGGCCATCTGCAGGCCCAGGCCGCGCGAGCCGCCGGTGACGACGGCCACGCGGCCGGCGAGATCGAACAGTTGCTTTACACCCATGCTGGAATTCCTAATGAAATTGTTCCAACGGCACCCGGGGGGTACGGGGGGATTGTCCCCCTGTACATTCCTACGGCTTCATCTGCAGCGATTTGTACTCGAGGAACTCTTCGAGCCCGTAAACGCCGGCTTCGCGTCCATGTCCCGATTGCTTGAATCCGCCAAACGGGGCGTTCATGTTGAACGGCCCGCCGTTGATGTCGATCTGTCCGGCGCGCAGGCGGCGCGCCACCTTCTGCGCGCGTGCAGCGTCCCCGGACCACACGCCGCCGGCCAGGCCGTAGATCGTGTCGTTGGCGATTCGGATCGCGTCTTCCTCGTCCTTGTAGGTGATGATCGAGAGCACCGGCCCGAAGACCTCTTCCTGCCCGATGGTCGACTTGGGATCCACCTTGCCGAAGATCGTGGGCTTCACGAAGTAGCCGCCGCGCAGTTCTTCACCTATGCCCTCGGGCGCGTCCGCGCCGCCGGTCACCAGCTCGGCGCCCTCCGAAACCGCCTTGTTGATGTAGCCGCGCACGCGATCCAGCTGCATGGCGGAAGAGAGCGGGCCGAGGCGCGTCGTTTCCAACATGGGATCGCCCGGCGCATAGGCTTTGGCCGCTTCGGCGGCGAGCGTCCTGGCTTCCTCGTACTTCGCTTCGGGCACCAGCATGCGCGTGAACGCCGTGCAGGTCTGGCCGGAGTTGAGGTAGCAGTTGCCGACCGTGCCCTTCACCGCGGCCGCGAGGTCCGCGTCATCGAGAATGACGGAGGCCGACTTGCCGCCCAGCTCGAGGGTCACGCGCTTGACCGTCTGCGCGGCGAGCTCGGAGATGCGCTTGCCCGCACGCGTCGATCCGGTGAATGAAATCGCGTCGACCTGCGCATGCTTGACGAGCGCCTCGCCGACCACCGGGCCCAGGCCCGTGACCATGTTGAACACGCCCGCGGGCACCCCGGCTTCATGGATGACTTCGGCAAGGATGTACGCGTTGAACGGTGCGACTTCGGAGGGCTTGAGCACCACGGTGCAGCCGGCGGCCAGCGCGGGCGCGACCTTGAGCGCGATCTGGTGCAGCGGATAGTTCCATGGCGTGATCGCGCCGACGACGCCGACCGGGTCGCGCACGACGAGGGAATTGCCGACCTGCTCCTCGAACTTGAACTCGCCTGCCATCCTGGCGTAGTTGGCGAATGTGGCGACAGGCAGGCTTGCCTGGATGCGATTGGCCATCTTGATCGGCATGCCGACTTCCTGCGCGATCGTCTTCGCGAGCTCTTCGACGCGCGCCTTGAGGCCCGCGGAAATCTTGCCGAGGTACTCCGCGCGCTTCGCGGCGGGAAGCTGCGACCAGCCCTCGAACGCGGCACGCGCGGCATCGACCGCCGTGTCCATGTCCTTTGCTTCGCCCGCGGGCACCGTGCCCATCACCGCGCCGGTTCCGGCGTTGTGGACTTCGAGGATTCCTTTGGTCGAAGGCGTGGCCCATTGGCCGTTGATGTAGAACTTGTCGGTGTTAGCCATGGCATTCCTACGCTGGGGGAAGGCGCTATTTTAGACCAGCGTCCGGGCTATACTCGCTCGAAATATCCGCATCACATTCCTCGGCAGAATCATCGGAGAAGACCAATGGCGCGCAATGGCAAGGCGGTCCTGTGCCGCGAACTCAACAAGCCCGTGGTGGTCGAGACGATCCGCGTCGACCCGCCCAAGCGCGGCGAGGTCACGGTGAAGATCGCGGCCTGCGGCGTATGCCATTCGGACCTTTCGGCCACCAACGGCACGATCCCCCTGCCGCCACCGCTGGTGCTCGGCCACGAGGCCGCGGGTGAGGTGATCGAAGTCGGCGAGGGCGTCACCAGCCTCGCGCTCGGCGACCACGTCGTTTCCTCTTTCATCTACATGTGCGGCGTCTGCCGCTTCTGCTCGGGCGGGCGGCCGGTGCTCTGCCTCGAGCAGGGCAAGGCGTTTGCCACGCCGCCCGAGGGCACGCCGCGCACGCATGACAAGGACGGCAAGCCGCTGGGCATCTTCTCGGGCTGCGGCGTGATGGCCGAGTACGCGACCATGTCCACCGACAACCTGGTGAAGATCGACAAGGCCATTCCGATGGACCGCGCAGCGCTCGTCGGGTGCGCGGTGACCACCGGCGTGGGTGCGGTGTTCAACACGGCGCATGTCACGCCGGGGTCGAGCGTGGTCGTGTTCGGTTGCGGCGGCGTGGGCCTCAACGTCATCCAGGGCGCGGCCATCGCGGGCGCGGAAAAAATCATCGCGGTCGATACCACTGAATCGAAGCTCGCCTTCGCAAGGGAGTTCGGCGCCACCGACACGCTGCTGGCCAAGCCCGGCGAGGATCCGGTCAAGACACTGAAGAAGATGACCGGCGGCGGGCCGGACTACGCGTTCGAATGCGTTGGCAACGGAGAGCTGGCGGCAACCGCCTACCGGGCGATCTGCCGTGGCGGCAAGGCGATCGTGGTCGGCGTCGCGCGCGGGTCCGACACGGTCTCGGTCAAGCCGACCACGCTGGTGTTCGAGGAGAAGACGCTGCAGGGCAGCTACTTCGGCTCCTGCGTGCCGCGCATCGACTTCCCCCGCATGCTCGGCCTCTACATGTCGGGCCGCCTCAAGCTGGACCAGCTGATTACGAAACGCTACTCGATCGACGAAGCCCCGCAGGCGTTCGCGGACATGGAGTCGGGCAAGAACGCGCGGGGCGTGATCGTTTTCTAATTCAATGGCGGTGGGCGCGGGAAACCTTCGTTGCCTGGTAGTGCTCGCGCAGGAGGCCGCGCCCCCGACAGGGACGCCGAATGTACTGGTACCGGTACAGGAACTGACCGGAGAGCCGCTTGTGGCGCGGACTTCCGTTTCTAATTCTGCCGAAATCGTCCCTCCGAGAGTGGTGAGGGGGGGTACGGGGGGAGACGCCTTGAGTCTCCCCCTGTTCCGAGTTACTGCTCGATCTTGATGCCCGCGCTCTTGATGATCTGAGCGTAACGGGCCTCTTCGCGCCGCATGAGCGCTCCGAGTTCCTCCGGCGTATTCGCCGCCGGCTCCATGCCGAGTGTCACATAGCGGTCCTTCAGGTCCTGTGCCTGCACCGCTTTCTGCACCTCGGCGGAGAGCCTCGCCGTGATCTCGCGCGGCGTTCCCGCGGGCGCCAGATAGCCGATCCAGGCTGCCGCGTCGAACCCCGGGAGATTTGCGGCCTCGGCAAGCGTCGGCACCTCGGGCAGGGCCGAGCTGCGCTTCGCGGTCGTGACCCCATAGGCCTTGAGCTTGCCGGACTTCACGTGGCTCACGATGGAGGCTACCGTCTCGATGGTGTAGTCGACCTGCCCGCCCATCAGGTCGGTGAGCGCCGGGGAGCTGCCCTTGTACGGCACGTGGCGCGACTTGATCTGCGCCTGCGCGTGGAAGAGCTCGGAAAAAAGGTGCGCGGTGGCGCCGGTGCCCGAGGAAGAAAACGTGAACTTGTCAGGGTTGGCTTTTACGAGCGCGATCAGTTCCCTTACGTTCGCCGCGGGAAAGTTCGGACGCGCCACCAAAGCGAACGGAGCGATCGCGGTCAAGGTGACCGGCGCGAAATCCTTGAGCGGCTCGTAGGGCGTCTTCTGCAGGTTCGGCATGATCGAGATCGGGCCGCTGGATGCCGCAAGCAGCGTGTAGCCGTCGGGCGCGGCCTTGGCCACCTGCTCGGTGCCGATCGCGCCGCCGGCGCCGGGCTTGTTCTCGACAACGATGGGTTGGCCCAGTGCCTGCGAAATCTTTTCGGCGACGATGCGCGCCGCGAGGTCGGTCGCCTGTCCCGGGGGCCAGGGCACGATCAGCCGGATCGGCTTGTTGGGGTAGGCCTGTGCAAACGCTGCCATGGGGGCCGCAAAAAGTGCAACGCACAGCAATCGAATTCCGCTCTTCATTACTTGGTCTCCTTGGAATGAAAAGGGCGCCCGTCGAGGCGCCCTTTATTTTTTATATGCACCGCAACCGCAGTATTACACCACTTCGAACAATCCCGCCGCCCCCATGCCGCCGCCGATACACATCGTAACAACCACCAGCTTGGCGCCGCGGCGCTTGCCTTCGATGAGGGCATGGCCCACCAGCCGCGCGCCGGACACGCCGTACGGATGGCCCACCGCGATGGCGCCGCCGTTGACGTTGAGCCGGTCGTTGGGGATGCCGAGCTTGTCGCGGCAGTAGATCACCTGCACTGCGAAGGCTTCGTTGAGCTCCCACAGGTCGATGTCGGAGACTCGTCTGCCGGCGCGCTCGAGGAGCTTGGGAATGGCATACACCGGGCCGATGCCCATTTCGTCGGGCTCGAGGCCCGCGACGGCGAAGCCGCGGAAGATGCCCATGGGCTTCAAGCCCTTGGCGGCCGCGACCTTGTCGCTCATGACCACCGCGGCCGAGGCGCCGTCGGAGAACTGGCTCGCGTTGCCGGCCGAGATCACGCCGCCTTCGATGGCCGGCTTGATCGTCGACACGCCTTCATACGTCGTGCCCGGGCGGATGCCTTCGTCTTCCGAAGCGGTGACCTCGCGCGTCGACTCGACGTTGGTGTTCTTGTCGATCACCTTCATCATCGTGGTGATCGGCACGATCTCGTCCTTGAACTTGCCCGCCTCGCGCGCCGCGGCCGCCTTGTTCTGGCTGTCCACGCCGTAGCGGTCCTGCGCCTCGCGGCCGATGCCGTAGCGCTTGGAGACCATCTCGGCGGTCTGCAGCATGTTCCAGTAGATCGTGGGCTTATGCTCCTTCAGCCACGGGTCGGTATACATGTGCTTGTTTATCTCGTTCTGCACGCACGAGATCGACTCGACGCCGCCCGCGACGAAGACGTCGGCTTCGCCCGCGAGCACGCGCTGCGCGGCGAGCGCGATCGTCTGCAGGCCCGAGGAGCAGAAGCGGTTGACCGTCATGCCCGATACGGTCACCGGCATGCCCGCGCGCAGCGCGATCTGGCGCGCGATGTTGCCGCCGGTCGCGCCTTCGGGATTGGCGCACCCCATGATGACGTCCTCCACCTCGGCCGGGTCGAGCCTGGCGCGCTCGAGGGCCGCCTTGACGACGTGCCCGCCCAGGGTGGCGCCGTGGGTCATGTTGAGGGCGCCGCGCCAGGACTTGCACAGCGGCGTTCTTGCAGTCGATACGATGACGGCTTCGGTCATGGACTTAACTCCTCGTGGGGGATCAGGGCAACAGCTTGAGGGAATCGAAGAAGCGCCCGGGCTCGCGCTCGAACTCGGTGCCGGAGGGGCCGGCGTAGGTCTGCTCGACCAGCACGTCGCTCACCATGAAGATCTGCTGGCGCAGGACGGTCTTGGACTGCGGCACGTCGATCACGTAAGCCAGGCCCGTGATGCCTTCGTTCAGGACGGCCTGCTTCGAAATCAGCTTCGCGCCCGGATTGATGCGCAGGGCTTCGGCCGAAGCGATTTCGAGGATGCGCGCCTGCACCGAGGGCGCGGCGGTGCCGCCCGGGACGAGCGTCCAGGCCGTCCCGTAATACCGGTCGCCGACCTGCAGGTCGCGCAGGTAGGTCGACGCAGTGCCGGTGGGGGTCTTCGTCTCCTTGAGGCTCTGCTTGGACCTGCCCGGGAAATTCACGTAATGCCGGGCCTGCGGCGAGGAAAAGTCCGACCAGTGCGGATGCAGTGGCGCAAAGGGATTCGGGGTGAGCAAAGTGCATCCGGCCGCGCCGAGCAGCGCGGACATGACCGCGGACATGACTACGGTAGTCGCAATTCGTGTGACGGTGATCTTCATCCGTTGAACCCCTTTCCTTCCTTGGCGAGCTTCACCAGCAGGGGTGCCGGCTTCCACACTTCGCCCATGTAGCCTTTCTGGAATTTCTCGATCGACGCGAGCACTTTGGGCAGGCCGACGGTGTCCGCGTAGAACATCGGGCCGCCGCGGTACGGGGGGAAACCGTAGCCGGTCAGGTAGACCATGTCGATGTCGGACGCGCGCAGTGCAATGCCTTCCTCGAGGATGTAGGCGCCCTCGTTCACGAGCGCATAGATCAGGCGCTCGACGATCTCCTCGTCGGAGATGTCGCGGGTCTTGATGTTGTTGGCCTTGCGGTAGTCGCCGATGATCTTGTCGACTTCGGGATCGGGGATCGGTTTGCGCGCATTCGGTCCCGCCCCGGACTCGTAGAGGTACCAGCCCTTGCCGGTCTTCTGGCCGTAGCGGCCCAGTTCCGCAATCTTGTCGCCGACCTTCGAGTACACGAAGTTGGGGCGCTCGATGTAGCGGCGCTTGCGGATCTCCCAGCCGATGTCCAGGCCCGCCATGTCGCCCATCGTGAGCGGGCCCATCGCCATGCCCCATTTCTGCACGGCGGCGTCGACCTGCTGCGGGCTGCACCCTTCGTCCAGCAGGAAGAGCGACTGCTGGCCGTACTTCTCGATCATGCGGTTGCCGATGAAGCCGTCGCACACGCCGGAGACGACCGGCACCTTCTTGATCTTCTTCCCAAGCGCCATGGTGGTCGCAAGCACGTCCTTGCCGGTGGCCTTGCCGCGGACCACCTCCAGCAGGCGCATGACGTTGGCCGGCGAGAAGAAGTGCGTGCCGATCACGTCCTGCGGGCGCTTGGTCGCGGCCGCGATCTGGTCGACGTCCAGCGTCGAAGTATTGGAGGCGAGGATGGCGCCGGGTTTCATGACCGCATCGAGCTTCCTGAAGATCTCCTCCTTCACGTCCATGCGCTCGAAGACCGCTTCGATGATGATGTCGGCGTCCTTGCCGGCGGCGATGTCCAGCGCCGGCGTGATGAGGGCCATGCGCTTGTCCATCTCCTCCTGCTTCAGCCGCCCCTTGGACACGGTGCTCGCGTAGTTCTTCTTGATCGTGGCCATGCCGCGGTCGAGCGCGTCCTGCTTCATCTCGATGATCGTGACCGGGATGCCGACGTTGACGAGGCTCATCGTGATGCCGCCGCCCATTGTGCCGGCGCCGATCACGGCAGCCCTCTCGACTTTGCGGGTCGGCGTGTCCTCGGGGACATCGGGGATCTTCGAAGTCTGGCGCTCGGCGAAGAACATGTGGCGCAGCGCCTTCGACTCGTTGCCTTCGACCAGCCCGGCGAAGCGGCGGCGCTCTTCCTTGCGGCCTTCGTCGAAAGGCAGGTTCACCGCGGCTTCGACACAGGCAACGATTTCGAGGGGCGCCGGATAGCCGCGCGAAGCCTTGCCCACCTCGGCGCGCGCGGCCTCGAAGAAGGTTTTCGGATCGCCGTCGACCTTCACCGTCAGGTCGCGGATTCGGCGCGGACCCTTGCCTTCGGCCACTAGCTTCTTCGCAAACGCAATCGCACCCTCGAGGAGGTCGCCCTGCACGACCTCGTCGACCAGACCGAGCTGAAGCCCCTTTTCCGCTGGTACCGGCGTGCCCGTGGTCATCATCTTGACGCCTTCGGCTGCACCCACTACGCGCGGCAGGCGCTGCGTGCCGCCGGAGCCTGGCAGGATGCCGAGCTTCACTTCGGGCAGGCCCAACAGCGTCTTGGGAGCGGCCACGCGGTAGTGGCAGCCGAGCGCGAGCTCGAGGCCGCCGCCAAGCGCGAAGCCGCCGATCGCGGCGATCATGGGCTTCTTGAAGTTGTCCTGCGCGTCGTTGATCTCGGGAAGCGTCGGCGACATCGAGGATTTCGGCGTGTTGAATTCGCGGATGTCCGCGCCGCCCGAAAAGGCCTTGGCGGTCCCGATGATCACCAGCGCTTTCACGGCCGGGTCGGCCTCGGCTTTCTTCATGCCTTCGACGATGCCGGGGCGCAGGACGCTGCCCAGGCCGTTGACCGGCGGGTTGTTCATGGCAATGACGGCAATGCCGTCACGTACGGAATAGGTGGTTGCGTCGCTCATCGGGAACTCCAAGGAAGGAGCGGCAATTTTACCGCTTGGAGCCCGGTAGAAGGCCCAGACCCCCTCTTCTCGTCTCGCCTAGACCTCCAGCCACTCCTTTCGCATTGCGGCATCCTCTCTCACGTCGCGCGGCTTGCCCTCGAAAACGATGCTGCCGTGGCCCATTACATAGAGCCGCTCGGAGATGTCGAGCGCAATGGCGAGCTTCTGCTCCACGAGCAGGATCGACACGCCGCGCTTCCTGATTTCCTCGAACAGGCGCGCCACCTGCTCGACGATCTTGGGCGCCAGGCCCTCGGTGGGCTCGTCGATCATGACCAGCGCCGGATCGCCCATGAGGGTGCGGCAAAGGGTCAACATCTGCTGCTCGCCGCCCGAGAGCACGCCGGCTTCGTTGTCGGCGCGCTCTTTAAGGCGCGGGAACAGGTCGAACATGTCCTCCATGCCCCAGCGCCCGGACTCGACCTTGGCTTTCTGCCCGAGCAGCAGGTTCTGGCGCACGGTGAGCGTGGGGAAGATGTCGCGGTTCTCGGGCACGTAGCCCAGGCCTTTGTGCGCGACCTGGTAGGCCTTGAGGCCGACCATCTCCTCGCCCTTGAATTTGACCGAGCCGGTGCAGTCGACCATGCCCATGATCGCCTTGATGGTGGTCGAGCGGCCGACGCCGTTGCGGCCGAGGAGGCTCACGATCTCGCCTTCGCCCACGGTGAGGTGCACCCCGTGCAGGATGTGGCTTTTGCCGTAATACGCGTGCAGGTCGGTCGCCTCAAGCATGGCCGTCCTTCTTGTGCAGGCCGCCGAGATAGGCTTCCTGCACGGACGGGTTGGCGCGGATCTCCTCCGGCTTGCCGGTGGCGATGATCTCGCCGTAGACCAGCACGCTGATGCGGTCGGCCAGGTCGAACACCACGCCCATGTCGTGCTCGACCATGATCAGCGTGCGGCCTTCGGTGATCGAGCGCACGAGTTCCACCGCACGCGCCGTCTCCGAGCGGCTCATGCCGGCGGTCGGCTCGTCGAGCAGGATCGCACCCGCGCCGCCGGCGATGGTCACGCCGATCTCGAGCGCCCGCTGCTCGGCGTAGGTGAGCACGCCGGCGAGCATGCCGCGGCGCTTTTCCAGCCCGATCTTTTCCATCACTTCCTCGGCGCGGCGCCGCACTTCGGCCAGGCCATTCATGCGGTGCCAGAACGAGTATCGGTACCCGAGCGACCACAGCACGCCGCAGCGGATGTTCTCGTACACCGTCATGTTGTGGAAGATGTTGGTGACCTGGAACGACCGGGAGAGCCCCTTGCGATTGATCTCGTACGGTTTCAGGCCGGTGATGTCCTCGCCATTGAGCCAGATCGACCCGGCGGACACCGGAAAGCGGCCCGAGATGAGGTTATAGAGCGTCGACTTGCCGGCGCCGTTGGGGCCGATGATCGCGTGGCGCTCGCCCTGCGCGACGGACAGCGAGACGCCCTGGATGATGAGCGTGCTGCCGAAGCTCTTGTGCACGTCACGCAGTTCTATCGCCGGTGCCGTCATGCTGCGCGCCCCTGCAGCCCGGCCTGGATCGTGCCCCAGCGCTCGCCGACCAGACGCGCGGCATAGCGCAGCGCGACCAGGCCGCCGCCCAGCAGCAGCCCGAAGACCGCCCATGGCGCCGCGGAGTTTGCATCGAATGACCAGCCGAGCACCGTGAGCACGGTGCTCACGCCTTGCTCGGAGAGCCGGTACACCATTTCGACGATGCCGATCAGACCCGCGAGCGCCATCAGCGCCGCGCAGCCCGCCAGGAGGTAGGGCACCGCCAGTTCACCGAAGCGCCGCGCGCGGATTACGGGGATCTGCATGAGCAGCAGCGAGGCCAGGCCGCCCGGCGCATACAGCACCATCGCGAGGAAAAACAGGCCCAGGTAGAGCAGCCAGGCCTTGGTGAAGCCGGACAGCGCGACCACGAAGATGATGAACACCACCGAGCCGATGATGGGGCCGAAGAAGAACGGGATCCCGCCGATGAAGGTCGCGAGCAGCACGCCGCCGGAGCGGATCGCGGAGACGTTCTCGGCCGAGACGATCTCGAAGTTGATGCACGACAGGCCGCCCGAGACGCCGGCGAAGAAAGACGCCAGCACCATCTGCAGGAAGCGCACGTGCTGGGTGTTGTAGCCGACGAACTCGGTGCGCTCCGGGTTGTCGCGCACCGCGTTCGCCATGCGGCCGAGCGGGGTCTGCGTCAGCGCGAACATCGCCGCCATGCACAGGAAGCACCAGGCCGCGACCAGGTAATAGACCTGGAGGGCCGGGCCGAAGGTCAGGCCCAGGAACGGCTTGCCGATGACGCGGTTGGTCGAGATGCCCGCTTCGCCGCCGAAGAACCCGGGAAACATCAGCGCGCAGGCAAACACCATCTCGCCGATGCCCAGCGAAATCATCGCGAACGTGGTGCCGGACTTGCGCGTGGTCACGTAGCCGAAGATGACGCCGAAGATGAGGCCTGCGAACCCGCCGACCAGCGGCAACAACGGCAGGGGTATGGGAAGCACGCCCTTTGCCGCGAGATTGAGCGCATGCACCGCCATGTAGGCCCCGAGCCCCGAATACACCGCATGGCCGAAGGACAGCATGCCGCTTTGGCCGAGCAGCATGTTGTAGGACAGGGCGAAGATGATGAACGCGCCCATCTGGGTGAGCATCGTCAGCGCGAAGCTGTTGGTGAAGATGTGCGGCGCGACGAGGAACACGAGCGCCGTCCCGCCCCACAGGATCCAGCGTCCCAGGTTGATCGGAGAAAATTTAAGTGTGTCCATAGTTCGATCTGTTTAGCAGCGCGGGGGGATCTGAAGGGGGGGCTTCATCCCCCCTTTCCCTCACCCGTCACGTGTTCCGAGGAGTCCGCGCGGGCGCAGGATCAGCATCAGCACCATCAGCAGGTAGGGCAGCACAGGCGCGGCCGAGGCGATCGAGATGCCGCCGAGCGACCAGTCGAGCGACACCGCGAAGGTCTGCAGGCAGCCGATGAGCAGCGACGCGATGAACGCGCCGGCCAGCGACCCCATGCCGCCGACCACCACGATCACGAAAATGATCGGGCCGACGGCGGCCGCCATGCCGGGCTCGGTCACGAAGGCGTTGCCGCCGATGACCCCCGCGAGGCCGGCGAGCGCCGCGCCGCCGCCGAACACCAACATGAACACGCGCGGCACGTTGTGGCCGAGCGCCTCCACGGTGTGCGGGTGCGTGAGCGCGGCCTGGATCACCAGCCCGATGCGGGTGCGCGTGAGCGCAAGCCAGATCGAAACCAGCATCGCAACCGAGATCAGCATCATGAAGCCGCGATAGATCGGGTACTGCGAGCCCATGATCTGGAACAGCGGCCCGTCGAGCTCGGCGGGCACGCGGTACTCCACCGCCGAGCGGCCCCACACGAGGTGCACCGCCTCGTCGATCAGGTACGCAAGCCCGAAGGTGAACAGCAGCTCGGCCACGTGGCCGAACTTGTGGACGCTGCGCAAGCCCCAGCGCTCGACCAGCATGCCGACCGTGCCCACCAGGACCGGCGCCAGCACCAGCGCCGGCCAGAAGCCGATCTTGGCGCTGATCTGGTAGGCGAAGTAGGCGCCCAGCATGTAGAAGCTCGCATGGGCGAAATTCAGCACGCCCATGAGCGAGAACACGAGCGTCAGCCCCGACGAAAGCATAAACAGCAGCAGCCCGTAGCTGATGCCGTTGAGGGTCTGGACTAGAAAAAACTCCACGAAGCCTATTGAGCTGTCTCTTATACACATCTCCGAGCCCA
>ENA-ORBV01003328-ORBV01003328.1-microbial-mat-metagenome-genome-assembly--contig:-NODE-3328-length-32302-cov-6.230970_pt1 | contig 32302 bp, 31 predicted proteins | sample MGYA00237777_ERZ505514 | MGnify/ENA primary metagenome ERZ505514 (study PRJEB26160, sample SAMN06269048) | microbial mat metagenome | isolation source: Oligotrophic lake microbial mat | place... | reverse complement strand
ACCGACAACCGTTCGACAGACGCTTGTATTGTAGAACGTGAGGCATTGCCCGATCGCACTTTGGCCGGGCCACGCAATACGCGCCATCGACTCGTTCACGACCGTGACGAGTGGCGCACCCTGAACATCAGAGGCGTTGAAGAAGCGACCTGCAGTCAACTGCATCCCAACGGTTTTCAGATATTCGGGTGACACATTCCGAACCATGGGCCCACCGCCCTTCAATTTCGGCTCTGAATCGCTGCCAAACACCCTCGTACTCGTCATGTTGAATCCGCCCATTGGCGAATGACTGGACAGTGCAACGCTTTCAACGCCGGGGGCGCGGGCCAATTGCGCGGCAGTCTCACGCAGCGCTTGACCCAATTCTGCACCTCTCTGAAACGCCACTCCGCCGCGTTCGCTTTTGAGTTGTGGTATGGCAAAGGCGACCTGCGGCACATCGTACCCGATGCGCACGTCCATCACGCGTCGCAAACTCTCGACACACAACATGGCGCCGCTCAGCAGCACGACCGCCAACGCCGTCTGCCCAATCACCAACGCCGTTCGCAGAGTACCGTTTCGTGCGGTGGCGCGCTGGCCGTTCCGCAGTGCGTTGGTAGTGCCAAATCGACGAAGGTGCACCATTGGCACGAGTGCGAGCATCAGCGTGATGAGCAGTGTCGCACCGGCAATGCCAGCAATGTTCTTTGCGTCAATCGCACTGCCCGACCAGCGAACGCCGGGAATGAGCGACGAGCGCAGCAGACTGCCTGACCAGTTGCCAACCAACAGCGCGGTGAGCAATGACAAGCCAGTCAAGGTGATCAATTCTACGAAGAACTGTCGCGCCAGCCGCGTGCGTGATACGCCGAGTGCGAGTCTGACTGCGATTTCACGTTGTCGTTCGGTGAGTCGAGTGAGCAACAGGTTCGCGATATTCGCGCACGCTATCATCAACACCAGTACTGAAACCCAGGCGAGGCGGGTTGCAATCACTTGTTCTGTGCCGCGCGTGAGGGGACCACGTGCTGCGATGATTGATCCCGTTTCAATGCGCGCGATCGAGTCAAGTTCATAACCGGCAGCGACTGATCCGACACGAAACACCTGAGTGAGTCGCATGTCGAGCGCATTCGCGGTCACGGATGCCGGCGGTCGCACGACCAGTTGCAGTCGACGCGTACTTCGAATGGTATACCAGTATCGGCCAGGGCCAAATTCTTCGATGGACATAGCGCCAGGCGTGAGCCAGGCGTCGGTCGCTCCCAGATCCAGCCCTTCGAAGTTCTCCGGCGCGACTCCAATTACATCGTAGCGTTTACCGTTGAGTTGCACGTTGACGCCAGTGAGATCGGACGTGCTGTTCAGATTCCGTTGCCGGAATCGATGACTGACAATCGCGACCGTGCCCGGTACTTCAATACGCGCTTCATCTTCTGTAAAGGGTCGGCCACTTGCCAGCGAAACGCCCAGCGTCTTCCAGTAGTTCGCGTCGGTAAATGTCGCCGTGATCATTCGTGACGACGATGAGGTTTCGAACGAAACGCTATCCGTTTCGTAGACCGTATTGGCAATTTCCGGCATGGCGGAACGAATGTCGACGAGTTCCGGATAGTTGTACCGATCGGCGATTTGCGCCTCGCCGCGATAAAACTGCGTGAGATAAACGCGTTTCAGACCGTCGGCATCGGCCACCCCCGATGGCGTTTGCAGAAACAGACGATCAAGCAGTGAAAACACCGCTGCATTCGCACCCAATCCGAGTGCGAGCGTGAGCACCACGACAGTCGTAAAGCCGGGATTTCGGCGCAGTCCTCGAATGGCGTAGCGCACGTCCTGCTGTAGACTGTCTATCCAGGGAACACACCAACGTTCGCGCGCGGCTTCGCGCACGGCGGTGATATTTCCCAGTCGTCGCATTGCGTGCGCATTATCTGACGGTGACATGTCGCGCTCAAGCTGTTGCTGATGAAACTGCAGTTCCTCCCGTAGCTCACGATCAAGTTGGTCGCGACGGATCCAATCACGCAGGCGGGCAAACAATTCACGCATGGTACGCTCCGGTCATTCGAGAGCGATGACTAGTGGCGGCTTTGGTTTGTTCAAACCGGCTTCATGATCCGGCGCACGCCCGCCATGAGTTCCGCGTAGCCTTCTTCCTGCGCACCCAGGTGTTTGCGGCCGGGCGTGGTGATGGTGTAGTAGCGCGCGCGCTGATTGTTGGGCGTGTGCCCCCACTCGGCTCTGATCCATCCTTTTTGTCGCATGCGGTGCAGGGCGGGATAGAGCGATCCTTCTTCGACACTGATCACGTCCTTCGAAAGGCGCTGCAGATGCTGCGCGATGCCATAGCCGTGCATGGTCTGGACGCACAGGGTCTTGAGCACCAGCATGTCGAGCAGACCGGGGAGGAGGTCTCGTTTGGTCATAGGTCGTGATTGGGGACATAGTTTATCTAAGGGATAGACAAACTATGTCCACAAATGGTTGCGGGCGATCGGGGCTGGACGGTTTTGCCGCCGAGTTCAGAGCGAATGGCGCTGATGTGGGTTTTGGGGTTTCGAACTGCCGGAGCGCCAGGAATGCGCAGAAGTGCTGCGAACAGCGAATACGGTGCGGGCGCAACCGTTGCAGTCGGCCATTGGCGTGCGAATGGCCGCCGTGACGGAGCGGGCGGCGACGCGCGCGATCTCGCCGAGCAGGCGGCGTCGCTACCGGCAGTAGGCGCGCAGCCGCTTCGGAATGGTGAGCACGACCTGTCGGTGCGGCACGGGCGCGAGGAGGGTGGTGTCCAACTGTCAGCGATCGTGTGAAATTCCCCATATAGTGATCGTCTCAAATTCCCCACCCCCTTCCGAAGGAGTTGGGCAATGTGGAGCGTGGTGGGATGTGCTGGGGACGTAGCAGGAGCGGTCACCGACCCATCTTCGAGACACTCGTGTCTGGGAGCAGAATCGGTGGTGACCGAAACGGTAGTGGAGCAAGTGATCGCGGCGATCGCGCGTGGGGACACCCTGTCGGCCACCTGCCCGACGACGGGACGCCACGGGCCATACGCGCGGGCAAAGCGCTCGTCGTAGACCGTCTGCAGGCGGTGCAGATGATCCGAGACCAACCGAAAGAGCGGCGACGCCTGGGGGCGCCGGGGTTTGTAGACGCCGCGCGCGGCCGCCGCCGCGTCTGCCATTGGCGCTCCGTGAGCGTGGAGCGCCGAGCATACGCACGATCCCCGCGCAGACCACCACCATCGGATTGCGCGAGGGGCTCTTCGAACGCAAGATACGAGTGCGCTGGCCTAAGTGCTCACGCTCTCCATGCTGTTCTGTCGCGTGCAGACCGCCCTGTCCATTCTGTCGGTGTTTCTGGTCGTGGTCATACTCGGCCTCGTGCTGACCACTCCAGGGCACCGTTCGCATCTATCGGAATGCGCAAGCGGCCGCCGAGCAGGGCCTGCAGGACCTGCTCGAGGCGCAACGCGAGACCGAGATGCCGCAGCGACGCGAACTCGTGAGTACCGTGGCGACGGGCATGACGCACGATCTGGCGAACGTGGTGCAGGTCATGACCTCGACGGCCGAACTGCTCGATGACGAAGCACCGGGGAGCGACGGCGTGAGGCCGGCCCACACGAAGAGCCCGGGCGCGAAGAGCGCGAAGAGCCCACCCAGCGGACCCCACGCCGGCGCACGCACACTCACCGGCCAGAGCGCGTGCACTCCGCAGCGGGCGCATTGATCGGCTACATCGTGATCGTGTCGGGGCTCTGCGTCGCCTTCATGGGACTGGTGCTCTACCCGGCCGCGGTCATCTTCGGCCGCGTCTCGCTCCGCGAGTTCGCGCTCGCCACGCTGCCGGCGCAGAGCATCGCGTTCCGCGGACGCTCCTCGCTCGCCGCGCTCCCCGCGATGCTCGAGAGCGTGACCGACCGGCTCAAGCTGCCGCCCGCGATGGGGAGCTTCTTCATCCCGCTCGCGGCGTCGATGTTCCGCGCGGGTGCCGGGATCGGTCAGACGGTCGGCGTGATATTCATCGCCAAGCTGTACGGCATCGACCTCGGCGCCGCGCAGCTGATGACGATCGCGGTGACCTCGGTGGTGACCTCGTTCTCCGTTCCCGGGATCCCGGGTGGTTCGATCGTCGTCATGGTGCCCGTGCTGATGGCGGCTGGCATCCCGATCGAGGGCGTGGGCATCCTCCTCGGCGTGGACACGATCCCCGACATGTTCCGCACGACCACGAATGTGACCGGCCACATGTCGGCGGCGGTGGTCCTGAGTCGCGGCGAGCGATGAGCGCGCACGCGCCCGCGCTCATCTCCGGCGCGCTCTGGATCTTCTTTCTTGCGGCGGCGATGTGGCGCTTCCGGGACTCGAAGTCGCTCGACGAGTACCCGCTGGCTGCGCCGGACTACCCTCCGTTGGTGAGCGTGATCCTCCCCGCTCGCAACGAGGCGCACCACATCGACGCCTGCCTCGGATCCATCTTGGGAACGATCTGGCCGAACCTCGAGGTGATTGTAGTGGACGATCACTCGACGGACGGCACCGGAGCGATCGCCCGGCGGGTGGCGGAGGGGGACTCGCGTGTCCGGGTGATCTCGGCGCCCGAGCTGCCCGAGGGATGGTTCGGCAAGCAGTGGGCGTGCCACACCGGGGCGCGCGATGCCCACGGTGCGATCCTTTGCTTCACCGACGCCGACACTCGACCGTGCCAGTGGACGGCGGTTGCCTCGCGCAACTCGTTCACGACGGTAATGCCCACCGGTTCGTCCCGTCGGAGCACAATGGTGGGTCCCGGCAGCAGCGGGCCGGAGGCGGGCGTCATCTTCACACCGTCTTGCAGCACATATCCGTACGCCGGTTCCGCGTCTGTACCACCAGAATCGGAGCGCGTCACGAGGCGAAGTCTCCGCCTCAGTCCTTCTTCAGCTACACGTGTTTCGCCGACTCGCGGCCGTACCTCGATTCCCATCACGAGTCCGCCCATCATCTCCAGGGCGTGATTCTCGACATGCTGCTTTTCCTCGGGCATCAGCGGCGTGCCGTCGAGTGGTCTGTTGCGCAGCACGTGAAAGTTGTCATGGCAATGAAAGAGCCAGTTCCCCGCGCGATCTGGCACCCACGTGAAGCTGAACGTGCCCCCAGCGCCGGCACGCTCGGTGACGACGAGATGGCGCGACCCCGCCGGATCGAATGCCGCGTCGGTTCGACCGTCACCACGACTCTCCACGTTGAAATAGAATCCGTGAAGGTGCATGGGGTGCACCGCAACGCTCAGGTTCAGAACCCGGAAACGCACCGAGTCGCCGGTGGTGTACGTTAGGCGCTCGGTGTGTGGCCAGGAGCGCCCATTGATGACGAAACGAAGCAACTCGTTTCGAGTCACCAGTCCGCCTTGCGGCGCTCCGGGGCGCCACATGCCAATTACGAGAATTCGATCGCTGGGTACTCGGCGAGTGGCGCTGTCGTCGACGATGAACGCACCGCTGAGCTGCGAATCCATACCCGACCGGTTCAGGTCGGCCGCGCCCGTGGTGGAGCCCCAGTAGTAGTAGGTGCCCGGGGCGTCGGCGACGAACCGAACCTCACCCACCGCACCGGGCTTGATGCGCAGGGTATCGCCGGCCAGGCGAGCGGCTCCCGGCGCCGACAGGCCATGCACATCGAGCGTACTCTCTCCGAGCGTGTTGCGGATGAAGGCGTGAACCACTGTCCCCAGGGGAACACGGACCAGGGGTCCCGGGATCTGCGGCGCCTTCCCCGCTTCGGCGAAGGCCCGCACGGTGAGGCCGGGATCGGTGTCGCGGTCCGGGCGCCACTCGCCGCTGCGCGCTTCGAGACGAAGTGTGAGGACACCATTACGCAGGACGCCTGCTGCGACACGGTTGTCATTGCCCGCGATACGCTCTACACTCGCGCCGGTGGTTACGGCAAGACCCGACCGAGTGGCCGCGGCTGGACCCGACCGAGAGCCGGGTACCGTGGTCGCACCGGAGAGCGCCGTGATTGCCGGCGCGAGCAAGAGAAATCGTGTGTACGCCTTCATGGACCACACTCCGCCGCAAAGCAAGCAAACCTGCGCCAAGTCTCGTATCGGCGCGTTAAAGAAAGAGAACACTTTTCCGGTCACGCCGCAAGTGCGGGAGCACCATCAATCATCGTTAGGCAACCGTTCAGGAGTGCGCAGGTGCATGAGCAGCGATCATGCCGCGGTGCAAACGGGTACGGCGGCGACTCGGTCCGTGAAGCCCACCATCGTTCAGGGGGTCGACACGAGATGCCAGGCGCGCGATGCCACCGACACCTCTCCCGTCACCAGGCCGTTTCGCTCGTCCAGTCGGAGCGGATACAGGCCCCACGGCGTGATCAAGGCGTACACGCCATCCCGGATCGCCCTCACTGGAAGTCGGTCGACGCGCACGCTCTCACCGTCGAGCAGACGGCCGAACGCCTCGGGCACCGAGATTGAACCGGTATCACCCGCGATACTCCAACTACCCGACGCCGGCTCCCCGGCGAACGTGCCGCGATACCGGCCTTGGGTCGTTAGGGTGCGGCGGCCCGCGCGGTCGGAGCCAAACAACGCCTCGGCAAAGACCATCGCTGTCGATTCGATCGAAGAGACCCACCTGATGTTCGTCTGGACCGCGATGGACGAGCTATCGTCGCGGAACATCATCACAACACTTCGTGCCCCGTCGTTGACGCCGGCATGGTGGGCAATGGGTCGCCCCCGCCAGTCGGTTCCGACGCGCCAACCGAAACCGACGCCCGTCGGCGTTCCGTCGGACGCACGCTGTTCCCGAAACGCGACGCGAACAATGGAGTCGGAGAGAAATCCGTTGAAGTAGGCGCGCGTCATTCTTACGAGGTCGACGGGTGTGCTGCGAAGACCCGCGCCGGCCCAACTGTAGCTGTAATCGCGGTGGATCGGCATGAGGACCAGCTCCCCCCCAGTTCGACTGTACATCGACGTGGTCGCCGGTGTCGGGAGGTCCACTCGCATGGGGCCGGTGCCAGGCATGTCGAGCGGCCTGAGCACCTCCGAGTCGAGGAGCGTGAGGATGGGCTGCGAGGCTGCCGCCTCCAGAATCGCCGACAGCAGGGTAAAGCCGTGCGTCGAATAGTTGTATCGCTCGCCGGGAACCCCAATCCGCGGAGCCTTCGCGAAGACATCCAGCGATCCGAGTGCCTCTTCGTATGGACGGCCCGGGGGCATTGACGACGGGCCATAGTGCGGTAGTCCGGACAGATGCGCCGCAAGCCGCCGAGCGGTGATGCGGTCGGTGGAGTCTGGAAAGGCGGGAATAAGCCGACGGACCGGGAGGTCGAGGTCCAACACGCCACGCTGGTACAGGCGTAGCGCGGCAGTCGCGGTGATGACCTTGGACACCGATGCGGCCCCGAACTGCGTCGACGAGTCGACTGGCGCGCCAGACGCCACGTTCCGCACGCCAAACCCACGGGCAAACATGACCCGATTGTCGCGCATGGCGGCGACGCTGAAACCGGGAAGGCGCGCGACTACGCGCAGCAGCTCTGCGATGTCGCTCACGAGTGTGCTGTCAGGCGCCAGCGCTGGTCCCGCGCGGCGAGGTGTCGGTTGCGGGGACAGCGTGGATGTCGCCAGCACCAAGGCCGCGACGAAGATTGGGAGGCGGTACATTATGGAGTCCGGGCTGGTGGTTGGCGCGCAGTCTGCGGCCGTGAGACGGTTCTGTGTTCGGACACTCTACGCCGTTGTCCCACCGGCCCGAAGGAGATTCAAGTGAAGCAAAGAGATGTACGGTGAACGTGGGTGACAGCACGGCTCAGGCTCTGCCGCCAATCGTCCTCGACCGGCTAACGAGAACCATCGTTGGGCCACAAGGCCAGCAGGAGGAGCTGCCGCTACTGAGCCTGCGCCTTCTCGAGGTCCTTGCCGTCTCGAGCCCAGCGTTCGTCGGGACGAAGGAGCTGCTGCAGCGAGTCTGGCCGGACACACACATCGGTGCTGACGCGCTCAAGCAGCGGGTGCGGTTGCTGCGGCTGTCGCTCACCTCAGCGGGCTACGACGCCGGACTGCTCGACAGCGCGCGTGGCGAGGGGTACGCGCTCCGTGCCTCGCTCCGCGACCTGCCCCGTCGAGGGGCGGAGCGGTCAGTCAGGCAACAGGTGCGACGCTGGGTCGCGGTCGGTGTCGGCGCGTGCTCGCTCCTCCTGCTGCTCCTCTTTTTCGCCCTGCGCGCCGGTCGCTCTGGTGCTGCGGAGTCGCCAATCGGACCATCGCCGGTGCGCGTCGGCATCGTCGCTGCCCCTGGCAGCCTCGTGGGAAAGTGGCTCGTCGATGCCCTCGCTGGCCAGGCGCATCTGCTGATGGTGCCGGTAGCAGCTGCGTCGGCGGGCAGCGCGGTATCGGGCTGCGGGGCGTCGGACAGGATTCATCTCTGCCTTCGCGTGACGCCGATCGTCGGCGACACGTCACGCCTCACGCTCACGCTCTCGCAGCATACGACCGGAGCGATCTTGCTGCGTGCCGAAGCGCGTCCCGCCCACGGACCGGAAGACGTCTCGTCATTCGTGCTGCAGCTCGCACAGTTCGCATCGCCAGGCGTTCTGCGTTGGATCGGCGGGAGCACCGGCGCCGGTGACCACGCCTTCACGCAGTTTCGCGAAGGCGCGCGCCTTCTGGGGAGTTGCGACGTCACTGCTCGCGACGATGTGATCGCCGGCCTGCGCGCGGCCGCCGACCGTTCGCCAAACTTCCTTCCCGGTCGCGCGATGCTTGCCTTTCACGAGATGGAAGCCGCCGCGTCGCGAGCGGATACCGCTCGCGTGGCGCGGGTACTGCGCGAGGCGGAGTCCCTCGTCGCGACCTCCGCCGACCTCGCGCTGGCCCACCTGGCAATCGCGCGTGGCGCGGCGATGTTCGGGAGCGACTCAATCGCGCGCAGTGCTGCGGCGCGCGCGAACCGTCTGCAGCCAGTACTCGCAGGCTTCACCAATGAGACCCGGATGCCACAAACGGGCTCCGGACACGCGGCGCGACCAGCCTGCGGAAAGAACGCTTCAGCGACGGTCTCACGTTAGGCAAGGGACGCGACCCGCTGTGCTGCAACGGCCTGTTTGACGACGCAGCGCCGCCGCGACCGCGAGAGCCGATGCAGACCTCGACGCCAATCAGCCGATGCTTCATCGGGTGCGCAGGTTCCGCCGATTTCGTCAACGTCGCCAGTCGGGATTGTGCTCGGCATCATCGCGCGTCCGCATCGGCGTCCTCATCGCGCCTCCGCATCGGCGTCCTCATCGCGCCTCCGCATCGGCGTCCTCATCGCGCGTCCGCCAACAGATGCCGAAAGTAACGCTCCGGCGCATTCAGGAAGTCACGCGTCAGGCGGAAGTGCTCCGTCTCCCGATAGTCGACGGGTTGAATCTTCCCGCCGTCGAAGCTGAGCACCGTCGCACTAGGCAAGCTCAGAAGTATGGGAGAGTGAGTCGCGATGACGAACTGCGCGATGCGTTGGGACGCGAGGTGATGCACAATCCGAAGGAAGGCGAGTTGACGCTGCGGCGAAAGCGCCGCCTCTGGCTCATCGAGGAGGTAGAGCCCATCTTCGAATCGATGTTCGAACAGCGCGAGGAACGCTTCGCCGTGTGAGCGTCGACGCTGCGTTGTCGCCAACCCAGCGCCAGAGCGCGACCCAGCGCGTGGCCTTCGGTGTCCGCCTCGAACCGATGATCGCGGCTCCCGCCATGCATGCCAAAGCCCGTGCTCCATGCCAGCGCCTCAAGCAGCGACGACTTGCCAGATCCATTTTCACCGACGAAAAACGTGACGGGTGCGGTGAGGTCGAGCGACAGCCCGTGGGCGAGAATTGGAAGCGTGAACGGGTGCACTCCAGGCTGCAGGCGATCTTCGTGTAGCCCGATCCGCGTGAGAAACGAGCTCCCTACGACTCCAAGGGTCGTCTTGCCGGTACTTCGCGGAGGCATTTCTGGAGACGTGTGATCAGCCATGGTGCGGGCTCGGCACGCCTTAGCTGATCCACGTGCCAAGACTCAAGCCGAGCGCCGTTAGCAAGAGCGCCACAAACGCCGACATGCCAAGCACCGCCGCGCTCGCACGGGTCGCGCGCCAGGCCCGCGCGGCGGCTACGGGCGTCGGTATCACGCTCGCCCGCAGTCGACGATCGGCAGTTGCCCAGATTCCATACAGGGAGAAACAGAGTCCGGCGCTCACCAGCACGGTCCAGCCAAAGGGTCTGGCCCACACCGCGATGGCTACGACGAGCGCGCCACCAACGAAGTCCAGCAGAAGTCGACTCGGAGCCGACTCACGCGCGCGCTCACTGAGCATCTCCGCCAGCGTCGCCTCAGGACGAACGATTCCGGGTGCCATGCAACTCTCCCTGCGAGAGGGTCGTTCGAGCAGCCTAACGCGTACGGTTGAGAAACGGTGTAGGTGCGGCCCCCCCGGGAACGGAACGCCGCTGTAGGAACTCCCAATCACTGGGTCGTGTGGCAGAGCCATAGCCTACCGCGACCCTCCCTCCGATCGTGCACGAGCCCGTGCTGGATAAGACGTTACTCGCCGCGCTTGCCCTCGGAAATTCGGAGCGGGCCTTGGCTTGCGCCTCGGTAGCGGGTGAGGCGCCGAGCGGTCGTGTTCCAAGTGCTGGATGCCGCGAGTCTGCCGCGACCGGTCGTTCGCTGCTTTAGTCAGGAACAGTTCCCCCACCAGCGCCCATCGCCTCCAACGAAGAGCAGCGCAGTTCGAGCTTTGCCGCCTATCCCCTCGCGGACACGCTGGCAGGAACAGGGCCGGGTCCCAATCTCGCGGGCGATGGGCAGTACTTCGCGATCTTCACCGACGGGCATCATCGGCAGTTGCCACGCCTCACTGGTGGACCCTTCAGGTGCAATACCTTCGCGTCGGATCTGCTGAAGCAGTCCATGGCGTACGCGACTAAGCCGATGAAGCAGACAGTCATCGCTCCCTCCATGCTCTCGCTGCGCTATCCGCTGGACGGGGCGAGCGACAGATATTTCCGCGAACAGTTCCTGGGTGCTCTGTGCGATGAGTGCGAGAAGGACATGCGCGCAGGAACATCGGCATTCACACCTGCCCCGGTGGCGACTGTGATTCGACCCACAGCGACGACGCCCGCCCGCCGGTCCTCCTGCGGCGGGGCACCACGACGTATACTCGACCGACCCCGATTGAAATTCCTCCCGATCGGGTCCGGTTCCTCGACGTGAGGCTCATGCACGAGACGAATGCGCTGAAGGCATCGCTCGCAGACCGCTACGAACTGCTCCGCCTGCTCGGTGCCGGCGGCATGGCGAGCGTGTATCTCGCCCGCGATCTCAAGCACGACCGCGATGTCGCGATCAAGGTGCTCAGCCCGAACTCGGCGATGCACTCGGTGCTGAAAGGTTCCTTGCCGAGATCAAAGTCACGGCCAATCTGCGCCATCCCAACGTGCTGCCGTTATTCGACTCGGGCAGCGCCGACGGACAGCTGTTCTACGTGATGCCGTACATCGACGGCGAAACGTTGCGCGCGCGGATGACACGTGAGCCACAGCTGCCGGTGGACGAGGTGCTGCGCATTGTAGGCCTGCTGGCCGCGGCGCTGGACTACTCGCATACGCAATGGAGTGGTGCATCGCGATCTCAAACCGGAAAAAATTTTGCTGCAGGCCGGGCAACCGATCATCGCGGATTTCGGTATCGCGCTCGCCATCGCGCAAGTGGGCGGTGAGCGCGTGACGCAAGCCGGCCTCTCGCTCGGCACGCCCAACTACACGAGCCCCGAGCAGGCCGCCGGCGAACGCGCCGTCGATGCGGGCAGCGATCAATACGCGCTCGGTGCGATGACGTACGAAATGCTTCACCGGCGGGCCGCCGCACAGTGGTGCGACCGCGCAGGTGATCATCGCGCGGTTGATGACCGAAACACCCCGCAGCATGCGCAGCGCGCGCCCTGCGCTGAGTGACGCCACCGATGCTGCCGTACAGCGTGCGCTGTCGAAGTCGCCCGCCGACCGCTTCACCACCTGCGGTGCGTTCTGCAAGGTCCTCGCTGAAAGCACGACGTCGGCGCCGCGCGCCGCAGCGCCCCCGGTGGTTGCGAAACGCAGTTCACCACGTGGCGAGCTCCGGCATTGCCGGCGCATCGACGGCGGCGTTGCGCCGCGCGTGGCAGTCCGGCGGACGCGACGCCGCGCTCCGAGCGCAGATTGCGGTGCTCGATAGTCTCAACCTGCCGTACGAAGCGGGGCAGTGGCGCATGAAGGCAGGTAACGTGGACGGCGTATTGCGCGACTTGGAGCACGCGCACAACGCGCATGTGACGTGGATGCCGTCGATGAAGGTCCACTTCGACCGTCCCGCGGTTCGGCGTGATCCGCGCTTCAAGGCGTTGCTGGCGAGGATGAAGATTGCCGAGGACGCGCGCTGATGCGCGGAGTCACGCAGGTTCCTCGCTTGGTTCTTGACGGTAGGCACGTCCTTCACGTTGCCCGAGGCGCCCGCATAGTTATTGTGGCGCAGGAATCGCAAGACCGTGCAGAAATCCGTGGGAGCGGTAAATTTCCGTCATGACCACGCCCGAGCAACGTGCCGCGCGCGCCAACATGCCAGTCCGGATCTACCGACTGGGGGAAGAGCCGCCGGATGACTGGCTGGCGTCCACCACGGCCGCCGAGCGTTTCGAGATGGTGGCAGAGCTGTCCGCACGGATGTTCGAACTCGGTCCTGGACCGGCGCCATCGTACACGCGCTCGTCGATGCCCATCCACGTCGTGCGGCTTCCGTGAACGACGACTGGTTTGACCTGCTCGCCGCTCTTCTGGACGCCGATGCCCGATTCATGGTCGTCGGCGCACACGCGCTCGCGATACACGGCGTGCCGCGCGCGACGCAGGATCTCGACGTCTGGATCGAACCAACGCCCGAAAATGCCGCGCGCGTGTGGAAGGCGCTCATCGCGAACAAGCGCGCCGCAGGCCGAACCAAGGATCTCGCAGACGTAGAAGCGCTGGGCGCGTAGCGCTGCCGCGCATCGGCGAGTATCGCACGAGCATCACGCGGGGGAGTGCCCGCGCGTTACCCAACATTCCCCGGATGTACGTGAACGACGTCATTGTTCAGTTGCGACAGGCCGTGGCTGGCCGCTATGCGAACGGCATGGCCTACTACACCATGCCGATGGTGCGTGGTGAGAGGGTATGGGGCGGCGGCCGTGCGAGACGCGATCACCGGCGCGATGCGGACGCTGCCCGCGCACCTGCGCCGCTCGCTGGCGTGGGACCAAGGCGCGGAACTGGCCGAACACGGACAGCTACGCATCGATGCGGGACTCGCGATCTACTGCTGCGATCCGCGCAGTCCTTGGCAGCGGGGAACGAACGAGCATACGAACGGGCTGCTGCGGCAATACTTCCCCAAAGGCACGGACTTGAGTGCGCACACGGCAGCCGATCTCACGGCGGTCGCCCTCGCCCTCAGCACGCGACCGCGAAAGACGCTGGACTGGCGAACCCCTGCCGACGCACTTGACGAACTCCTACAATTCCAGCAGAACGACACTGTTGCGACGACCGGTTGAGCCTGGGTAGGGTCATTGACGATCGTGAACGTGCCCGGTCTGCTCACCTTTTTCATCGCCGCACCGGCATCGCATCCCGCACCACATTCGCCAACTGCCGCGCGGTCGACAATTGCCCCTTGAACTCCGCCGGAACATCCGCGCCGCGTTCGACGAAAACCTGAGCGGCTACCTGCACGAGCACAGCATCGCCCACGCCTTCCATCACATCGCGTTCGTGGTCGTGAGCAACGGCGATCGGGCGCGCTACGGGTCGATCACGTCGAAGTGGGATCACTTCGTGGAATGGAAGCGCAACACGGAGCAGGACAAGGCGCGGGTTGATGCCGAGTCGTTGCTGGAGGGGATGCTCCACAAGGAACGACTCCTCGACCTGGTCGAGAACTTCATCCTGTTCGACGACAGTCGGGCCGGTGGAACACGCAAGGTCGTCGCACGCAACCACCAGGTGCTGGGAGTGAACCGAGCGGTTGCGTCGGTGCAGCGACAGGAGGAGTTGAAGCGAGAAATTCCGGTTGAGAAGCGGATCGTACGATACGTGCCGTCGGCACCGTCCGAGCAACGCATCGCCGAGGGGACCGGGAGTCGCGCGATCGTGCGCATGCGCGACGAGTTCGACGCGGTCCGCGACCTCCCGCTCCTGCAGCGCGCGCATCCCGAACTCGGTCAGCTCGGCGTCTTCTGGCATACGCAGGGGAGCGGGAAGTCCTACTCGATGGCCTACTTCATCGACAAGGTCCGGCGCACCGTGCAGGGCAGCTTCACCTTCGTCCTCATCACCGATCGGGAGGATCTCGACGACCAGATCGCACGCACGCTGGTGGGATGCGGAGTGGCCGACGAGCAGTCGCCGCGCGCGTCGTCGGGGCGCGCATTGAAGGAGATCCTTGGCCAGAACCACCGGGTCGTCTTCTCGCTCATCCACAAGTTCAACCAGGCCGTCGCCGAGCCGTACAGCGTACGCGACGACATCATCGTCATCTCGGACGAAGCGCATCGCACGCAGGCGGGGAAGTTCGCGCGCAACATGCGCCTCGCGCTGCCTAACGCCTCGTTCATCGGCTTCACCGGCACGCCGATCTTCAAGCACGACGAACTCACGCGCCGGATCTTCGGCGGGTATGTCTCCCGCTACGACTTCAAGCGCTCGGAGGAAGACCAGTCGACCGTGCGTCTCGTCTACGAGAGTCGCGGCGAGAAGCTGGGGATCGCGAAGTTCGACCTGAATGACCGCATGGCCGACGTCATCGAACGGGAGGATCTCGACGACGACCAGAAAGCACACCTCGAGCGATTGCTCGGCCGTGACTACGAGGTGGTCACCGCGGACGACCGCCTGGACAAGCTGGCCGACGACTTCGTGGAGCACTGCTCCACTCGGTGGGAGAGTGGGAAGTCGATGCTGGTGTGCATCGACAAGGTCACCTGCGGACGGGTCTACGAGCGGATCGTGCCGCGCTGGCGGGCGAAGCTCGCGCACCTCGGCGCCGAGGTGGAAAGAACCGATGCCTTGCGAACCGGAGCGACCACCGACGATGAGCGCGAGTCGCTCGACGACCGCCTCAACGCGCTGCGTGCGCAGATCGACTGGATGGATAGCACCATCATCCAGATCGTGGTCAGCGAGTCGCAGAACGAGGTGCGCGACTTCGCGAAGTGGGGCGTGGACATCATTCCGCATCGCGTGCGGATGAAGACCGGCTTTGAGACGTCCTACGGGAAGCGCGTCAGCGTCGAGGACGCCTTCAAGGACCTGCGGCACCCATTTCGCATCGCCATCGTCTGCGCCATGTGGCTCACCGGCTTCGACGTGGAGTGCCTCGGCACGCTCTACATCGACAAGCCGATGAAGGCGCACACCCTGATGCAGGCGATCACGAGGGCCAATCGGGTGTATCCCGGCAAGGAATTCGGTGTCATTGTCGACTACAACGGCCTGCTCAAGAGCCTTCGTGAGGCGCTGGCCCAGTATTCCGTCGATGACGATGATGGCTCCGACGGCGGCATCGAGATCGTCGCTCCGCTGGAGGATCTCGTCGAGGCGCTTGACGACGCCATCGGCGCGGCCGAGTCGTTGCTACTGACGCAGGGATTCGATGTTGCTCGGCTGCACGGCGCGACGGGATTTGCGCGGACCGCCGCGCTGCGCGACGCCGTGGATGCACTGTGTGAATCTGACGAGGCTCGGCGTCGCTATGAACTGACGGCCCGGCAAGTCTTTTCGCGACTCAAGGCGCTCATCACGGAGCCGAGCGCTTATGTGTATGCGCACCGCCACGACGATATCGAGGCGATCTACAAGAAGCTGAACGAGAGGCGCGACGCAGCGGACATCACCAGCGTGCTGCAGGCGCTGCATCGCATTGTGAACGAGGCGATTCGCACGTCGGACGACGACGGGGCATCGGCCACAGGGCTGACCGTCGACCTGAGCACCATCGACTTCGAGCGGCTGCGCTCGGAGTTCGGCAGCAAGGTGCGGCGAAAGCACGCGACCATCCAGGATATCCGGACGCTGGTGGAAGCGAGATTGGCGCGGATGCTCAACGACAATCCGGCTCGCATGGACTACTACCGGCGGTATCAGGAGATTGTCGCCGACTACAACCGGGAGAAGGATCGGATAACGATCGAGGAGACCTTCGCGCAGCTCGTTGCGCTGGCGCGCGAGCTTGATGAGGAGGGGCGGCGCGCGGCGGCAGAGGGGCTGTCGGAGGACGAACTCGCGCTCTTCGATCTGCTGCTCAAGGAGAGTCTCACGAAAGCGGAGCGCGAGCGGTTGAAGATCGCGAGTAAGGCGCTGCTCGCCGCGCTCCAGCGGACGGAACGTGAGAGCACCGATTGGCGATACAACGCCGCCAGTCAGGCAGACGTGCGAGTGCGAATCCTTGACACCCTCTGGGACGAGCTGCCACGTCCGCCATTCAGTGAGGCGGAGACGACGAAACTATCGGATCGCGTCTATGATTTTGTGTGGCAACGAGGCATGATGGGGGTGCGGTATGCGACGGCGTGAAGGGCCGACAGGTTCGAGGAAGCTGCACATCACTGGGGAATGGGAGATTGGCGTTGAGGAGTTCCTACGAACCGGAATTGACTTGCTTGGTCGAATCACTTCGTCGGAGTGACAGGCGAGACGCGCACCACGTTTGGCGAACGCTGACGGTCGCTGAGCGGGCAGCCGCGTTGTGGGCGATCGCGAGTGAGCGATTCGGTGACGACAACGCGGCGCAGGACGAGTGGCGTATTCTGCTCCGCCATCTCGCGATCAGCACGAACAACGGCTTCCGACCCTCGACGATCAGGGCGTGGTCGCTCGAGCAGCTTTGCGCGCACGTGGCGCGACTGGGAGCGCTGCGTAGTGTTGCCGTCATCGAAAAGGTCGTGCTGGAGCACCATCATCGAGAACGAATCTCGATGGTACAGGCGCCGTTGCTCGACAGGCTTGGTGTCGCGCACCGCAACGGGGTCGCGGAGGGAGATGAGCTTGAAAGCATCTCGAGTCGCACTCACGACGAAATCTGCTCTGCTGCACTCGACTGCTGGCGCTCCTCGCAGACGCGTGACATGGCGCTGTATCTCCTGGCGCTCGCCACCTTCTATCCCGAACGATGGTCCAGCCTCCACGGCATCCTGCCGACGGTTGGCGACGAGTTGGCCGGAATTGTGAACTCCACGAAGCCTGGCGCAGAAGCACAGCAGGGAGCCAGTCGGCCACGCAGGGAACAGCCCGCCGATTCGGCGCATGCGATGTTCGTGAGCGAGAATTCTAGCCATGAGGCGCCTGAAGTCGACGGACCGATCGTCGACGCGCGACCAACCGTTCGCCACGACGACGAGGGGGCGGGCGATGACGACGATTCGGAAGATGAGCTTTCGGAGTCGGCCGTTGTCGCGACGGGACGACGAGATGTCTCGTCGGAGGAAGCCGTCCTCTCGCCCCTGGACGAGGAGATCATTCGACGCATCGCTGACGGTCTGCAGGGTATTCTCGGCGCACCAGACGAAGCAACGCTCGATCGCATCATCAACGAACTGCTGCAGCTCAACGCATCGCGCCACCAGTCGTTCTACCACGCAGGGTTTCACGATGCCGTGCGAGAACGCAGCGTCCGCCTCGCCCTGCCGGCGCAGAACGTGCATCGCTGGCGCTGGTACTTCGCGGGATACATTGCTGGTCTGGCTCGACATGGGAATCACAACGCGATCGTGAACGTGTTCGTCGAGCGAGACGAAGTCCGAGCGCTTGGTGACACCGGACGAGGCCCTTCCCGCTACGCTGCGGTCCATGTCGCAAAATCCCTTGTCACGGCTGGCCGACTTGCAGAGTTGGTGACTTTCGCGTCGCCATCATCGATTGCAGCTATTCCGGCATTGGCGGAGCTGGTACTCGACGTGGGCACCGGGCTACAGCGAGAGCAACGCATGGCGGATGCGTCGCCTGTCTTCGAACGACTTCTCTCGGCGGAGAGCAAGCAAAACGTCCTCGCATCGTCCTTCTGGGCGACCGTCAAGCGCCGGCACGCGCACTGCCTTCGCGCCGAAGGGAAGCTGGAGGCTGCACGGCGACTCCTGGAAGAGGCACTGAACGATGCGGACGAAGTCGAGCAGGCGATGGTGACGGTCGACCTCGGCCTGATCGATGCCGGATTCGGGCGACTTGCTGAGCTTCGACTTCCCACCACGTTCGACGCTGCGTCCGAGATGGCGACTGCCCTGGATCGTGGAGAGGAACGCTTTCGATCGGCGGAGGCACTCGGAGTGTCAACCTCGTCGCACGCCCACTATGTGCTTGGAATGCGCAGCCTGCTACGTCGCAAATACGCCGAAGCGGAACAGCTGCTAGCGCTGGCCGTCTCGCAGTTCGACCTCGAACGCGCGCGATATGAGCCCGCGCAGTTGTTGCGACGCGCACATCTTCATGTTGCAATCGCGCGCTGCGCGAACATCGATTCGGATGCCAGCCGACTCGATCAAGCGGTGCGCGATATCGCGGAGGGCTTGTCAGATCGCCGTGACGTACCAGACGCCTTCGCCGAAGAGGTGATTGCCGGACTCTCGCTTCGAGACGACGTTTCGGCAGATCCTCTGGTCGAGCGCTTGCTGAGTGGCAAGCGCGATGCTCTGCTGGACGCACTACGCGGCGATGAAAAGGCTCGCCGATCGGCTGCGGTGGCTGACGCCCTGGCGTCCCGCTTCCGAGCCGCGCATCGGTCGCAGCGGCAGCGTATGGAAGACGGAGTGTCCCTCGTCCGGATGCTGCTCCTCCAGGGAAGATATGACGATGCCGCGGCGCAACTCGATGAGATCGAGGAACTCTCGATTCGCAGCGTCGAAGGCAAGCAGTTCCTATCGCTGCTGGAAAGTGATGGCGATTCCCTCTCGTCGGTGTGGGAGCCAGAAGAGATCTCGGGCGTTCGAGTGCGCGTCCTCGAGTCGATGCAACGATTCGACGAGGCGGCGGAGCTGCTCAAGTCGAGCTTTTGGCGATCGCTCGCACGTGCAGACGAGCAGGGACGGCTCGATGCGTGCGATTGCCTCGACTCGCTGAGTGGATACCGATGTGTCGATGCGCCGGAGCTTGCACGCCTGCGGGCGCGGCTAGCGCCGGCCGCGCCGGACGTGTCGTTGTCATCCGGCCCGCCACGCCCCATGCGCGTACTCGTTGTGGGGGGCAACGAGGTGCAGGAACGCTACGACGCCTCCATCATCGAGCACTACCGTTCAAGTGCGCCCTGGGTGTCGATCGGCTTCATGCACACTGGATGGTCGTCCAACTGGGGAGAGAAGGTCGATGAGTTCTCACGCCGTGTCGAGAGTACCGATGCCGTGGTGCTCATCTATCTGATGAGGACGGAGTTTGGGCGTGCGGTTCGGAAACGAATGAACGGAACACCGTGGCGCGGGTGTGGCGGTAAGGGACGCGAGTCTATACAGCGCGCGATTGATGCGGCTATTGTGGCTGCTTACGGAAGTCCGTAATCGGCGGATCTCCGTTCGTGTAAAGCGAGTTCCGCCCTGGGGCCACGGCGTGCCCGTCCGCGCCATGGCACAGTCGATATCGGCCGCGCTGTTGGAAGTGGTCGGGACGTGGGAGGGTTCGAGGTCGTTCGGGCCACCCCGGAGCTGGCGCCGGAGGGCGAGGGCGATGTATCGGGGCGGAGGCGCCGCAGCTCGTGCTGGTGTTGCAGCCGAAGGCGGCCCACGTGAAGCGGTGCAGCAACTGCGGCGAATCGGTCGCGGCGATTCCCGACGTGAGCGAACGCCGGTTCCGCGATCCGTCGCTCGGCGAGTGGGACACATGGCTGGTGTTTCCGCGCGCGCGGGTGGCGTGCCCGCGCTGTGGCCCGACGGTCGAGGCGGTGCCGTGGCTCGATCGCTATCAGCGAATGACGACGCGCTTGGCGGAGAAGATCGCGCCCAGGCTCATGTGTCGTTGGAATCACGGTGCCTCTTCCAAGCTCATGTGTCATTGGAAGAGGCTCTGATGCGCGGCCGGACGACGATCATCATCACGCATCGCCCGGAGCTCGCCAAGCGTGCAACGCGCGTCGTGATGCTCGAGGGCGGTCGCGTCGTGCAGTCGGAGAGTGCGCTCGCCAAGCTGATGTTGTCATCGTGAACGCGACACTCCCGCCCGGCCGCTACTCGCTCGACGATGCATCATTCGCCGCGCGCACCGGCAAGGGCGTCGTCGTCGCCGTGGTGGACAGCGGCATCGCGTCGGGACATCTGCACATTGGCGTCGTCGCGCGCGGCGAGCTCCTCAGCCCGATTGCGAGGGCATGTCGGATTTCGGCGATCGCATCGGCCACGGAACTGCCGTCGCTGCCGCGATCCTCGAGAAGGCGACCGGCATCGAGCTCATCGCCGTGCGCGTGTTCGGGCGCGAGCTCACGACGAGCGCCTCGGTGCACGCGCGCGGGATCACGTGGGCGGCCGAGCAGGGCGCGCGGGTCATCAACCTGAGCCTTGGAACGCCGAATCAGGGGCGTCGCGAGGTACTCCTCGCCGCCGTAACGCACGCGACCAAGCTCGGCGCGACGATCGTCTCGGCCATCGAGGTGGTTCGTGTTCCGTACCTGCCGGGCTCCCTCCCGGGCGTAATCGGCGTGCGGCCGGATCGGGACATGCCGCGCGACGAAGTGATCGTCGAAATCGCGCAGCGATGGAGAGCGTCTGGCTTCCCGCGGCCGGTTCTAGGCGTCGCGCCGAAGCGGAACCTGAACGGCGTCTCGTTCGCGGTTGCGAATGCGAGTGGATTTCTCGCACGACTGCTCGAGGATGCCGAGGCGCCGCGCGATGTCGAGTCTCCGGAGGCGGGAGTTCGTGAGACGCTCGAATAGACTCGATCGGCATGGTGGTCTGGGGCTCCGAATCGGCGGCGCATGTGTACTTGAAACACGTCGGCCAATGGCATTGACATTATATCGACGTTGATACAATATTCGTTTCGCGCTATTGCGGGCGCATCACATGCCGTCGCCGCCCCTTTGCACCCAGAGACATGGATTCGGTCGGCCCCTCATCGCTTCAGGCGGACCGTTCGACGTGCATTGTCGCGCTTCGCGCCATCATCGCATCGCTTGACTGGTCCGCGCGCGCGATCGAACGCCAGACCGGGCTCACGAATGCCCAGCTTTTTCTCCTCTGTGCGCTCGAGAACGCACAACCGCTCTCGGTGAACGATCTCGCGGAGCGAGCGCGCATCGGCCAGAACACCGTTTCTACCGTTGTCACGCGACTGGTTGCCGCCGGACTGGTCCGCAAGGCGCGATCACCCGTGGACGGCAGGAGCGTTGCCCTCTCGCTCACGGCAAAGGCGCGTCGCCTCATTGCGCATGCGCCGCTTCCGCCAACCGCGACGCTCCTCAACGCCGTCGATCTCCTTGCACCGGACGATGTCCGGGCACTTGCCCACGGTCTCGCCGCAGTCAGCCGAATCATGGGACTCGACGGACACGCCGCGCCAATGCTCTTCGAACGCTCCACAATCTGAACGAGGTGAGATGCGGCTGACCGTGCGGTTCGTTCTTCCACTCATTCTTGTGCTCGCCGGCGTGGCATACGCGGTCATTCCTCTGGTCGACCGGCTCACCCTGCGGTGGTTCGAGCGGGACTTGGACTCGCGCGCGTCGCTCATCGCGAATGCGGCGGACGAGACCATCCAGCAGATGATCGCGACGTCGGACACCACGAAACTGCTGCAACTCTTCGCGCGTATCACCCGCGACGAGAAGCTGACCGCAGTCGCATACTGCCAGACGCCGGACAGCCGACCGATCGCGACCGCGACGTTCTCGTCGCATCTGCAGTGCGCCACGGTGGATACGGTGCGCACGACGCTGCTCGCCGGCCCCGATTCGTCGCTTTACCTGTCCGTGCGGGCCGTTGGTGACTCGGCGTCCGAAGGCCGGCTGGTCCTCGTGCACGACGTGGGCTTCATCACGCGGCGCAGCGCCCAGGCGCGTACCTACCTGTTCTACTTCTTCATCGCGCAGGGCATCGTCATCTCGCTGATTACGGTGGTCATCGCGCAGATCAGCTGGCGTGGCTGGGTGAACGGGTTGCGGGCCGTCGTGCGAGGAGAGGCGCTTGGGGGGTCGCGCCGCGCCGCGAACGAGGCCGAATTGCAACCGATCGCGCGCGACCTGCGCGACCTGATCCGCGACATCGAGGCCGAGCATCGAGGGCGCGACGACGAGCAACTCGCGTGGACGCCCGGAACCATTCGCGAGATCCTCAACCGCGACCTGCGAGGCCAGCAGGTCATCGTCGTCTCCAACCGTGAACCTTACATCCACGTGCGGCAGGGTGACGGCGTGATCGTGCAACAACCGGCGAGCGGTGTGGTCACGGCGATGGAACCGATCATGCGTGCGTGCACCGGCACATGGATCGCGCATGGAAGCGGGTCAGGGGACAGGCAGGTGGTCGACCGACACGATCGCATTGCCGTGCCGGTGGACGAGCCGGCCTACCAGCTTCGGCGAGTGTGGCTTTCGAATGAGGAGGAGCAGGGCTACTACTACGGCTTCGCGAACCAGGGACTGTGGCCGCTCTGTCACATTGCCCACGTGCGCCCCACGTTCCGGACGCAGGACTGGGAGCAGTATTCGCGGGTCAACGCCAGGTTTGCGGAGGCGGTCGTCCAGGAAGCGACGGCGCGCGACCCCATCGTGCTCGTGCAGGACTACCACTTCGCCCTGCTGCCGCGCATGATCCGCGACAAATTGCCGGACGCGACGATCATCACCTTCTGGCACATTCCGTGGCCGAATCCGGAAGCGTTCGGCATCTGCCCGTGGCGCGAACAGCTGCTCGACGGCATGCTCGGCAGCAGCATCCTCGGATTTCATACGCAGTCCCACTGCAACAACTTCGTCGATACGGTGGATCGCCTGCTGGAGGCGCGCGTGGACCGCGAGACGTTTGCCGTGTCGTATCGCGGCGAGCCCACAGCCGTGAAGCGCTATCCCATCTCCATCGAATGGCCGACTCCACCTGATCTCGTGCGGAGGCCCGTCGACGAGTGCCGCGAGTCGATTCGGCAATCGCACGGGCTTCCGCCGGATCATCTTGTCGGCGTCGGCGTTGACCGGCTCGACTACACCAAGGGAATCGAGGAGCGCTTCCGGGCGATCGACCGATTGCTCGATGTCCACCCCGAATATGTCGGCCGCTTCAGCTTCATACAGATCGCCGCACCGACGCGTGCGTCCATCGACGAATACCGGAACTACGATGAACATGTCCGTGCCCTGGCGGCCCGGATCAATGCGCGATTCGCCCATGCGAAGCATCCACCCATCATTCTCGAGATCGGGCATCGGGAGCCGCCGGACGTCTACGAGTACTACCGCGGTGCGGAGCTGTGCCTGGTCACGTCGCTGCACGACGGCATGAACCTCGTGGCCAAGGAGTTCGTTGCGTCGCGCGACGACGAGCGGGGCGTGCTGATCCTGAGCCGCTTTGCCGGTGCGGCCCGCGAGCTGCCCGAGTCATTGATCGTCAATCCGTACGATGTGGACGAGAGCGCGACCGCACTGTATCTGGCGCTGTCCATGCCGGAGAGTGAACAGCGCGCGCGCATGCGACTCATGCGCGGACTCCTACGCGAGTTCAACGTGTTCCGCTGGGCGGGCCGCATGCTGATCGACGCTGCTGGCCTGCGGCGCCACGGCCGCCTTCGCAGGAGAGCGCAGCGCTGGAACCACGTGTCAGGCCGCCGCGAAGTGACGGCCGGCGAATGACCAGGCCTGTGCTGCCGGTGCCTCGATTCTCGTGGGCGTACTTCTTCGACATCGATGGCACGCTCGTGGATATCGGGCCCGTGCCGGACCAGGTGCGCGTCGGCAGGGAGATGCGCGACGTGATCGATCGTCTGTTCGACGCGACCGGAGGTGCGGTCACCTTGGTGAGCGGCCGTGCCATTCGAGACATCGACATCCTCTACGCAGGATGCCGGTTGCCTGTATCCGGCCAGCATGGCGTCGAGTCGCGCGACGCGGCGGGCGTGCTGGACGCGCCGACAACAGCGGACGGACTCGACGATGCGCGTCGCACGATCGCGTCAATGGTACTGCGGTACCCTTCACTGCGGCTCGAGGACAAGGGCCGTTCACTTGCCCTGCACTACCGTCAAAGCCCGCGACAGGGCGCACATGTCCATCGCGTCATGAGCGCGCTGCAGGCCGGATCAAATGGCGCGCTGGAAGTGCAGCGCGGCAAGGCGGTGGTCGAACTCAAGCCCGTCGGCACGGACAAGGGCGTCGCAGTTCGGCGGTTCATGGAATGCGCGCCATTCAAGGGCCGGACGCCCGTCTTCGTCGGCGACGACGTTACCGACGAATACGGCTTCGCCGCCGTGAATGCCTTGCATGGTCACTCGATCAAGCTTGGACGCGGCCAAACCGTTGCGCAGTGGCGGCTGCGCGACATTCCCACGTTGATGTCATGGCTCCAGACGGCAGAGTAAACACGCTCGACCTCGCGCTGATCGGCAACGGCACCGTCGGTGTCCTGCTCGATGACCGCGCCAACGTGATGTGGGGCTGTTTCCCGCGCTTCGACGGCGACCCGATGTTCTGCGCGTTGCTCCGTGACCGACCAGCGGAGGACTTCGCGGGAGAATTTCGCGTGACGCTCGCGAATCTCGTACGCACCGAGCAGGAATACCTGGTGAACACGGCGGTGCTGATCACGCGACTATATGACGATACCGGCGGCGCCATCGAGATCACGGACTTTGCTCCGCTCTTTCAGCAGTTCGGCCGCATGTACTGCCCGATGATGCTGGTCCGGCAGGTGAAGCGGCTGTCGGGAAAGCCGAGGATCAGCGTCTGCTTGCGGCCCGCGCACGACTATGGAGCGCGCCGAACGGCGGTCACCAGCGGCAGCAATCACATACGCTACCAAGGCACCAATACGGTGCTCCGTCTCACCACGGATGCCTCCATCACCTCCGTGCTCGAAAGCTCGGTGTTCACGCTCAACAAGGAAATCACGCTGCTTCTCGGTCCGGACGAAACGACGCAGAGTGGCGTGGCAGAAGTCGCGCACCGGTTTCTCGAACAGACGGTGGCCTATTGGGAGGGATGGGTGCGGTCGCTCGCGATACCGTTCGAGTGGCAGCATGCCGTGATTCGAGCTGCCATCGCGCTCAAGCTGAGTGTGTTCGAAGACACCGGCGCGATCATCGCGGCGATGACGACCTCGATTCCCGAAGCCCCGCATACGCCGCGAACGTGGGACTATCGCTACTGCTGGCTTCGTGACGCGTACTTCGTGGTGAACGCGCTCAACCGGCTTGGAGCGACGCGATCGATGGAGCGGTATCTCCATTTCATCATGGACATCGTCGCGAGCGCTGGTGACGGACGCATCAAGCCGCTGTATGGCATCAGCGGGCAACCCGCCCCGGCGGAGATGACCATCCCGACGCTGTCCGGGTATCGCGGCATGGGCCCGGTGCGACTGGGGAACGCGGCGCAGGAGCAGGTGCAGCACGACGTGTACGGCGCGGTCATCCTGGCGGCACCGCACGCATTCTTCGACGAACGACTCGTTCGGCGTGGCGACATCACGCTCTTCCGCAGCCTCGAGGCACTCGGTGAACGCGCGGCGAAGTTCTTCGATGAGCCGGATGCCGGCATCTGGGAGCTCCGAAACACCGAGCGCGTGCACACGTTCTCCAGCGTCATGTGCTGGGCGGCGTGCGACCGCCTCGCACGAATCGCGCAGCATCTTGGATTGGCGCCGGAAGCAACGCGATGGAGGCGGGAAGCTGACCGCCTGCACGCCGTGATCTGCGCGCGGTCATGGAACGAAGAACGTGGATCCTTTGTCGCCGCGATGGACGGCGACACGCTCGATGCGAGCCTACTCCGCCTGCACGAGGTTGGATTCCTCGCGGCGGACGACCCGCGATTCGTGTCCACGGTGGAAACGATCGAGAAGGAGCTGCGGCATGGCGACTTCGTGTATCGCTATGCGGAGCGTGACGACTTCGGAGTGCCGGAGAACGCGTTTCTCGCCTGCACGTTCTGGTACATCAACGCGCTGGCCGCGTTGGGCCGGCGTGATGAGGCGCGACGTCTGTTCGAGAACATCCTGGCCTGCCGCGGTCGGCATGGCCTGCTCGCCGAGGACATCGACCCGGTGACACGCGAGCAGTGGGGCAACTTCGTCCAGACCTACAGCATGGTTGGCATCATAGACTCCGCAGCTCGGCTGTCGGTCTCGTGGGACCAGGCATACTAGCCCCAATACTCGTCACTTAACGATGTGCGGGGTGTAGTCCGACGGGGGGCGTCGTCGGTACCGGCGCGGCCGGAGCGGGTCACTGCTCATCGTGCGCTTCACGCCGCGCGGCACGGTGCGCCCGCGACTGGAGCGCCCGCGCTCCTCCAGGAGCTCGCGCAGGATCGCCCGCAGCCGCCGCGGCTGGTCCTCAGGTGGGGGAAGCCGCCACGCGGGGGAGCGTGCGGCGAAGGACGCGCACCGCCGGGACGAAGGAGATCGTGTCGGGATCCCGCGCGCGCGGCGTGGCACCGAGCGCGGCCTCGTGCATGAGGCCCCGCACGGCGTAGTGCGCCCGCGAGCAAGCCGTAGGCTTCCTGCCGTACCAGCTCCGGCGTCTTGCTCCGGAGCACGATCCGCGCGCCGCGCAGATGGGTCTTGAGTTCGTCGAACGCGGTCTCGATGTCCCGCTGCTCGTGATAGGGCGCGGCCAGCTCCGCCGCTGGCGCGGCGGTCGGATCGAGCAGCGTCGTCACCAGCCGGTAGCGCGGCTCGGCGTCCGGCAGGCCGGGCAGCGTGTACTCGATCACGTGCACGGGATCGGCGTGCGATCCGTGGACCGACCGTGGCGATTCCAGCGGAGCGTGCTGCGATACGACCCGTCGGCGAAGCGCTCGTCGACCGGGAACCGCGTGGTCGCCTTGGCGCGCCAGACCAGCGCCGCGCCGACGGCGGCGGCCGAGCGCCAGAGCATGCGAACGCGGCCGCAGGCCGGACTCCACATGCACACGGCAGTCTGGGAGTCGGAGCGATAGGTCACCGCCGTCGCGGCCCGGTCATACGTCAACCGCTCCAGCGCGAGGGCTTTCCGCGCGCCATACCGCGCGAGCCGCATCGCGAAGGCCCGATCGCTTTCGGGGACCCACGCGGCCGTATGCGCGTGGAATCCCAAGTGCGCGTCCGTCACGCGCGCCGTCACGGTGTGCGTGGGGTTGATGGGAGAGGCGTTGACGGGGGAGGCGTCGTTGGACGCACCAGACGTCGCGGCCCCGGCGCGCCGTTCGGCACCGACTCGCTGCTCGTCAGCATGCGCGGGCCGGTCGTCTCGGCGGCCGTGTCCGTGGTCAGCAGCATCGGGGCCTTCCCGTCGGTGACGATCACTTTCGCATTCGGGCTGCGCGCGAGCTCACGGAACGCCTCGATCGACTGGTAGGAGATGATGGATGGCGTGAGCCCCTCCGCGATGATTGCCCAGGCATCGCGAATGCCGACCGCCTCGATGGTGCGGCGTTCCGCCTCCTGTTTCTCGCGATCGAGCACGAACCGCATCTGCTCGGAGCGTTGCTCCGCCTCGAGCTTTTCCTCAATCGAGCGCGCGAGGTCTGCTGGCAGGCGGATGCTCTTGAGCAAGACGTTCTCCACATGGAAGCCGCGCGGCTCCAACACTTCCATCATCTGCGTCTTGATCGCCAGCTCGATGCCCGAGCGAGTCCCTGAGTGCAGGTCTTTCGCCATGTACCGCGAGCTTACATCGGCCGCGGCAGAACGAAACACCGGGATTATGACATCCTCCTCGTAGCGCAATCCACTGCTCTCGAGGATTCGCCGCACATGTTCGGGCTTGGCCCGATACAGAATGGAGACCTCGGCCGACACGTTGAGCCCTTCGCGCGTCGGCATCTCCAGTCGCACTTCGCGATTGACCACGCGCGACGGTACTCGCAGCACCGAGTTGACACCAGGCACAATCAGTTGCGCACCAGGATTCAGCGGACCGCTGGTCACGCGCCCGAAACGCGTCTTGACGCCGATCTCGTCCTGACGGATCGTGGCACACGCACCAAGCAGAAGCACCAACAGGGCCGCCTGAATCGCGTACGTCAGCGGGCGAGTAATCGCGCGAATGGGACCACCTGAATGAACTGACATGACGCACTCACTTTTGGAGGGTCTGGCGAAGCGCGAGTCACTTCGCAGATCCCAGACACGAGTGTGTCCGGGTCGCGAAGGTCTCGCACACTCAGGTCATCCAACCGGATGCCGAGCCCAGCCGATCCGTGCGCTCTCGCGGGCACAGTGTTGACGAATCGACCACACGGACAATTGTCCGCAGCGCTACTCCCCTTCTCCGACTATGTATATCGGGATTATCGATCGAATGGTAGCCACAGATTCATTTATTTTTCCTATGGCAACTCCCGTGACCGATTGCGGGTTCCGCCCCGCAGCAGGCGCCGAGCGAGGCTGCCGAGGGGCGAATGCCCTTCTGCGGCGCTCCGGTCGTGGATTATCGAGGGCGAAGCGGGCAAGATGGACGAAACAAAGGCGGTAGCGTCCGCCTCAGTTCCACTGAGGTTGCTCCGACCCAACGTGTAGCAACTTCCTGACTCGCACGCGCAATTCATGCCCATCAACGGGTTTGCAGAGTACGTCTTCGACCCCCGCTTGCGTGCCGAGCAGCCTCGCGTCGCGGGTGTCTATGGCCGTAACCATGAGAATTGGGATATGCCGAGTCGCGATGTTGGCTTTCACAATCGCCGCAACTTCGTAGCCGTTCAGGCCCGGCATCATGGCGTCTAACAGAATCAGGTCCGGATGTTGCACCGCCAACAGCTCAAGCGCTTCGGCACCACTTTCGGCGGTGAAGAACTGATAGCCGTCGGCCGCGAGCATGATTTGCAGCAGCATCCTGTTATCGCTGTCGTCATCCACAATCAGTACGCGTGCGGCGCGCTCCGTGATCACGGGGAGATGACTGGTGTTTCGGCCAACTGCGCGGCAATGGTGGTCAGAAATTCCTGATACCGAATTGGTTTGGCAATGTACCCCACGCAACCGGCGGCGCGAATGCGTTCCTCATCGCCCTTCATGGCCAGCGCCGTGAGCGCAACGACCGGAATATGTCGCGTGGCCTCGTCTTGCTGCAGCACCGCCAGGGCTTCGAGACCGTCCATACCGGGAAGCTGGATATCCATGAGTATCAAGCCCGGAAGTTCATCACGCGCCAACATCAACCCAATTTCCGCATTCGTTGCGCTGAGTACCGAATGGCCGACAGACTCCAACAGGAATAGTGCCAGTTTCATGTTGGCAACGTTGTCCTCAACGATCAGCACCTTGGCCATGTCAGTTGACCGACACGTCACGACCCGACATCGCCCGCCGTACTTCGACGCGGAAGCGCTCACGATCGAAGTCCACCTTCTCCATGATTGCGCTCACAAAACCATTCAAAATGCGGCGATCCTGGGCGGTGATCTGCTTGGCGGTTACCACCAAAACCGGAATGCGCGCGGTGTCGGGATACTCGTTCAGTGCTCGCACCACTTCGAATCCGTTCACTTCGGGCATCATCAGGTCGAGCACGATCAGGTCGGGCAATTCCCGGCGCGCGATTTCGATTGCGTCGCGACCACCGTAGGCCCGCAACATGGTGTCAGCCAAATCGACCATGCGAAGCGCGATGAGCTCAACGGCCTTCGGCTCATCGTCAACGATCAGCACTTTGCGTGTCAGCCCCTGCTCTGCGGGAAACAGACGCAGCGCAACCAGCGAGTCGTGCAAATCCTTTCGCGAAATTGGTTTTTGCAGCACAGCGGCAGCGCCCAGCGCGAAACCCTTGTTGCGATCCGCCACGATTGAAATGATCACAACGGGAATGTGCATGAGCAACGGCACACGCTGCAGCTGGCTCAGAAATTCCCAGCCGTCAATTTCGGGCAGCATGATGTCGAGCGTGATGAGCGACAACGGCTGCTGCGTGGCTAGCACCAGCGCGTCTTCGGCCGACACGGCGTGCAGCACTCTGAATCCTTCCGCCTCAAGTTGCACGCGAATGAGTTCTGCAGACTTGAAATCATCTTCGACGACCAGTGCGGTTGGCGCTCCATCGGCGACTGGAGCCCCTGGAGCGACTGTGATCTTTGCCTCGATGGGTGCGGTATCCGGCGCGGCCCTGAGTGGCAGCCACACGGTAAAGCAGGAGCCCTCGCCCACCGCTGTTTCAAGCGCGACCGTGCCGCCGTGTAATTCGGCCAGCAGTTTGACCATCGCCAGCCCAAGCCCGGTGCCCTCAAATCTTCTTGACAGGCCACTATCTACCTGACTGAATGGTTTGAACAGGCGAGTGAGTTCTTCGGGCGAGATGCCAATGCCGCTATCGGTCACACTGAATTTCAGGAATTCGGTAAACTCGTTATCGGCCAGCGCGAAGGTGCGGCCTGGCCAGGCACTGCTCAACCTGCCAACGTCGGCGCGCGGTACGCGGCTTGCCTGCAAAGTCACTTCGCTGCCTTCGGCAGCAAATTTGACGCCATTGGTCAGCAAGTTGTAGACAATCTGCTTGACCATTCGCGCGTCGGCATTGATGGTGCCAAGCGCTTCAGCGGCAACGACGCGCAACCGGACGCGGCGACTGGCGGCTTTCTCCCGCACAATAGACATACTGTTGACAAACAGGGATGACACCTGCACCGGTTCCAGATCGAGCGTCATCTTCCCGGCTTCCACTTTTGACAAGTCGAGAATGTCGTTGATTAACGCGAGCAGGTGCTTGCCACTGCTGAAGATGTCGCCAATAAAGCCTCGCTGCTGGTCGGTGAGTTCACCCACCAGGCCGTCTCGGAGCACCTCGGAGAAACCCATGATGGCGTTGAGCGGTGTCCGCAATTCGTGGGACATGTTCGCCAGAAATTCGGACTTCATGCGACTCGCGTCCTGCAGCTCCACGTTTTTTTGCTGAAGCGTTCGTTCATAACGCTTGAGCTCGGTCACGTCACGCGCTGAGGCGAAGACGCCTTGCAGTCTTCGGTCGCGATCATGAAACGTCGTCGCGTTATACGACACGTCCGTCAGCGTCCCATCCCGGGCGCGCGCCGTGAGTTCATAGTTCGTCACGCGGCCTTCACTTAACACGCGGTTGATCGCGGCGTCAGCCCGCGTGGAGTCAGTGAAATAATTCTTGAACGGCGCGCCAATCAGTTCGTCGCGCGTGCAGCCGGTCAGCGCCTCCGTCTGCTTGTTGACATCGGTGATGATGCCGCGCGGGTCGGTGGTGATCAACGCATCGATGTTCGATTCAACGAGCGAGCGCGTGTAGAAGTGCTGGTCGCGCAGTCGCTGATCGAGTTTCGTTCGTTCTTCCTCGACCTGCTTGCGCGCGGTGTTATCGGTGCCGATCAGCAGATAACCAATAATGATATCCTGCGAGTCACGAAGGGCCGTGACCGACACCACCGCGGGAAAGCGACTTCGGTCTTTCCGGATGTAAGTGAGTTCGTAGATGTCTTCGATTCCGCGCGAGGCCTTGAACACCAGGGCCTCAAACCCCGGCGTAATTTGTGTGCCGAGTTCAACGCTCAGCGCCTGTGCGCGCGCGATCACTTCGTGTGGATCGGAAATGTCGGCGGGCGTGATTTTGTTCATCACTTCGGCCGCCGTGTACCCCAGCATGCGCTCGGCACCCACATTGAAAATCTGAATGACCCCTTTGGCGTCAGTCGCAATGCTGGAAAAGTTCGCGCTGTTGAAAATGGCGCTTTGCAAGGCCCCTGTTCGGAGCAGCGACTCCGCCTGCCGGACCTCGTATTCGACGGCCGCCGTTTCGGCGTGGCTACTCATGAGGAGTGTTCATGCAGGCTCGTTCAAGGGTTGGGCGATGCGCGGAATGAACACCGAGACCCGCGCACCGTACGCTTCGCCGTTCTGGATCCCTTGCTCAATGCGCAGTTCGCCGCCGTGCGCGCGCATGACGTCCTGCACAATGGCCAGGGCAAGTCCCAGTCCGGGTCCATCAGTCGTTTCGCGAAAACGCATGGGCGCGAACGCTCGGCTGGTGCGGTTGTCGTCAACGAATGCGACAGCGAGACGCGCCGGGTCGTGCGTATCCGGTTCGACAAACACATGCACTCGCTCGCGCGCGTGACGCAGCGCGTTCGAGGTGAGTTCGTAGAGCACGATGCCCATCCAGCGAGCGTCAACCGTGCAC
>ENA-ORBV01003326-ORBV01003326.1-microbial-mat-metagenome-genome-assembly--contig:-NODE-3326-length-32304-cov-8.802929_pt1 | contig 32304 bp, 22 predicted proteins | sample MGYA00237777_ERZ505514 | MGnify/ENA primary metagenome ERZ505514 (study PRJEB26160, sample SAMN06269048) | microbial mat metagenome | isolation source: Oligotrophic lake microbial mat | place... | reverse complement strand
GCATACGAGATTCGCCTTAGTCTCGTGGGCTCGGAGATGTGTATAAGAGACAGCCGCAGGATGGCATTCGTTCCACCCAGACCGGCCGTAAACCCGAAACTCGTCGAGGCGCCCGGCGCGAGCGACGCGTTCCAGAAGGCGCCCTTCACCGTGTAGGTGGAGCCCTGATGACTCACAATCTCACCATTCCAGATGCCGGAGATTTCGCCGCTGAAGTCGAACGACACCCGCCAGTCGGTGAGCTTGCTCGTGCCCGTGTTCTTCACGGCCACGTCACCGGTAAATCCCGAGCCCCAATCAGCTGTCACCTGGAATGACACCGTGCCCGCCTGCGAAACCGGCGGCACGACTGGCGGCGGCGGGGTCGGTGTGGGTGGGGGTGTGGTGCTCGGCGGTGGAGCGGTCGCGAGCACACTCGCGATGTATGCGGTGGCCGACGGATCCTTGCACGTAAAGTTGGCCTGGCTCAGTGCTCCGAGGCGTACGCCCGACAGCCGATACGACTGCTGCATCGAGGGGATTGCGAGCACCGCACTGCCGGCCTCCTCAGTGAGTCGAAGGTCACTCCCGTTAAACCAGTCGAGCGCGAGCCGGTCGGAGGAAGGGTTGAAGTTCGTGATCGTCCGGTTCTCGTTCCAGGCCCACGTGATCGCGTGCGTCTGCGGCGTGGTGGCCATCGACAGCATCGCTGCGGGCTCTGGTGATCCGTCGGTCGTTGGCGTCGCGAGCGATCCGATCGTCGCCGAGAGCATTGAACGCGTCTCGAGCGATTCCGGTGCGAAGTCGCTCTTGTCTCGACGCAGCACACGGGCGAGTCGCCGTGCCTGGGTGCGACGGATCTGGCGGCTTGGAAAGCTGCTGACGAGAAGGCGAAGAACGTCGCGAGCGTTCATGGATTCACTCCGAGATCGATGTGGTGCAGTCCCCGTATGCACTCATACCGAACCCGTACGCAGTCCGCGAGCATTGGGTCGTCATGGGATCACGGAGTTCATGGAGCGTTCATGAACGTCACGCGGCCGGTGGGAATCGGAGCGTGAACGTGGCCCCACCCCCCGGTGTGGGCGTGTAACCGATATCGCCGCCGTGACTCCGCATGATGAGTCGCGACATCGCCAGCCCCACGCCATGCCCGCCAACGGGCTTGCCGCTGTGAAACCTCTCAAAGAGTTGCGACAGATCGGACTCGGCGACGCCCGACCCGTGATCCACGATCGAAACGCAGATGGCCGAGTCATCGCGTGTCGTCACGATCCTGACCACGCCACCGGGTGGGCTGTGATCGATTGCGTTCGCCAGAAGATTCGTGAACACCTCCTCGAGCAGCGCCGGATCGCCCTTCACAACAGCGGTGATCGGCGGTGGCTCGATCGTGATGCCAAGGCCCGCAGCCCGCCGCTCCACTCGTTCCATCGCGGCATCCACGATCGGTTCGAGATCGATTGGCCGAAGCCTTGCGGGATCGAGTGCAGCGGATCGCGAATAGGCCAGCAACACCTCGCAGATCTGCTCGATCCGTCGCCCGAGCACGCCGACCCGCCCGAGAGCCGCCGCGCGGCCCGATTCCTCACGGCCCGGATCCTCAGCCATCTCCGCTTCCAAGAGTATCGCGTGGACCGGGTTCATCAACTGATGGGCCACGTCGGCATTGAATCGCGACTGCGACACGCGGATCGCTTCGAGCCGGTCGAGCATGTCATTGATCGTGGCGGTCATCTCGCGAAACTCCGAGTCGGTACGACTCACGTCGATCCGTTCATCGAAGTGGCCACCACGAATTCGGTGAGCCATCGCCGTCACCGCAGCCAGCGGCACGAGCACCCTGGAGAACAAGATCCACGCCACGCCGAGAACGATCGGTACCCAAAGAAAGAAGGTGGCTATCTCGAAGATCGCAATGCGTCGGGCGGCGTTCACGAATCCCTCACGCGCCGCGCCGACGAGGAGGATCGTGTCATGGCTTCCTGGGGTAGCGGCTAGGCGGTAGCGGCCGTCGTCGGTCGTCCAAATCATGCCGCATCGACCAAGCCATTCGGTATCCCACCCAAACCTGTCAGGCAGCTTCATGCCATCGACAAGACTGCCGTCCCGCCGCCAGATGCCGGCGAACCATGGCAGCTTGCCGGGATCAACCGTTGGCCTTCCAAGCCACGGTGCCGCCTGGCTCGATCCATCCAGGACGACGGGCTCGGGAAGCAGCCAGGCGTACCCGTGCAGTTCATGATGAAGCCTTGCGTCGGTCTCAAACTGCTCGAGAGCCTCGAGCCCGCCGAGCCGAGACCACAGGATCTCGTCGAGGTCGCGCGAGAGGGCGACAACGGTGGTTTGGAAATAGGAAAGCCGAATGACGACCGCCCCAAACACAAAGAGGAGGCCAAACCAGGTGGCGAACCTTCTTCGCAGCGACGGCGTGCGCCAAGACGTCAGACTACGGGCCATCGATGATGAACCCCTGGCCACGGCGGGTGGTGATCAGATCGTGGCCAAGTTTCTTCCGCAACCGGAGCACGATGACGTCGATCACGTTGCTGACCGTGTCGGCGGGCGGATCCTCGCCGGGATGGAGAATGGCTTCGAGCGTCGCACGGGTGACGATGCGGCCGCGGTTCCGTGCGAGGCAGCCGAGCACCATGAACTCCTGCGCCGTCAGCGGCACGCGGACGCCATCCCGAGTGGCCGACCGCGACGGAAAGTCAACGCCGACGTCGCCCATGGTCACGGCTTCTGGATCCTCCCCCTCGCTCCGACGAAGCACGGCACGGATGCGAGCCGCAAGTTCCCGCACCGTGAAGGGCTTGACGAGATAATCATCGGCTCCCATATCGAGTGCTGCGACACGGTCATCCTCCTCCCGCTTTGCCGAGATGACGATCACGGGAACGCGGCTCACCTCCCGCAGACGTCCGAGCACCTGCTCCCCCTCGAGCCCAGGGAGCCGGAGGTCCAAGAGGACGACATCAGGGGTCCCGCGGATCGCCGCCTCCAGGCCGGAAAGCCCGTCACCGGCTTCGAGGATTTCCCAGCCGAACGCTCGGAGGCCCTGCGCGACGGCACGGCGCGCCGACTCTTCGTCGTCGACCACGAGCACCCGCATCGGCGGGCTGGTCGCTGCATCCGAGATTCCGCGAGTGCCCATCCAAGTCGTATCCTGCGGCGAGGGTCATGTCAGGGTTTGATAGTGTAGTCCGGCAAGGCCTCAGGCCTGCGAGACGGTTCATCGCTCCCGTAGAGACTTCCATCATGGTCAATACACACGGTCGGCTCCCCAGTCAGAAGCAGAAGGTTTCGGTGGCCGAAGCGATGGGGAGGTTTCCAGCATCGCAGAATGAAACCTTTATGCGCCGCGCGATTGCCAATGCCCGGCGGGCCGGCGTGATCGAGCAATCAGGCGGCGCCTTTGGCGCGGTGGTGGTGGACGGCTACGGCACCGTACTCGCGGACGGCTGGAACCAGGTAATCGCCCGCAACGATCCCACGTGGCACGGCGAGATGCATGCGATCCGCGAAGCCTGCGCGAGAATCGCGAGCCCCAAGCTCCACGGCTGCATCCTCTATACATCTGCAGCCCCCTGCCCCATGTGCCTGGCGACTTCCTACTGGGCCCAGATCGATGCCGTGATCTCGGCCTCGACCGTCGATGACGCCAAGCAGTATGGCAACTTCGATGACTCCTTCATCTATGCTCAGTTCGCCGCCGACCGCGGCGATCGATTGATCGCGGAGGCGCACGAGTTTCTCCGAGACGAAGCGGTCGAGGTGTGGCGGGAGTACGCCCGCCGAACCGATGCGGTTCAGTACTGAGAGCATGGCTACCTCGCGATACTGGCGGCCAGCAGCATCGTCGAGGCATGAATGTCAACGATGCACTCGATGTCCTCGCAGTAGCCTCCGCCGCAGACAATCGCCAGCGGCACGCCGGCCGCCCGGCACACGTCGAGGACAAGCCGATCTCGCGCGAGGAGCCCAGGTTTCGTGAGCTTCAGCCGGCCGAGGCGATCGCCCTCGTAGGGATCAGCTCCCGCGATGAAGAAGACGACGTCTGGCCTGCCGCGCTCGAACGAGTCCGCCACGGCTGGCCCGAGCGCCTCGAGATAGGCGTCGTCGCCCGTGCCGTCCTCGAGGGGAACATCGAGCGAGCCCGGCCACTTCCGCAGTGGGAAGTTGCGGCCCCCGTGGATCGACATCGTGAACACGCTCTCGTCGCCCGAAAAAATCTCGGCCGTGCCGTTGCCCTGATGAACATCGCAGTCGAGGATCACGACGCGGCGCACGTGACCTCGGGCCTGCATCTCGCGGGCCGCCACGGCCGTGTCGTTGAAGACACAAAAGCCCTCGCCCCAGTTGGTGCCAGCGTGGTGTGTGCCGCCAGCCAGGCTCGCAGCCACGCCGTCGGTGAGGGCCGCGGCGGCAGCATCGACCGCGGCCCCAGTGCTCCGCAGGGAGCGTTCGACAAGGGCCGGGCTCCATGGGAATCCGATCCGGCGAATCTCATCGGCTGCGAGCGTACCTGCGAGCACCCGCCCCACATACGCCCGGTCATGCACCCGCAGCAGCTCCTCGTCGGTCGCCGCATGCGGCTCGATAAACTCAAGCAGCGCACCCGCTGCGGCATGGCCCTCGAGCCGTCGCCGGAGCGCCGCATATTTTGATACTGGAAACCGATGCCCTTCCGGCAGGGGCAGCGGGTAGCGGTCAGAAGGAAAGAGACGCATCGGGCTGGGCCGCTCGTCAGGCGATGAACTTTCGACGCCTGACCGCGATGCCACCAACGGTCACCGCCACGGCGATGAGTACCCACGTGCCCGGCTCGGGCACGGCGGTGAACTGGCTCACGTAGCCCGTCTCGCTGCCACCGGAGAAGTTGGCCGTCACAGACACCGTTAACCAATCGAACGTGAGCGGCCCGAGATACGGATCGTAGGTCACGCCTCCGTAGCTCACCGACCCGCCGGCACCGGCGAGAAAGTAGTTGAAGGTTGCGTTCTCAAAGCTCGTCAGAAAATCGACGTCGCGATCGGTGAAGAAACCACCGCGGAACGTGTCCCCAAAACCGAGCGAGGGGAGGCCGAGATACACGTTGATCGCGTTGCTGGCCGTGAGTGCCGCGGTGATGGGGGTTGCCCCATCGGTGAGTCGAAGGACGTCGTTCCCACTCGCCGACGCATTGCTCCAGGTAGGCGACCCGAGCTGCGTGAACTCAAAATTGAAGTCGAGGCCGCCCGTGGGGTTCACGCTCGGCGTGGTGAGGATGCCGGGACTGTTGCCGGGATCAACTGAACCCGCTCCACCAATTGCCGCGACGCTGCCGGAACCGCCGACGGCACCGCCGACGGTCACCGTCACGCCACTCGATGTCGCGATTGAGCCGTTCACCACGAGCGTCCCGGAATGCACCCAGGTGGCCCCGGTGTAGCTGCTCGTGCCACTCATCTCGAGACGGTTGCCGGACAGTGCGACGCCGCCCGTGCCCGAAACGTTTCCGTTGATAATCGCCGTCCCGCTCCCTGCGACTTCCAGAAGAAAGCCCGCCGTGCTGATGTCGCCCGTTGTCACTCCGCCCGGCCCGACATCCCAGTACTGGCTCGCCCCGAGGGCGATGGGCGACGAAATCGTCTGGCGATCACTGTCGTAGTTGACGACCCCGCCGCGGCCGATGGTGAGCGAGGTACCTCCCGAGAAGGTGAACCCATCACTTCCGCTGGCGGTGGAGAGAAAGAAGAGGCCGCGAGGCTGGGTGTTGGAGTTCACGTTGATACTCCTGGTCACGGCACCATCCGCGTCGAACGTGAAATAGTTGTCGAGAAACGGGGTTCCCGAATAGTTGGCGCCGTTTCCGATGTCCCCGGATACGCCGCCAACCCATGTGGCGAGCGGGTTGCCAGTCACCCGAAGGGCAAAGCCATCGGGATTCATCAGCGTGTTAACTGCGTTCATGGCTCCCGGCACGGCGAGAAGGCTCATGACGTTGTCGTCGCCGGAGATCGCGCTGTTGAGCCCGAGGATGGTGAGCGCGCGGCCACCATCGGGATTGGTCCAGCCATGGAAGAGCGGCGACCCAGAATCACCCACAACCAGCTGGACCGTACTCCCGCCTGTCCGAGGTGTGAGAATCAGTGGCTGGGCGGGGTCTGCGCCATTGAAGAACGCATTGCTCACAGTCGTCGCGCCCACTCTCGGGCTGTCGTTCGTCGCCGTCCCACGGCCGTAGGCCAAGAGCGGAAGACCGATGTAGACACTCAGGTCGGTTGAGGACGACGTCAGGAAGCGATCGAGGACTGCGTACCGGGCCATCATCTCGAAGTTCGGCAGTGGCGCGGTGATCTCACCGAGCGAGATGTCACGGATGCCGCTGAGCGACACGCCAAAGCCCGTGTTGGTGACCGACTGCTCCGTGCCCGAAACAAGCGTCCCGTCCGTCAGCTGAACGCGAGGTGTCGGGTCGCCACCGTAGTGGGCAGCGACGAGATAGTGCTGCGGGCTGAGGAAGCTGAATCCTTTGTAGCTCGACGCCGCGTATGTGTTCGTGCTCCACGCCACACCCGACCAGTCGTACGAGAGCCCGATAAACGAGCCAGCGGTGTTCGGCACCGGTGTGGATGGAAAACCACTCGAAAAACGGTCATTACTGGTTGCCAAGTAGCTGTCGATATCGAGCGCTCTTGCAGGCACCACGAGGCCTGCCCACGCCAGCACAGCGATGGCAAGAACCGCTGGCCACGCAGCCCACTGCCTCCCACCTGCGAATGAACCGCCACCGCCGTTCATAGCTCGTGTCCACCAATTGATTCTTCCGGTGAGCCTCCACAACGCTATAGCTTACGTCGACACCGCTTCGGCTACCAGCGCGGAGACCGGCTCGGGGTTGGCCGTGCCATGGAGCCGGCGTAGGAGGCTGAGCGAAGCGAATTGACGTCTGCTCAGGCGCACCATAACGCAACGCGTACGAAAAACGGGAGCCCGGAGGTGCGAGCGCCGAGCAGAGGCTCGGCAGGGCCGCCGTGGGCATGGATGCCACGCCGGCCGTAATTCAGCCGGCGGAGGGGCACGGCCAACCCCGAGCCTTGCGGACCAAACAGCCATAAAACCCACCATTGCCCTTGCATCCCGCGGCCCATGCCGGGAAAGTTCACGCTTCGCGGCACTGTGCCGCCTGAACATGGAGAGCCGAAATGATGCTCGAGGCCCTCGTGGCAAACTGGCAGGCGACGCTGACGGCAATGGTCGTCATCGGCACGCTCCTGGGCATGATGTTCATTCAGCGTGCCCCGGACATGGTCATGGTCGCGGGCCTCGTTGTCCTCATGCTCGCGGGCGTCCTGACCCCCGACGAAGCCCTTCTCGGGATGGCCAACGAGGGCATGATCGGCGTGGCCGCCCTGTTCATCGTGGCCGCCGGCGTGGAGCGGACCGGCGCACTTGCCGTCATCGTCGAGCGGGCCCTTGGCCGGCCAAAGTCGCTGGCCACGGCCCAGTTTCGCACGATGGTCGGCCCTGGCATCGCCTCGGCCTTCATGAACAACACGCCCGTTGTGGCCCTCCTCGTGCCAGCCATCCGCGAATGGGCCCGGAAGAATCGACTGAGCGTGTCGAAGCTTCTCATGCCCATGAACTGCGCGGTCGTCCTTGGCGGTATCTGCACCCTCATCGGCACGAGCACCAACGTCATCGTGGCTGGCCTCGTCAAGGCTCGCCTCGCGGAAGGCATCGACCGGCCTTGGGGAGTGCTCGACATTACATGGACCGGGATCCCGGAAGCCTGGGGCCGCCATGAGTTCACTGGGCCGCTCGGGATGTTCGACATCACCTGGCTTGGACTTCCCCTCTTTGCCATCGGCATCGTCTACGGCCTGACGGCGAGCCGCTTTCTTTTAAAGGATCGTCGGCCACCGATGAGCCGGAGTGACGACCCCCGTCAGTATTCCCTCGAGATGGTCGTCGAAACTGGCAGCAGCCTCGTGGGCCGCACGATCGAGGCGGCAGGCCTGCGGCACCTCGACGGCCTGTTTCTCATGGAAATCGACCGCGCCGGGCACGTGATTGCGGCGGTCTCGCCCACCGAAAGGCTGGAAGCGGGGGATCGGCTCGTGTTCGTCGGCGTGATCGACTCGGTGGTCGAGCTTCAGAAGGTTCGCGGCCTCAGGCCCGCTACCGACCAGGTCTTCAAGCTCGATGACCCGCGGAGCGAACGGCAGCTCGTTGAGGCCGTCGTCTCGAGCACCTGCCCACTCGTAGGCCGCACCATCCGCGAAGGGAATTTTCGCTCCACCTACGGCGCTGTCGTGATCGCGGTTGCTCGTGACGGTGAGCGGCTTCGGACCAAGATCGGCGACATCACGCTCGAGCCCGGCGACACGCTCCTCCTCGAGGCTGGGCCGGCGTTCCTTCAGCGGCAGCGAACCAGTCGTCACTTCTACCTCGTGAGCGAGGTTGCCGGTGCGTCCCCACCGCGGCACGACAAGGCCTGGATCGCCTGCACGGTGCTCGGCGGAATGGTGCTCGCGGTGGCCATGAACCTCCTGCCGATGGTGACAGCGGCCATGGCGGCAGCGGGCCTCATGGTGGCCACGCGATGCCTGTCATCGACCGAGGCTCGCCGGTCGATCGAGTGGGAGTCATTGCTCCTGATCGCGGCGAGCTTTGGACTGGCGTCAGCGATGCAGAGGACAGGGCTCGCCAATTGGATCGCTGAGGGCGCGATCGCCACGGCGGGCAACAATCCGCTGCTTGTGCTCGCGGCAATGTACGTGGTCACGATGATCACGACTGAGCTCATGAGCAACAATGCCGCCGCCGTGCTCAGCTTCCCGATCGTGTGGCAGACGGCCGAGCAGCTCGGCGTCCACCCTCTGCCCTTCGTCATGGCGATCACGGTGGCGGCAAGCTGCGGCTTCGGCACCCCCATGGGCTACCAGACCAACCTCATGATCTATGGGCCGGGCGGGTACAAGTTCACCGACTACGTCCGCTACGGTGGGCCCTTGAACCTGCTCATCATGGCAGCGACGATCGCCCTGGTGCCACTCCTCTGGCCGCTGGCGCGATAGCTTTTGCGTCAGGCCATGATGGGAGCGTACGCTACGGGGTTGGTTGTCCAACCGTTTCCGCCACCGGCGGCATGAGCGAAATCCTCTTTCAATATTATCCGGTCCGGCTCACGACCTGGTTCTACCTGGCGTCGCTGCTGTCGATTGCGCTGTTCTTCAAGTTCAACCGCGTGTGGAGCGTCCGCAACCTCGACCTCCTCGGGCTCGTCCTTTTGGCGCCGGGGCTGGTGGCCCTCGAGTACGTAGGGGAGACGGAGTCGGTCAAAATCGCAGCCCGCACCCTCGGCTTCGCCTGGATCTTCGCGGTCTCGGGAGCGTTCCTCGTGCGGATGCTCTTCGATTCGATGATGGTGCGCAGGCCGCTCCTGGAGCCCAACCTCACAACCGGCGGCCTCGTGTTCTTGGGCAGCTCGCTCTTGGTCTTTCTGCTCGCGAACATCGTCAACTCGAAGCCCCAGAAGCAGGATGTCGAAAGCGTTGCGGCCGCCGCACGCCTACGCGACCCGGCTGCGCAGCGTGATGGATCAGCCCAGCGGGATGCCGACCAGCTCGCGCGGTATGGTCCTGGCTACCCGCTGCTCTTTCTCCTGCCGCAAGTTTCGACCCAGCGTTTTCTCGCCAACGCCGACCCTGGACCCGATGAAGCGGCCCGCCGAGCCATTTATGAGACGACCGCCAGGGTGATGGCAATCCTGTCTCAGCTTGCGATCGTGGCCGGGATGGTCGTCATTGGCTGGAAGCACTTCGAGAGCGTGAAGCTTGGGATCGCTGCCGCGGTCCTCTACTTGCTGCTTCCCTACACCGCCTGGATGAATAGCAGCGTAGACCACGTCCTGCCCGGGGCGCTCGTCCTCTGGGCCGTGGTCGCCTACCGCCGTCCGTTCGTCGCCGGATCGCTCCTCGGCCTCGCGATTGGCACGATCTACTATCCGGTGTTTCTCCTGCCGCTCTGGTGCAGCTTCTATTGGGAGCGCGGCGTGCGACGGTTCGCGGCCGGCGTGGGCACAGCCCTTCTGGCACTCGTAGCGGCGCTCTGGCTCACGTCGCCCGACACGGCGGTGTTTCTCGGGCAGTTGCGGCAGATGTTCGGTTGGATTTTCCCAAGCGACGTATCGCTCGAAGGGTTCTGGGCACTGCCCTCGAGCGACGGCGTTTTCCGCCTGCCCGTGCTCGCGGCGTTTATCGCCATGATGGCGACGCTCGCGATCTGGCCATCGCCCAAGAACCTCGGCACGCTCATGAGCTGCACGGCGGCGGTCCTTCTCGGGACCCAGTTCTGGAAGGCCCACAACGGCGGCCTCTTCATGGCCTGGTGGCTGCCGGTGCTTCTCCTCGTGGTGTTCCGCCCCAACCTCGAAAACCGTGTGGCGCTCCTCATGCTCGACGCCGAGTGGTTCCCACGGCGGCGAGCATCGACCGCACCGCCCGGCCGCGCCGCCTGACGTCTTGTCGCCAATCAGCCGCGACGAGGATCGAAGTCTGCGGGCAACGCCCGCTCGTTGATGAGCCAGGCCTGCCAGGCCGCCGCATCCCACTCGAAGTTCGCGGCGGTGAGCGCCACCAGCGCCTCGAGCACGCGGTCGTTTCGGACACTCACGATTTTTTTCTTCGGTCCGCCCCCCATGAAGAGGCCGCCTCCCGCGGGCGTAAACGTCGCGCTCGTCGAGCCCTCGGCAGGCCCGGCCGTCATCACCATATGATTCGTCTCGAGTGCGGCGATGAGCGGCACGATCGCCGACCGATCGCCGAGCCGCCCGAGGGCCTCGGCGGCGCGGTTGACCTGAGCGTTGTCGGCGCTCGTGAGGGCTGACGCAAGGATTGGTACAGCCTGGTGCGGGCCGATCCGCACGAGTTGCTCCGTCGCCGCAATGCGTGTCTCGCGATCGACATGGTCGAGGGCCGTGGCGACGAGCACCATGAGGGCGTCGGGGGTGCGAATCCGGGCGAGCGATTCGAGATACCAGCTCCGCACTTGGAATACGGGCTCGGTGGTCACCGCCGACGCAAGGGCTGCCACTGCGAACGGATCTGATATCTCGCGGATCTCCTCGGCAGCCCGCGTAGCAGAGGCCTTGTCGAGTGATCGCCGAAGCCGCTCGAGACGGCCGAACCATTGCCTGGAGGCACGGTGCGACGCCTCATCCCGCTCCATGAGCTCGATCTCTTGCGCCGTCCGCCACGCCCCGCGGTATCGGATGAACCCCATCGCAGCCATCCGCTCCGCCGGCGTTTCTGCTGCCGGCTCGACGCCGCGGGACGAAGCGGGATGCAAAAGCACAAACGCCGCGACGGCGATCACCCATCGAACAACGCGGTAACGATTTGTGCCCGTCATCTTCAAAGCAGTCCTCTTCGATCAAATCATTGTATCGTCCGACAACCTCTCAGAACGCATCCAGCGAGGGGTTGCCCATGCCGCGGAGCGGGACGTTCGCTACGGCCATCCGGGCTCGCAGAGCCGGAATCACAGCCGTCCGTTTTACGCGATGCGTCTATTTGTTAGAACCCGCGAGCAGTCATCGTCACGCTCCCCCGTCATTTCATGAACGCTCCCTGGCCGACCGTCGCGATCGTGGGCGTTGGCCTCGTCGGTGGATCGATTGGCCGGGCTCTTCTTGCTCGCGGCCTTGCAGAGAAGGTCATTGGCGTGGGCCGGTCGCGGGAATCACTTCGCCGGGCCAAGCGAACGGGCGCAATCACCGACGCTTCTCTCGAAACGACAGCCGTCGCCGAGGCCGATCTCGTCGTGATCGCCACGAGCGTCGCAACGATTCCCGAGCTGCTCGAACAGGTTGATGCAGTTGTCCGCCCGAGCACGCTCATCACCGACGCCGGCAGCACGAAGGCCTCGATCGTGGCTGCGTGGGAGCGTGGCCGCAAGCGTCACCGGGGCCGCTTCGTCGGCTCGCATCCGTTGGCCGGGAGCCATCGCCGCGGACCCGAGGCATCAGACCCCGAGCTCTTCGCCGGCCGCGTCGCGATCGTCACGCCCGCTGCCACGACGCCGGCGAACGATGTCGAGGCCGTGGCCAGCCTGTGGTCATCGCTGGGCGCCACGGTGTATGTGATGAACCCGCGGGAGCACGACAAGCTCCTGGCAGCAACCAGCCATGCGCCGCATGCGATCGCCGCTGCCATTGCGGCCTCCACGCCGCCGGCAGCCCTGCCCTTCACCGCCACCGGCTGGCGAGACACCACCCGGATCGCTGCGGGCGACGCCGAGCTCTGGGCTGACATCCTGCTCGACAACGCCGGCCCGCTGGCCGTGGCCCTTGCCCGAATCGCAACCGTATCGGAACGTATCCTCACCGCCATCGAGGCAGGCGACCGCCGCCGTCTCGTCAAACTTCTCTCGAACGCCAAGGAAGTCCGCGATGCTGTGGGAAGTTGACGTGTTCTGTCGCGACGCGGCGGGCGACCATGCCGCGCGGGAATTCGTCGCCGGGGCCCGTGCCCTCGGAGTCACCGGCTGTACCGCCGCGCGGACAGCTGCTGGCTGGCTCATCGAAGGCGATCTCGATCGCGGCGCCGTTGAGCAAATCGCTGCCACCCTCCTCGCCGATTCCGTCACCGAGACCTTTGTCGTTGACGCGGCGGGGGAAGCGGCGCTTACCGCAGCGACTGACGGCCTCCCGACCGTGGTGCATGTGCTGCCGAAGCCCGGTGTCACCGATCCCGCCGGGCTCACCGCCAGTGAATCGCTCGCCCTCCTCGGCCATGCCGGCGTCACTGTCCGCAGCCTCACCAAGTACTGGGTGCCGCTCGATCCCGATGCAGCCGCAGCCGTGGCCCGCAGGCTGGTGGCCAACGAGGCGATTCACGACGTCGTCGTCGGGCCCCTTGCGATTCAGTCGCTCGCAGGCGGTGGCGCTTGGACATTCGCGACCGCGAGCGTGCGACTTGCCGAGCTCGACGATGCCGCCCTCGAGAAACTCTCACGCGATCGATGCCTGGCGTTGTCCGCCGCCGAGCTTCACGCCGTTCGCGATCACTTTCAATCGCTCGGCCGCGACCCACTCGAAATCGAGCTCGAAACGATCGCGCAGACCTGGAGCGAACACTGCTGCCACAAAACGCTCACGAGCCCCGTCGAGCATGACGGGCCGGCGGGACGTGTTCGCTACGGCAACCTCCTCAAGGAGACCGTGTTTGCGGCCACCCAGAAGGTGCGTGCCGCACTCGGCGCATCGGACTGGTGCGTGAGCGTGTTTCGCGACAATTCGGGCGTCGTGCGATTCGATGGCGACCATGACATCTGTGTGAAGGTGGAGACCCACAACCATCCCTCCGCGATCGAGCCCTACGGCGGCGCCGCGACGGGGCTTGGTGGTGTGATCCGCGACATCCTCGGCACGGGGCTTTCAGCCAAGCCGATTGCGAATCTCGACGTCTTCTGTGTGGCACCGCTCGACACGCCGGCGGCGTCGCTGCCCCGCGGCGTGATCCCACCCCGCCGGCTGCTGGCTGGCGTTGTGGCTGGCGTCCGTGATTACGGCAACCGCATGGGCATCCCGACGATCGCCGGCGCCGTCGCTTTTGATCCGGGCTACCTCGGCAATCCGCTCGTATTCTGTGGCTCCGTCGGCGTGATGCCCCGCGGTGCCGCCGACGCGGCGGTACTCCCAGGCGATCTTGTCGTTGTCGCCGGTGGCCGCACGGGTCGTGACGGCATTCATGGCGCCACCTTTTCGAGCATCGAGCTTTCAAGCGAAAGCGAGACGCGGTCGGGCGGTGCCGTTCAGATCGGCCATGCCATTCACGAGAAGACGCTCACCGATTTCGTTCTCGAAGCAGCCCGCCAAGATCTTTTCCATGCGATTACGGATTGCGGCGCCGGTGGTCTCTCGAGCGCCGTCGGCGAGATGGCGGCGACGCTCGGGGCCGATGTTGACCTCGAGCGCGTGCCCCTGAAGTACGTCGGGCTGTCGGCGACGGAGGCCTGGATCTCCGAAGCCCAGGAGCGGATGGTGCTTGCCGTGCCGCCCGAGGCGTGGGAAAAACTCTCGGCCGTCGCGGCAGCCGAGGGTGTCGAGGCCACGGCGATCGGTCGCTTTACCGGGTCCGGTCGGCTGGTCCTGCGCTGGGAAGGCCAGACCGCAGGCGATCTCGACTGTCACTTTCTGCACGAGGGCCGCCCGCGTCGCGTGCTCGAGTCCCGCTCGTCGCCCGCGGCTCTTTGCACAGCCACCTGGAAGACCGCTGGCCTTGCCGACGCGCTCAAAGCCATCCTCGCCCTGCCCGACGTGGCAAGCAAAGAATGGATCATTCGCCAGTACGACCATGAAGTGCAGGGCGGGAGCGTGACCAAGCCGCTGCTCGGCCCTGGCGGCGGTCCAGCCGACGGCACGGTCATCCGCGGCGTGCTTGGCCGCGATCGCGGCGTCGTGCTGGGCGTTGGCCTTCGGCATCGACTCGGCCCGCTGGACGCCTATCAGATGGCTGCGGGCGGCATCGTCGAGGCCATCGCGAACGCCGTTGCGGCTGGCGCCGATCCCGACCGCATCGCCCTTCTCGACAACTTCTGCTGGGGCGATACACGGAGCCCCGAGACACTTGGGCCGCTCGTCGAGGCCTGCCGGGCCTGTTACGACCTGGCGATCGCCTTTGCGGCACCGTTCGTGAGCGGCAAGGACAGTCTGAATAATGTCTTCGCATGGACCGATGCCTCTGGCACCTCGCGCGAGTTGTCGATCCCGCCGACGCTCCTGGCCACGGCGCTCGGTCAGGTGCCAGACGTGCGACGGGCCATCTCGCCGGATCTCAAGCGGCCCGGCAGCCGCTTGGCCGTTGTGGGGTTGTCGCGGCCTGCCACGGCTGGAAGCCAGCTCGAGCTCGCGGGGCTCGTCGGTGGAGGCGAGTTGCCGCGAGTAGAAGCCCTCGCATGCCGTGCCGCGATCCATGCTGTGGCGGCGGCCCAGCGGGCAGGCTCCGTGCTCGCCTGCCATGACATCTCCGACGGCGGACTCCTCGCCGCGGCGGCCGAGATGGCGATCGGCGGAGCCATCGGTGCGCGGCTCGACTTCGCCGCGATCCCCTTTGAAGCCGAGGCATCGATCCCGGCCGCGGCACGTGATCTTGCGATCGCCTTCGGCGAATCACCGGGCCGCTTTCTCTGCGAGATACCGTTGGGGAGCGACGAAGCCTTTGCGTCTGCGATGAAAGACGTGCCATGGGCAATCGTTGGCGAGGTGGTCGCCGCGCCGACGCTCGAAATCATCGGCACGAGTGGCAGCGAACGTGTGACCGTTGCAGATCTTGCTGCCGCGTGGCGGACGCTCTCCCAGGAGGCTGGCTGAATGCTCGCTCCCCGTGCGCTGGTGCTGCGTGCCCCAGGAACCAACTGCGATCACGAGACGGCGCTCGCCTTTGAGCGTGCCGGTGGGATCGCTCGCCGCGTGCACGTGCGTGCGCTCGCCGAGCGGCCGGCTACTGCCGACGATTGTCAGATCCTCTGTATCCCCGGCGGTTTTTCCTACGGCGACGACATCGCCAGCGGACGCATCTTCGCCCTCGAACTGCGAACACGGCTCGCAGATATGCTCCTGCGGTTCCGCGATCGCGGCGGGCTCGTCCTCGGCATCTGCAACGGCTTTCAGGTTCTCCTTCAGACCGGTCTCCTCCTCGCCGATGCCGACGACAGCAGGCAGGCCACGCTCGCGCACAACACCTCGGGCCGATACATCGATCGCTGGGTGCGGCTGCGATGCGATGGTGGGCCATGCGTGTTTCTCTCTGGGCTCAACGAATTCGAGCTTCCGGTGGCGCATGCCGAAGGCCGGTTCGTGCCCCGCTCAGACTCCGATCTCGCGGCCCTTTCAGCCGCCGGTCAGTTGCCGCTGCGATATGCCGCCGACGCCACGGGCGCATCGACCAATCCCAACGGGGCAGTGGCCGATGTCGCAGGTGCCTGCGATCCGACCGGTCGTGTGTTCGGCTTGATGCCCCATCCCGAACGCTTCATCTCGGCTACGCAACACCCAGCCTGGCACGGCCGACTCGACCCCAACTCCCCCGGCACCGGCCTCGCCCTCTTCATCAACGCCATCCGCGCCGTTTCCTGAGACAGCCCGTGCTGCGCTGACTCACAGCAGCGCCGCATCCGCGAGGGGTTGTCCCGTGCCACCACCCACTGGGCCGTTTCGCGATTGACACAGCAGCCGCTCCTTCCCTATTTCCCCCGATCCACCAGCGCCCGTCTGATTCCTACCCCCGGGGCCTGCATGCACCCGCGCGCGATCCCGATCTTCGTGATCCTTGTCGCCGCTGCGTCGAGCGGGTGCCGATTCCTCGCCGTCGGCCCCGCGGCGACGGCCTCCGTGGCAACGCCCTCGCGTGACGCCACCAAGCCGGCGCCGCGGACGATCCAGCTCGAGCTCATGTTCGTCCGCTGCGACGCCCATGACGCAGCGATGCGGGAGGACCTCTGGACGTTCGCCGACGAACAGTTTCTCCCCAATGGCCTCCGCGATCGCCTGGCCACCAACGGCCTGCGGGTCGGCATCATCGGCGACCACCTGCCTTCGGAGCTTGCCGCCAGGCTCACACCCACGTTGCCCACTCCGGCCGATGGAAACGAGCTTGCGACCGATGCGGCGGTCTCGCGCCGGCGGCTGCAACTCCTGCCTGATCGTCGCGGTGAGATCGTCACCAGTTCGGGGATCCGCGAGCTCGTGGTCCTCGAACGTGTGGACGACGGTGTGAGCGGGGCGACGTACCGTGATGCCAGCACGCTGCTTGCGATCGAAGTGACACCCGCGGCCAATGGCACGGTGCAGATCACCGCCGTTCCCGAGATCCGCCACGGTCCTCTCGAGAAATCGTGGGTGGGTGAGGACGGAATGTTTCGGCTCGAAACCGGCCAGCAACGGCATCGCCTCGAGCACCTCCAGTTCACCGCCACGCTGCCTCGCCACGGCATGCTCGTGGTCGGATGTGCCGGTGACGACTCGTCTTCGGTGGGAGACTGTCTCCTGCGCGATCATGAGCGAGGGAAGGATACCAGCATGCGACTCGTGACGATCCGCCCGCTTGCCGACACCGTCGATCCGTCGTTCACGCCGGACGATCGCAATGCCTCGCCTGCCGACGATACCCCTCTCACCATCCGCTGACGGGGCAAGCTGGGCCGACCGCGCCGCGCGAGGGTCTGTGGGCAGCCTGGGCACTTGCGGAACGCTAGCCAGTCGAGAGCGACTGCTGGCTCCATGGTGGCGAAAACCGGCCGGGGATGCCGATCTTAGCGACGATGGCTGGCCTCCGCCGCCACTTCGCGCCCGAGGGTTCTTGATCCATGGCCGACGACACTCCTGCCGACTCTGCCCGTCGTCATAGGCCCAAGGCTACGACCGTGTTCATCGCTGCGTTTGTTGCGGGCGCCGTGGTTGCAGTCGTTGTGAATCGGGCTCTCGATCTTCATCTCGCCCAGTCGCGGCCGCAGGTGGAGAGTGAACCGATCTTTGTGGCGCTGCGGCCGCTGCCCCAAGGATCGCCGGTGACGGTCTGGGACGTCGCCCTGCGGGACTGGCCGCGTGCGATGCTACCAACCTCGGCGCTTCGAGCGGGCGACTCCTTCGAAGGGTCGGTCCTCAAGTATGCGCTGCGAGAGGGGCAACCGCTTCTCGCAGTGCAGCTCATGCCGGCAAGCCCTCCGCTCGCGGCGGCAGCAGACATGAGCACGCCGGTCGAGGACGCGTTCGTCATGCCAGCACCCGCAGCCGCGCCGACCACGGTGGTTCAGCCTGCCGTCGCCGTCGCGCCAAAGCTGGAGCCACCGCGCGAACCAGCGGCCGCGCCGAAAACGTCTCCGGTGGCTGCCGGCCCAGCCGTTGATCCAACGGCTCCCATCATCACAACGGCTGAACCGAGCCATGACGCGACGCAACCATCGCCGTCTGCGGTCGCCGAAACGACGACCACTCCTGCACAAGAACCCGCCGTCACGGAACCGACGCTCGCGAAGGTCGAGCCGCAGCCAACACGCGTGGCCTCGAATGTCGAGCCGCTCCTGAACATGCCTTCGCGGCCAGCCGTCGATCTCGAATCGATTCCCTCCGTGATGGCTCGCTCGGAGACGCCCGCCAAGCCAGCTGAGACGGCCCCTATGGCCGGCCCGGTCCGCTATCTCGTGGTGCCCGAGCGAATCGCACGGCAGGCCGACACCTCCTTTGTGTCGCCGCCCGCTGTTGAACCCGTTGGCGAGCCGACGCCACCCCCACCTGTCGCCGTGAGCCAGCCCCCTGCGGTCAAGGCCCCACAAGCCGCGCCTCAGAGATCCGCGCAGGCTGCGACCGCAAGAACCACGAAGGCTGGTGCGCCGAGATCCACTCCGGCCGCGGCGCCGAAATCTTCGCAAGCTGCTGCACCCAAGTCTGCGCAGTCTGCCGCGCGGAGCACCCCGCAACAGCGCACGACTCGTTCGGCGAGCGGCGCGACCAGCACTACACAGCAGCGTCCACCAAAACAGCCGCAGCAATCCCAGCAGGCGAAGCGTCAGGCGACCAAGCCGCCGCAAGGCCAGCCCTCGGACCGCGAGCGTGCCGAGCCTGCCCCACGAACGCGGGGCGGAATGTTTCCAGCCATCTCCGCTGGCATCGAGGCCGTCGGGGACCGATGGCGTGGTGACGGCGACGAGGCGGTCGCCACGGATATCCCCTCCGGCCAACGCCGGAAGTGAGCCCGCAGCTACGAAGCCGCTCTCACTTGTCGTCGGCAGGGGTGACGACACGGTAGCCGCCGCCTGATGTGGCAGCGAGCTTGGCCAGCAGTGGTGACTGCGGTGGGCCTTCGCGAGCGGCGCCAAACTGCACGACGAAGAGCCGCGTGCGGCCGAGGCGGTTGGAGAGCCGCTCGAATTCATCCGCAGCGAGATCGTCGCCTGGATCTCCGTCGGTGAGAAGGAAGATTTCGTCCGGGGCTACCGCCAGTGCTGAGGTCAGCGCGACGGCATGTCGCGTGCCGCCGGATGCCGCGATGCTGGCCACAAACCGGCGGACACCACGAAGCGTCTCGTCATCGGCGAACATCGGCCGGCCTGGACCACCGGGGGGCGTGTAGACCGTCACCCGGTCGCTGTAGAAGAAGAGATGAAATTGCTGCGAGTCGCCCAGCGCCTCCAGGCTGGCAAGGAGCCCTCCCTTTGCGGCGGCCATCGGCTGGCCCTCGGGCTCCGACATACTGCCCGATCGGTCGCAGACGAACGCGACCCGCCGGCCGGTCACATCAAACTCGAAGAACCTGGCCCGCTGCCCCGGAGACACTGGGTCGGCCGCGAATGCTCCGGCCGCGACAGTGACCAGCACGCTCGCCCAAACCAAGCGGCTGGTCATCTCATGGCTCCACGATGATTTTGCCCGCGAGCGCCCCCGAGCCGCCGACCGTCGCGGCTTCTTGAAGGGCATGCGCCTCCGCCACATGGTCGAGCGTCACGACGCGATCAACGGGCGCCCGAAGCTGGCCACGGGCCAACCACCGGTTGATGTCTGCAGCTGCGGCTGCCTGCTCATGGGCGCTCGCCTTGAACATGACAAAGCCGAGAAGCCGGCAGGCCTTCACATAGAACGGACCGACCGGAAAGGCGGGACGGGCATCGCGGCCGGCCATGATCACCATTCGGCCCCCTTCGGCCAGCATGCTGATGGCGGCGTCGAAATCGGGCTCCCGTTGGGTTTCCCAATGAACGTTCACACCGCCCGAAGCCGCGTCGAGAACGGCCGCGACGAGGTCGGGCCGCCGGTAGTCGAGGGCCACATCGGCACCGAAGTCGAGGACAGCCTTCCGCTTCTCGGGTGTTCCGGCCGTCGCGATCACGCGGCCGCCAAGGGCTCGAGCGATCTGGACGACTGCTGAGCCCACGCCCCCTGAGCCGCCGTTCACGAAAATAGACTCGCCCGATTCGAGCCGAGCGTGGCTGACGAGACCGAGGTGGGCCGTGATGGATACGAGCGCCGCTGCCGCTGCCTCGCGATCGGTGACGCCGTCTGGCGTGGGGTAGAGCCATTGCTCGTCCACGGCGGCCAGTTCGGCGCACGTGCCCTGGCGGCCGAGAAGGCCCTGGTTGGATCCCCACACCCGCATCCCTGGTCGCAGACGGTCCACATCATCGCCGACCGCGACGACTTCGCCAGCGAGGTCGCAGCCAACGACGAACGGAAATTCGAGGGGCATCGCGACCGTACCGCCTCGGACATAGGTATCGATCGGGTTGATTGCGGCAGCACGCACCCGCACGAGCACCTGGCGTGGCCCAGGCACCGGATCGGGCAGCACGCCGCACTTGATCACGCCGGGGTCGCCGGTGCGGGTAATGAAGGCCGCCCTCATCGTGCTGGTCCTCCGCCATCAGCTTGTCGCTGAAGGCTAGCGATTCCACCTGCCGCGGCGATCAACGCGCCGACGGCGGCAACACCCCACAACAGCATCGCGACACCACCGACAGAGCGGGCGGCACGCTGGACGAATACCTCGTCGGCGATCGCGCCGCGATCCACCCCCGAACGCTTCACGGCGAGCCAGGCCTTATAGACGGTCCCGACATCGGCCGAATCAATCGCGGCGCGGATAACGGCTTGGTCTGGGAGCCGCTGCGAGGCGCCGCCATCGAATCGCGAGAGCAGACTTGCGGCGATCGCTCCAGCGACAGCCGCCACACAGCCCACAAAGAGCCAGGCATGGCGTGCCCGCCAGACGCGGTCGGTCGCCATGCCATCAACCTGCTCAAACGCTGCAAGTTCCCGAAGCCGAGGCACGCTGACGATCGCGCCACACGCCGGACACGTGACCGATGTCCCAGCCTGCCCAAGCCCAACGGGGACTGTGGCGGAGCAGCGGCACGGGACGCGGAAGATTTTGGTGGCGCCGGGCATCGCAGCCGCGAGAAAGGCAAAGTGTCGGGCCATTCGGGGCAGAGCCCACCCGTCCGGTCACCGGCAGAGATTCTCCGGCCGATTTCTTTTACCATTCCTTGGGAAAAAATGGCCAAAATCTGGTCGATCGGTCAAAAAAAACTGGCCTCCCGAGCCCCCGAGCGGCATAATGTTGAGTCCCCCGGAGGCTTTCTTGTGCCGGCACATCGCCTTCATCCCGCTCCGTTCACCTGGTTCCTGCGATGGGGGGTCCGCTCCCCTCTGCCGAGTCCAGGTGACGACGAATGGCCTCGCCACTCCCCGGGGACAGCGGGTCGGCTGGACTTGCCTGCCCCTTGAATCACACTGTCGGCACCCCGAAGGATTATTCGGGGGCCGCTCCCCGCACGCCGGCGTGAGCCGGAAGTTTGAATTGGTCCCATTGTTCGGAATCGCCAAGGAGCGCTGCTTTGTACGATTCGTTGTTGGATGAGCTCGAGGACGACATCGTTTCCAGTCCCCAGGACGTCGATGAACTCACGGGCAAGGTCGTCGATGCCGAAGAGGCCAACGCCGACTTGCTCGCCGACGAGACGGAGGTGGTCGCCCTGGTCGACGGCGAAGCTCCGGCTGACGCCGAGGGCGATGCCGACGGCGACGGCGACGGCGACGCCGGCGACGACGTCATGCCTGAGCAGGTCGAGAATTGGTCCGACGATCCGGTTCGCATGTACCTCACGCAAATGGGTGAGATCCCCCTGCTCACCCGGGCCCAGGAGATCTTCCTCGCCAGGCAGATCGAGACGACGCGAGCGCAGTTTCGAGCCAAGCTTCTCGAGTGCGAGTTTGTGGCCCAGCAGGCCTTCCGCGTGCTCCTCCGCGTGCATCGTGGTGAGCTCCCGTTCGATCGCACCGTGCAGGTGTCGGTGACGGATCGGCTCGAGAAGGATCAGATCCTTGGCCGGCTACCGCATAATCTCAAGACGCTCGACGTCCTTCTCAAGCAGAACAAGGCCGACTACCGCATCGCGCTTGCGAAGAAGCGACGGATGGTTGAACGGCGTGAGGCCTGGGACAGGCTCGGTCACCGACGGCAGCGGGTCGTGCGGCTCATCGAGGAGCTCGGTCTGCGGACGCAGCGGATCGAGGCAATGATCCCGCAGCTCTACGCCTTCGTCTCCAGGCTCGCCGAGCTCAAGACGAAGATCGACGCGAGCAAGCGGGCCAAGCAGGCCCCTTCTGTCCGACTGAAGTTCGTGGACGAGTACCGTGGCATTCTTAAGAACTGCCAGGAGACTCCCCGCAGCCTGAAGCGTCGGATGGAGCAGATTCGAAAGATCTTCGCCAAGTATCAGCAGGCCAAGCGGGGGCTCTCCGAGGGCAACCTGCGATTGGTGGTCTCGATCGCGAAGAAGTACCGTAACCGCGGGCTCTCGTTCCTCGACCTCATCCAGGAGGGCAACGCTGGCCTCATGCGGGCGGTGGACAAGTTCGAGTATCGCCGTGGCTTCAAGTTTTGCACCTACGCGACGTGGTGGATTCGTCAGGCCATCACTCGCGCCGTGGCTGACCAGAGCCGGACGATTCGCATCCCCGTCCACATGGTGGAGACGATGAGCCGCGTGCGAAACGTGGCCCGCCAGCTCCTCCAGGAATACGGCCGCGAGCCGACGATCGAAGAGATCGCCGCCCGCGCCGGCACTCCGGTAGACGAGACGCGTCGGGTCACGGCCATGAGCCGCTACCCCATCAGCCTCGACCGCCCCGTCGGCAACAGTGAGGACAGTCACTTCGGTGACCTCCTCCCCGACACCGGCGCCGAAAACCCGGCGGTCGGTGCGGCGCAGGAGATGCTCCGGAACCGGATCGCGAAGGTGTTGAAGAGCCTCTCTTACCGCGAGCGGGAGATCATCAAGCTCCGCTACGGTCTCGGCGACGGCTACAGCTACACGCTCGAAGAGGTGGGCCACATCTTCAAGGTGACCCGCGAACGGATCAGGCAGATTGAGGCCAAGGCCGTCCGCAAGCTCCAGGCTCCCGCCCGAAGCGAAGAGCTCGCCGGCTTTATAGATTAGCGCTAGCTTTACGCCCGCCGGGCCATCCCTGGCCCCGGCGGGCTTGGCGGCCCGCGTTCTTTACGGCGGTGGGGGCATCCCTGCCCCCCGCCGCCTTCCCCGGCCTCCGCCGGGCGACCACACCTCCAGGTGGTCGTGCTCGTAGCCGCTGCGGTGTGGTGCGCCCGAGCAGCCGGGGCGCTGTCGAGCGCGTGGAGGCGGCGCTTCGCTCGCCTGTCCGGGCACGCAGCGGGCGAAGCCCGCGCAGCGTGCCAAGCCCCGGTTCCGGAGGAACCGGACTACAGCACCGAACTCAGGTAAGGCGGAATCCGCGAGGGGTTGGCCGTGCCCAGGGAGCCGGGCTTTGCACGGCGACCGCAAGCCGAAGCCGACGCCGGGACGGCGCCGCCGGCGCGAAACCAGATGGCCGGAGCGAACGTCCGGCGACGGGGCACGGCCAACCCCGAAGCCCCAGCCGGCGCGAATTCGCGGATGTGTCCCAAGGGCCAGAGGCCCTGTCCGGTGAGGTATCCTCATGCACTCTTCCCGCACTCTGAACCGAAGGACACCTCATGCACCGTACGCTCCTCGCCCTCGTTCTTGCTCTCACGTGTGCCTACGCATCAGCGGATGAGTCACCGGCATTCGCCAGAACCACGATCGATGTCGGGTGCGTCGTCACCGATCTCGAGAAGAGTGTGCGGTTCTACACGGAAGGGATCGGCTTCCGCGAAGAGAAGAGCTTTGACGTCTCGGCCGACATCGCGAGCGATGCCGGGCTGACCGACCTCCGGCCACTCGCGGTTCGTGTGCTTGTCCTCGGCGACGATGCGACCGCGACGAAGCTCAAACTCATGCAGGTGGCCGGCACCCTGCCCCGCACCGGTGACACCGACTTCGTTCACTCGCACACAGGCTTCCGCTATCTCACGATCATGGTCGCAGACACCGACGCCGCTCTGGCCCGTCTCGAGAAACTCGGCGCGAAGCCGCTTGCCAAGGGGCCGGTCGCTCTGCCTGCGAAGTTCGGCGAGGGGATCACCCTCACGTGCGTCCGCGACCCGGACGGCAACGTCGTCGAGCTCATCGGCCCGCGGAAGGCGAGCCCACCGACGGAACCTTCCCCGCCCGTTCGAGCCAAGTGACCACGTCTGCCGCGAGGTCGTCGGGGCTTCGAGTCGCGGAATCGACGACGATCTCCGGCGCGTGCGGCTCCTCGTAGGGATCGTCGATCCCGGTGAAGTTTTTGATCTCACCCGCTCGGGCCTTCTTATAGAGCCCCTTCGGGTCGCGGCCTTCGCAGACTTCGAGCGGCGCTCGCACGTAAATCTCCACGAAGTCGCCAGGGGCGAGCGTCGCCCGCACGGCGTCGCGATCGCGGCGGTAGGGGCTCACGAAGGCCGTGAGCGCGACGATCCCCGCTTGAGCGAAGAGATCGGCCACCGCGCCGATCCGACGGATGTTTTCGGCGCGGTCGGTAGCCCCAAAACCGAGCCCGAAGCGAGCCGCGGCCTCATCTCCGTAGCGTTCGCGAAGCAAGGCGGGCGCGGCATTGAGCCCGAGGCGGACATTGTCGCCGTCGAGCACGAAGGTGCGGCAGCCCCGCGCGTGGAGCATGCGATCGACCGCGTTGGCAAGTGTGCTTTTGCCACAGCCAGAGAGGCCAGTGAACCAGAGAACGCAGCCTTTGTGCCCCGCGGCTCGCTCACGGTCCACCCGGCTCACAGCATGATCATGCCAGCGAACATTCACCACTTCGCGAGGCGTGCTTGCGTCACTCATTTCGGCTCCTTGCTCACGTGCTTCCCTCACCATGCATCGAGTCGAACGTCCACGTCGATCCGCGCGACGTCGCCATTCGCCGCCCCACTCCGATCGACCGATAGCCGCACCCGCTCCCCAGGGCCGCGACCAGCGAGCCGAGCCGTGAGGCCCTCAAAGTCGGTGATCGCGGTGCCATCGACGGCGACGACGACATCACCCGGACGGATGCCGGCCTGGTCCGCTGCCGAACCGGGCTCGATCGTACGGATCTCACACGGCCCCCCGAAGGCCAAGGCGCCCACGCCGAGCTTGCCCCCCTTTCGGACATCCATACGCGCGTCGGGCAGCTTCGACGCCAGCTCGGCAATCGCGTCATCGCCGAGCCCGGTTCCGAAGAGCTCGACTTGTTCGAGACGGCGAAGCCGGCCAAGCACCGCGACCGCCTCCGCGTCGAGCTTCACCCCATGGAAACCAACGCCCGACAGCCCACGAATCCGGGCAAGCTGACGAAGATCATCCACCGTGCCTTTCCAGGCCGCACCACATTCAATCTCGATCCCCGACTGCTCGACGAACGGCCGCTCGCGAAAGACCGCTCCGAGCGACTCGAGTCGCTCCCGTGCGGTAGCCGCCGTACCCACCTGGTGAAACTCGAGCGCTGCGGCGGCCAAACGGGACGATCTTCCCCCCTCCTCCGCGCATTGCTCGAGGATCTGCTCGGCATCTGCCGCGAGGTCCACGTCATCGGCCGCGAGCAGGTCGCGAACGATCTCGATCCCGCGGCTGGCCACCTCGAAATCGCTCGCCCGGATAGCCTCGGCCAGTGGAGCGAGCGCGGGTCGGCCGGCGTCAACGAGCGCCTTTGACGCCGCCTCACGGCGGGCAAACTGCGGTGAGCCAAGATCGTCGATCCAGCGAGCGACCGTGGCACCGTCGGTGGCGACGGCCAATGGGTGACCGCCAACGACGACGAGCATCGCCATAGCCCCGAAAAGTCGACTCGCCACGAGCACCTCCACCGGATGTGACGAATATACCGTGAACGCCGCACCGAACAGCATCACGCGCAGCAGGCCATCCATGGCCCTGCTGCGCTTGCCGGCACTCCGGCCGGTAGCAACTCGGGCCTCCAGCCCTCGAACAGCTCCATCTCCACGCGACGCAGGCCATCCATGGCCCTGCTGCGCTTGCCGGCACTCCGGCCGGAGGCAACTCGGGCCTCCAGCCCTCGAACAGCTCCAGCTCCACGCGCAGCAGGCCATCCATGGCCCTGCTGCGCTTGCCGGCCCTCCGGCCGGAAGCAACTCGGGCCTCCAGCCCTCGAACAGCTCCACGCGCAGCCCACGTGCATGTCACGGAGTAAGAATTGAACTCGACTGGGGGTTACACTCTTCACTAGCGTCGTCACCACCGCCGCCTCTGCGGCCTTCAAATCCCTGCTTTCGGCTGTTCCTGTGTCCCTCCGACTCACCCCTCCCGCTCGCGGCACGCCACCGCTCCCAACATCCCGTGAGGAGATGGTCGCCCGCGGCTGGGACGAGATTGATGTCGTGCTCGTCAGCGGTGACGCCTACGTCGATCACCCGAGCTTCGCCAACGGCCTCCTCGCACGCCTCTTGGAGGCGGCTGGCTTCCGCGTCGGCGTGCTCGCCCAACCCGACTGGCGATCCTGCGACGCATGGCGAACGTTCGGCCGTCCGCGGCTCTTCTTTGGTGTGTCGGCCGGCAATATGGATTCGATGATCAACCACTACACGGCCAACCGAAAGTTCCGCAACGACGACGCCTACTCGCCAGACGGCCAGATTGGGCGACGGCCCGATCGCGCAACCCTCGCCTACTGCCAGCGGTCGCGCGAGGCGTTTCCTGGGGTGCCTGTCGTGGCCGGTGGCGTCGAGGCGTCACTTCGCCGGATCGCCCACTACGACTACTGGAGCGACACCGTCCGCCGCTCGATTCTGCTCGATGCGAAGGCCGACATTCTGGCCTTCGGGATGGGCGAGCGCACGATTCTCGAGATCGCGCGGAGTCTTGCGGAAGGTCACGGGGTAACGAATCTCCGCGACCTCCGCGGCGTGGCGTATCGGCTCGGCGCGAGTGAGCCGCCGCCGTGCGGACCGGGCCCCTGCTTCACTGATACCGCGGAGCTCCCTGCGTACGAGCGGGTCGTGGCCGACAAGTTCGCCTTCTGCGAGATGACGAAGATCTCACACCTCGAGACCAACCCGCACAACGCACGCCGGCTCGTGCAGCGGCATGGCCGTGAGGCCGTGGTGGTGAATCCTCCCGCCCTGCCGCTTGGCGAGCAGGAGATGGACGAGGTCTACGGCCTTCCCTTCACGCGGCGGCCGCACCCATCCTACGGCTCGGCCCGCATCCCCGCCTTCGAGGTTGTTGAAACGAGCGTGCAGATCATGCGTGGCTGCTTCGGCGGCTGCACCTTCTGTTCGATCACGGCCCATGAGGGACGGATCATCCAGAGCCGATCCAAGGATTCGATCATCTCTGAAATCAAGCTGCTCTCAAAGCAGCCCGGCTTCAAGGGAACGGTCTCGGATATCGGCGGGCCAACGGCCAACATGTACCAGATGCGGTGCAGTCGGCCGGAGGTGGAAGCGAAGTGCCGGCGGCTGTCGTGTGTCCATCCCACCGTCTGCAAGCTCCTGGGCACAGACCACGGACCGCTCAAGGAGGTGATGCGAGAGGCCCGCAGCGTGGAAGGTGTGAAACGGGTACTTGTGGCCAGCGGCGTGCGGATGGACCTGGCCCGAAAAGACCCCGAATACCTTCAGGAGCTCGCGGCCCATCATGTGGGCGGCCATCTCAAGGTAGCCCCGGAACACACTGATCCCGAGGTCCTGCGGCTCATGAAGAAGCCGTCGGCCGACGACTACGTCGAGTTCGACCGCGAGTTTCGGGCGGCCAGCCAGCGGGTCGGCAAGAAGCAGTACACCGTGCCGTACTTCATCGCCAGCCATCCGGGGAGCGGTGTCGAAGAGATGATCGATCTGGCCGTGTTCCTCAAGCGGAATAGCTACAAGCCCGACCAGGTGCAGGACTTCATCCCGAGCCCGTTCGATATCGCGGCCTGCATGTATCACACCGGCCTCGACCCGATGACGATGCAGCCCGTGAAGATCGTCAAAGGGCTTCGGGACCGCCGCATGCAGCGGGCCCTCCTTCAATTCTTCAAGCCGGAAAACTGGTTCGAGGTCCACAAGGCTCTTCTCGAGGCAGGCCGCCAGGATTTGATCGGAACAGGCTGTGATTGCCTGATTCCCGACCGGCCACCGAAGGAAGCGCTCGACCACAAACGTCGGGACGCGACGCGGGCGTTCACGGAACAGACCAGCGGTGACCACATCCGCGGAGAGCGGCGTCCACGGCCTCGCAAAAGTGTCGGGTATCGACCCAAACGCGGCGAAGGGTAGCTACGGGCTGCGCGGAGCCGGTGCCGCGTACACTTGCCTTCGGTTCGGTGTGCGTCGCGGGAGGCTCTCTGTCATGGGAATGCTGCGAGTTGTCATCGTTTCCATGATCGCGGTCGCTGCCGTCGCGATTGGCTCCCCGGCGGCCCACGCTGTGAGCCCGCAGAATCCCTACCGCAGCTTCAATCTCTCAGGAGTCAACTACGGCTCTATGCAGTGGGAGCGGGCGCAGCAACAGGGGAAGCGGAGCAGGCCCACTTCCACCACGCCTGGCCGAACCTCCTCGCGAAGCGGCCGGTTGAGGCGGCGGTGACGTTCCTCCATGGGCGGTCGCCCATCACTCGTCACGGCTTTGGCGGGTCGTCCTGATAGATGCGGTATTTTTTTGGTGACGATTGCCCCGCCGCGGTCAGCACGAGCCCCAGGCCTGGCACTCGGCGACGACATTCGTACTGATCGCCCGCATCCGTTTGATGCCCCGCTTGAGGGCATCCGAGTGAAGGGTCACCACCATGATCGCAACCAGCCGAAAAATCCGCGGCCTGCAAACCGCTTGAGCATAGCGGCTTCGGGGTCTGCAGAGGCATATTTGCTGGTCAGTTGCTTGTACCAACCGAGGGCCGGGTCGCCTGCATAGGTATTGCATACTGCAATCGCCTGCGTCCAGTGGCTCTCGATGGCGGCTCCGCGGTCGCGAGATGGCGGTCCGTCTGGAAGAGCGGCGAGGAGGACATGGGCGAAGTGAAAAACGGCCTTGTAATACGCGACAATGGTGGTTGGATCAAAACCTTCGAGGAGCCCTCGGGCAGCTTCCGCGTTGCCTTCATGCGCCTCCGTCCAGGCCAGTCCGATCCCGTGAAGGTAGCGGTCGCGGAAGGTGGATTGTGACGCCATGAGGTGCCGTCGGAGGGGAGCGGCAGGGACAGGCCCCGATGCAGCTTCGATCGAATGGATCGCCTCGATGATCATCCAGGGTTCGAGGTCTGAGCGGGACTGCCAATCTGCGAACCATCGCCCGGCGTCCTTGCGCAAACCGAGCTCAGCCATTCGGGCGCCGGCGACGGACCAGAGCCGGTTCGTTTGGTAATCGCTGCGGAATCGATTAAGGAATGCAATGATCGACGTGGCGTCGAGCCTGACGAGGAGCGTCACCCAGCCTTCGGCGGCTATCTCGGGATCGAGATGCGACGACCGGAGATGCGCGGCGACGCTCGCGGTGCGCCGGGGATGCTTCGACACCCAGGTGTGCACGACAGAGCCGCTCCGAACCGTGCCTTCGGCCACCGCCTTCTCGAGGGTCGCTCGGGTTGGCTTGGGATCGACGCCAAGTGCCGCAGTGACAACCTCGTCGGACGTTGCAGTAGGTACGCCATCGAGACGAACAAATTCAACAAAGGCCGTCGCAAGAGCCGCCTTCTGCTTCATCGCGGCACGTGCGACGACCTCGCATCGGAGGGTGAAAATGGAGTCGCAAAACCTGTGAATGTGCGAGAGAAGGTGCTCGATTTCGTTGCGGTCGTCAGAGGCTATGGCATGGGCGAGAAGATGGCGGAGAGCAAATGCGAATGAGGAGTCGAGGTGGAGCGCGCGGCGGAGGCTCGGCACGGCCTTGTCGCGGTTTCCGCTGACGATCCACGTCTCGGCAACGCGACCGTGGGTCGCCGGGTCTGACGGAAAGAGCCTGGCGAGCTGCTCGGCATGGTGCCGAGCCTTTGCGAAGTCCTCGTTTTGGAGATGGAGATCGTATCGCTCGAAGTGTGCGAAGGCGTAGTCGGGTTGGTCGGCGAGGAGGATATCGAACTCGGCGCCCGCGGCCTGGGGCTGTCCCGCCTGGACAAGGAGCCACGCGCGGCGCCCGCGCAACTCCCGGGGCACCATGCCCTGGAACACGGGCGGATCGCAGGCAGCGATCGCGCCCACAAGGTCACCGCGACGAAAGAGGGCCATCGCCCTGGCATCCCAAAGGGCCGTGTTTGCAGGCGAGACAGAAAGCCCCTCCTCGATCGCAGAAGATGCGAGATCAAGGTCACCGGCATTGAATGCGACATCGGCAAGGGTGAGCCACGACTGGGTCTCGGCAGGCCGGCGGCGGGTGAGCTCGCGGGCGGCTTCAAGAGGAGCGTTCGCGTCGCCGACCGCGACAGCCCACTCCTGGAGCTTTTGCCAGCCCCATTGGTAGCCTGGCTCGGTAAGGACAGCACGACGAACCGAGGCCAGGGCCTCCTCGCGGCGGTTCGTGCGCCAGAAGACGTCGGCGAGCATGCCGTGGTTGAAAGCCTCGAGAGGCGAGTGGGCGACGGCCCGGTGGTAGATGGCAACCGCGTCATCGATGCGGCCGAGCCCCTCCAAGGCCTCGCCCAGGCACCTCATGGCAAAGGTCCATCCCGGCACAACGCGGAGTCCTTCTCGCCATGCAGCCTCGGCTCGTTGAAGACGACCGGAGTGTTGCTCGATGAGGCCGCGAAGGCGGTGGGTGTCGAGCGCGTATGGAAATCGCGAGAGCATGACGGTGGCCTCGGCATCGGCAGCTTCGAACTCGCCTCGATCGATGTACTCTTGGACAAGGGCAGCCCAGGTTTCGACAAGATCGGGGCGGGCCGCGCGGGCTTCAGCGAGAACAGCAAGAAGTTGGGCGGGATCTAGGTGGGGCCTGGCAAGGTCGCGAAAGAATCGAACGCCGTTGCCGTTCGTGATCTGGGAGGCGAGCTGCCGTCGAAGGAATGCGATGGCTTCGGCCCGAGTGCCGGCGTCTGGGCAGGCCGTGAGGAGACCTCGCATGGAAGCGGCGTTGTCGATAGAGATCTCGAGAGATCGACGGAAGGCATCGGACGCCTCGTCGAACCGGCGGCTAGCGAGGAAAGCGTCGCCAAGTTGGCCGTGCGCGTATGTGAGATGAGGAGTGAGCTCGACCGCGTGTCGGGCGGAGGCGATCGCCTCATCGTGATCGCCACGGCGTGAGAGCGCGTAGGAAAGTCCGCGGTGGGCCCACTCGGTCAGCGGGTGGATGGCGATGATGTGACGGAGGGTGGCGATGGCCTCATCGACCCGCCCCTCTCGGAGATACCAGTCGCAGCGAAGCTCGAGCAGGGGGTGGAAGTCAGAGTGCTCCGCAGCAAGGGCCTCGAGCCGTTCGAGGGCCGCATCAACACCTTCGAACTCTGCCGTGTAGGAGACCACGGCACGTTGTGCGTCGATGTCGAGTGGTGCAAGAGTAAGGAGATCCTCCCAGTAGCCGCGTGCGGCGGTGTTGTCCTCAATTCGGGTGGAGAAGGAAGCGGCGCGACGGAGCCACTGGAGACGGGACACGCGGGGCCTCGCGGCTTCGAGTGCGGCACGAGCCTCCGCAAGTTGTCCGACGGACCCGTACGCATCTGCAAAAAACAGTCGAAGGTTGCCATCGTCGGGGCGGCGGGCGAGGGCTTCGTCGAGGACGCGAAATCCCTCCTCTCGCCGCTCGAGCCACTCGTAGGCCTGGTAGAGAGCGATAGCGGGAGCCGATGATTTGCCACCGTGGGCATCGAAGCGACTTCGAAGGAAGGCAAGGCCCTCCTCCTCCCGGTTGAGCCGGAGGCAAGCTGTGAAATAGCGACCTGCCGTGGATTCGTCCTTGTCGTCGACCGTTGCGGCAAGCCTCCACACATCGAGAGCCTCGGCGTGGCGATTGCTGACGGCGAGGATTTCTGCCAGGCCGGACAGACCTCCGGTGTCCTCGGGCATGAATCGAAGGAACCGACGGAAAGACTTTTCTGTTTGGGCGAGGAGACGCCCATCCGCGCCGAGAAGAAATGCCCGCTGAAGCTCAAAATGCGGAGAGGCGTTCTTGTCGAGCCGGATTTGATCCAGGAGGGCGAGTGATTCGGCATGCGGAGCTGTTCGACTGTGAAGGCGAAAATAGATGAAAGTTGCCCACTGGTCATTGGGGAACATCGCGTGGAGTCGAGTGGCGGCGAGCTCCTCTCGCTGAGCATCGGCGTCGTACGTGGCGAGGGAGAGCCGGGCGAGCTCCACAAGCCCATGGCCAGGCGCCGATTGCTCCAGGGTGTCAAAGACGCGGCCGGCCTCCTCGCGACGATGGCCTTCCAGGCCGCCAGACATCTCGTACAGCCTGTCTCTTATACACATCTCCGAGCCCACGAGACTAAGGCGAATCTCGTATGCCGTCTTCTGCTTGAAA
>ENA-ORBV01003325-ORBV01003325.1-microbial-mat-metagenome-genome-assembly--contig:-NODE-3325-length-32314-cov-4.418122_pt1 | contig 32314 bp, 27 predicted proteins | sample MGYA00237777_ERZ505514 | MGnify/ENA primary metagenome ERZ505514 (study PRJEB26160, sample SAMN06269048) | microbial mat metagenome | isolation source: Oligotrophic lake microbial mat | place... | reverse complement strand
TTGATGGTGTAGGCAATGCCGCGGTCTTCGAGGTACTCGCGGACACGGGCGAAGTGGGTCTTGGAGTCTTCGTCGAGGTAGTCGTGAATGGAAGGCAATGCGTCGATATACGGCTGGTCTTCGGGGGCCTTGGAATCGAGGATGCGCAGGGGGTTGGTTTCGAGGCGGCGTTGCGAGTCTGGGCTGAGTTGATCGACTACCGGAGTGAGTTGCTGGCGGATGGCTTCGACGAAGGCCGGACGCGATTGGGGTGTGCCGACGCTGTTGAGCATGAGCTTATAGCCGGTGACACCGCAGGCGTCGAGGAGGTGGCAGACCATCTCGATCACTTCTGCGTCGACGGCCGGGGATTCACTGCCGATGACTTCGGCGCCGATTTGCGAGAACTGGCGGTAGCGGCCTTTTTGGGGACGCTCGCGGCGGAACATAGGGCCGATGTAGAAGAGCTTCTGGAGGCCGGGGATTTGATCGAGACGATGTTCGATGTAGGCGCGGATGACGCTGGCGGTGTTCTCCGGGCGGAGGGTGAGGCTGGAATCGTCGCGGTCTTTGAAGGTGTACATCTCTTTGGTGACGATGTCGGTTTCTTCGCCGACTCCTCGGGAGAAGAGAGCGGTTTCTTCAAAGATGGGGGTGCGGATCTCCTGGTAGTTGTAGGTGTTAAAAAGTTCGCGGGAGACGCGTTCGACGTGGTTCCAGACCGAGATGGACGGCGGGAGGATGTCGCGGGTGCCTTTGACGGCTTTGATCATGCGGGTTCCTCACGGTAGATGGCGCGGGCGTTTACGTAGTGCTGCGCGTTGACGCGGAAGCGTTCTGATTCTTCTGGTGTGACGGGGCGGCGGACTTTAGCGGGAACTCCCATGGCGAGCATGTTTGCTGGGATTTCCATGCCTTCGGGAACTAGAGTGCCAGCGGCGACGATGGCACCTTTGCCGATTTTGGCTCCGTTGAGGACGATGGCACCGATGCCGATGAGTGCGTCGTCTTCGATTGTGCAGCCGTGGAGGCAGCACTGGTGGCCGACGGTGACGCGGTTGCCGATGATGAGAGGGAAATCGGGACCTTCGACGTGGAGGACGCTGTTGTCCTGGACGTTTGATTCTTCTCCGATTGTGATGTGATGCACATCGCCCCGAATCGTGACCAGCGGCCAAACGCTTGAGCGTTCGCCGATACACACGTTGCCGATGACTTGTGCGCTGGGGTCGATGTAGCAGGACGAGGCGATCTTCGGCACGATGCCGCGATATGCCCGTATCATTGCGTAATCATCGATTTTAGCATGGGCTGAAGGGGGGCTAGAATGGGTTTAATGCGTTTCATTCTTGCTTTGTCGTTGCTGGCGGTGAGCCCGTGTTTGTTTGCCCAGAAGAAGATGCTGGACGCCGAGGCTATCTGGAAGATCCAGCGGATTGGTGAGCCTGCGCTTTCTCCGGACGGGAAGACGGTGGCGTTTGTGGTTCGCAAGTTTGATCTGGAGAAGAACTCGTCGACGCGGCATATCTATACGGTGGCGCTTGAGGGTGGAGAGCCGAAGCAGATCACGACCGAGGGGACGGTGAATGAGCGGCCTCGTTGGACACCGGATTCCAAGCGAATTGTGTGGGTGTCTAATCGTGGGAGTTCTGGGCAGGTTTGGGGGATGAACCCGGATGGCACGGGTGCGAAGCAGATTACTACGATTGCTACCGAGGCGGGCGGGATTCTGGTGAGCCCGGACGGGAAGAATATCGTTTTTCAGAGCAGCGTGTATCCGGATTGCGCCGACGAGGCTTGCAACAAGAAGCGGCTGGAGGAAGAGGCAGCTTCGAAGTCGAAGGCTCGTGTTTATACCGGGTTGCTGTACCGGCATTGGACCGAGTATCAGGGGAAGCGGCGGAACCATTTGTTTGTGGTGGGGATGGATGGGGGCAAGGTTAAGGATTTGACCCCGGGGCCGTTTGATGTGCCGCCGTTCTCGCTGGGTGGCCCGGATGATTATGCGATTTCGCCGGATGGGGGTGAGCTTTGTTATGTCGTGAATACGGATGAGAATCCGGCGCTTTCTACCAATAGCGATCTTTACGTGGTTCCTATGGGTGGGGGTGAGGCGAAGAAGATTACGGTGAATGCGGCGGCTGATGCGTCGCCTGTGTACTCGCCGGATGGGAAGTTTTTGGCTTATCGTGCGCAGGCCAAGGCTGGCTTTGAGGCCGACAAGTGGCGGCTGGTGATGATGGAACGGGCCACGGGGACGGCTACGATATTGACCGAGGGGCTGGACCGGGCGGTGCAGTCGATGACGTGGTCTGGCGATTCCAAGCGGATTTTCTATACGATCGAGGATCGTGGGCGGCAGACGTTGCAGATGACTCCGGTGACCGGTGGAGGATCGCAGACTGTCGTTAGCGGGGCCTCGCATATTGATGATGTGCAGTTTTCGCCGGATGGGAAAGTGATGGTTTATGGGGAGCATTCGGCGTCGCAGCCTATGGAGCTGTTTAAGACGACTTCGCGGGCAAAGCCGCAGCCGCTGACGAGATTGAACGACGCGCTGCTGGCGCAGTATGAGATTCCTGCGCCGGAGGAGATGGTTGTGGATGGGGCCGACAAGGCCAAGGTGTCGAGCTTTGTGCTGAAGCCGGCCGGATTTGATGCCAAGAAGAAATATCCGGTGTTGTTTCTGATTCATGGCGGGCCGCAGGGGGCCTGGGGACATGGCTGGAGCTACCGGTGGAATCCGCAGGTGTTTGCTAATGCCGGGTTTGTGGTTGTGATGCCAAATCCTCGCGGGTCAACAGGTTATGGGCAAAAATTCACGGATGAGGTGAGCGATGATTGGGGCGGTAAGGTGTATGACGACATTATGGCGGTGGTGGATAAGGTGGAGGGTGAGCCGTGGGCGGACAAGGAGCGGTTTGCTGCGGCTGGGGGGAGTTTTGGTGGGTATATGGTGAACTGGATGCTGGGGCATACGAACCGGTTTAAGGCGTTTGTGAGTCATGCAGGGGTTTATGATTTACGGTCTATGGCTGGGGAAACAGAGGAGTTATGGTTTGTGAATTGGGAGTTTAAGGGGATGCCGTGGGATCAGCCGGAGACTTACGCCAAGTGGAGCCCTAGCTATTTTACAAAGGACTTCAAGACGCCTACGCTGGTGTTGCACGGGGAGTTGGATTACCGGGTTCCGGTGGGTCAGGGGATGCAGTTGTTTACCGGGTTGCAGATGCAGAAGGTGCCTTCGAAGATGGTGCTGTTTCCGGATGAGGGGCACTGGATTTTGAAGCCGGCGAATAGCTTGCTTTGGTACAAGAGCTTTATTGACTGGGTTACGGAGTTTACGGTTAAGAAGGCGGAGTAGCGGAAGTCGGGAATCGAGGAGTTTCGAGATATGGAAGTTCAACTTACAGATGATCAAGCAGCATTCGTTCGGCAGGCAATCGAGGATGGGCGCTTAGAACGGGCGGAAGACGCAATGAAAGAGGCGTTGTTGTTGTGGGAAAACAAGGAAAGACGCCGAGCAGAAATCCTGGCAGCGCTCGACCAATCTGAGGCTTCATTTGCACGTGGCGAAGGGCGCAGGATTACAAGCCAGGAAGAGAGGGTTGCGCTTGCTTCCGAGATCAAGCGCCGGGGACTTGCCCGGCTCGCTGCTGAAGAAAACCGTTAGTGGAGATTCGGCTCCAATAGGGGATGGGTTCTGTGGACGACGAGGTGCTGGACTGAAGCAGCGGGCTGAGTAGAGTTTAATACTTCCGTACCATTCCGTGCATGATCTGGATGGGATAGACTTTCAGCATCAGTTATGCCCGGTAAATTTCGTTCCGCTTTCGCTGCTGTGTTACTGGCTTCAATGCCAGTTCAATCTGCTGATCCTGGTTGCCCGCGTTATCCCTCGGCGATGCGGACCGAGCAGATGGATATTTTGGAATTGGATCGGGCTTTCCACGAGTATGGCGCTCGGGCGCGGAAGGCTTCGGTGGGGTCTCGATCTGAGGCTGCCGATTATTCCAATTTCATCGACCAGAAACTTTTTGCAAAGATGGCTGGCGATAAGGTTTCTCCAGCGCCGAAATCGAATGATGTCGAGTTTTTGCGGCGGGCTTATGTGGATATCACCGGTCGGATTCCTACTCCCGAAGCGGCTCAAGCTTTTTTGGAATCGGCAGAGCTGGATAAACGGTCTAAGCTGATCGAGCAGTTGCTTGCCTCCCCTGCGTACACAGACCAATTGACTACGTTTTGGGCGAACAAGTTCAAGGTGACGCGATCTCATGAATCGATTGGGACTTTTGGGCGGAATGTTTTCTATGAGTGGCTGAGGAAGTCGATTGCCGATGACCGTCCTTATGATTCGTTTGCTCGCGAGCTAATAAGTGCGGCCGGGGAAGTGGATAGTGTGCCGGGGACGCAGTTTTTTGCCCGCTGGATGGATGTGAATGGGCCGGTGCAGGATTCCTGGGACGACATCACCGACAAGATCACTACTACTTTTCTGGGGTACAAGACCGAGTGCATCTCCTGTCATAACGGACGGTCGCATCTGGAGAAGATCAATCTCTTTCTGACCAAGCGGACACGGAATCAGTTTTGGCAAATGTCTTCGTGGTTGAGCCGGATGCAGTTTGTTCGCTGGTCGGACGACAATATTGGGTTTCGGCCGCGGGTGATTATCAATGACCGGAACTATGGCTCTTATACGGGTTCTGTTTCGGCGACCAATCCTGGCAACCGCCCGATCCGGATTAACGCAATCACCGAGCCTGTTTACCTGACTACGGGTGAGAAGCCGCAGAGCGGGAACTGGCGCCAGGACTATGCTCGCATTCTCACCGCTGACAAGCAGTTTGCCCGGGCTACCGTAAATCATATTTGGGCTTATCTGTTTAGCCACGGGATTGTCGATCCGCCGGAAGCCTGGGACTTTGAACGAACCGACCCGAATAAGCCGCCGCCTGGGGATTGGCCGTTGCAGAATACGCACCCGGAGTTGCTGGACCAGTTGGCTGATTTCTTTATTGCCAACAAGTACCAATTCAAGCCGTTGCTGCGGCAGATTCTGAACTCTGAGGCTTACCAGTTGTCGAGCAATTATCAGGGTAAGTGGGATCCGGCTTATGTTAAGTACTTTGCGCGGCATGAGGCTCGCCGGTTGAGAGCTGAGGAGCTTTATGATTCGTTGATTACCGCGACACGAACAGAACAGCCGATGCAGATTCCGGGGATTGGTCGAGTGCTTTGGTATGCGAACCAGTTGCCGGACCCGACCGAGCCTTCGACGGACTTTCGGATTGTGGACTTCATGAATAATCTGGGGCGTGGGAACTGGATCACGATTGACCGTTCTTCTGAGCCTACGATTCTGGGCTTGCTCTATTCGATGAACGATACGCAGAATGTGAATCGTACTCTGGGGAATTCGAGCGCAAATGTTTCGAGCCGAAGCCGGATTCTGGAAGTGGATGCGACAAGTGCGACAGACGAAGAGGCGATCCGGAAGCTGTTTCTGGCGACGATGTCGCGATTTCCGACCGACCCTGAATTGACTACTGCGCTTAAGTTTCGCAATGGCGTGAGGGCACAGTGGCTCAGCGACTTGCAGTGGGCACTGGTCAACAAACTGGACTTCATTTTTAATCGTTAAGGCAGCCAACATGAACTTCATACGCAAAACCTGTTCCGGGCACCTTCCTTTTACTCGCCGCCACTTCTTGTTTGGCACGGCGACGGCTGGGCTACTTGGCGCTCATGCCGATGCTGCCGTTACGGTGTCGCGTGGGGTGTCTCTTCGCAACACGGCGAAGTCTTGCATCTTTATCAATCTGAATGGCGCGGCGAGCCACCTGGATACTTTCGATATCAAAGACGCGGCATGGAATCCTCGGGACGCCGATGTTCGCGACTACTCAGGGAACCTGCGCATGTCGCGGCGGTATTTTCCGAAGTTGTCTACGCTGACCAATGATTTGCTGGTGTTGCGGAGTTGCTCTTCGTGGGAAGCGGCGCATGAGCGTGGACAATTCTACATGCAGACGGCGCACTCGCAAAACCCTGCGCTGGCGGCAGAGATTCCACATATCGGCGCAGTGATTGCGCGCGAGCGTGGGGCAAACGGGTTGATTCCGCCGTTCTTGAGTTTTAATCAGTCGAATCTGCAGGGCGCGACGTTTTTGGGTGGGTTGTTTATGCCGATGATGCCTCCGGCATCGACCGGCGGAATTGGGACGCTGACGCATAATTTCTTTGGCAATGCAGAGCAGTCGCAGAATCGGTTTGAGCGGCGGTTTAGTTTGCTCAAAGAAATCGACTCGGCATTGCGTGAGGTGCCGGCAAACGAAGCCATGGCGGCTTACGGGGCTTACTACGATCGCGCGAAGGCGATGATGTACAACGCGGCTGTCGATAGCGTTTTTAAGTTCTCGACCGATGACCAGAACCGGTATGGGAATAACAGTTTGGGCCGCTCGTTGATTGTGGCTCGCAATGCGATTCGGGCCAAGAATGGCGCTACGTTTATCAACGTGACGCAAGGTGGCTGGGATACACACGTGGGGCAGTTTGATATGGGGCAGTCTCCTAATATCTATACGCTGACTAACGAGTTGGATCGGGCTGTTGGGAATCTGGTGGATGACTTGAAGGCCTCTGGTGATTTTGATTCGACGCTGATTGTGATGATGGGTGAGTTTGGACGGACGCCGGGTGTCTTAAATTCTCGTGCGGGCCGTGACCATTACCGGGATGTGATGAGTGTGGCGCTGATGGGTGGTGGTGTTAAGGGTGGTCGAGCGATTGGCGCTTCCGATGCGAATGGAGCGAGGATCACTGATTTTGGCTGGTCGCAGCAACGTCCTATTTACGTCGAAGACATTACAGCTACGATCTATTCGGCGCTTGGGGTTGACTGGACTAAGTCGATTGACGACACGCCTTCAAAGCGTCGTTACTACTATGTGCCTGGTGCGCCGGAAGGCACTTATCAGCCGGTGGAAGAGGTCTTCGGTTGATGCGCTTTTTGCTTGTTGTCGTTGCCAGTGCTGCACTGTACGGGCAGACGCCTGCGACAGTGCAGATTCTTTCTGATTCCTCGCAAGTGCTGGTGGGCAGGACGATGCAGATGCGCGCGGTGGTGCGTGATGCGGGCGGAAACCGGATCGAGAACGCGGGTATCACCTGGGCTTCGAATAATGTGACGAATGCTTCGGTGTCCAATACTGGGCTGGTGACGGCGAACCGGCTGGCTGTGGTGCGGATCACGGCGCGCGCAGGATCGATAACGGCAGAGACGGCTGTACAGGCGATTCCGAGCCGGGTGGCGGTGTCGCCTGGTGGTGGGGAAGTAAGTGTGCTTTCGACGGCCCAGTTTACGGCTACGGCTTTTGACGCGGACGACAATCCGATTCCTGGGGTGGGATGGACGTGGTCGATTACGAATCTTCGGAGTGGAGGTTCACAGACGGCACGGATCACGACGGCAGGATTGATGTCAGCGATTGCCGAGGGTAGCAACTTTGTGTGGGCTACTTTCAATTACGGCGATGTGCAGACGGGCTTACAGCGGCAATGGATTTCGGTGGCTCGTATTGACACTACGGTGCCGAAGACCTATAGCTTGAAGCGGTTGTATCACAACATCTTGCAGCAGCGTAGCAAGTATGAGCTTCGGGCACGGCAGTCGATGTTATGGGCGACTGATAACGGCGATCTGTTCTTTAACGCGAGCCTGGATGGCATGGCTGGCGGGTTGATGAATTATCGCGATGGCAATTTGAAGATGGTGTCGGCAGCGGGGCAGCCCCGGTTTGCTTCGGGTTCGTTCGCCAATGAGTTTTTTGTCCATTCGATTACCCGGAATGGGCGCATTCTGTCGCATGAGGATACCAATATCAATGGGCGGCAGTTGTCGCTGGGGAACCGCGATGGGGTGGTGCCGTTTTTCTCGAATAACACGCCGCTGGTGGCAGGAACGGAGGCTACGTCGGGAGTGACAGCGACGCGCCATTCGATGTCAACCAATGGGCAGTTGCTGATTCGGGCCAGCTTTCGATTCGAGAATGAGCCGATCACTTATGCCGGGATCTTTCGAGGCTTTAACAACCGGATTACGGAGTTGTTGATCAGCTCGAAGGAGACGGTGCCAGAACTCCCGGGGACTGGTTTGATTTCGATTGACGGCGACTACGGGATTGCCGACGATGGGACGGCTTTTTATAGTGCGACGCTTGGATCGAATCGAGTTTTCTTTAAACACCCCGCTAGCGATGAACGCAAAAAGCTGATTGCGATCAATGATCCGTTGCTTGGGTCTACTGTCCGGAGTTTTGTGGGTGGAAGGGGGAACCAGCCTACATTCTGGGTGGAAGAGACCAATGGCACGGTGGTGATGGCGGTGGCGCTGAATAACAGCACAAACCACTTCATCTCGATTGATAAGGATGGCAAGGTTCAGAATCTTCAGTACTCGGGGCTGACTGGCATTTTGTGGCATCATCCGGCGCATGGGACTTTGATTCACGGGAACCCTTTCAACAACAAGGGGAATGGGGTCTATATCTGGAAGGCTGGCGAGGAGCCCAAGAGTGTCTTCCTCTACTCGAAGCCGAATGTGGCTGGCACGAATCTCGAAGACATTGAGTCGGGTGCGATTACGGCTTCGGGTCAAGTCTACCTGATGGCCCGGACGGCTACTGCGAATATGGCTGTAGCGAAGATGGGCGATAACCCGGAGTATCTGATTTATTCGGGTCAACAGGTGGAAGTGGAAGCGCCGCTGAATCTAGTGACTCTGATCTTTGGTGGACGCACGGGCCCGCCGCATGTACTGGTGGGTGGAAGTACTGGCGGGGTGGCAGAGTTTAACGGGACGGATTTTGTACCGAGGCTCTCGATCGGGGAGCGGCTGTTTGGCAACATGTTCTATGGCGGTTTTCATGGCGGGACGGCGAATATTCGCAAGTCTCCGAATGGGGACATATATGCGATCGTGACAGCGGGGATTGTTCGGGTGGCGGGGAATGGCGCGCCTGAGTTGCTGATTCCCTTCCCGCTTCGGGTGGGAACGTTTACCTATAATCTGCCGAGCCAGCTTGAGGTCAACGCTTCTGGAGACGTGCTGATGCAGGGTTCAACTAGTGGAGGCGATAATCGGATGTACATCTGGTCGAACGGGAACGTAACGAGCATTCTGAATTTGTCGACGACAGCGGCAACGGCTTCGACGATTGATAACCGGATTGTTTCGAGCTTTGACAGTTTTAACTTCTCCGACGACGGGAAGGTAATGGCTTCGTTGCGCTTCCGGAATGTGAATGTGCCGGTGCTTTACCTTTACGCGAACCAGACGTGGACGCGCCTGGCTGAACCGAATCTGACGGTGGTGGGGCCGCACCGGATTACCGGTGTGCAGAATCTGCACCGGACTGGATCGGGCAAGCTTTATGCGGTGCTGGCGACGCAGGCGGGCGGGAATATTTTGACCGAGTGGAAGGGTAGCGACTGGGAGATCGCGGTAAACAACTCGAGTGTGATGCCGAATGGGCAGGTGGCCAATTCGGTTACGACGCTCGATGCGAACCGGCGTGGGGATGTATTGTTTCAACAATCCAATGGGGGCAACAACTTTCTGCTGGTGCGCCCGGCGGACGACCCTACCAAAATTCGCCAGGTGATCAATCTTTTCCGTCCCACAGCCGAGGGAGACTATCTGGTAAGGGTGAACGCAATCGACTTCAGGGACGACGGTACCGTGTACTTTTTGGCGATGACGTCGGACGATGAAACGGTGTTGTACGAAGCCAAGCCGGTCAACTAAGTGTTAACCTGAAAATTCCGGCCTAATTGAACCATGTCCATCCAGATTTTTGTTGAAGGCAAGATTGCGCCCAAAGGCGAGTTCTTGCGTCCGCTTGAAGGCCGCAACAGTGCGGAGATCCTTGGCCGCCACCTTTACCTCAGCCTTGTTGGCGAGGTGATTCCGCGTAGCCTGCTAGACCACCTGGGTCTGTCGAAGATGCTGCTTGGGGCGTCGAGCGGGTCGAGCTTTCTTTTGCTGGTGCCACAGGAATTTCAGGGTAAAACTGAAGCATTTCTGCGACTGGCGGCTGCCAATATCGATGAGCTCAGCGCGGATGAGTTGGCATTCAACTGGGCGATTACGGAGAACCTGGGCGACTGGTCTGTGGTGCGCAAAAGGCTCTTTGAAGAGATGCAGCGCGGGATGGGCACCAAGGCAACGGCGGAATCGTTTTTGCCGGTGGAGGCGGGTCATTACCGGGCCGACTATAACTTCTTTGCCGCTTTGGCTAATGATGGACCGACAGCATCTTCGGTTGGGGTTGACGATGAGGCGCCTGGGCGCTTCCACTTTGGTGAGTCAAAGTTTACCTACAAGCTTGGTTACGACATGGAATCGCTGCCGTGGACGGCGCATCTCGATTTATCGAGCCTGAAGCGACGCAAGGGTGCAGCGATGACAGTTGCCGTCGATGCCCTGGAGATTCGCTTGAGGCGAGCGAATTCGGTGGAAGAGCATCTGAGCCTCAGCCATCTGTATAAGAATTTCTTTGCCGGCGAGTTGCAGACGCTGTTGTTGCGTTTGCCTGATTGCACGGGCAAGATTGCGATTATCGATTCCGGTATTGAAGGCTTCACCGTGTACGGCGATATCGATGCGTTGCTTAAGGTAGCGCAGGAGATTCATCGCCTCTTCCAGACGATGGCAGAAGTGAGTTTGAATGAGACCTCGGGAGCAGAAGGCAAGAGCATTAGTGCCGCCCTCGCTGCCGGAGAACAGGCAGTGGCAGTAGCTGAAGTGCATGCAGCACTGAAGCTGGCGCAGGCCTCGTCTCGCGATTCGATTTATATGTTTGGGCGGGTGCTCGATTGGAAGCAAGTGCCCGACGCTCTGGAGATTCGTGAGCTTTGCTTGCGGATGATCCGTAACTATGGCGCAAGTCCGCAGTTTGTATCTGAGTTGTCCGGTTTCTTTAGGGAAAGTGGATATCAGAGCCTGCGGCGCAAAACCGGGCGCTTTGAGAGGCCCTGGCGGTTGTACCGGCGATTGAGCCTCGCGCTCGAAACCGAAAACGAATCGCGTGATTTTGAACGCACGCGCAACCGGCTCCTTGCTGAGTTCATCGGCAAGAATGCCGGCCAAACCAGGTTGAGGCCTTCGGGCCGAGTCGGCCTGGAATTAACCCGAATCTCGATCAACGCTTAAACGCGAGGACACACCCATGTCGGAAGAAGCAGTCAAGCAAGAAACACCGGCCTCGGACGCACCGAAGGCGGATAATAGACCCCAAAGAACAGGACGCCCCCCGCAGCAAGCGCAGGGTGGGCGGCCTCCTTTACAAGGAAACCGGCCGCAAGGCGCGAGGCCGCCGCTGGGTGGTGGAGATCGTGGAGGCCCACGACCACAGAGATTCGGCGACTTTGCCCCGGACATCGACCTCGAAAAACTGATCGTAGATGCACTGTACCTGGATAACCAGGCCCATGCGGTGGTGGCACGTTTGCGCGATATGGATTCTGGCACAAAGAGCCAGTTGCGGCGCTTCTACAACGCTGTACGCCGCGCCTGCCGTACGGTTGAGAGCGAACGCCAGCACGAGTTTGTGATGCTGCGTGCACGCCTGGCTTACACGATTGCCCGCCACGGGCTGCGTAGCCTGGACGTGCTGGAACGCCTGCTGTTGCAGGTGACGCGCAAGAACGATCAGCGCGGCTACGAACGCTTTCGCGATCTCTTCGAGGCCATTGTGGCCTACAACGAATAAGGGGAACCTCCATGAGTTCACATACTGCACAAACCGAACTGAGCTTCCTTGGCAAGCTCTTGATTGAAGGCGAACTGGTCTGCGAAACGGGCCTGCACATTGGTGCCGGCAAAGGCACACTCGAAATTGGCGGGGCCGACAATCCAGTTGTAAAAGACGCTTTTGGCCGCCCGTATGTACCGGGTTCGAGCCTGCGCGGACGCCTGCGTTCGTTGCTCGAACAGGCCATGGGGCTTGCTACGCCGAAGCAGCTTGTTTATGTATCCAAGCGCAAGGGCCAGGAAGTTCGCATCCACGCCTCTGACTCGCCAAGCGACGAGATCTGCCTGCTCTTTGGCCGCGCTCCTGGACGGGTGGAACGGGTTGAAGGAGAGGCCCTGAGCCAGAATACGATCACGCCTGCGCGTCTTACTGTGTATGACGCTTCGCTCAATCTGGACAGCATCACTGCGCCGATGCGCGAAAGCCTCGACGATGAGTTGACTGAAGTTAAGAGTGAATCGGCGATTGACCGTATTACGAGCCAGAGCCAGGCGCGTACGCTGGAGCGTGTACCGGCTGGTGCGAGCTTCAAGTTGCGCCTAGTGCTGGACGTACTTTGCGAAGCCGATAAGGAATTGATCGGCATCATCGTTCAGGGGATGGCCCTGCTTGAGGACGATACGCTTGGCGGCGGCGGAAGCCGTGGTAGCGGGCGAGTGAGTTTCTCGGGGCTCAAACTGACCTGGCGCAATGCGGGTTATTACAAGGGCGGGGCGGAAACCGAAGTCGCCACAGCGGCCGATGTTGCCGGGTTGCGCGCTGTTTCCGCTGAGCTCGCTCAGAAGCTCGAGGCCTAAGCGCCATGCCGTCCACACCACGCGAGCCCGCGCTGCTGGTACGCCTACGCCCGACAGGGCCGTGGCGCATTGGCGGCGACAGCGGCCGTCAAGACGAACTAAATTCGACCTTCCCCTCAGACCGTGTATTTAGCGCGGTAACGCAGGCGCTGGCCCAATTGGGTGAGCTCGATGCGTGGCTTGCGGCGACAGTAGCCGGTGGCAAGCCTGCGGTGCGGTTTACGTCGATGTATCCGTATTTTGGACGGCAGCTTTTTGCTCCGGCCCCAGTTACATTGTGGCCGCCTGCGCAGGCAACGGCCAAGATGAACTGGCACGCGGCGAAGCTGATTCCGTTGAGTGTGATCGATGAGTTGCTGGCTGGTGAACCGTTTCGTGAGGACCGTTGGGAAGTAGATGGCCTGAGTGGCTGTCTGTTGCCGGCAGGATCGCAGACGCCGTTTCGGGAGCGGGTGCGGGCGACTGCACCAGTTGACCGGATCACGCAAAGTAGCGGCGAAGCCTACACAAGCGGTTGCCTTGAGTTTAACCAGGGCGTTGGTTTGTGGCTCGGGATTTTGTTTGCCGACCAGGCGGCGCGCGAGCGCTGGGACAGCCCGGTGCGGGCGGCATTTCGTTTGCTGGCAGATTCTGGATTTGGTGGAGAGCGGTCTCGCGGTTGGGGCCGTGCGGAAAGCCCTGAGTTTCAACAGGGGAATTGGCCCGGGATCATTCTTGACCATCAGCCGGCTGAGTCTGAAGGCAGCTCCGCTTATTGGATGCTTGGTTCGTATGTGCCTGCGGCTAGCGACAGTGTGGACTGGAAAAGCGGCTATTACGAGTTGAAGCGCCGCAACGGCAAGGTGGAATCACTGGCCGGTTGGGGCAGCGACAAGAAGAGTTTGAACATGGTGCGCGAGGGCGGTGTGGTTGTGGCCGCTAGTGCGCCAACTGGGGCGGCAATCGATGTGGCACCGGATGGATTTGCGCACCCGGTATGGCGTGCGGGATTTGCCGCTGCGGTTGAAGTGCCGTGGAAGGCACCGAGCTTCCAGTTGCCGCTGCCTCCTGCCAAGGCTGAGCCGGTGAAACGTCGCGAGGCAGAGCCTGAAGCTGTACTGGCTGACGTCTATCTGACCGATGCGATTGTGGTGGAAGAGGCCAATGTGGTGGAAGAAGCCAACATAGTCGAAGAACCGCGCTACGTCGAGGAGGACAACTGATGAAGTATCGTGCCACCATCCTCACGCCTACGCTGGTAGGTGACGGGCAGGCGCTTTCGCCGATCGATTACATGGTGTGGAAGGACCACGTCAATGTGCTCGATCAGACCAAGATCTTTGCGCTGATGGCGAGGCGACCGGTGTTTGAAGGTTATCTGACACAGTTACGCAAGGCTGAGAAGTTTGACTTCCAGAACTGGGGCGGACTGGCGCAGAGTGCTGCGCTGCGCCGCATTCCTTTTGAGAGCCCGGCTTATTCGCCGATCTGGGATCGGACACGGGCCGATGATTTGTTTATCCCAACCTTTCTGAAGGGACCGCAGGGGCATTATCTGCCGGGGAGTGCGCTACGTGGAGCGCTGCGGACGGCGATCGTACACAAGTCGTGGACTGAGCGTGGTGAGAAGTTGTTTAGCGCGCTTGAGGAGCAGTTTCAGAATGAGCGCGGCTTCAGGTATGCGGCACAGGCTGAAGAGAGTGCGGCGATGGGTTCCCGGGGCAAGGATCGTATGCGCGCGGTGAGCATCGGAGACTCGAAGCCGGTTGCGCCTGAGAGTTTTCGCGTATATTTGACCCGCACCGCAAAGTTGGTGAAGCAGGGCGAGAAGTTTAGCGTGGACTGGAAGCCAGCCCCGACTTTTGCCGAGATGGCTTTGCCGGGGACTTTGTTTGAAGGTGCCTGGAAGGAAAAAGCAAGTCATCAGCCGATGGCCGATGCGGCAAATCTTTGGGCGTCGAATCAACTCCAGATTCAGAAACAGTATGCCGAGCGTAGTGGTCTTCCTATCTTGAAGCAGATACTTGGTGAATTAGAAAAGCGGCTGGATATGATTCAGGGCGGCAACCGCGGTTGCCTGCTGCAAATCGGCTGGGGTGGAGGTTTTGCCTCGAAAGCAGCGATTGGGGATACCAGTTCGCCTGCGTATCGCGACATCTTGAAGAAGATGCCGTTTTACGCGTCGGCGCTGGCAACCGGGCTTCCCTTCCCCAAGACGCGCCGGGTGGTTTATCTGGAAAATACCCCGGCTGCCCTTCCGGGATGGATCCATCTTGAATGGATGGGTTCATAAATAGTGCTACATTTTACGATAAGGATTCTTGATAGGCTTTTGAATGTATAACGGATTTTTTGGTCTCAAAGAAGACCCCTTTAACCTGAGTCCGGACCCCGCGTTCCTTTACCGGAGCCCCCAGCATGAGGAGGCGTTGGCCAATCTCATCTATGGAGTGCAATCTCGCAAGGGCTTTATCGTATTGACTGGCGAAGTGGGCACGGGCAAGACGACAATGCTTGAGTGTCTTCGCGATTATCTGGAGCAAGCCGGTGTCGAGTTTGCCTTTGTATTCAACTCTCGCATCACATCCGATCAATTCTTTGAAATGATCGCCTACGATCTGGATTTGCGCTGTGAACGCACTTCGAAAACAGAAGTTTTGTTTGCGTTGAACCAGTTGCTGATTCAGCAGGCAAACGAAGGGCGCACGAGTGTTCTGATCGTAGACGAAGCTCACAATCTGGAGTGGGATGTTTTAGAGGAAATTCGTTTGCTGGGGAACCTTGAGAACCCGCGCATCGGGAAGCTTTTGCAGATCATCCTGAGTGGCCAGCCGGAGCTGGATCGCAAGTTGGACGCACCGAATCTGCGTCAGTTGAAACAGCGCATTGTGTTGCGATGCAACCTTCAACCACTCACGCTCAAAGAGAGCACGGAATACATCGAATCGCGCCTGTCACATTGTGGTGTAGAAGGGCAGACGATCTTCCCTGAAGCGTTGCTGGCTGAAATTCATTTACGCACGCAGGGAATTCCTCGCCTGATCAATGCCGTCTGCGACAACATGTTGCTTGGTGCGTTTGCGCAAGAGACTAAGGTCTGCACAACCGAGATGCTAGATGAAGTGAGCAAGGATATGCGGTTGGAATGGCCAGGCCGTCGCTTGAACCGCGTTCGCGGACAGAGCGAATTCGAACCTAGCGGCTATCCTCAGGGCGACTAGCGCCTATTGTGGCGTAGCTTCGTTCTTGTAGGATTGGGCCTTTTCCTTGTTTCCCAACTCAGTATAGAGACGGCTGAGGAGAAGCAGATTCTCACGGTTGCGTTCGCCGTGGGCAATAGCTTGTTCGAGTGCGTCGGCAGCGTCTTCCTTTCTTCCTACAGCCATCAGGAGGCCCGCGCGCTCACGCCAGGCGGTGCCCATAAACGGTTGCTTGCGGATGACCTGATCGAGCTGCCAGAGAGAGGCTTCGATCTTTCCCTGCCGGATGAGGAAGGCGCTGTAGCGGAGCTGGATTTCGGCGGAGTTTTTGGGGCGGAGGGCGCTTTCTGCAAGGGCACCGCGGTAGGCCTGGTCGGCGGCAGTGGCTTGGTCTAGCGCTTCGTAGCTTTGGGCTTTGGCTGTTAGAAGGACGGAGTCTTCGGCGTTCCTGCCGGCTTTGTCGAAGGCTGCGATAGCGTCGGTGTGGCGACGCATTGATTGAAGCTGGCGGGCCCAGTGGTAGCAGGCTCTTGCGACGCGGTCTGGGATGGTGCAGGCCTTTTCGAGGGGTGCCAGGGAGGCAGTGGAGTTTCCGCTGGCGGCGTGAGCGATGCCGAGGGCATACCAGTATTCACCGACTACGGGCTTTTCCCGGGTTAGAGTTTCGAGGATGGAGATGGCTTCGGGGAAGCGCTGTTGCTGGAGAAGACGCGAAGACTCAGAGAATTTCGGTGAGATGTTCGGGTCATACTGTAAGGCCAACAGGAGTAGCCAGTGAATCATGCGATGCCAAAGGAAGTAACAGGCGGGCCGTGCAACCCGGTTTGCCTGTGTTGTTCTTCAACTCCAATGTACCGCCATGGGCTTCAGCGATTTGACGGCAGAGGACGAGACCGATGCCGCTGCCTCCGGGTTTGGTGGTGAAGAAGGGTACAAAGAGGTTGGCGGTGTTGGATAGACCGGGGCCCCCATCTTCAATCCAGATCTCGAGTCTAGGCCCTGCCAGGACTGTGGTGCGGCCCCAACCAATACTTACATCGCCGTTGGTGGATTGAGCGGCTTCGACAGCGTTTTTCGTGAGGTTGATGAGGACTTGTTCGAGCTGGTCGGCATCGGCTTCGATGGTGAATTCGGGGCCGGGGACGATCTCGACTTTTTTGCGCAATTCCATGGCGGTGGCTCGACGAACGAGCGGCGCTATTACCGTTGGAGCAAGTGTTGGGCTTGGCAGTTTGGCGAGCCTTGTGTAGGAGCTGAGGAAGCGCTGGAGGCTTTCTGCACGTGAGCCGATGATGTTGAGGCCGTGGCGCATGTCTTCTTTCCAGTCGTCTGGGAGAGGATCGCGTTCGACGATGTTACCGAGGCTGCCGGCAATCGATTTGATGGGTGCCAACGAGTTGTTGAGTTCGTGGCCGAGGACGCGGACGAGACGTTGCCAGGCCTGGAGCTCTTCTTCGCGCAAAGGACGGGTGAGGTCTGTCAAGACGAGGAGTTGGTGGGGGACGCCGCCTTCGCGGAAGGTGCTGCAACTGACACCCCAGCGCCCTGTGCCGCCGGGGAAGCTGCGGGTCATCGTTCGCATTTCGCCTTTGAGGCAATCGACAAGGCCGAGGCTCTCGGCGGTCTCTCCGAGGAGACGCCCCATGGGGCGGCCGAGGAGGGCCTCGGCACCTTTGTTGACAAGGCGGAGTTTGTTTTCGCCGTCGAAGGCGAAGATGGCGACGTTGATTTCTTCCATCACCTTGCGCAGGAGAGCTGTGGCTTCGAGGGCACCGAGGCGTTGCTGCTGTAGGGTGGTGCCCATGGCGTTGACTTGTTCGAGGACTTCGCCGAGGCTATCGTCGAGCGAGGTGGTGCGGCCGCGAATTGAATAGTCGCCTTCACGAATGGCTTCGAGGAGGTTGGCTACGGTGCGTAGAGGCGAGGCGACTAGTTCACGGACTGAGTTGGCAAAGGCGAACCAGGCGACGATGATGAGCGCGGAGAGGGTCCATTGAACTTTGGAGGAGTAGTCGCCTGTCCAAAGGATGCCAAGTGCGGTGAGGATGGCGGGCAGTCCTCCGGCCATCGCAGTGAGCTGGATGCGCCTCTCGTGAGCAAGCTTCATGTGGTGTATCGATGCAGATTGTATCGTTGGAGGCGGCGATAGAGGGCGCTGCGGCTAAGGCCGAGGGCACCGGCGGCAGTGCTGACATTGCCGCCGAAGCGGTCGAGGGCTTTCTTGATGAGATGGGCTTCGACGTCTTCGAGGCTCATGTCTTCGAGCTTCGGGGAGGTGCCGGTGCTGGGGCGCAGGGCAAGATCCTGAGCGCGGATCTGTGTGCCGCCGGACATGAGAACGGCACGCTCGACGACGTGGTTGAGTTCTCGGACGTTGCCGGGCCAGCGGTGTTCCATCATCGCTTGTACTGCGCCGGAGTCGAAGCCGGAGATGGCTTTGCGGTAGCGCTGGGCGTGTTTATCGAGAAAGAAATTGGCTAGCGCCAAGGTATCTTCGCGGCGCTCTCGCAACGGTGGAATGTGGATCTCGATCGTGTTGAGGCGGAAGAGGAGATCCTGCCGGAAGCGGCCTTCTTCGACTTCACGGTGCAGGTCGGCGTTGGTGGCGCTGACAACGCGGACGTCGACTTTTTTTGTTCTGGAAGATCCGACGCGTTCCATCTCGCCGGTTTCGAGAACCCGGAGGAGTTTGGACTGGAGGCTCATCGAGACGTTGGCGATTTCGTCGAGGAAGAGGGTGCCCGAGTCGGCGAGCTCGAAGCGGCCAACGCGGTCGGTCTTGGCATCGGTGAAGGCGCCTTTGACGTGGCCGAAGAGTTCGCTCTCGAAGACACCTTCGGCGAGGCCACCGGCGTTGACGCTGACCATGGTCTTCGATCCGCGCGTTGAGATGGCGTGAAGTTTTCTTGCGACTACTTCTTTGCCGACGCCGGGTTCGCCGGTGACGAGGACGTTAGCGTCGCTGGGGCCGACGCGGGCGATGAGTTCGATGACTGGTTCCATGGCGGCGGATTTGGCGATCATGGTGGGGCCGGATTCATCGCGGAGGAGCATGTTCTCGGCTTCGAGGCGTTGCTGGCGCTTGAGTGCGTTGCTGAGGTTGAGTTGGGTTCTGACGATTGAGACGAGGCGTTCATTTTCCCAGGGTTTGGTGAGAAAGTCTCTTGCGCCGCGGCGCATGGCTTCGACGGCTAAATTGACAGTGCCCCAGGCTGTCATGACAACGACGGGGAGCATGGGGTCGAGTTCCTGAACCTTGCTTAGGAGATCGAGACCTTCCTGGCCGGAGGTGGTGTCGCGGGTGTAGTTGAGGTCCATAATGAGGGCGTCATATTCGCGCTTCTCAAGGGAGCGGACTACATCGTCTGGACTGGGGACGGTTTCGATTTCGTAGCCTTCGGGCTTGAGAAGCAGGCGAAGGGCTTCGAGTACGTCGCTCTGGTCGTCGGCAATTAGAATGCGGGGCTTGATGGCCGGCTTCACTTCTCGATCCATCCGTCACGGATCTCGATGATGCGGTTGCTGTAGGTGGCATTGACGTCAGAGTGCGTGACCTGGATGATGGTGGTGCCTTCGTCGTTGAGCTTCTTGAACATCTCCATGATCTCTTTGCCCTGGCTGGTGTGGAGGTTACCGGTGGGTTCGTCGGCGAGGATAACTTTGGGCTTGGCGACCATGGCGCGGGCAATGCCTACGAGTTGCTGCTGGCCACCGGAGAGCTGGTTGGGGAAGAGGTCTTTCTTGCCGACCATCTGGAAACGATCAAGGGTATCGGCAACGACGGCTTCGCGATCGCTCTTCTTGATGTTGCGGTAAGTGAGCGGCATCTCGATGTTTTCTGCGACGGTGAGATTGTCTAGTAGATGGTAGCTCTGAAACACAAAGCCGAAGTTTTGTTTGTAGACTTCGTTGCGATCTTTGCGGTTCATCTTGTGGACGGGTTGGCCCATGAGAAAGTATTCGCCGGTCCAGTCGCTATCGTGCATTCCGATGACGTAGAGGAGGGTGCTCTTGCCTGCACCTGAAGGCCCCATGATGGAGACGAATTCGCCTTCTTTGATGGTGACGTCAACGCGGCGCAACACGAAGCTTTTGGTGGGCCCGTGCTGGTAGGCTTTTTCGATATTTCGAAGTTCGATCATTGCTTTACAATCATGCCGCAATGCGGTTGCAGGGTCCATTTGAATTGCGCGCCGCGCTGGGAACTAAGTTGGACTTTGGACTAACGAAAGATTAGGCGAGGGGCCAGAACTTCGACTGAAGGGACGCTCAGCCCAAAGCCTAAATGCTGTAGTTTCGATTGGCGGCGCTCAGCGGCCATCATGATGAGGATGATGGCGAGAATGGGGAAGAGCTCGAAGTAGCGCTCGAGTTGCCGTTTCATCTGTCGGCCTCGGCTGCTGTCGCCATTTCGCTTGATTCTTCGACGATACGGCCGTCGAAAAGCTTGATGGTGCGGTCGGCGTACTTGGCGTATCGGTTGTCGTGGGTAACCATGCAGATGGTGGCTCCACCGCGGTGGAGGTCGCGCATGAGGTCCATGACGGCTTCGCCGTTGGCCGAGTCGAGGTTACCGGTAGGTTCGTCGGCGAGGAGGATGGCTGGGTCGCCGGCGAGAGCGCGAGCTACTGCGACGCGCTGCTGTTGACCGCCGGAGAGTTGTGAGGGGTAGTGCTTGACGCGGTGGCCCATACCGACGCGCTCGAGGGCTTCGTGGACTCGCTTCTTGCGCTCGGCACCTGACATGCCGCGATAGGTGAGCGGGAGTTCCACGTTTTCGTAAACGGTGAGGTCGCCGATGAGGTTGAAGGCTTGGAAGATGAAGCCGATTTCGCGATTGCGGATGCGGGCGCGCTCGCTCATTTTGAGACTCTGGACCGGGCGGCCATTCAAGACGTAGGTGCCACCGGATGGTGAATCGAGGAGGCCGAGGATCGCGAGAAGAGTCGACTTGCCGCAGCCGGAGGGGCCGGAGATCGAGACGTACTCACCCTTTTTGATGTTTACGTGGATGCCGCTGAGAGCGTGGGTTTCTACCTCGTCGGTAAGGAATACCTTGGTCACGCCGTCCATGGTCAACAGGTCTTGTGCTTCGCTCATTTTGTCTCGCTCCTCTTAGTTCAATCTGACTCGCTAATTTAATCGGACCCGATTGTGGGCATCCCATTGACTCATGTCTGAAAGGACGACTTTGTCGCCCAATTTCAGGCCGCTCATGACTTCGATGGTGTTTACGGAGCTGCGTCCGAATTTCACCTGTACACGCTCGGCTTCTTTGCCATCTGGATTCACGCGGAAGAGACCTACCGTTGCATTGGCCTGACCGATGACGGGGCGCTCGACATAGAGCACGTCAGTCAGCTTTTCGATCTCAATGGTGCCGTCGACGCTGAGGTCTGGCCTTGCGCCTTGCGGCAGTTCTCCAATAAGACGTACGTCAACCGTTACCGTTCCGTTCACAGCGGCAGGATCTATTCTTGCTACTTCACCTTTAATGATTCCGTTACGTGTATCAATGTCGGCAGGCATGCCGATTCTGATCTCGTTCATCTGGGTTTCGGGGATCTTGAGTTCGGTTTTGAGGCGCCAGGGCTGGCTGACCTTAGCCAGTACAGTACCCATCGTGACGCGCTGGCCGACTTGAACCGGGAGATCCTGGAGGACGCCGTCGACGCCGGCGCGGACACGGAGGTCGGCTACTTGCTTTTTCTTGAGAGTGAGGGCGGCGCGGAGTTTTTCGATATTGACTCGCTTGGCTTCGACCTGGGCGCGGATCATATCGTCGTTAGAGTCGAGGCGTTCGCGCTCGATTTCGAGGCGGTGGGAGAGTTCTTCAGCCTTAGCTTTTGAAAGCTTGACAGTAAGGTCTGCGGTGAGGCCTTCTTTAAAGAGTTTGGTGTCACGATCAAAGCTGAGCTGGGCTTGGACCTGCTCGCTCTGGACTTGAGCGGTTTTGGATTTTTGTTCGAGCTTTTCGCGGTTGAGGCGGACTTTGAGGTCAATCATTTCGGCTTCGCCGGCTTTGACGCCCCATTCGGCGTCGCTGAGTGCGGTCATCAATTCCTGGTTGGAGAGCTCGATGATGACAGTGCCGGCGGAGACTTTGCTGCCTGGGAGCATGAGGCGCTTTTCGACGCGGCCTTCGCTGGTGGCTGGGACGAAGAGGATTTCCTGCGGGACGAGAGTGCCCAGGCCGCGGACCTGGCGGAGCATCGCGCCACGTTTAGCCGAGCCGAACCAGAGAGTGGCGGATTCTACATTGGGAGCGGCGGGCTTGAGGCGGCTCAGACCGAATGTAGTCGCCCCAAGGGCAGCGACGGCCACAACACCGAGAACCACCCGGCGGATCAGCTTCTTACGACCTATACCTTCGCGCTTGATGTCCATGATTCTTGAATGTAGCAGATGCACGCGGTGCGCCAAGGCATAGGAATCAGTAAAAAGCGTTTGGATTGTTTGGGATAGGGATTGGATTGAAAAGCCCAATGGGGAATAATTGTGTCCGGTATTGGGACAGCGGTGCCGCTAGCGAACACGTAGAATAGCGGATGACATGCAACCGCTGACGCAGCTGAGTGAAGAAGAGGAAATGTTCCGCGATGTAGTGCGGCGTTTTGCGCGCCAGGAGATTGCTCCGCTTGTCCGCCGGATGGATCACGAAGCCAAGCTGGACGCCGGGTTGCTGCGCAAGATTTTCGCGCAGGGCTTTATGGGGATCGATATCCCGGAGGAATATGGCGGGCAGGGTGGGAGCTTCTTTCAGAGCGTTTTGATGATTGAGGAGTTGGCTGCGGTGGACCCGGCAGTGAGTGTTTGCGTGGATGTGCAGAATACGCTCGTCAATAACGCGGTGCGCTTGTGGGGATCAGCCGAGCAGCGCGAGAAGTATTTGAGGCGGCTGGCAAGCGATATGGTGGGGAGCTATGCGCTGAGCGAGGCTGGAGCCGGGAGTGACGCGTTTGCGCTGACGGCGAGCGCTCGCAAGGTGGACGGTGGCTGGGTGATTGACGGGCAGAAGCTCTGGATCACGAACGCGGCCGAGGCCGGGTTGTTTTTGGTATTTGCAACGGTGGATGCCAGCCTTGGCTATAAGGGGATCACCTGCTTTTTGGTGGAGCGGGAGACGGAGGGGCTGAGTGTCGGGAAGAAGGAAGACAAGCTGGGGATCAGGGCATCGTCGACCTGTGAGGTGGTGCTGAACAGGGTTTGGGTTGGCGATGACGCTGTGTTGGGTGAGGTGGGTAAAGGGTACAAGGTTGCTATTGAAACCTTGAACGAAGGCCGGATCGGGATTGGGGCTCAGATGCTCGGCCTTGCGCAGGGGGCGCTCGATCATGCCGTTGGTTATGCCAGGCAGCGGAAGCAGTTTGGCAAGGCGATTGGGGATTTTCAGGGCGTGCAGTTTATGTTGGCCGAGTGTGCAGTTGAGATCGAGGCAGCGCGGTTGCTGGTTTATAACGCAGCGCGGTTGCGGGATGCGGGGCAGGAATTTGTGCAGCAGGCGGCAATGGCAAAGTATTATGCTTCGATCATTGCCGAGAATGTGGCAAGCCGGGCGATTGAAGTTTTTGGTGGGGTTGGCTTCACCAAAGAATACCCGGTGGAGAAGCTCTATCGTGATGCCAAGATCGGACGGATCTATGAAGGCACCAGTAACATGCAACGAGTCGTGATCGCCAAACATCTGTTGAGGTAAGACGAAATGAAAATACCAGTTTTAATTTTTGCGATGGCCTTAGGGCTTGCCGCCGCCGTGAATCTGAAGGATCCAGCACCGGGCGAGATCGAAGGGATCATCAAGAAGTTCGCCCAGAAGGAGAGTGAGTTTTTGCGTGCGCGCCAAAACTACATCTACCGCCAAGTGACCAAGATGAACGAGATGGATGCGTCGCGTAAACGGGTGATCGGCAAGTATGAGACGACGAGCGACTGGGTTTTCATTGAAGGGAAACGGACGGAGCGGGTGGTCTATGCCCCGCCCCAGAGCTTGCAGAACCTGCTGCTTGAGCCGGAAGATTTGCAGGACATGCGCGATACGCTGCCCTTCGTGCTGACATCTGAGGATCTGGATTCTTATTACGTTCGCTATCTGGGGCATGAGATGGTGGATGAGGTGCCGTGCTATGTGTTTGCAATCAAGCCGAAGAAGGTTGAACCGGGGAAGCGGTATTTTGCGGGGACGGCGTGGGTGGACGATCAGGAACTGCAGATCGTAAAGACTTATGGCCGGCCGATGGGCAAGAAGCGTAGTGCGGGTAGCCAATATCCAAAATTTGAGACCTACCGTGAACAGGTGGATGGCAAGTACTGGTTCCCGACCTATACGGTCTCGACCGACACCCTGGTTTTTGATAATAGTATCGTTCCTATCAAAATGACGATAAAGTATCAGGACTACAAGCGTTTTGGAGCGGAGTCGGACATCAAGTTCGGCGATGTGGAAGAGGCTCCTGCCAGCAAGGATAAGCCAAAGCCACCGAAGCCATAGCGCGATTGAAAGGAATCAGTCTCCATGTCCATGTTGGATGAATTCAGAACATTTGCCGTATCGGGGAATGTTCTCGATCTTGCAGTCGGTGTTGTAATCGGCGGCGCTTTTGGCAAGATAACCAATTCACTGGTGAGCGATCTGATTATGCCGCCCATCAGTCTTCTGACTTCGAAGATCGCGTTTAAGGATCTTCTGTTGAACCTGAGCGACAAGGAAGTGAAATCGCTCGATGAAGCGCAAAAGGCAGGTCTTCCGGTACTGGCCTACGGAAATTTTTTACAAACGACAATCGAGTTTTTGATTATCGCCTTCACGATCTTTATGGTGGTCAAGCAGATCAACAGGCTGAGGGGGAAAATAATAGTTGAAGCAGGCAAGTAGAATTCTTTTTAATTAAATTGAAACACTATCGGGCGTACCCCTTACGCCCGATATATTATTTTTGGTATGATTCCATGGTGATAATGCGTCCGGCAGTAACCGTACTGGTAGTCTGTCTTGTTGGAGTTTGTGGCCTGGCGGCTTCGCCGGCGACAACAAAGGCAAAACAGGCTGCGGCCAAGTCTAGAACGGCGACAAAGGTCTCTTCAGCACGAAAAGGCGTTGCTAAGCGTCCCTTGGCTGCGAGGGTGGCTTATCGAAAGCCTGCCCCGTACAAGCCTGTTGCGCCCAGTGCGCCAGCCTCCAATCGTCTTCGTGAAGTTCAACTAGCTTTGATTGAACGTGGCTATCTGCAAAGCGATGGCAATGGAGCTTGGAACGCCCAGTGCGTGGAAGCGCTCAAACGCTTTGAGGCGGACCAAAAGGTTCGTATTGATGGCAAAATTGATTCCAAGATGTTGATTGCATTAGGGTTGGGTCCCAAGTACGATAACAATCTGAATCTTCCGGTTCCGAGCGGCAGCACTGGAACTGTTGTCGCAGCCGACCAAAGCAACAACAACGAACAGCCTCGCGACTAGCCTGGGCAGTTTTCTTCTCACTCTTACCTTTTAGCTCTGTAATGTCCTATTTTTGTCATAATTGAATCTAGGACCAATTGAGTCCTTGACTTCTTTCCCTCCTCAGTGTTGAAATAATCTTATTGCAAATGACTTGCAGTGACTTTATTCAATGGCTAAAAATACCTTATTTCCCTTAGTTTTCGGCGGCTCGTTTTGGCAAGTCGCAATCAAGAGATTTCTGCTCATGTCGATTTTGGCTACGCTGAGAGCGGAAAGCCCGCTGGACACAATTAATGGCCGGGTGCAGGATGAGTCTGGTGCAGCACTTGTGAATGCGGCGGTCCGGTTGGCTGGCAAAGACAAGAAGCCAGTGTTGAGCCGAAGCGGTTTAGCGGGTGAGTTCACGTTTCAGTTGGACCATTCGCAAGCCGGGGAGTATGAGTTGGTTGTGCAGGCACAGGGGTTTCAAGCTTATTCGCGGCGGGTGCAGGTGCTTGAGGCTCGAGAACAACATTTCGAGATCACTCTGGCTGTGGAGGGTTCGATCCTTTCCATCACGGTGACGGAAACCGCAGGGTACCGGACGCTGGCGACTTCAACTGCAACCAAGACAGCAACCCCAATATTGAATCTGCCGCAATCGATCACCCTGATCAACGCAGAGCAGATTCGGGATCAGGCGATGATGAGCATGGCCGATGTGGTGAGATATGTACCGGGAATTACGATGGCACAGGGTGAGGGGCACAGGGATGCGCCGATCATTCGGGGCAATGCAACGACTGCGGATTTCTTCGTCAACGGGGTACGCGACGACGTGCAGTATTTTAGGGAACTGTACAACCTGGATAGCGTTGAGGCGTTGAAGGGCCCGAATGCAATGGTCTTCGGTCGCGGCGGTGGAGGCGGAGTACTGAACCGGGTAACCAAAGAAGCTGTGTTTTCGCCGATTCGTGAAGTATCGGTGCAGGGAGGATCTTTTGGAAACAAGCGGGTGATGGCGGACTTTGATCAACCACTGAACAGTTGGGCTGCATTGCGTCTGAATACAATGTTTGAGGATACGGGGAGCTTTCGCCAGTATGGTGAGTTGAGGCGATATGGAGTGAGCCCGACTCTGACGCTGCGGCCTAGCCAAGCCACCAAAGTGAGAATAAGCTATGAACGCTTCCACGACGGCAGACTAGTGGACCGGGGAATCCCGTCTTACCGGGGATTGCCGCTTGAGGTGGACCGGCGGCAGTATTTCGGCAATCCGGAGTTGAGCCGGGCTCGTGCGGATGTGAACCTTGGGTCGGTGATTGTAGAGCAGCAATTGGGGGCGTGGAATCTACGAAACCAGACGCTTTTTGGAGCCTATGACAAGTTTTACGGTAATGTGCTTCCGGAGGCAGTCAATGCGGCTCGGACTCAAGTACGCTTGTCGGCCTATAGCGATGCGACGAACCGGAATAACTTTTTCAACCAGACGGATCTATCGCGTGGTCTGAAGACTGGCGGGATTCGGCATACATTGTTGGCCGGGGTAGAGCTGGGCAGGCAGTTGACGAATAATTTCAGGAATACGGGGTATTTCAACAACACCGCGACGACGATTAATGTGCCGCTTGAGAACACGGTTAACTTTAGCCCGGTCAGTTTTCGTCAGTCGGCTAGCGATGCCGACAACCGGATTCGAGCGCGCTTAGGCGCAACATATGTGCAGGATCAAATCGAATTGTCGCGTTTTGTGCAGGTGGTGGCGGGTGTTCGCTTTGATCGTTTTGACTTGAATGCGTTCAACCGCCGGACGAATCTGCCATTGGGGCGGGTGGACAATATCTTCTCGCCGAGGCTTGGACTGGTAATCAAGCCGGTACGCTCGGTTTCTTTGTATGGAAACTACAGCGTCTCGTTTCTGCCGAGTGCAGGCGATCAGTTTGGATCGTTGAATGTGACCAACCAGACGCTCAAGCCGGAGAAGTTCAGAAATGTGGAAGTGGGAGCGAAGTGGGACCTGGGACGCGGGCTTTCGCTCGGTTCTGCCTACTACTGGTTGGACCGGACCAATACGAGCGCACCCGATCCGCAGAATGCGGCAATACTTGTACAAACTGGATCGCAGCGCAGCAAGGGCCTGGAGCTCTCGTTGAACGGGCGAATTACACGAATATGGTCCATGGCTGGTGGCTATGCATGGCAGGATGCACGGATTAGCAGCCGGACGGTGGCAGCAGCCCTCGGGGCAAACGTGGCGCAGGTACCGCGCAACAGTGCGTCAGTGTGGAACCACTTTCGAATTCTGCCGCGGCTTGGTGCCGGGCTGGGGTTGATCCATCAGGGAGAAATGTTTGCGGCAATCGACAACAGTGTGCGGATTCCCCGTTTCACGCGCGCCGATGCGGCATTGTTTTATAGCCTGAGTGAGCGGTTGCGACTGCAGGTGAATGTTGAGAATCTGACGGATCGCAGCTATATCGTCAACGGTCACAACAACAATAATCTAACGCCAGGGATGGCGCGTGCGGTGCGGGTTGGACTGACGGCCAGATTCTAACGTATTGATTCGGCTAGGCTGGTAAGTGCAATGATTATCGGCGTACCCAAAGAAATCAAAGATCACGAGACACGAGTGGGTCTTGTACCAAGCGGCGTTACCGGACTAGTTGAACAAGGTCATACGGTATATGTCGAGAGCGGGGCTGGTCTTGGCAGTTCGATCACAGACGAAGAATATGCCGAGGCTGGAGCGACTGTCGTGGCCAAGGCAGGCGAGGTGTGGTCGAAGGCCGAAATGGTTGTGAAGGTGAAAGAGCCACAACCGAGCGAGGCCGGTTACTTTCGGCCGGGGCTGAACCTGTTCACTTATTTGCATCTGGCGCCGCTGCCGGATTTGACTACGCAGTTGCTTGAGGCGAGAGTGAATGCCGTGGCGTATGAGACGATTCGGGAGAAGGACGGCAGCCTGCCATTGCTGACTCCGATGAGTGAAGTGGCCGGGCGGATGGGTGTGCAGATTGGGGCGCAGTATCTGGAGGGGCCCAACGGAGGGCGTGGGATTTTGCTAGGTGGAATTCCTGGTGTAGCACCGGCGAATGTGGTGATCATCGGGGGCGGCGTGGTTGGCCACAACGCGGCGAAGATCGCCGTTGGGCTGGGGGCGCACGTGACGATCATCGACAAAAATCTGAACCGGCTGCGTGAGATCGACGATATATATTCGAGCCAGGTGGTGACGCTGGCTTCAAACTCGTATACGGTTCGTGAGGCGTTGCGGCTGGCGGATTTGGTGATTGGGGCGGTACTGGTGCCGGGGGCGAGCGCGCCAAAGATTGTGCGGCGGGATATGTTGAGTTCGATGAAAAAGGGGAGCGTTCTGGTGGATGTTGCGATCGATCAGGGCGGATGCTTTGAGACGAGCCGGCCGACGACGCATACGAATCCGATTTTCTATGTCGACGGAGTGTTGCATTACTGCGTGACGAACATGCCGGCGGCGGTGCCGCATACCTCTACGTTTGGACTTACCAATGCAACGATTCCGTACTTGATGCAGATTGCCAATAAGGGCTTGCAGCAGGCGGCACAGGATTCCAAGGCAATCGCCGAGGGAATCAATACTTATCAGGGCGAGATCGTTTATCCGGCGGTGGCGGAGTCGCAGGGGCGCCCGTGGCGCGATCTTGGCTCGCTGCTCTAGTTCAATCCCACTCAAAATTGATTAGCCCTGGCCGATACGCTAGAGGTGGAACCTCTTCGCATAGCGAACATTTTTCTGCTTGCCCTAATATTGCCGCTGTATGGCCAGCCTCAAGCAGTATCGAATGTGGAGCCTGTCGAAGATTTGTCGGTAGAAGAAATTCTGGGTCTTCAGGTGACCAGTGTGGGGCGGAAGGCGCAGCAGGTGGCGAATGCCCCGGCTGCGGTTTATGTGATCACGCAAGAAGAGATTCGCCGGAGTGGGGCGACGACGATACCGGACATTCTGCGGATTGTCCCGGGGCTGGTGGTGGCCAGAATCAATGGCAACAACTGGGGGATTTCTTCACGCGGCGGGACACGTCAGTTCGCTAACAAGATGCAGGTGATGATCGACGGGCGGCCGGTCTATAACCGTCTTTTTTCTGGTGTGTATTGGGATTCGCAAGACCTGCTGATTGAGGATATTGACCGGATCGAGGTGGTGAGAGGCACGGGTTCGGTGATGTGGGGATCCAATGCGGTGAACGGGGTAATTCACATTATCACCAAGGCGGCGCAGGACACGCAGGGTTCGCAGATGACTCTTGGGACGGGTAATGAGGAACGAGCATTTTCTTCGTATCGCTTTGGGGGGAAGATAGGAGAAAAACTCTTCTACCGGGTATGGGGCAAACAGAATTACCGCCAATATTACGCGCCTGGTTCGCCACTGATTCGGCGCAATCTGGTGGAGACGCCCGGGCAGCCCCGGAACTTCAACGATGGGTCGGCAGACGATCAGGACGGTTCGGCCCTTCGAATGGGCTTTCGGCTGGATTGGCAGAAGTCGGTAAGGGACATAGTTCAAGTGAGCGGGATGATTTACCGAAACACGTTTTCGGTGGAGAACTGGCAACTGGGGGCAGGAGCGGTAGCTAGCCGATTGAGACTCGAAGATCGAACACCAGGTGGGAATCTGCTGGCCAGATGGGTGAGGTCGAACTCGATCGCTTCGGAGACTTCAGTGCAGTTTTGGGCTGACAGGTCGAGCCGAGTCAATCAGCTCTATTCGATCCGGCTGGACGCGATCGATTTCGATTTACAACACCGGAGGCAGTTGAGCGAGGGTAACGAAATTCATTTCGGGGCCGGCTATCGGCTAACCACCGACAGTCTGACTTCAACTCAGGCTTTCCGGTTTCGCGAGCCAACTCGAACCGATTCATTGTCGAATGTGATGATCCGGGATGAGCACCAGTGGTTCTCTCGCCGGGTTACGGTTTCAGCCGGAATTCGAGCCGAGCATAATGCCTACACGGGATTTGAGTGGCAACCTGCTGTTAAGTTTTTGTATACCCCGACCAAGTCGCACAGCTTGTGGGCCGGCTGGTCGCGGGCGGTGCGTACGCCATCGCGAGCCGAGCATGACACAGAGACCCTGCCTATTGGGCGACCTGAATTTCAGGGTTTGCCGGTTTTGATCGATCTGACAGGAAACCGGAGACTGCAGTCTGAACGCGTCAGGGAGTGGTCTGCCGGTTACAGGTATCAGCAAAGACAAAAATGGTCGATCGATCTGAACCTCTTCCACAATCGGCTGACAAGACTCGGGTCGCTTGAGTTGGGCGAGATGAGGGTGGAGTTTGCGCCCAGTTTGTTGCTGAGACAGACGGTCTACACAGGGAATGGCCGAGAGGGCACCACACGTGGATTCGAGTTTGCTGGATCGGCAAGCTTGAAGTCCTGGTGGAAAGTGCATGGGTCTTATTCCTACCTTTCTGCTTTCAGCCGCACAGTAGCTGGATCGAGTGATGCAACGGCGTATACCAACGGGCAAGAGCCCCGTCATCAATTCAAGGCGCGTTCTTTGTGGAATCTGTCACAGCATTGGCAGTTTGATGTTTCTGGATATGCCATCGACAGTATTCCCGCATACCAAGTGCCTGGGAAGTTCAGGATCGATTCGCGGCTGGGATGGCGGCCGACGCGAAGCCACGATTTGAGCTTCATCGTACAGGATTGGCTGGACCAGCGGAGGCTGGAATTCCAGTCTGAACTTTACATTTACGCGGTGCCTGTGCGCCGTTCGATGATTTTGCGCTGGACAGTTCGTTTCTAGGCGAAGGCATCAAAAAGTTGCAGAGATTTCAAGACCAGTTACGCGCCGGGAAACCGTTAACAAGGATAGTGGTGACGATGCTTTGGCTGGTGATGACAAGTCCGGCGCAGCTATCGAGAGAAGAAGATTTGAAGGCGGCATTACTGTTGAGTTTTGTCCGGTTTACGGAGTGGCCTGGCAGCACTGGGGCAGAGTCACCGATCTTGATCGGAATTCTGGATCAGCCAGAACTTCTGAACTCGATGATGCGAATGGCGGCTGGCAAGTCAGTGCAGGGTAGGCCAATTCAAGTGCGCGGAATTCGACAGGCGATAGATCAGAAGCTCTGCCATGTCGTTTATCTAAACTCGCTGAATGGCAAGAAGCTAGAAGAATTTTTGGCTGTATCGAGAGATACCTCTATTCTGACCATTGGAGAGGCAGACCGATTTCATCAAACGGGTGGAATCATCCATGTTTTTAACGAAGACGGCCGTTTGAGCTTTTCAGTTCATTTGAGCAGGCTAGGGAAGACAAAGTTGAATATCAGTTCGAAGCTTTTGCGGCTCGGCTATGCGGTTAAAGATCAGAATACAGGCACTAGTGGTGGGAGGACGCGCCCATGACCCCGATGAGATTCAGCCTCGGCCAACGCTTCACCGACTTACCCCTGGCGCGCAAGCTGGCATTGATCATTTTAGGAACTTCGGCGATTGCCTTGCTATTGGCCGGAGTCGCATTCACCGGGTTTGAGATCTATTCTGCCCGGCAACGGGCCAACACGGAGCTGAAGACGCTGGCTCATGTACTGGCAGAAAATTCGAGCGCAGCGCTTAGCCTGGGGGACAAACGTGGGGTTCAAGAAGTCCTGGTTTCGCTTAAGCCTGATCCGAGAATTATGAGCGGCCGGGTGATCGACGTCCAGAGGCGGGAAGTAGCTCGCTATGAACGCGAGGCTTCGCTGGCGCAGAAGCGCTGGCAAGGTGAATCCATCCTTGTGGCGGTGCCAGTATCAGTGGACACGGAGATGGTTGGCACGCTCGAACTGAAAGCTGAGCTGGAGAGCTGGCTTGCACTGGCAATTCGTTTTCTATCCATTACCATCGCCGTGCTCGGCTTCGCTTTACTGGCTGCCTGGGTGTTGTCGGTACGATTGCAGCGATTGATCTCACAGCCCGTGCTTGACCTGGCTGCGCTGGCCAGCCGGGTAAGTGAATCGGAGAACTTTTCACTTCGGATACGACATGCACGCCGGGATGAGTTAGGCCAATTGATGTCTGCCGTTAACGGGATGCTGGACCACATCAGCCAGCGGGATAAGGAACTTCTTGCTTACAGAAATAA
>ENA-ORBV01003324-ORBV01003324.1-microbial-mat-metagenome-genome-assembly--contig:-NODE-3324-length-32316-cov-5.352306_pt1 | contig 32316 bp, 30 predicted proteins | sample MGYA00237777_ERZ505514 | MGnify/ENA primary metagenome ERZ505514 (study PRJEB26160, sample SAMN06269048) | microbial mat metagenome | isolation source: Oligotrophic lake microbial mat | place... | reverse complement strand
TAATGATACGGCGACCACCGAGATCTACACCTCTCTATTCGTCGGCAGCGTCAGATGTGTATAAGAGACAGGATGAGTATTGGATATTACGCGAGAATAATGTGATTACAGTACCTTTATTACAGAAAGAGAAGCCCCCACATTTTTTATCCACCAGCACACAAATCACCAACCAACAATATCAATATCAATATCAATATAACCATATAATAATAACAAAATGAAGTATTCTTACTTGACGTTTCTTGCCTTGGCGGTTGCCGTGAATGCTCAACCCGGCGGCGATGGCCCCGGTGCCGGCGCGGCTACAGAGGGCCCCGCCGACTGCAGTAGTTTCGCACGATGTGATCAGTGCTTGGAGAGTGGCTGTGCCTCGTGGCAGAGACAATGTTTGGACTCGTGTGCCGATGCCGACGAAGATTCGGATATTACGTGTCACGCAAAGGCCGATTACGACGCGGAAATGACGGGTGAAGAAATCTGCATCCTTGCTCGAGATGAAGAAGCTGCCTTACAAGGCGGCCCCGGAGCCGGAGCAGCTGGTCCTGGAGGCACGGACGCAATGGGAACGGAAGGACCCATGGATGGCATGATGGAAACAGGAGCACCCGTGGAAGGTGAACTTGACGGACTCATGGATATGACGGATGCTCCCATGATGACTCCCGGGGAAGGTCCCGATGGTGTCGGTGCTGCTGCTGGACCCGAAGACGACGGCGGCAACTTCACCATGTTTGGTGATGACCCAGCCTTGGATGAACCTGCTGCTGGTGGCAAGGACGACAACAAGAACAATAAGGATGATAAAAAGGACCAGGTTGCGCCAGAAGAGCCTCCTATGATGGATGAGCTCATGGAGACAATGATGGTCATGACCGAAGCTCCAACAGATGGCGAACCTATGATGGCTGCCGAAGCCGAGACCGTAACCGAAACCACAGCTTCCAAGGCCGAAGCTTCTTCCTTTGAGAAGGAAGGTGAAGCTATTGTATCTGCTGCATTCTCGTCCCGCCAATGGGCAACCTTGGCTACTATCGGAGCTCTTGCGATCGGTTGTGCTGCTTTGTAAAAGAATCATTTAATTGATATATTCAAGTGGCAGCCCTGATGTACGTTATGGTGACAGGGGTAAAATGAAATAGATATATTATTATTGTTATTAAAATGCTAAATTCCCTGATCATGTTCCAGTCCAAAACGGAGGCCTCGTCCTTGGCAGTCGCCTCTTATTCATTACCTTGTAGACATAAACTAGTAGTTTCACCTTCTGGTAACAGCTTAGCACCGCCATCATTTTCTAAGAGAAGTATGCTTCATGAGATATGGCTCAAAGCCCACGAAGCCTACAGCTTACTTTCCAAACAGCACTTCTGAAAGAAGGCTATACCTTCCAGTCGAAACGTTGCTCTGAAATGCAGGAAGAGAAAGTTGCCAACTTTCCCAATTACAGCCACAACTGATGGGGATAACGTCCTGCTAGTTTCTTCAAGAAGCACCATCTTGCCGACGGGAAATTATCTCCGTGTCACGGCCAAACAGAACAATGACTGACTACGGAACCAACGTGGCTGTGAGGTAACAATCTACCAAACAACCAACAATCCGGCACAAAATTCGCGGCTGTGTTTACAAAACTAAAAACTAAAAGGTATCACCCGCCTGGTCACGTTGTTGCTGAAGAACTACTAGCGGTAGTGGTAGCTAGTATCTTATAGTGCTATCAGTAGAAAGAAGGATGCCATGAAAAAAGCGCACAGTAAAAAAATGAGGCAAATGTGGAGCAGATGAACGTCTATCGACATTTCTTTTGGATTCCCGTTGCGTCCAAAAGACCTCACACAACAATTCAAATTTTTGAAATTTAAACTGGAAATAGCCAAAACAACTCAATTGAGAATGCTGCTCCAATACTGTAGCCAATTGAATGAACGAGGCCCACATTGAATTTAAACAATATACCTTTGAAAATCTAGATTATACAGTAAGAGTGAGTCATGTAGCCGGAAGTCTCTGTTCTCGTGATATTTATTGATTATTACTTATTGCTCGTAGTCCCCTCCTTTCGTATTGCCTTCCGTCTTTATCAAGACACTTTCTCCGGTGTTGCTCACAATACATCCTCCTCCTTTTTCTCACCAAAAGATACAGCACAGTACACCACGCACCTGGTATTTGCTGGCATTGATCGCGACAACAAAAGAAGAGCACTGAAGCAATACTCTTTTGCGACCACTGTATTTCCACACAACATCCTAACAATGACGACCACAAAATCAACCACCACCAACAACTCTCCCATTACGCTTCGGTCTATCTTTTGGACCAAAGACGCCTATAGGCACGTGGCAGCCGAATTTTATCCGTGCCATTCTCAACCACTCAACTTGGTGTTGCATGTTTTGGGCGCCGGCATTCAAATGTGGGGTGCCGTTCAATTGCTCCTTCATTTTCAAATGCCATTTGTGGTGTATCTGTTTGGAGCGTACGTGGGACTTTCGGTACCGTTGGTGACAGCCCTCTTGCATACCGCCATGTTGGCTTGGATGGCGGCCGCACCCATTCCCGCTACGGGCATTCTCTCGGACTTGCTGCTACAATTCGCTCCTCTCGAGAACAAAGATCCCTATATTCTGGGGTGTTTGTTGGCCTTTGCCTGTGGATTTCTAAAAGATGTTGGACATCATGTCTGCCAAGAACCTCCCTTTATTGGAAATTATGTCAAGGATCGACCTTATATGTTTTTCTTTCATGCTACCTGGCATCTGCCCTTTCTTATCGATGCTTACTCGCCATTTTCAACTGTGCAACCCCGATCCGCAAACACCAAAACGACAAAAACTTTGTAATTGGTTGTCTATCGGTTATCGATTATTTTCACAATACAACCAATTTCGATTCATGGATCATGATTACCAATCCACAATGATAATAGAGTGAGTAGTGGAGTGGTCAAAGTTCGCTTAAAGTCACGAAGGACGCCGCGTTCTCATTTCATCTCGGCGAACAATTTTTTGGGAGTGGCATGGAATGCAATCAAAGGAACGAAATGATACCAAACAAGCTCTTTCAAGCTACGGGAGTGCCTACGCGAAAGCAGATATGGAGAAAGGTTTCTGGATTGTAGCAACTCTTGTAGCAACTGCCGTACCAGTAGCTCTTGGCGGGCGGCCGTGCCAAATAAAACGAAAAGTAGTACTCGTTTTTCCAATACTAAACAATAATTATGATATACTACTACTAACTTTGACCCATCCAAGGTGATGATGGCTGGCGACAACGCGATTGTCGCGCTCTAGGGGGAGCAAATCAATGAGGAACCCTCCATTGGCAGGTACCGAAACACAGCTGGAATAATCAGCAATGGTCAAATTTAGTTCGAACTAAAACTGACGTAGCGACATTGTGACTTTAGCAATGCGAAAGGGGTGTGTGGCATACATGATGCCAAATCTATCCACAAGCAGCCCAACTAGGTAGCTAAAGATCAGTGTCAAAACCAAGACCTCCATTGGATCAATGGAACTGGAACCCAGGAGGCGCCGAACTGTTAGTCTTCTGAAACAAAACTCACACATGCTCGCGCCTAGGAAAGAGCTTCGTGATTACAGTAGTCTACCATTAGCAAGCAATAGCTAACGGATGTAGCTAGTAGTAGGTAATAAGCACTTGGAAGGAACACATCCCAGTTAGGGTTGTACAGCTTGTTTGGAGTGACGTTGCTTGCTACTGAACAACCCGTCAAGCATCCTTCAGTTAGCTGCTACAGTATACTATACTAGAAGGCCCGCCCTGCAGGGCTGAGTCGGTGGATCATTTTGATCCCCAAGTAGCGTGACACCGGTAGGCCAGCTGAGAAGTAAGCTTGCAGCTTCGATGAATGGTCTCAATGTTATTCTCAGAGTAGCTACTACTACCCGGGCCCGAGCCGTAGTGGAACTGCCACTGAATCCAATCGAACATGTCTATCTTTCAGTTGGTTCGTACCGGTACACTACGGCCGGGTAGTATCCCACCAGGACACGCCCACTGACGCCTCCTTGTTTCTTTTAGCTGGAGAACTACCAAAAACATTGATTCCTTGTTCTGTGGAGACACTTACCTACTTACTAACGAAGGTAACATCGGAGGTGGCTGGTAGCCAGATACCGGTACCGGTACCATGTAGCACTCCCACCCACCAAGCCTACTAGCAGCTAGACTACTAGTAACTATTACTCCGCTGTTATTGTCACCTAGTAGCCAGAGACTGTAGACTGCGCAATCTCCGGAGACCCGGTATTGGACGGGCTATCATGACTGCAGCAGTGGTAAACAAACTAACCGTTCAGAAGAGTCTACCCGCTTTGAAATCCATTGGCTTTCCGATGCTTGGCAGCTAATTGGATGATCTGACCGTTGTATTTTCGGAAGTCCACAATTTCTGATATTTGCTTTTCGGTTTCTTCCCACCCCGAGCGCGCGCGGCACATCCTTATTTCCTTTCCTTTTCAAAGAAAGCTTTCTCGATTTTCAATTTGAGCGCACCTGGCAAGCTTGGCTTGACCGACGCGAGATTAGTCTTACGAAAAGTTTTCGTTTGATTTGATTTGTTCAAAAGAGTGCGCAGGCGATCTAAATATAACCTCCAGTTAACGTTAAAAGAGGTGAGCTACCCCACCTTGGATGCAGTTCGGATTGGTGATTGGCATGCAACCCCCTTTTGAAATCGGTAATTAATGATATCTCAACGCATTACCCCCATAGTCACCAAAAGAGGGGCATAGACAATCGGGGAAAATTGTTCCGTTGGAAGCTGTTGGAAGCATAGTACTCAAGTCTCACCGCAGCTCATTTACCCAAATTCAAAAAGGCGCTTACATACATACTGGGGGGTACCATTGGCCGGCGCTGTTCCCGCCGATGGATTTCCCTCCAAGGTTATATTCATCTTCGGGCATAAATACGTTCAAACCCAGAAACTAGAAGGTCCATGCCGAGGCTTAGCTTTTTTTACAGGATTCAACACCGTTGTGAGTTTCTATGTCCATACAAAGTCACTTTTTGTTTCGCACAAAAACAGTAGCACTCAAGCTAAGAAAGTAAGCAGCAACAGAAAGGCGCTATCGGCAACAGTAAGCACGCCTTACAATCAATCACAACAAGAAAGCTCTCACAACAAACATTTCAACAAACATCATCCGTCTCTGGTCACTTTCTCATCATCTCTCTTTCCAATAAGGTACGAAAACATGAATGACAACAGACGGACACGTAGTAGCAAGTAGCAGTAGTTAGGTTAACTAGAACAATCCACCATGGCAAACAGCACCTCTGTGGCGGGCAGCAAGTAGGCACGATCGGGGTCAACAATAATCATGCACTCGGGCCTTCACCAGCTCTCTCTGTTGACAAGAGATCAGCATGGACTCGGCCAACAACATCATCATTCGTCCTTGATATCAATCTGCCATCATCATTGCAGATTTTCGGCCACTATTTTTGTCGAGTCGCCGATGATGAAGAGGTCGACAAAAATTCATTCCCTTGTCGCCTTCCGATTTTATCGCTCGACGAAAATGATGAAACACGCACCAAAACCTCAGCCAAAACTTGACTAGCCCAGTCCAAGGATGCGTACCCGCCACTGCTTCTTCTACCTTCCAACCTACTTGCTACGCTGCCATGTTCTGGTTAACCTACTACTACTTGATACTATCTTGTTTGGATGCTTTATTTTGTTTATCGCGATGAAACCTCTTATACCTCAACTGGAAAATCTCACAACACACTTCTCTTTCTCTCTTTCTGTAACAGATTTGAATTGACTTAACCAGCATCTTCATTATCATTCTGGATCAACAACATGAAGTGCATACAACAACTCCTCGCACTGGCACTTTTGCTCGTGCAAGCCGCCTCGGCGGATGTCAAGGCTCTGCGTGGCGCCAACCTGCAACGACAAACCAAGACGGATGCCTTTCGACGACGTCTCGGGAAAGATTCCATTCCCTCTTGTTGCGTCGACTGTCACTGTGACACGGCCGACAAAAGTGGCACCGAGTACTGCAGCTGTGACTGTTCACCCTGCGAGTATGCTCGGGCTTCCTCCGGTTCGGCCAGTGGTGGTAGCAAGGGCGGCAGCAAAGGAGGCTCCAAGGGCGGCAGCAAGGGAGGCTCCAAGGGCTCTGGTGGCAGCGACAGCGCGGCTGGACCTTATTATCCCGGTGGACCAAGTGCTCCCAACGACGACTACTATGCCCCCGGTAGTGCTTCCACCAGTGGCTCTTATGGCAGCTCCTCTTCTTCTTCCAAGAGCAGCAAGTCCTCCAAATCATCCAAGTCCAGCAAGAGTTCCAAGTCCAGCAAGAGTTCCAAGAGCAGCAAATCTAGCAAGAGTTCCAAATCTAGCAAGGGATCCTCTCAGTCCTCTGGCCCAAGTGGTAGCTACTCTCCTCCCACTGATGACTACTACCCCAGTGGTCCAAATGACTACTATCCCCCTGGTTCTGTTGGCAGTGGCGGAAGCAAGGGAAGCAAAGGTAGTGGCGGCAGCAAAGGAAGCAAAGGAGGTAGTGCCAGTGGTGGCAGCAAGGGAAGCAAGGGCAGTGGCGGTGGTAGCATGCCTGCTTCCTACAGTGATGACTACTATGGTGGTGGTGCCTCTTCGGGAGGTTCCAAAGGAAGCAAGGGCAGTGGCAGTGGTGGAAGCAAGGGCAGCAAAGGCAGCGGCGGCGGGTCTGTTACCAAGCCTAACGGCGGCGCATATGATTCCATCACCGACGACTACTACACCGGCGTAGAGTACAAGAACGGCGGAGACTACTCCAGTGCTGGTGATGGCTACTATTCTGGCCCTGGTTCTGTTGGCAGTGGTGGAAGCAAGGGAAGCAAAGGTAGTGGTGGAAGCAAGGGAAGCAAAGGAGGTAGTGCCAGTGGCAGCAAGGGCAGTAAAGGAAGCAAGGGCAGTGTTGCATCCGGTCCCTACTACGATTACCCAAGCCATGATGACTACTACGGAGCGGACGACGACGACAGTGAAGATTACCCCTCTCCTTCTTATGGCAGTGGCTCCTATGGCAGCTCCTCTTCCAAGAGCAGCAAGAGTTCCAAATCTAGCAAGAGCAGCAAGAGTTCCAAGAGCTCCAAGTCCAGCAAGAGTTCCAAGTCTAGCAAGAGCAGCAAGGGATCTTCTCATTCTTCTGGATCTTACCCAAGTGGAGGTAGCTACTCTCCCCCTGTAGACTACTACCCCAGTGGAGATGATTATTACTCACCTTCCCCTGGCTCTGTTGGCAGCAAGGGAAGCAAAGGTAGTGGAGGTAGTAAGGGAAGCAAAGGAGGTAGTGGCGGTAGCAAGGGAAGCAAAGGAAGCAAGGGCTCTGGAAGTGGCTCGAGCAGTGTAAGTGGCGACTACTACCGCAATTACAACTCTGCCAGTGGATCTGGCTCAGGTGGCGGCAGCAAAGGAGGCAGTGGTGGCAGCAAGGGAAGCAAAGGAGGCAGTGGTGGAAGCAAAGGAGGCAGTGGTGGTAGCAAGGGAAGCAAAGGTAGCAAGGGATCCTCCCCTGCCTCTTACCATGACTATGGCTCATACGCTGGCACGTCATATGGCAGCGCTTCCTATGGCAGTGGCTCATACGGGAGCTCCTCCTCTTCTTCCAAGTCCAGCAAGAGCTCCAAGTCCAGCAAAAGCAGTAAGAGTTCCAAGTCTAGCAAGAGCTCCAAGAGTTCCAAGTCTAGCAAGAGCAGCAAGGGCTCCTCTCATTCCTCTGGATCTTACCCAAGTGGAGGTAGCTACTCTCCTCCAAACGGCGATGACTACTACCCTGGTTCTGCACCTGGCTCAGCATCTGGTAGCAAGGGCAGTAAAGGCAGCAAAGGAGGCAGTGGCAGCAAAGGTAGCAAGGGTTCTGGCAGCAAGGGAAGCAAGGGCAGTGCCGGATCTGGTAGCATCTACAGTGATGACTACTATCCAAGTGGCGACGTTCCAACAGACTACTACCCTAGTGGACCAGCCTCTGGCTCTGCCTCTACCGGCAGTAAGGGTAGCAAAGGAAGCGGTGGCGGGTCTGCCAGTGGTGGTTCCAAAGGAAGCAAGGGCAGCGGTTCGGCCAGTGCTCCCATGAAACCTTCTGGCTCAGGCACCGATTCCTACTACCCAGAACCTTCCAGTGGAGACACAACAGACTACTACCCCAGCGGCAATGCCCCCGCCTCTGCATCGACTGGCAGCAAAGGAAGTGGCGGTAGCAAGGGCTCAGCTTCAACCGGCTCTTCTCATGCTAGCACGGACGGCTACGCAAATGATGACTACTCTGTAGGAGACAAGCCCTCGAAAGCATCAGCTCCGGCTTCAGGAGGAAGCAAGGGCAGCAGTGGTGCAAGAGGGTCGGGCGGTAGCAAAGGAAGCGCTGGAGGAGCACCTTCAGGCGATGACTACTATGTAGCGAATTCCGCTAGAGGCGAAAATGGCAAAGGTGGAAAGAACGGCATGATGGGCCGGACGTATCCTTTAGCAGAAGATCACAAATGAGAAAGCTATGTAAATGGAACATGATCACTTCGTCAAATGCTTCTTCTGAGGTTGTGGGGATGCTCTGAGTTCGGGTACTCTGATATTTGTACTGTTTGCCGGCTTGGGCAGATTCTGCTGTGTTACCTTTGGTGGTGTGTTTGTTGTGGTGCTGCGTGATGTACTGTTTTATAAGAAATAAACATATTTAGTGCCTACTTTCAATATATTCAGACAAGTCTCACAAACTTGTTTAGTATGAGTCGCCTTCTAGATGCCTCAACAACGGGGTGACTCGCCTCAGCCTATTTAGGTTCTTGCTAGCATCCAGATATGTCGCCGGTGTTGACTGTCGCTTAACCCATCCAGTTGTGCTGCTTTTCTACATTTCTTCTGCTGGTAGTCTAGTAGCAAGCTAGTAGGGAACAGTTGCCTTGATAGCTAGTAGGCTGCGGATCGATGGGATGAACGGGGTGTAGCTTTGGTACAGTAGTACTATTCTACTACCTTGAAAGTACCCAGCCAAGGCGACGTACGTCCATATGCAGGGACGGAACAAATCAGAGCAATGACTCCGCTTTTCCGAGTCTACGACTACCTGAAGTCGGAAAGTACTAGTACCGGTACGTCCAGAGTCCGACGGTCTATTACTCTAGCTAGCTCGCTAGCTAGGCGGAGTACTTGTACTTTGCCAATCAAACTGAATGATTAGTAGCCAGCACCCTCCCGGGCCGTCGCGAGAGAGAGTAGTTGCGTAGAGATACAACTTTTTTACGTTCAATTGTAGCCGGCCGGCCGGCAGGTTGATCATCTGAAATGATGCAGTGGAGTACTAGTAGTACTAGCTAGTTGTACCTGCTTCGACTCGGAAGTACCGCCGCTGCCTACGTAGTTAGACAAGTGCTTCATTCTGTTATTTCTGTAGCTAGCTACCGTAGCAGAGGAGCGCATGAGAAATAGCAATAGCTGCTATAGCTAGCCAGCTCTGCTCGAGAGTACTACTAGTAGCTAGCTACTAGCTGGTAGCTAGCTACTTGCAACCTTGGTATTTTGATAAACGCAGGGAGCCCCCCGGCGCTGCACCTCTTGGACGTTATTATCGTAATTTTTATCAGTTAAGTACTGTAAGCCTTTCTTGTGCGTTTAGCTGAGCGTGACTCAGGGGGGCGTATGCTTTCTCCACGGGGGGTATGCTTTCTTCAGATCTGTAGACACAGTGAATTTTTTGCGTTCTCATCGACTAAAAACAAAATTGATTCCACCAAGCCGTTACTTGTAATATTTTGATGAGATCTTTTTCATCACTCACCCCTTTTGTCATTGCTAAATTGGCAGCTCTGAGCTCCACAAGACTACAAAAATAAAGCTGTGGAGCGTACTAGTATCATTTTCGTTTCCGCGGATCCAGTAAGACAGAGAGAGATTTGCGAGAGGCGTAAGACAAACAACAACAATGAAGATCGTCTATTGTGTGGCGGCAGTACTACCGCTGTTGTTGTTCCGTCCTGTAGATGGTCAACTTAGAGGACTTGTAGAAGATAATGGTCTAGTTAACAGCGAGCAGGTGAGCAAGATCGTGGCTTGTCTCAATGTGATATGTCAATTGTCGACTCATTCCCTAGATTATACCATTAACTCTTCACGTACGCGATGTTATTAATAATTTCGAATCTTTTCAATTGGCCAGAGTGAAGGATCGTTCCGACGTATCCTGAAGGATGATCTAATTCCATCGTGCTGCACTGATTGTAAATGCGAAAGAGATGGACAAAACAGTTACTGTGACTGCGATTGTAACGGTTGCAACAAAAATTCCGGCAGCAGTTCAGGCGGCAGCAAGGGAAGCAAAGGAAGTAAGGGAAGCAAAGGTAGCAAGGGCTCTGGCAGTGCTAGTGGTCCAAGCAATCCCTATTACACAGAACCAGAACCATATTACCCAGACCCAGGCCCGTACTACGCCCCCGATAGTGGCGACTACGCAGTAGCCAGTGCATCAGGTTCGGGTTCCAGCAGCTCTAGCAGCAAGAGCTCTAAGTCGTCAAAGAGCAGCAAGAGTAGCAAGGGCAGTAAGAGCAGCAAGAGTAGCAAGGGCAGTAAGAGCAGCAAGGGATCCAGTCATTCCAGTGCATCTAGTGCATCAGCATCAGCAAGCAAACCCTACTATCCAGAACCAGAACCCTACTACCCACCTGACGACTACTATCCAAAGCCCGGCTCTGCCAGTGGATCCGGTAGCAAGGGAAGCAAAGGAAGTAAAGGAAGCAAAGGAAGCAAGGGCAGCAAGGGCTCTGGCAGTGCCAGTGGTCCAGATGGATACTACCCAGCTGGTTCTTCTTCTGGCTCAGGCAGTGGCAGCAAAGGAAGCAAAGGAAGCAAAGGAAGCAAAGGAAGTAAAGGCAGTGGTTCTAGTGCTAGTGGCCCAGACAAACCCTACTACCCAGCAAATGATGACTATTACCCTAAGGAAAAGAATGGTGAGGACTACTACCCAAGTGAAGGTGACTACTACCCTGCACCTGGCTCTTCTTCTGGCTCAGGCAGCAAGGGCAGCAAGGGCAGCAAGGGCAGCAAAGGAAGTGGTTCCAGTGCCAGTGGTCCAAGTGGACCGGACAAACCCTACTACCCCCCTGATGATGATTACTACCCATCTCCTGCCAAGCCATCAGGTTCTGCCAGTGGCAGTGGCAGTAAAGGAAGCAAGGGCAGTAAGGGCTCTGGAAGTGGAAGCAAGGGCAGCAAGGGCAGTAAAGGCAGCAAGGGAAGCAAGGGCTCTGGCAGTGCATCTGGCAAGCCTTATTACCCACCTGAAGAACCCTATTACCCTGACCCAGAACCCTACCACCCTGACCCAGAACCTTACCCAGAACCTGAAAAGCCATCCTACCCAGCCAGCTCATCCAGCGATTCCTGTTCTTCTAGCAGCAAATCAAGCAAATCAAGCAAGTCAAGCAAAGGATGCAGTTCCAAGAGCAGCAAGAGCAGCAAGAGTTCCAAGAGCAGCAAGAGTAGTAAGAGTAGTAAGAGCAGCAAGAGCAGCAAGGGATCCAGTTCATCTGGTTCCTCTGGTTCCTCTGGTTCATACAGTGCATCAGCCAGCAAGCCCTACTATCCAGAACCAGAACCAAAACCAGAACCCTACTACCCACCTGAGGACAATGATTACTACCCTTCCTATCCTGCCAAGCCATCTGGCAGCGCCAGCGGTAGCAAAGGCAGCAAAGGCAGCAAGGGCTCTGGAAGTGGAAGCAAGGGTAGCAAGGGCAGTAAGGGCAGTAAAGGCAGCGGCTCTGGTAGTGTAAGTTACCCAACTGGTGATTACTACCCTGAGGACAGGAATGGTGATGACTACTACCCAAGTGGAGGTGGTGGAGGTGGTGACTATTACCCTGCACCTGGCTCTTCCTCTGGCTCAGGTAGCAAGGGAAGCAAGGGCAGCAAGGGCAGCAAGGGCTCTGGAAGTGGAAGTGGAAGCAAGGGCAGCAAGGGCAGCAAAGGCAGCAAAGGAAGCAAAGGCTCTGGCAGTGCCAGCAAGCCTTATTATCCTGACCCAGAACCCTACTACCCCGACCCAGAACCCTACTACCCTGACCCAGAACCTTACAAGCCAGAGCCAGCTTATGAGGATGACTACTATCCCTCTCCAGAGGAGCCAGAGAAGGCATCATCAAGTGATTCCTGCTCCTCTAGCAGCAAGTCAAGCAAGTCAAGCAAGTCAAGCAAAGGATGCAGTTCCAAGAGCAGCAAGAGCAGCAAGAGCAGCAAGAGTTCCAAGAGCAGCAAGAGCAGTAAGAGCAGTAAGGGATCCAGTTCATCTGGTTCCTCTGGTTCCTCTGGTTCATCTAGTGCATCTGTAAGCAAGCCCTACTACCCAGAACCAGAAGCACCCTACTACCCACCTGAGGACAATGATTACTACCCTTCCTATCCCGCCAAGCCATCTGGCAGTGCCAGCGGTAGCAAAGGGAGCAAGGGCAGCAAGGGCTCCAAGGGCTCTGGCAGCAAGGGCAGTAAAGGAAGTGGCAGCTCCAGTGCGAGTAGCCCAGATGGATACTACCCTTCAGGTGGTGATTACGCGTCCGGAAGCAGCAGCGGCTCAGGAAGTAAGGGCAGCAAGGGCAGCAAAGGGAGCAAGGGCAGCAAAGGCTCCAGTGGCTCCAGCAGCAACAGTGCCAAGGATGACCCCTACTACCCACCCTACGACGACAAGGAGGACACCGGCTATTACCCCAACGACGACGGCAAAATGAGCGGAAGACGGTATCCCCCAGCTACAAGACATTCGGTATAAGCGGACGTCAAGAGCATGCGCTGGGTGCCAAAGACTGATGTGCGATATTTGCTGTACGGATATCGGTGATGTCCTTATTTGGACCTTGTGATGTCTAGAACCAAGATTGTATTTTTCCTTCAAAAATTAAACTGTTATTAGCGAAACATATCTATGTGTCACTCCGTCGGTCAGTGTCAGGAACAAATCACTGTAATTCTCGTATAGTCGCTAGCCCCTCATCCAATCCGTCGTCGGAGATTGATAACTCGTTTTCTTTAAAACACAATCGTTCGCTATGTTGCCCCATCGTATCTGACAGACGGAGGCCACCACTCTGTTACTCGACCGGTACACGTGAGCATCCGCCTAGAATTCAGTCTACTAGTACTTTAGTTTGGCTGGGCTAGCTAGCTAGTAGCTAGCCATTCACTTCCTAAGACTGCTTGTCGTGCATTACATTGTATTGCCAAGCAAAGATCGATCGTGTCAACACAAAGGGGTGCGCCATAAAATCGATCTACCTACTCTGGAGTTGCCATGAATGTGGTAGAAAATGAGTAAAAATTCTTCGCGCCAAAATTGGCAAGACGAAATTAATGTATCCCTAACCCTACGATACCTTCGATTCCTTTGGCGCATTTTTTTCGGTTTCCATCGTCTGGAAAACGAGACCAGCTGCAGCGACCCTATCGTCAGCATTGGCCATGGGAAACATTGATTCATTATTGATTGCGTCTACTACTATCATCGCCAGCTACATTGTAACTACATAGCAAGTACCTAGCAGCAAGACTCTTCTTGACTTCTAGGTTAACTTCTACACAGACATCATCATCATCGTCATCATCGTCATCACGGAAAGATGGTCAAATCGAAAGAACTCAAATTGATGCGCAAAAAGTTGGAAAAGTTGTCCAAAGAAAGTGACAACTTTCCCAAGGATGGCGCTGGCATTCTTCCCAAGAGTAGTAATTCGGATGCTGCCGCGGATGCTTCGGATGTGGAAGTCCAGTATTGGAATTCCAATGACATTGTCTCGGCACCCAAAAATGCAAGTCAAAACAAAAATCGATTGGAACAATTTTTGCAATTGTTTGAACGCAATATGGCGGACCAATACCGTCAAAGCAGTTGGGGATTGAATTTGCCAGAGAAAAAAGAGGAGCTCTCGCATGCCAAGGCACGGTATTTGGTACTCCTAGACAATGGCAACAATGCTTCTACAGAAACAAAGCAAGTGGAGGAAAAAGAAAACAATAATTCGAGTGATGACAATGACAATGATTTGATTGGCTATTGTCATTACCGTTTTGATTATGACGATGATGAAGATCCTACTGAAGTGGTGCTGTACGTCTATGAACTTCAAATTGCGGCCGCGCATCGTCGTCGTGGCTACGGACGTCAGCTCATGGCCATGGCCGAAGAATTGGCACGCTCTCGTGAAATTCCCAAAGTCATGTTGACGGTGTTTAAGGCGAATACGGCCGCCATGGAATTTTATACGTCCTCCTTGAAGTATACCATGGATCCCAGCAGTCCCAGTCAACACAAACAATTTGCGGATTACGAAATTCTCTGCAAGCAAGTGTTGTAAAATAAAAATCAGCAGACAGAGTTCTGTGGTTCTCATGCTTATGATTATTATTACAATCCCAGTTGGATATTTGCATGGGCGGTAAAGTTTCGAACCGCATGTGTGGCCGAGATTTTAAAAAAGGGGTAATGGCGAGCGACTCTGAGTGTTTCAAGTGAGGGACGGAGTTGAACCTTGAAAAAGAGCAAGTCTCTAGCCTCGTAGATACTAGTAAAATTATAACTCCTTCTTTCGACAAACGTTGCACTGGTCGAAGGCGATTGTCTTGGAAATTAAAAAATAAACAGTCGTCCAGAAATATATGTTGTAATTATGTATGTTCAACCATTGTCATTTGTGCATTATTACTACGGTGCAGTCTCTCCTGTCGCGGGGGGTGGTGCTGGAACGAACTTGATTCTCCGTAATTCTTCATGGTTGGCAAAGGCATCCAACATTTTGAAGGGTAATTCTTGTTTTTGTGATTGTTGTGGCTCTGCTTCTACTTCTGATGATGATGATGATACCGAGTTTTGTTGTTGTTGATTCGCAGCATTGGCATTGGCATTGGCATTGGCAATCAGCACATTCAAATCAGCCTCCAAGACTCGTTTGGGAATAGGCCCAATCAAGGCGGTTTCCACATCTCCTTCGGCACTAATCAATGCCATATGAGGAATCGCATCAACACCAAATCGTTCAATCAGAGGCCACGCCTCTGGTCGATCCCCATTGATCATGACAAAATTCACTTGATCCTTGTATTCTTCTTCCAGTTTTAGCAACGTGGGTGCCGCCATTTTACAATTTTCACACCACGGAGCCCAAAAATCTACCACTGTGGGTCGTCCATTGGTTCCAATTGCCGTGAGGGGTGCCGATTGCGATTGCATCGACGATAAAAGTTGTACGGCCGTAATGGGGTGCGTATATTGCCACATAAAATTGCTCAACGCCAAGACCACGGAAGCAATGGCCACCATAATATTACGTTGCTTCATCGATTGTAGCAAATCGGGTTCATCCTTACTAATACTTGTAGCTGTTGTCGCTGCTGCGTTGGTTGTTGTTGTTGTTGTTGTTGTTGTTGTTGTTGTTGCAAAGAGATCTTGTGGTACGGCTGTGCTACCACTAGTAGTGGGTCGTTTGAGAGGCACCGACTCACCGAAAGAAGCAGTCTTTGGTGCTCGTAGAGGAACGGACTCTCCAAACTTGGCGCTAGTAGCCGCTTGAGAGGCAGTGTCATCATAGTAATCATTGAAAAGAGACGCCGAAGAATCCGACGTTGTTGTCTTCTTTGGGAGAGCCTCAACTGAATTTTAAAAAAATATTGTTTGCGTGGAAAGGAAGGATACAAAACTATGTTGAGTGGATGATAGATGATGAACATTGCGCGACGGCGACGGCGACGACAACGACGCAGAGGCTTGGCAGAAAAAAAAGACTGAACAATCTACAATACATTTTTCTTTTACGTACTGGATGTAGTTGCATAAAGCTCCATTCCTTGTTTCCATTCCTTTTCTCCAAGGCCATTGGGTGTACGGAGTGTCACGACACCTCTCTTCGTATCGGATTCTTGACAGGCCGCAGCTACCATACCACAATGATCTCCCCAAATGCAATCATCAAAGAAAAGCATTTTATCGTACCGCACGTTGGTGGCTTTTTGGAGGGCTGGAAAATGAGACTTGGCCTTGTTGGACGAGAGGGGTGGTTGTCGTCCAATTTGATTGACATCCACGCCATTCCAATCACGCATTAACAAATCCCAGATCGTCATGCCGGGCACCACTTCGAGCAATTTCAAGGCGGCACGTCCAATTTTTTCCGCCTTTGGCGTATCGGCCGAGGATGCCAGTGCAATTTTCATTCCAGGATATTTGCCGTCGGCGTGTTCTTGCAAGGCCAATAAACTTCCCTTGTGGAGCGAAATGACATCCCGCGACCCGGAATACACACCGGTCACACCGTCACCACGACCATTCAAATCTCCACGAACCACACGATCACTGGTCGGAATGGCGGGCATTTCGTACATTTCCTTGTCCCATAAACAAGCGTCCAAATCAAAACTATAGGATTGTATGTATGTATATTATATGTTGCGTGTGCGTATGGTATATTCGTGTGTGTTGGATTGGATGCAGTTGATTCAGAGTTGGGTTCATTTCAGGCGGGATGTCGTTTGGATGGATTTGTGCAAAGATAGAGCCAGTTCGGCGTGCGGGCACAAAGAAAAAGATAGAGAAACAACAAAGAGAGAGTCGTTGTGAGATTGGATGAGAAAGTTGTTGGCAGAATGTTCGTTTTCGTTCGAGGTACTTACACCACCAATTCGGGATAATCAATGCCTAAACCCCCTGTTTTGCCCATGGCTTGTTGTTCAGTTGAAGATGAGGTCATGGCGAAATTTGTTGTTGTTCTTGATTGGGCAGTAGTTGTAGGGCACTGTTGAGAAAAGGCAATGGTTTGGCGCAAGGTTAAGGATGTTGCCAGAAAGGCTGTTTTGGCCAAGGATGATAGCATCCTCCTCATTGTCATAAAAAAAGACAGATAATGAGAAAGTTCAAAAACGAAAACAACCTGTCTACCAGCACAAAAGCTGCGCTGTTGCTGTCAGGTCAGTAGTCAAGCCTGGAGGTCACAGCAACTTGGGCTGCTGAATCAATATCTTGGTCCCCGGAAGACACCAGCTAACCCCAAGAATCAGAGAGAGAGGATGACGACGCAGAACAAAGAATAAAGAAACAGATGACATTCAACAAGGGGAAGAAGTGTGCGCAAGCAAATGAGTTACGTCAGTGTCAGTTATTTTTGCACGAATGGAAGATTTCACTAGGGCTCGAGTGTTGTCAAACACATGGGGTTGTCAAACTCGGTGACTCATAACCCGATAGAACTACATGCCAACAAACTTCAACAAAAGCATGGGCTGTCAGTACTGGTAGCTACTCTCTACTCAGAGTAGCTAGCTAGCTAGCTACTAGCTACTAGCTAGGGCGAATACGCAAGATATCCGATATCAAGCCAGACTGCTTTGGTATTCAGGTTGCTTGCAACATAACAAGGAAGACAGATACGGTAGTACATTTGTTCTGTACAAGATTTCGAAATCTAATTATCGATAATTGTACTTGGTTTGACAGAATATGAAACACTCACAAACACCAACAAGATCTTTATCACCCTGCAAGGCATCTGCCCAATCTTTTGGGGATTTCGGATCGAGGATGATGGCAATGATGATGGCCATGTTCTTTGTGGTAATACTTTCTAGCACAGCGAGAACGGCTACTGCATTTACTACTACTACCAGTACTACACGACAACTGCATTCACAATATCATTTACCAAAAACGATAATACCTCGTGCAGATCTTTCTACCCATCAAACGCAACACTACACATCTTCATCGTTGTATATGAGCAGTAAAATAAATGCCCCTGCCATGCCTCGGGATGTCAAAGATGCGGTTTCCAAATGCCGTGCCGCCGTCCAAGAAGCTTTGCAAGCCAAATGTTCTCGCATGGATATTGAAATGCCCGTGGGTGCCAAATTTGGAGTCGAAAAAGGAGGGGCTGGCAAGAAAAGCAAGAAACGTTTGAGTGCCGATGGGGATGATGCGGGTGCTCCCACACGCGATCAATTGGATCAATCCGATCGTGAATTGGCACGATTGTTTGTGGAAATGTTTCAACCGGTGGGGGGTGATAATATTGCTGTCGTTTTTAAAGATATGAATTTGGCGGATGCGGCCAAAACCAAATGGAAACCGGACTTTGTGGAGTGTCGAGTCTTGGCCATTGACCGGAAAGCCAAAAAAGGCGCCAGTGCCAGTGCAGAAAAGGGCAAGAAACAGAAAAAGGTCATGGGCTTTGCGGCCAAAATGGCGGCAGAAGTGCAGGATGACGGACCCAGTGGTCCGTTTGAGTTACCTTCCAATATTGAAGTTGCCTTGTTTGTAGCACCGGGTGTCAAGGAACTCATTCAAGTCGAGAAAATTTGTGAAACGGCGGGGATGGGAACGTTGGTGATATTATTAAATGCTCGATTGTCCTCGATCCCAAAATTTGTTTCGGACGATGCTCAAAAACTTTTTCAGGAAGACTTTGAATCGGTCTTTCATTTGGCTGCCGCACCACAACAAGAAGCACCCAATTGTTTGCTATTTCGGGCGTATCCCAACCAATGGGTTTTGGCACGAAAGCCCAAAGTGGGACCACCCAAACCCATCTTGTCCCAAACGACCAAACCAACTCCACAAGAATGTCAATCGGCATTCGAGACTTTGGAATTGGGAGATGTTGAGAAGGGCATTGAAAATGTCTTGGAAAATGTAGCTGGTTGGTTCAACTAGTAAATGTACGCACCTTTAAAGAAGCAGAAAAAAGCACCGGGCGCACAGTACTTATTGGCTAGCTAGTAGTACATGTCAATACCGGCATTGTCAAGAGCAATTCAATATGTAACTATTTTAGGCAAAGACGATAGCTAGTCTCAGCCTTGTCTGGTCGTCGTCACGTGTAACTCAAATTCTTATTAAAATTAAATAAATAAATATAATCCAGTTGTCACTATCTTCTGGGATTTCTATAGTTGTACAACCCATGCCAAACACCCGCCACGCAAGGAATGACCCAACAGTAAGTAGGGAAGAACGGTTTTTTCATTCTCATTCAATCAATCTCGTCCATTCCGAAATCCAAGTTATGTACAGCTGAAATATCTTCTAGGAACAATCATTGGTCAACAGCACACTTGTGACCCCTCAGTTGGGGACAAAAAAAGAGGAGGACACACCCGCGCCCAATTTGCTCGTTAAACACAAAAAGTATACTTCAGCGGACATGACCTCGTCTCGTCCTCGTCCTCATCTTATCCTTCAGGAACAAAAAGGGAAAAAGAATGAACAACGTATCTCTGCAGTCATCGTCATCATCCAGGCACAAGTCATCGTATTCGACATTGCAATCACAAAAACATAGAATATAAAGCGTATGAAGGAAGGGAGTCTTAGCTAGCAGTGGTTTTTGCCACAACTTGGCCCCCCACCAACAAGGATCGCCATCCTCACACTTTATGGATGGGCCACTGCCTCTGGATATTTTCTTCCACTGTTTCCGCCGCCACCCTTGCCGTCTGATGGGTAGTAGTCGTCTGCGGGGTAGTAGGCGTCAGGCAAAGGGGCACTGGCGCTGGCGCTGCCCTTGGATCCTTTGCTGCCTTTGGAACCTCCACTGCCGCTGCCCTTGCTGCCTTTGCTGCCTTTGCTTCCACTTGCACTACCGCTGGAAGGCTTGGAGGCAACTGGAGCTGGAGCATCTGGGTAGTATTCTTCGCCGACTGGATAATAGTCATCTTCATTATCATCCTTGGGGGCGCTGGCGCTGGCGCTGCCCTTGGAGCCTTTGCTTCCACTGCCGCTTCCAGAGCCCTTGCTACCTTTGCTACCACTGCCACTTCCAGAGCCTTTGCTGCCCTTGCTGCCCTTGCTGCCACTGCCTGAACCAGAAGAAGCAGAGCCAGCTGGGGCACTAGGGTAGTAGTCCTCCTCCTCCTCTACCGCTGGGTAGTTGTCTTCCTCCTCATCTACCGCTGGGTAGTAGTCATCCTCCGCGGGATTATAGGGCTTGGTTGGAGTCTCTACTGGATAGTAGTCATCTTCGTAAACAGGTTCAGGTGCACTGGGGCCACTAGCACTGCCAGAGCCCTTGCTTCCTTTGCTGCCGCTTCCACTGCCAGATCCCTTGCTGCCTTTGCTGCCGCTTCCACTGCCAGATCCCTTGCTTCCTTTGCTGCCGCTTCCGCTGCCAGATCCCTTGCTTCCTTTGCTACCACTTCCGCTGCCCTTGCTTCCTTTGCTTCCCTTACTGCCACTGGCACTGCCAGATGGCTTGGCAGGATAGTAAGGCTCTTCTGGAGCTACTGGGTAGTAGTCATCTTCATAAACTTCTTCCTCTGGGGGGTAATAGGGCTCAGGTGCAGGTGCACTTGCAACATCTGGACTTGATGCTGATCCACTGGAGCCCTTGCTTGACTTACTGCTCTTGCTTGACTTGCTGCTCTTGCTTGATTTGCTGCTCTTGCTTGATTTGCTGCTCTTGCTTGACTTGCTGCTCTTGCTGGAGCTACATCCTTTGCTGGACTTGCTGCCCTTGCTGGACTTGCTTCCTCCCTTGCTGGACTTGCTGGACTTGCTAGAGGAGCAGGAAGGTTCATCAGGTTCTTCAGGTGACATGGGTTCTTCAGGTTCCATGGGTTCTTCAGGGTAGTAAGGTTCATCTGGACTTGCTGGGTAGTAGGGTTCTTCAGGGGGGTAGTAAGGTTTCGGTGCACTGGGACCAGGTCCACTAGCACTGCCAGAGGAGCCTTTGCTTCCTTTGCTGCCCTTGCTGCCCTTGCTTCCACTTCCACTGCCAGATCCCTTGCTTCCTTTGCTGCCCTTGCTTCCACTTCCACTGCCAGAGCCCTTGCTTCCTTTACTGCCCTTGCTTCCACTTCCACTGCCAGAGCCCTTGCTTCCTTTGCTTCCCTTGCTTCCCTTGCTTCCACTGGAAGAACCACTTGATGCTGGAGGGTAGTATGGCTCATCTACACTTGCTGGAGGGTAGTATGGCTCATCTGCACTTGCTGGAGGGTAGTATGGCTCATCTGGGCTCGGGTAGTAAGGCTCAGGTCCAGGTGCACTTGCAATATCTGGGCTTGATGCTGATCCACTGGATCCCTTGCTTGACTTGCTGCTCTTGCTTGACTTGCTGCTCTTGGAACTTGATCCTTTGCTGGACTTGCTTCCCTTACTGCTCTTGCTGGAACCACATCCTTTGCTTGATCCTTTGCTTGACTTGCTTCCTCCACTTCCTCCTTTGCCCTTGCTGGATTTGCTAGAGGAGCAGGAAGGTTCTGATGGGGCAGAGCCAGAGCCAGAGGCAGGGACAGGGGCAGGATCAGGGACGGGATCAGGGTAGTATGGTTCATCCGGGCTGGCTGGGTAGTAGGGTTCTTCATCAGGTGGGTAGTAAGGTTCAGGTGCACTAGCACTGCCCGAGGAGCCCTTGCTTCCCTTGCTTCCTTTACTTCCCTTGCTGCCACTGCCACTGCTAGAGCCTTTGCTGCCTTTACTTCCACTGCCACTGCCAGAGCCTTTGCTGCCTTTACTTCCTTTGCTGCTGCCACTGCCGCTAGAGGATCCTGCGGAACAAGGGCTGCAGTCGCAATCACAGTATTCTGTACCACCCTTGCCAGATGCTTTATTACATTCACAGTCGGTGCAACAAGAGGGGATGGAGTCGTATGCTAGCTGTCTGCGTCCATTATTCTTGAACTGTGTTGGCAAATAATAAAGACATGTGTTGAGTTAACGAATTGAACCGTTTTGTTGATGGCCAAACAGAGTCGATATGCAGGTATAACCTACCGCATCATGGCCACGGAGCGATGTCCCTTGGTTGTTATCGGCTGTCACGCTACTGGCCTGGACGGCCAGCAGCAGCAACGCTGTCACCTTGCTGATGAGTTTCATTGTGTTTCGTACAAAGACACTATCGAATTCTAAGAGTTCTGATGATGGATGGATAAGAAAGAAAGATAAGCAAACAATTAAGTTAGTTGTTGTTAACGAAACGTACGGCGATGAGGACTTCGTCTCCTGCAGTCTCATGGATATATCTCCAGCGACAACTACAAAATCGTTTGTTGTTCGAGTGATGGTTACTACGTTTACAAAGGGACCACCGTCAACGTTATCATCGGCGTACCTTGATTATTACTAGACTTAAGAATTGTACGAAAGCAAAATAATGACAGATAGGATGGACTTGTATTTTCTGGGAGCCAAAGGCCGCGATTTACGGTTTAGGTGCTACGAGTACAAGTACCCTCCAATGGAATGAACAAGTGCTCAGTGAGTTGCGTCCAAGGCAAAATTGTGAAGAACCGAGAAAAATATTCTTGTTATATTTTCATTCATGTAGATGATCATACGAGGATGGCCGGCCGGTGTGACTTGTGCTGGACAAAAACAGTACTTAAAGGGCCATATTGCGTTCTTCTCACACAGCGCGAGTAGGTCAACCCACCAAAAATTGGCGCACATTTTTGTCGAGATTCACACTGCAAGTTCCCGGAACCAGATGAAGAACAAATTTTTCAGCCCGACAAATTTGGGCTTCTATTTAGTTTGGGCATTGTCTGTTGGGTTTTTGTCTGTGGTAGCAGAAAAGGATACGCCAAGGCATGCGTCACGAGACACCCACGGGAGCAAGAGTCAACGGGAAAAACTTATTTCGCCGGGTGAGTCAAAAGATTTTGCACCCCGCTTTAAAATACTATTGGCTGCTTTTGGTCATGCCACCGCCGAAAGAAGCTGCCTCCCAAAAGAGACCAGAGAATAAGTGGACATGGGTTCCGCGGCTCCACCAGCTGACTCACTAGCAAGCTAGCTAGCAACTGTAACCAGGTACCATCACGTATCGGCAGCCAAAATTATCTAGCTCAAGTACAAGAACTATTTTTGAAAAGCTCAGTTTCCTTAGATGTCACATATCAATTCTTCAATGCCCGCGCCTCTTACTCTAGTATTGTAGGTAAGGGGTACAATTGCTGTTTCGTTGCAACAGTTGACTGGATCCTTCGTCGTACTCTGGCTGCAGATCAAGCCAAGGCGTCCTGGCAGCAGCCAGCTGTTAATCAGGGAACAAGCGATCACGAATGCTACTTCAGGCGGTGAGCATGCTTCCACGTAGTTATGTTCGTATGGACAATCCGGGCGGGTTGTTCCATAGCCTCCACTTCTCTGGCTAGTTGCTAGCTAGCTAGCTAGTAGTAGCTACTTCAGTTCCAATGCTGGCGAGCGTAGCGCTACCGACGGGAATGGTCTAAGCGAATCCTAAGTGGCAGTCAGTGATTGGCCAGATCAATAAGATTATGCTGGCGAGTAACCTCTATATTCTACCCACGCTTTGACAAGCCCTTCGCCCCGATGCTCTCACTCAGTACAGTTCTGCCTAGCTTAGTTTAGGTAGTACTGATCACTACTGACCCCGAAGACTCCACACCCCTCGACTTTCTTTGCCAACGGGATGATGTATTTGTTGGCTCAAAATGTTGCAGGATCTTTTCCCATTCTCCCAGACTAGAAGGCTTCGGATATCTCCTGATAGATTCGATAGCAAAGATGATAAGCCATAAAGTGGACCTTGCCGAGAAAAAGGTACAAGACCACTTCTCAAAGACTCTGAAAGGAACTTGTTACACTTCTGGTACTCGCACCAGTGCTGCAGTGTGCGAGATAAATCAGATACTTGCACGATGCGACAATGGTTGCTCTGAGAGGACAAGTTCCACATCACTCTTGTTCTCATCTCACCTTGGACCAGCGGACTTTCGGAAGATGATTCAAAGCTTTGTCAAGTATAGCAATGGCCAACACAACATTTACAATTAGCTGTCTGCGTCTAAGCAATTCAGACTGGCTTCCGAAGACGTATTGTCGCAAGTCATCAAATTGCTCTTGCATCAGTAGATCCCGGAAAATATCTAAAAGAGTTCTGCTTTGCAATGCTCTTGTCTCCATACCTAGCTGCTAGGCTGGGGTCCTCCTGGGCCAGTTGCACGCTGGACACATCTCTGTGATCCACAGCATGAATCAATGCCGAAAATGTGATCGCAAGAGATAAAAGAGGGTCTAGGAGTTGTTAGACGGGGCGGTGAAAATGATGCGCGGAACTCGTACAGCAAAACATAGTCGTTCGCCAGTCAGTGGTCATGGCGGCACGCACCGCTCGTAATTACTCTCACGCGTATAATCATGGAGGTGTGAGCCCAAATCTCCAACACTTTCAAGATCTTCTCCACTTAAATCAGCGCTAGCTACTAATAGACATTGCCACATGACAAGCATGTTCGAAGTTGTGACATGGGTTTCAACAGTACAAGGATGCGATGACGGCCATAAAATCGCGCAATATTTCCGTCTGCAGCAGCAGCAGCTGCTGCTGCTGCTGCTGCGTAAGAGAGGTGACGTATTGCCTGGATAATTGTAATATGGGACAACACCTCTCCATACTTCGGCGCACTTGAAGTGGTCAGGGGCGTATTGCAGGGTACATAATTCTAAATCTATCTAATCTTCCTTCAATGCTGTAGTTGCTTCAGGTATGAAGCCCAAACATAAGTATGTCATCGCCGCTCTTGCTCATCGTTGGTAACCTGCCGTATGAAGGATTTCTTCCAATAAGGCTTGCCATTGCGGTGTCGAAAATTGGACTCCTGGCCCTGTCAAGACTGGATCCTTCCAAAACTCGGTGAATCCTTCGATATCGCATTCCTCATGTTCGTGACTACTACTACTGCCTAGAGCATCGGAGGATGGCAGCTGCTGCTGTAGACAATGAGCGTTTTCCGTGGGCAAGAGGATGCGAGAAATGGGCCAAATCAATCTCGAGCTCGATGTGATAAAGACCTCGGACCATTTTCCTTCCAAGGCATCTTGCAAGACAATGGGTTGTGTTGTGTCCACCTTTAATCCGCACTTTTCAGAGGCTTGTAGGACCAAATGACGAACATATCCAAACAAGACTCCCTCTTCGGCCGTTCTCAAGGTCCCATCCTTGTAAATGACAAAGACATTGGAACTGAGTCCCTCCAATAGTTGCAAGGATGAAAAATCGTCTTGGCTTTTAGTGGTAGTCGTAGTCGTAGTGGGCCTTAGCATGAGGACTTCGGACACTCCCGGAGGTTTGTACGTTTCGGGATTGTCCATCTTTTTGCGTTGTTTGCACCACGAGGCTACCTTGGATTGTGGATTTTGGAACCGCGTGGGAAGACTGGCATCGACATTGACATTTTTGTCCTTATCATCCTTCATGGTCGTCAAGTCGTTGTTATGATTGGAATGTTGTCCCAAAGCCGCCAAGGTCACGACAATCGGTGGCACCGATCGAAAGATTGGAATGGGTCGGGTGCTGGAACAAGCATGGCCTCGAACAACGATATTCATATTATTGCTGTTGTTGTTGCTGCCAGTAGTGTCCGTTTTGGGCAAAGACCATAACAAGGTCAATTTTATGAGTTGAATCCAAGTTTGAGCTTCGTCGTTGGTTGATTCTTCGTTGGGAATCTTACTATTAGTATTGGTGTTGGTGGCCAATAATTGTTGGGACGATTGAGCTTGCTGAAGAAGCGCTTGTAGCAATACTTTGGATTCTTGGGTGGCCATGGTAATGGCCGTTTCGGGCAGATTGTCGTTGTCGCGTGGTAACGATTGAAAGGAATTTTGTAAGCGATCCAAGTGATAATCTTCTCCCCAGATAACGGATTTTAGTACGCAACCTTCTGGGTCCTTGTTCTTTACCACCAAATCACATCTCAAGGTATCATAAGCACCAGCTCCTCCTTCATCGCCACTTCTTCCCTCTGTAACTTCAATCCATTCCATCCAATCGGGACTGGTCGTCAGGTCCAAGCCATCCGTATCGGCATTATTGGTAGAAGTAACCGTTTGAAACTGGGGCCGTTTCGTGATGGGATCCAAATGGGCAGTGCAACACCAGGGATGAGTGACAGCCGATTGCAGGGTGTCTTTAGTGTTTTGGTTGTTCATGGTTGTTTTCGTATTACTAGTAGAGGAATGACGTAGCTTTGCAGTACCAGACATGGAAAATGCTCGAACGGTGTGACTGGTCGGATCCAGCAACAGGAAGAGGCAGCAGACAGCGGCAATCTGGTGATGATAAGGTTTCGCTTTTGAGGAGGAAGAATATGTCGCTCTTTGGCCTTGAAATAGTGCCACACTTGTAGGTATCATTGAGACAGGCTACTGTATTTGAGTTTCTGTAACTTCGAGGTATTGTGTGGATCACAGAGGGGGGGTGATAGAATGATGAACTTTTGATTGATTTGATTAATTTGATTTGCTTCTCATCCATCGCAAGTCCACACGCACAAAGCGAAGCTCGATCCGATTCCACGGCATAGCAACCACAAGCCGGCAGTGACTGAATGAATCGTGACGGTGACGACGAGCCCGTGATTGAATCAATCGTTTCCCGCCCAATCGACGATCTTATGTTTGTCATGATTTTAACAACAATCTGTTTCCTGCAGTGGGGTTTGTACCTAATCAATGCCTTGAAGGTATCAGGGCAGCTTTTGCCAGTGATTAGATTACCAATGTAATTAAGATCTGCTTCTGGGGTACAAATGGTTCATTGCTGAAAAAAGGTAGTTGTTAGGATGTGCTCATGAATCAATTGGGAGAATTGAAACTCGATTTTGACGTCATTCCAACAATTTTGGCCCTGCCTCTGGGGCTTAGCAGAACAATGCCCATGATGCTACTAGTACCAAGTCATTTATCCCTGTTGAAAAATGTGAAGCTTACCACACAAGTGCTTCTTGGCTATAAAATTGGGCTGACCATTCGATTTTTTTGAGGTTTAGGCGAGCAACATGTCAGACATCCCATCATTGCTTCACCCTTTTCTGATTTGACATTAGCTTTGCTACAGTGGACAAATAACCATTGTAAGCCACTTTTCATATGAACACATTTTCGGAAGTTTTGGAACATTGATTCATCTGTTTATTTTTTTACTGTTTCAACAAGACCGTCATCATCTTCGCTGTTGCCCATGACCAGCTCAAGGTCACTTTGCCTTTCAGGTGCACAGTTGAGCAGGTGGGATGCTCATCTCAACTGACTGATGTCCTCAGAATGTGCAGAGTCACCCATGCTTGCCCCTATTCATTTGGATGTTTAGAGGTTTGTTTTTGTGATGGTGCGATAAAAGAGACAATTTAGTTCTGTGCCTTCACAACTCCAAAGTGGAGGAACTCTTCTCCGAAAAGCACTTTGGCCTCGACATGGCATTGCAGGTCATTTTCTAATGCTTGCCTTGGTTGAAACCATGAAAGCTTGTCTTGGCTTTTCGACAGTAGAGACACAGACAGCTTGTGATGTGTTTGTTCCATGGTTTGGCACATTGGAGCAAGCTATGGGCAGGGGATCTTTGATGACCCCAAAGATCAAGAAAGTCTTTGAAAGTAGCCAGTGCACAATGTTTCAACCAATTTTTCAATAATTGGTCATAAGAAGACTGTAAGTAGCACTTGAAACAAGGCTGTTTGGTGTGCATAAGGTGCAAATGGATTGTCTTTTTGTTAGCTCTCTGACATGCATAATAATTATTCGGCTGAATGAAAGGATGAACTTGTCCAGCCATATCCTAATGTTATGGTAGCCACCCGCTGTCAATAGGTAAAAGAGGATACAATAATACGATTGGAGTGGTAACATATCGATACTATAATTGTTATTTACTCTCTTAGTAATAGTAGTGAAAACGACGAGCCTGTATTGAAGTCGTTGTATATAAAATGCAAGCTCGAACGAAGTGAAAAATATAAATGTATACATGCAAACGAAATATCTGTGCACTTTTTTCTTCTTCCATGAACTCAGTGAACCATATACACGCCAAACAACCTGAGAAAGAAACAGCTTCTTCCATTGCATTGCAGGATGACGCCTCCGTAGTATAGAAGATGTGAGTTCCCCTGGATGCCCTTGCTAACTGACTGACTGACTGATCGCCAAGTTTTGCTTCATTGTTTTGAGAGTTTTGATCCTCTACCTCAAACAAGAACAAAAACAGGCAGGCAGGCAGGCAGGAACTTGCTTTCTTGTCTTTAGGCCCCTCTAGGTCGCTTGTTGGCTTGTTCCGCATAAAAGGAAGAGATGAGTTGCCTCTTTCGATCTTCGTCTATATGTGCCGGAGAACTCGCCGCCAAAAGGTTTTCCAACTGGGGGGCGTCTCCCCCACGCGAAAGACCTTGGCTGTAAAATCCAGGGGATGATCCATTACCACCATTTGGGCGGTTTACGGCCAGTGAATCAATACCAGTACTACTAGCCGCTGCACCACGAAGGAAATCCGCCATGGAAAAGCCTCCTGCTGCTCCTCCATTCAAAAGGTGGTGCTGCTGCTGGCCACGTAGGGCCATCATGCTCACGGGATCGGACAAGAACCGATTATGTTGAGCTGCGGCTAGCTGAGATTCTAGAATCATTTGATTTTGCAATTGTTGTGCGTAGAGTTGGCGTTCGTAGAGTGATGACATTCCCACACTGCTATTGCCTAGGAAGCCCCCAAACCCAAAGGGCAGGCCACCACCGCCGGACGCGAAATAGCCTGCGAGGTCAGTACCACCAGCACCATTCAAACCTCCTGCTCGCAAAAGTGCGGCAGTGTTGGGATCGAGTCCACCCAGGCCGGCTGCTGCTGCTCCAGCTCCTCCCAAGCCAAGACCGGCATGGAAGGATGCGGCCGAGGGCTGCAGTTGTGCAGGCATGGCCACGTGGGAAGACGACGTAGCAAGCGCAGGTGCAGGCCGGTGCGAGACGGTCTTTTTCTTGGTGGCATACGGCGGCTTGAGCGTGTTGGCAATGTTGGTTCGACTCTCACGAAACTTGACTTCCATTTCTGCCAAAAGGTCCACGCGTCTCTGTTTCTCTTCCTTGCTCATGGGAACAGCATTTGCTCGATATTGCAAACGACCATTGTATCCTGTTGTGTTATGGAATGAAATGAAACAATAGCGTGTGCATAAGTAAATACATGTAAGGAAGTGACACAAAAAGGAGACTCAAAACAATGGAAAAAAAGCGCTTCCGAATGACGTACCCGACGACTCGTATTTTTTGGAGATTCGTTTGGTAGGGCAACTCAATTTGGAAGCCAAAAAGGCTCGTAAGGTGGCACCTTCTGCCACATCCGGCATGGAGCCATTGCGGAATTCATCAATCAAAGCTGTGGCGTAGAGTTTCTCCTCGTCCGTCCAAAAACCATTGTACAAGACGGCTTTGTCTGTGCTTGCACCGGGGGAGGTAGGAGCAGCATTGGCATCGTTGGCTTCCTCTTTGGTGGAGGAAGCATCCTCCTCCGCAGTAGGAGTAGGCTCTGCTACCGTCTCTTCTGTTACGGCTTCAGCTTCTTCTGTTGCGTCATTTTCCTTGTTCAGGTCAGCAGGACCTGCGGGTACTGGAGGAGAAGAACACAAAACGAGAAGCGATTGTCAGACACACCGATGATAGAGATAGCATTCCTACTAGCGACTAGCTACTAGCTGATGTTGTCAGCCTCTTACCTTGCTTGATGCTGTCCGCTTTGTTGAGTGTAGTGGATGTTTCGGCGGCCATCTTGGATCGTGTAATGTTATTTTTAGTTGTCTTGTTGTTAGTTGCTGGTTGCGGTGTGTGTTGTGAAGCGAGTTTTGTTTCGTTCTTACGGGTTATTATGGTGTGCTGCACCGTGGTGACTACTTAACTAGTACTAGCTACTACTAGTACTATGGGTACTTCACCGAAATACGTTTATTTTGTGTGTGTGAATTGGAGGAGGTCAGTTGAAACAAAAAGAGCAAGTAAGGAGGTGCATTCGTGTACGAGCTCTATTGTGTGTGCACACTGGACATCACCCTTCGCGCGCTGTGCGGTCTTGGGCGAGGCAATAATCGAGATGCGGGAACTTCACGTACAGTGTGTACCACCAACACCGTGCATTGTAGTGGTTTCAAAGCGAACAGTCAGAAGAGGCATAGCCGCTCCCTGCAGTTGAACACTGGAAGAATAGTGCTCCATACGTACCGGGGAAGTCAAATTTTCACCAGCTCGCTACCGGTGAAAGCTCCCAAAAGTAAAGAGAACGACCCCGAGCCGGACCGGCAATTGGAGTTCCGTTTCTAATAATAGATTTAAGTAAAGAAGTTTGAACAATCCAACGTATATGCCGCACATGCACTGCCAAACCCAGTTCACCAGGAAACTGGAGTGGTTCCTGCATACACGTATACTGAAGTACCAGGGGAAACATCACCATTTGGGATAGAAGAGCCTATACGGAGAATATATTTAGGCATTGCGACGCGCCAATTACAGTGAATTCGAAACGAGAAGTGGTTGAAGCAATCCAAGATTTGCTGGGTGAACAAATTCTTCGCCGAACAGAAGCTCCCGGTGACTCGGAGCACTGAAGGAAAGAACACGTTACTACGTATACTGCACGTTCAGCATCTACAGCGTCCTCCGAGTGGCTATTGTATTGGAAGATAACGGTTAATTCTAACTTTACTTTCAGCATCGACAGCGTACATGAACACTTGAACAGGTACTTTCGAATAGCCGAAAAGAAGGGACCGCCCACTGTATTAAGTAAAGCGAAACACATGAAGTCTAAGCTGTCTAACGCATAGTGGTACAAAAGCCACACCTAAGTAGGATATAAATGTAGAGGCCCATGTAGGCTCAAAGTGCGCAAACGCTACAGTGATGCAGTACCCTTCTTGCATTTGGCACGACTACTCGGATTGTACTAATTAAATACTACTAGCTACAGTAGCATAGAGGCTTAATCGGCAGAACACCAACGATTGCTTCTTGAGGGAGCAATGGTGTACGGTGCGACGACGTACAGTACGCTCGTAGTGGAGTTCACACTTACGAGTATTCGAGTCTTGTCTCTAGTAGCTAGCTAGCTACTCCAGAACAGTAGGACTGTAGTGTTGAGGAAGCTTTATCGACCAACTAACATAACACGATTACCATCCCCGCTCACGCAACCAGGTGCAACTAACGCACTGCTAGCTAGCTACGTCGTAGTGGGCAACAGCACCTGGCTCTGTGCGTTGTTAGCTTAGGTGTCTGTCCAAACATAGTTTTTGAGAACCAAGAAAACACGAAACTAAAAGAATTGGATTTGATTCACCAATGTTCTTCATGGACATGGGACTTGAATTCTTTTCTTCAGCAGCATTGGCAACCCTGTGCTGTTGGGCATCCTTTCTTTGTGGTGCTGGTTCCATCATGAAGCAGTCTCCAACACAAGCACAGCGCTGCTGTCAAGTTGACAACACAGCTTGCACCACTCTCAGAAACATTCCAACAATGAATTGCAAATCGGTGACTCTTTGAAACTTCACACGACGTGCTGCAATCATGATTTTTCAGATGCACAGGAATCGCAATGCACACAAGCCACTGGCACCGCCAGTGCATTTGTCCAGTGAGACTGATCCGTCCCATCACTGTCCTGATGAGACTGACAATTGCAGTGCACCAAAAGATGCAAAAAGTTTGAGTTTTTGGAAAACAAAAATCACAAGGCAATGCCACAGCACGATGGAAAGCAAGTTTGCAGAAAGGCGCATTCAAAGATTTTTGGGTCTGCAACACCTTGATTTGCCTATGATTTGGACACACACAGAGTGTTCTCATGCGGGACTCACAGGGTCGTGACTCATTCACAAAAGACACGCTTCTCAGCGTGTCGGACCATTTGCAACTGTCCCAACTCTTCACAAGCAGTGAAGAAGGTCTCTGAGGACAGCATCCAAGACCAAGCGACTGTGCAAAACAATGGCTGCATGTTTCACCCTCCCAACAATGCCTAGAAGACGTTTTGTTCTGGATGGGACAACACGAGCAATCGTTGTAACGAAGTCATTACCAAGAGGACAACATTCCATGCAACCGACTGGCAGGCCGATTCTTCACGCAGAAGCATCGTTCATCTCAGCAGAGAGAGGACTGCGCCGAGGTGTCTCCAGCCGAACCTCTCTCAAATGTTGCATTCATTTTGGCTTCATTCCAAAGCTTGTAATTTTCATTTACAAACAACTCAAAAGGCCTGCAGTTTTTAGCGCAGTGCATTTTGACATCAAACCACAAATCGTTACATTGCAAAACAATTTTTTTTCACTGCTTCGTTTGAACCATGAAGATCTCTGTGACCAAAGATTTTGGCACTGCCAAGAAGCCTGTGCTTCCATTGGTGCCAGAAACGACGACAGTGATCAAGAAAAAAGATCTTGCTCAAGTCGATCTCCTCAGCAATCCTGCTGATGCCACTGCAACTCGACGAAAGTCATGTTCGCCTTCAAGATTTTAGAAGGTGGAACCAAAACGGCGCGTGAAGTCATCC
>ENA-ORBV01003322-ORBV01003322.1-microbial-mat-metagenome-genome-assembly--contig:-NODE-3322-length-32333-cov-15.546689_pt1 | contig 32333 bp, 19 predicted proteins | sample MGYA00237777_ERZ505514 | MGnify/ENA primary metagenome ERZ505514 (study PRJEB26160, sample SAMN06269048) | microbial mat metagenome | isolation source: Oligotrophic lake microbial mat | place... | reverse complement strand
CATGAATTATTTATGTAGGGGTTCAATATTTTGAACCCCTACATAAATAATTCATGTGCACCACTCACCATTCACCACTCACATTTTTGAAAAATTTCCTCTTTTTCCTCTACTACTATCCTCCGGTGCCGGGTACTGCAGCGAAGTAGGGGTTCAAATTGCACATAAAATATTTATGTAGGGATTCAAATTGCACATGAAATATTTATGTAGGGGTTCAAATTGCACATGAAATATTTATGTAGGGGTTCAAATTGCACATAAAATATTTATGTAGGTGTTCAAATTGCACGTGAATTATTTATGTAGGGATTCAAATTGCACATAAATTATTTATGTAGGGATTCAAATTGCACATGAAATATTTATGTAGGTGTTCAAATTGCACATGAATTATTTATGTAGGGGTTCAATATTTTGAACCCCTACATAAATAATTCATGTGCACCACTCACCATTCACCATTCACATTTTTGAAAAATTTCCTCTTTTTCCTCTACTACTATCCTCCTGTACCTGGTACGGCTGCAAAAAGAAATAAGCGTATCGCAGAGGCCATCAGTGCCAATGTAGGTAGCGCTCACATCTATACAGCTTCCGTTTTGACCGATGTTATAGCAGATAAGAATGTAGCGAAGGTCACCACCATAACCGCATTAGATTACAGGAATATTTTACGACGGAAAACCAAAGACGGAGCCCTGCCGGAAAAGATTAAGCAGCATGCTGCAGCGCAATGGTTCATTCGTCTCATCAACTCCTTCCCATTCAATATTGTCGCCGGGGAAGGTGGATTGATCTATTTTTTGAACCTGCTCCGCTTGGGAAGTAAAGCAATCAGAAATGAGCAGATCACACACCTGTATTCATCCTACCGACCGTTTGCAGACCACTACGCCGCATACCTTTTAAAGAAAAAATATCCTAAAATATTTTGGGTTGCCGATTTCAGGGATCTGATCATCGATCCGCATTACAACCATATTATGTTTGCCAGCAATCACCATACATTTTTCAAAAAAATATTTAGCCGGGCCGATCTGCTGACCACGGTTTCAGATGGATTAGCTATTCATCTTAGGGCGTATAACGAAAAAGTCATAACTCTCCGAAATGGAATCGAAGGAGATACTTCCGAACCAAAGCCTGTGCAATCTTCATCGTTTAGTATCGCTTATACCGGTTCTATGTTTCTTGATAAGCGTAATGCTGAACCTTTGTTTATCGCTTTACAGCAGCTAATTCAGGAAACAAAAATGGAAGGAGAGGAAATCCGTATCATCTATGCAGGTAAGGATGGAGAATACTGGAATAGCCTTGCAACAAAATACAGATTTAATTCACTGCTGGAAGTCAAAGGAATCGTTGCACCTGATGAAGCACATACTATACAGCATACGGCTTGCATCAATCTTTTATTAACTGTCTCATCAGCCCGGTTGCAAGGTGTACTGACAGGAAAAATGATAGAGTATTTTGAAGCTGGAAGCCCTGTATTAGGCATTGTGGTTGGTCACAATGATCAGGAGCTTCAATCTATGCTTCAGGAATTGGAGATAGGAGATACTTTTTCAGATAAGGACGAAGATCTGGACGGGATAAAAGCATTTATTCTTCACGAGTACAAGCTTTGGAAACAAACGGGTATGAATCGTAAACCGGTCAATATGGTCGTCCTGAAAAATAGGTATGCCATGGATGTCGTGATGGCTCCGCTCCTGAAAGAGCTGTCAGCTATCCGCCATCATAATAAAGACACATTGTAATTCGTATTATTATAGGTGTTTTCCTCTATCACTTTACACACGCAGTCCACAGTTCAAAACTCCCAATTCATAATTCAAAACGCATAACCTACACCGCCCACAATTCTTACCCGGAGTATGCATAGGTTTATGCAACTGTTATTGGATGCCTTGCAATCAATGAAACTAGAGGTTTGAAATAGTTTCCGCCCAAAGGAATTTCCTGCATAAAGTATTGATGATCACTCCACCTGTAACAGTCCTGATGCCTGTATTCAATGAACACAATGACAGCCTGATGGTATTGATCAGGGACGTATTGGCTGCAGGTTGTACATTAATGATCGTGGATGACGGTTCGGACAACAAGATAGTGGCGGAGTACCCGGGATTGATTATTCTCAGACATAAGGTCAATTTAGGCCAAGGAGCGGCGCTGGAAACAGGTATGAAATATGTGCGTCATAAAGGGATTGAGATTTTGGTACATATGGATGCAGATGGACAGCACAGAGTGGATGAATTGACTAAACTCATTCAACCCATCATGAGTGGAAGAGCAGATGTTGTCTTTGGAAGCAGGGTTTTGTCAAAGACATCGGTTTCACTCATTCCCTGGAGCAGAAGATGGCAGCTCAGGATTTCATGGTGCATCAATATGCTTTTCACCGGCGTGTGGATGAGTGATGTTCACAATGGATTTAGGGCGATGAATAAAGAGGCCATCCGGCGAATAAGTCTAAGCGTATCCGGTCGCGGGCATGCCAGTGAGATAGTTTACCGTGTTAAATCGCTTAATCTGAATTTTTGTGAAATACCTGTTCATGTGGACTATGATAAGCCCTATCAGGAAAATCCACTAGGCCTAGCTAAAATGCTCACACTGGGGGGGTCACTGATATGGGCCAGGTTGAAAAGGTATAAGATGAAGGTGCCCGAAAAGATATTATTCGAACGCAAACGGTGTCTGAAGGCAGCCGGTATAAATAACTGAATGTTTGATTCCAGTCTTGACCACCGATAGATTATCTCTGGCTTTAAGAGTTGCAGTGGCGATCTTTGTGCTGCTGGTATGGCTGCCGTTTTTATTGTTGAGTTTTTACAATGTACCTATAGGGATGCATGAGTGGGACTGGATGACCATGGAAGCCGGACAACTAAAAGGTAACTGGCTTGATACACAGGTCTATTTTTACAGGGAAGTTATGGGCAGAATCAGCAGTACTGCGATTTTGTCTCTCACCAGTAGTTGGTGCTCCCTTTCCACCTTTCCTTTCTTTTTCTTTTTTTGGCAGATTCTTTGGGTTGCCACTCTTTTCTTAGTGATAAGGACCCTGTTCCGTCAAGCTTCCATGTATACACAATTGGTTATCACATTTGGGATACAGATGATCTATCTCTGTAATCTGGAAGATGTCTATGATACGATGTTCAGGTATACGGGGGTATTGACCTACCAGGCAGGATTTGTCTTTGGACTGTTCTGCCTGGTCTTTATTGTATGGAGCCGAAATGGATTAAAACAATCCGGCTTGAAGGTGCTTGTTGCTTTATGTTTCATGGTGCTTTGCATCGGGACCAATGAAATAAGTATGCTATTCGTTTTACTCACCATTGGTGTTGTTTTTTACTACAACGCCTTTGTCCTGAGGAAAAGAAACACAATTATCCTAATCGCCTTGATGCTGGCGGTCATTTTTAGCATTATTGTTGTGGCTGCACCAGGCAATGGAATCAGGGTCGATGCAGAAGATGGAGGATTATCCCTTTTGCAGTTGTCCGTAATTACATTGGGAGCAACTGTCTATTTATGGACGGATTGGTTAACAGCAAGTCTGCTGCCCTTAATGACCATACTGGCTATTCCCCTGATGCAAAGGATAGGTGCCAGTGCTCAGGAGCACTCACTTTTCAAGGACTACAAGCCATGGTTATGGATATTGCTGGGGAGTATCCCCGTGACGATTGGACCGCTGATATATGCAACAGGAGGAGACACGTTTCCGGAAAGAGTGATCGACCACTTGTTTATTCATGTGATTTTTCTTTGGATGGGCTTGTTTGTTTCGTTGGCTGTGAAGTATAATGTGGAGTTTGAAGTGGAAAAAGTAGCGAAACACAGGCTAGTCAGATTCAGTTATTTAATTTGTCTTGGCTTTGTCCTTTTCAACGTTTTTGGCAATGGGTTAGGTGTAAACCGAAAAGACAAAGCAAACAGATTGCATTATGTACATTTGATTCAATCTAGTTCGACCATTACAAATGCATGGCTTGCCTTGGCAAGGGGAGAACCACAAGCCTATCATAAAGCGTCCATCGATCAGCTCAATAGATTAAATACGTGTGTAATGGATACCTGCTTTATGCGAAAGCCGGAGGTGATCCCCTCACAATTATATGACTCCCTTTCTGACCGGAGAAATAGAAATGGCGATCCGTATTTGGGATATTATTTCAACCCCCGGATCAAAAGAGTGATCTACTATCCTCAAAAAGCAAGAGCAGATGGAAGGCAAGACGGTGACGCATTAAAAGATACTGAAAGATGATGTTTAAACTGGAAGGTGAGGATGGCACTTCAAAAGCACGCGCAGGATTTCTTCAACTGCCTCATGGAAATATAGAGACCCCCATCTTCATGCCTGTCGGCACTGCTGGCACGGTCAAGGCCGTGCATCAACAGGAATTGAAAGATCAGGTGCATGCGCAGATTATTTTAGGGAACACCTATCACCTTTATCTCCGTCCAGGAATGGAAGTGATACAACAGGCCGGCGGGTTGCATAAGTTTAATCATTGGGACCGACCTATCCTCACCGACAGTGGAGGGTACCAGGTCTATTCGATGAGCAAGTCCAGAAAGATCAAAGAAGAAGGGGTGAAGTTCAGATCACATATCGACGGATCCTTACATGTGTTTACACCCGAGAATGTGATGGACATTCAGCGTCAGATCGGAGCAGATATCATCATGGCATTTGATGAATGCACACCCTATCCGTGTGATGAAAAATATGCCACGCGCTCTATGCATATGACACATCGTTGGCTGGATCGATGCATCGCGCGACACAAAGAAACAGAAGGTTTGTATGGGTATGAACAAATACTTGCACCGATCATACAGGGCAGTACTTACCCTCATTTGAGGAAACTTTCTGCTGAATATATTGCATCACGTGACATGCCGATCAACGCCATCGGCGGACTCTCTGTCGGCGAACCTCACGAAGACATGTATGCCATGACTTCGATAGTCACCGAAATCCTCCCAAAAGAAAAACCACGCTATCTCATGGGCGTCGGCACGCCGGCCAACCTGCTGGAATGCATTGCCCTCGGGATTGATATGTTTGATTGTGTCTTACCTACCCGAAACGCAAGGCATGGTTTGCTCTACACCTCCCGCGGCATCGTTCATATCCGCAACGAAAAATGGAAACATTGTTTTGATCCAATCGATCCGGATTCCTCCGCGGCCACTAGCCGTGAACACTCCCTGGCCTACTTGCGCCATCTCACCATCTCCGGTGAGGCGCTCAGTGCCATGATCGCTTCTCTCCAGAATCTGTCATTCTATCTCTCCCTCGTTCGCCAGGCCCGTCAGCACATCCTCGACGGCACCTTCTCTACCTGGAAATCTTCCATCCTGCCCATCATCTCCAATCCTAAAGAAATTTGAAGTTTCTGTCTCCACTCCAATAGCTATTTGAAGCATATGCTTCAAATCCATATTCCGGATCCCTCCCCATTGAAAAATCAATAAAAGGAAGCCTATGGCTTCCATGTAACTATAGAAATTTGAAGCATATGCTTCAAAACTATATGACGGGACATGCTCTATTGGCGTATCAATGAAAGGAAGCCTATGGCTTCCATGTAACTATCATCCCAAAGTTTAACGAAATTTTACCTTTCGTTTTAACAATATTCCCCTATCCATATTGTTTATAGTACCATGAAATACATTTCACTTTTTTGTCTTGTTTTTTCATCAGTTCTCATGCAAGCCCAGAAACCTGCAGTGCTAGAGTATGCCACCGTCAGTACCTTTCACTGGGGCCTCTTCAAAGGCAAGATCAACCAAAGACATCTCCATGAAATGGGCGGGAATACCGGCGCCGTCACCGTTTCTTCCATCAGCTACACCGCCTTGCAGATTTCACCCCATGAAGCGACAGTGACCATCACTGCCCGGTTTCATCCTGAAGAATCATGGACCCGATATCCCAAGCTCCAAAAACCTGAAGAAGCACTGGAGCACGAGAAGAAGCATTTTGAACTCACCGAAGTGTATGCGCGCAAGCTTCGCAAACTGGTGAGTAACTCCCACTATTCGGCAACCCTTTTTAAAGATGAAATCAACAAGCAGTTTACAGAATTAGTCACCCAGCACCGTACCGAACAAGTGAGGTATGATCATGAGACCAACCATTCGATTGATTCACATCAACAGGAGAAATGGAATGCCAGAATTGATGAACAGCTAGGATCACTTTCAACATATACTGAAACTACTGTGAGGATTAAATTCACCAGATAAGACCATCTTTTGTACGTAGGTAGTTGATGATTCAAACATATCCCGCATAGTAAATCGGCATATATATTATTTGTTGCTCAGCTAGTTCACTATAGGGTTGGTCAGACAATACATATCCTTGTTTTAAAGAAGGATGTTCTTTTAAAAGCAGGTGAAGACTGCGCAGACGACCGGATGCTCCGCTTTTCACTTCAATTGGTTTGATCTCATCTTCACTCGATATGAGGTAATCCACCTCCGACTGGCTGTTGCGCGCTTCGCGTACCCAATAAAACACTTCGCCTTTTCTGGCAGCGATCAATTCCTGACCTACAAATTGCTCCGCGATCGATCCTTTGAATGTGCCATGATAATCTCCGGTGTAAGCACCATTAACACCTCTCATGGCTGTCAACAATCCTATATCAAGAAAAACGGCTTTAAATTTTTTAGAGTGCATATGTCCATTCAATGGCATGGCTAAAGGGGAGACTGAAGGGATCTTGTGTAATACTTTTGAAGTGGTCAGTAGGTCAAAAGCTTTTTTATTGGTGGGTCCGGTAAAGGTAGATGAGAGTTTAGTGTAACCGATTTGTTGTCCGATTTGTTGAGCCGCAGCAGCCAAGACTTCCTGCAGGCATTGTGTATTGACAAAGGGGGTGTATTTTAAAAAATCCTGTCTGAATGTAGCCAGCAGATCTTGTTGGATTTCCCGTACACGGAGTATACTTCCACTTTCCAAATATTGTGAAACACATGCAGGCATTCCACCTACTGAAAAATAAATACGCAATTCGGTTAGTAATTTCTGGTGTATTGCAGGACTGAGTAGTTTCGGTTTTTCTTCCAGCACATCTTTTAATGAAGATTGACCAGTTGCTTCCAGGTATTCTCCAAAATTCATAGGATACATGTCCATCAATTGAACTCGCCCAACTGGAAAAGGAATGTCATGTAAGGCAAATTCCAACAGTGATCCTGCACTGATGACATGTAATCCAGGAAGCTGTTCTTTGAAATACCGCAATGCGATAATCGCTTTTGGGCATGACTGAATTTCATCAAAGAAAAGCAGATCTTCTCCCGGGACGATGCGCCGATTGAGCAATACTTCAAATTCGGATACGATCCTTTTCGGATCAAGATTGAGATCAAATACAGAATGCCAGTCAGGTCTTTGTTCCAGATTGATGGTATGAACCCCACCGGGCATACTTTTCCCCAATTCGGTTACCGTCCAGGATTTTCCAATCTGACGTGCACCTTGGATGATCAATGGTTTTCGATCAGGCTCAAGTAACCACGAACGAAGTTTTAAATTAATGTCGCGTTTCATGCCTATTATTTAGAATAACAAATATAAAACTATTGTTTTAATTTAGAATAACAAATATAATTGTTAAAGAAACTCTTTATTCAGGACTGCAATCCACCATCAAATTGCCTTTTTAAGGCCGTCTATTTTCTGTACTTTTGCCCCTCCAAAAGTTCGGGCAATCAATGCAGGAATAAGCTTCTAAGCCTATAATCTCATAAGCCCTTTAAACATTTAACACTAAGCACTAAACAAATACCACATAAATGGCCGGCGAAAAGGTGATATTCTCCATGGAAGGCGTAAGCAAGATCTACCCTCCTTCCAAACAAGTATTGAAAAATATATGGCTCTCTTTCTTTTACGGAGCTAAAATCGGCGTACTCGGTCTCAATGGTTCCGGTAAGTCAAGTCTCCTCAAGATCATCGCAGGTAAGGATCCCAACTACGATGGCAAAGTTTGGTTTGACGGCGATTATAAGATCGGATTCCTCGAACAGGAACCTTTGTTGGATGAGACCAAAACCGTTCGCCAGACAGTTGAAGAAGCCGTACAGCATATTGTAGATCTCCTAAAAGAATACGAAGACATCAACCTGAAGCTCGCTGAGCCAATGGATGATGATGCCATGATGAAAGCCATCGAACGCCAGGGCGAACTCATGGAAAAGCTTGACCATTACAATGCATGGGAACTGGACTACAAACTCGGAACTGCCATGGAATCCCTTCGTTGTCCACCTGAAGACGCCGTCATTGGCCTCTTGTCAGGAGGAGAGCGCAGACGCGTGGCCCTCTGTAGGTTGTTGTTGTCACAACCTGATATCCTGCTCCTCGATGAGCCGACTAACCACCTGGATGCAGAGAGTGTGTTATGGCTTGAGCAGTTTTTGAAAAACTTCCCGGGTACCGTCATCGCGGTGACGCACGACCGTTACTTCCTCGACAATGTAGCCGGCTGGATACTTGAACTTGACCGCGGAGAGGGTATTCCATGGCAGGGCAACTATTCTACATGGCTTGAACAGAAATCAAAACGTCTCGAGCAGGAAGAGAAGGTCGAATCCAAACGCAAAAAAGCGCTTGATCATGAGCTCGAATGGATCCGCATGGCTCCCAAAGCCCGCCAGGCCAAAGGGAAAGCGCGTCTCAATGCGTATGATCAGTTACGAAATGCAGAAATCAAAGAACGCGAAGCAAAACTCGAACTCTTTATACCACCTGGCCCACGTCTCGGTGATGTCATCATTGAATGCCATAATGTATCCAAAGGATTTGGTGACCGTTTGCTGATCGATAATTTCACATTTAAAGTTCCGAAAAACGCTATCGTAGGGATCATCGGCCCGAATGGTGTGGGTAAGTCCACCCTGTTCAGAATGATCATGGGCGAGCAAAAACCAGATAGTGGAGAAATCATCATAGGGGAAACCGTGCAGATCAGTTATGTAGACCAGGCCCACAAAGACCTTGATGCTGACAAGACTGTATATGAAGTTGTAGGAGGAGGTAATGAAATCATTGCCGTCGGTGGTTCACAAATCAACGTCCGAGCCTATATCAGCAAGTTCAACTTTACCGGTGCGGATCAGCAAAAGAAAATCGGAGTACTCTCCGGTGGTGAACGTAACCGCGTTCAACTCGCGATCACGCTACGCGAGGGCGGAAATGTACTGCTCCTCGATGAGCCTACCAACGATATTGATGTCAACACCCTTCGTGCCCTGGAAGAGGCCCTTGAAAATTTTGCAGGCTGCGTATTGGTGATCTCCCACGACCGATGGTTTATTGACAGACTCGCTACCCACATCCTCGCATTTGAAGATGAAGGGGAAGTCGTATTCTTTGAAGGCAATTTTGAAGATTATGAAGAAGCCAAAAAGAAACGCCTTGGTGATATCACACCTAAGCGCCCGAGGTTCAAAAACATGATCAGCTGATTGCAAATAAGCTTTGCTTATTTGCTGGCGGAAGAGGCTGATGCTTCGACCTGCTTGCGCTCATCCTTGTGCGACAGCTAAGCAACCGGGCGAAAGAGAAATGGCCTATAAAGGGAAGAGGTCTAAACAAAATACATACCTGGTCCCTGAGCATTTCGAAGGGAAGAGGTCTAAACAAAACATATGCCGGGTCCCTGAGCTTGTCGAAGGGAAGAGGATGATCACCTCTCCCACGTCGCCCCCTTCGCACAGCGAATGGGCGGAAAAGTTTAATTGGATAAATCAAATAGAATTCCGCATCAGACCGGGTGCAACGCTCTCTGCCCTATGCTCAAACATTTATAATAAATGAAATCAAAACCAAAACGAATATGCCTCATCTGTGTTGAGATTTTTGCATTTGGTAAATATGGAGGCTTCGGAAAAGCGACACGAACCATTGGCGCGGAACTGGTCAAAAGAGGGTATGAAGTATTTGCAGTTGTCCCCCGGCGTCTAGACCAGAGAGCTGAAGAAAATCTGGATGGCATCACGGTGCTCAGTTATAAGCCCGGAGATGTCCTCAGCAGTGGCGCGTTGTACAAGAAGATCAATGCGGATATCTATCATTCCTGTGAACCATCGGTTGGAACATATCTTGCGAAGAAACATGTTCCGGGAGCAAGACATATCGCTACGGTCCGTTACCCCAGAGATGCGCATGACTGGTATCTTGATTTTTTATATCCGTCAAAAAACAAATGGCAGGTAATAAAAAATTACCTCTATGAATCCAATTTTATAGTCCGTCATTCGGTCAGAAAGCTGGATGGGGTATATGCTCCGGCGCAATATATGCTCTCCAAGATTAAAAGAATATATGGACTGAAAGAGGAACCAGTCTTTCTGCCCACGCCTGTTATGGTTCCGGAGTCCTGCACAAAATCAGCCACCCCGCAGGTACTGATGATGTCGAGACTGGATCCCCGCAAACGGCCTGAAATATTTCTTTCGCTGGCAGACAAATTTCCTGAGGTCACTTTTCATATTGCGGGCATGAGCCGTGTTCCCGAATATGAACATCAATTGAAGGAGAAATACCATCAGCCTAACATAGTCTTTCATGGATTTGTAGATCAGTTTCGCGACGCACTTCATCATGATCTCATGGAGAAATCATGGATACTTCTGAATTGCGCTATCCTGGAAGGATTGCCCAATGCATATCTCGAGGCGGCAGCACATCAAATGGCAATCCTGAGCTACGTCAATCCCGATGATTTTGCATCACGCTTCGGATTCCATGCGGCAACCGATAATTTTGAAGAAGGCCTTAATACATTACTGAAGAATGACAACTGGAAGTCACAAGGCATGAAAGGTCATACCCACGTAAAAAAGACTTTTTCCCTCGACATCGCCATGGATCAACATGAGAAAATATACCACTCCTTCTTCCCTTAATCCCTCACGTCTCAGGTCTCACGCCTTCCCGCCGCATCATTTCATGATGGCGGGATCTGCGCTGCGCTTCGACACGTCTCCCTTCTCCTGTTTTTCACTTATTCTCTGCCAACTGATACGCAGTAACCCCGTTTCCGAAGAAAGTAGGAACCAGCAAGATATTTTGATCAGCGATCACTTCAATGTCAGCGGCATTTAGTTTTGCTTCCTGTGAATCGAGCAGGAGGGTTACTTCTCCATCCATGGTCACATGATACACCTGGCCATTCCAGTTAGAGACCAGCAGGTCATCACCATATCTCACGATCCCGTCACCGCCAGGTACGTCAGTGGCTATTTTTTCAACTGCTTTTGTCGTCATGTCCATCCTGTAGACATTGCCGGACATAGAGCCTGCGAGGTAGATCGTATTTTCTTCAACTAATATTCCATTCGTTCCGCCTAAAGTTGCATCTGCATGTACAGTCACTACTTTACCATTAGCGAGTGTATAAATAGTACTCGTATTGGAGTCCGTAAAATAGACGGTTCCGGCTGAAGTAACATAGACATCATTGAGGAAGGTTGCGCCATCAACTTTCCAGGTATTGTTGATTTTTCCCGTAGGGATATCGATGGACACTAGCCGATCGATGTCCGTGACGTATAAGGTGTTACCTGATTGCCCCATCCCTTTGGGAGCACTGAAACCTGTGACCCATTTGAGGTCTTTGATTTTACCATCCAGACCTACTCTGGATATATAACCGTCCTTATCTTTTTTATCCGGGGGCACACCATTGATACAAGACACATAGAGGACATCATTGGCTTTGTCATATAATACGGATTCAGCGGTGGTCAATGTTTTGTCTGTATCCCAAAGCCTGGTCAATCCAGGGATATTAACAATTGTCGAGACAGATGTATCGGCAGCAGGCGTCATCGCCGCTTCTTCAGTCGCAGGCGTCGATGGCTTACAGGATATGAATAACACGACAGAGAAGAATGGTAGAAGAAAATATTTCATGGTTAAACGATTTTTATTTCATACAAAGGTAACATTTCATCTATTTCAAGACACTTATTAAAGACCAGGGATGATTTGTACGGACATAATTTTCATGAGTCTCCTTTCATTTGAAAAGTATAGATCAGACCCATTGGTCCTTTGGGAAGCAATCAGAATAAATCATTTTCGCAACTAATGAAAATAGGTAGACAAAAATATCATCGGAGATCAACTCGGTTGAAGGGATATGATTATTCAAAACCAGGGTTCTATTTTGTTACTATATGTACAAAAAATCGTGAAAACCTTTTTGGTGCAATCAGCAAAAACCATATGTACCTGAATGATGCAGGAAGGGTGGTTTTAAATTGCTGGCTTGAAATTCCAAAGCATTACCCACATGTCAAATTACATGATTTTATCATCATGCCCAATCATATCCATGGGATCTTTGAAATTGAAGAAAATCAAAATTATCATGAAAAGCCCCAACCAAGTCAGAGTATGTTTAATCAGCCAAAACACAGATATCAACACATTATTCCGGGATCACTGGGCAGCATCATACGTGGATTTGAAATAGGAGTGACAAAGTGGTTTAGAACTTATACAGACATACACACCGTTTGGCAACGTAATTTTCATGATACCATTATCAGATCAAAGTGGACAATTCGAATAATTTCCAGATATATTATTAATAATCCAAAAAATTGGAACAACGATGAATTCTTCAAATAGTATTGCACATTGGGTTTAAAATAGTCCTCCAGGGGGTCCAAATAGACATGTAGGGGTGCCAAATAAAAATGTAGGGGTGCCAAATAAAAATGTAGGGGTTCAAAATTTTGAACCCCTACATTTTTATTTGGCACCCATTGATTTTCAAATGGCACTCCTTGATTTTCAAATGGCACCCATTGATTTTCAAATGGCACCCATTGATGTTTATTTGGCACCCATTGATTTTCAAATGGCACCCATTGATGTTCATTTGGAACCTAGGGAGGGATATTCATTTGGCACCCAATGATTTTTGTTTGGCACCCAATGATTTTCATATGGCACCCAGAGAGGGATTTTCATATGGCACTCCTTGATTTTCATTGGAACCCATTGATTTTCATTGGAACCCATTGATTTTTGTTTGGCACCCATTGATTTTTGTTTGGCACCCATTGATTTTTGTTTGGCACCCAATGATTTTCATATGGCACCCAGAGAGGGATTTTCATATGGCACCCCATTGATGTTCATTTGGATCAGAATGTTGATATGAATCCCGGGAAACTGAATTGTAACGCCGATATTCATAATTTTCTGGTACAATAAAATGATCCATGTGTAGGGGTTCAAAATATTGAACCCCTACACATGGATCATTTTATTGTGAGCGGAGGCGAAACATAGTAGATGGATGAGGGTTAGCAGGTCGTAGTAGTCAAACAATCACTTCCCATACTGCCGCTCATAATACGCCCTGTACGATCCATCTGTCACATGATTGATCCAGGATTGATTGGAGAGATACCAGTCGATGGTTTTCGAAAGCCCTGATATAAAATCAGTAGCCGGTATCCAGCCAAGCTCGTTCCGGAGTTTGCTGAAATCAATCGCATATCGGTGATCATGCCCGGCCCTGTCTTTGACAAAGTGGATCAGCTCCTCTGAGCTTCCGAGCAGCCGACCGGTTTTTTCATCCATCACTTTGCACAAGGTGCGCACCAGATCAATGTTTTTCCATTCACTATCGCCTCCGATATTGTAGGTCTCTCCTGGACGTCCCTCGTGATAGATGAGATCAATGGCTTCGGCATGGTCCTCCACATATAACCAGTCGCGAATATTAGTTCCTTCCCCGTAGACCGGAAGAGGTAATCCTTTGCTGATGTTGTTAATCATCAGTGGAATCAGTTTTTCCGGAAACTGATTTGGGCCATAGTTGTTGCTGCAATTGCTGATCACCACGGGCAGTCCATACGTAGCATAGTATGCCCGTACAAAGTGGTCACTTGATGCTTTTGAAGCGGAATAGGGACTTCGGGGCGCGTAGGATGTTGCCTCGGTGAAATAGCCCGTTTCCCCAAGTTCCCCAAACACTTCATCTGTGGATATATGGTAAAATTTTCCTGCCACACCGGTTTCCCTAAGATAACGCCTGAATGCTTCCAACATGGAAGTCGTGCCAAGTACATTGGTGCGCACAAACGAAAGTGGATCTTCGATGGACCTGTCTACATGCGATTCAGCAGCGAGATGAATGACCCCATGGATCTGATGTTTGTGCAGTAGTCCGGTGACCAGCGCCATATCCATAATATCTCCTTTTTCGAAGACATAGTTTGAGGCATGGCTGATATCCGTCAGGTTATCAAGATTGCCTGCATACGTCAAATCATCCAGATTGATGATCCTGTAGTCGGGATACCTGTTGACCATACGACGCACTACGTGTGAGCCAATAAATCCGGCACCACCGGTGATCAGAATTGCATGCGTTGAAGACATGTAAGAAGTTTTTGTATTCAGCAAGAGGCCAAAAATAGCAGTTCTGAATGAGAACAACGGTTTTGAAGAGTGTTATCGGATGTTAAAAACAGTTAATGATACCAGACAGCCGGTGTTGTTGACTTTTAGATACTTTTGAATACAGATGACACATCAGAACAATTCCTCAATTAGATTCCTTGCCGGTGATGATCAACCGGTAAGTTTTGCAGAGCTCTTCTTTGAACTCGTCTTTGTTTTTTGCGTGACGCAGGTGGTACATCTGCTCGAATACTCTTTTGATCTGGTGCATATCGGTCGCGCTATCCTTTTTTTCTGGCTGATTTGGTGGGCCTGGACGCATTCTTCCCCGGCTTGAAAGCCGGGCCAATTCAATTTGTTTTTGCTTAATTTTATTTGGATTGAAGCCGGGTCAATTCAATTTGTTTTTGCTTAATTAGCGAAGTCGAAGCATCACTCTTCACTATGCCCCTTCCAGATTTTTTACAAAATCTGTCTCCCCTGTGTTTCTCCACTTCGTTGCTTCCAGCAACATGGCTCCGAAAACCCCGGGGTTAATAGTGCACTTACTTTTCACTCTTCACTTTTACTTTTTTGGTTGGTGAGCGTAGCCGAACCATCATTTCCCATGGCACTGCTTATACTTCTTACCGCTGCCGCATGGACAAGGATCGTTTCGGCCTACTTTAGGTTCTTCTCTCTTGACCGTCTCTACTACTGTCTCAGGCCTGCGACCCGCGGCAGCAGCAGCTGCCTTGCGTGCGATTTCTTCCGTTCTGTTGGTCCTGATTTTACTCAGGTCTGTTTTTTGTTCCCGAGCTTCACGCACCTCATCGTTGCCCTGAATGAGCAGGCTTCCACGGGACAGGTATGAGCAGACATCCTGGTTGATTTTGTACACCAGGCCTTCAAACAATTCATACGCCTCCATCTTATACACGACTAATGGATCCTTTTGCTCGAAAGAAGCAGCCTGGGCAGATTCCTTGAGTTCATCCATATGTCTCAGATGTTCTTTCCAGTGATCATCGATCAATAAAAGGCTTATGGCTTTTTCGATGTCAATCATGACAGACTTGCCCTTGGTATCAATCGCTTCTTTCAGATCTGCAGAAACCGGGAGTGCATGTTTGCGTCCATCCGTAAAAGGAATAGAGATCCGCTTATACCGGTGCCCTTCATTTTCATGCACGCTTCTGATGATGGGCATCAGGGTCTCCGCTATTTTATAGCGTTTATTTTCGTACTGTTTTTGGATCTGATCCTGGAAAATTTCAACCAGTACATCCGAGGAGGTCGTACGGAAAGTCTCTTCATCGACCTCAGGCACAGCACCCATGATGCTCATGCTTTCCTCCATGAATTCTTCGTAGTCATTTTTATTTTTCGCACGCTCCACGATGCTTTCAGCCATGGACATAAACATCTGGTTGATGTCAAGCTGCAATCGGGCTCCTTCAAGTGCATGTTTACGTTTGCGATAGATCGCTTCACGCTGGATATTCATGACATCATCATATTCCAGCAAACGCTTACGGACCCCAAAGTTGTTTTCTTCTACTTTCTTTTGAGCACGTTCGATAGATTTGGTCACCATCGAATGCTGGATGACCTCGCCCTCTTTATGACCCATCCTGTCCATCACCTTGGCGATTCGCTCTGAATGGAACAAACGCATGAGGTTATCTTCAAGGGAAACATAAAACTGTGAGGAACCCGGATCGCCCTGACGACCAGCACGTCCGCGAAGCTGACGGTCTACCCTTCTTGAGTCATGCCGTTCTGTACCGATGATGGCCAGACCTCCTGCATCTTTAACACCCGGGCCGAGCTTTATGTCTGTACCCCTGCCTGCCATGTTGGTCGCAATAGTTACCCGACCTGCATGCCCTGCTTCAGCAACAACTTCAGCTTCACGCTGGTGTTGTTTGGCGTTGAGTACATTATGCGGAATACCCCTGAGTTGAAGCATCCGGCTAAGTTTTTCAGAAATATCTACAGAGGTGGTACCTACCAGCACCGGCCTGCCGGCTTGTGTAAGGGTGGCAATATCATCGATGACGGTATTGTATTTCTCTCTTGCGGTTTTGAATACAAGATCCTCTCTATCGTCACGTGTAATAGGTCTGTTGGTAGGGATGACGACTACATCCAGTTTATATATTTCCCAGAGCTCACTGGCTTCCGTTTCAGCAGTACCGGTCATACCGGCGAGCTTGTGATACATTCTGAAGAAGTTTTGCAGGGTGACCGTTGCATAGGTCTGCGTGATCTCCCCGACTTTTACATTTTCCTTGGCCTCAAGTGCCTGATGTAATCCGTCTGAATAGCGGCGGCCTTCCATCATCCGACCTGTCTGTTCATCTACGATCTTAACCTCACCTTCCAGCACGATGTACTCCTCATCCCTTTCAAACAAGGTGTATGCTTTGAGCAGTTGGTTGATCGCATGAAGGCGTCTTGATTTGATTGAAAAATCCTGTGCCAATGCCTGTCTCGCTTCTGCCAGTGCTTCCCCTTTCAATTCATTGGAGTTGGTGATGGCCTGCAACTGAGAGACGATATCCGGCATGACAAAAAAGTTCGGATCCGTATTGTACTTGGTCAGATATTCTGCACCTCGCTCCGTCAATTCAATCTGCCTGTTTTTTTCGTCAATGGTAAACAGCAGGGGTTCATCCACGAGGTGCATTTTTTTGGACTGCTCCTGCATATAGTGGTTCTCCGCACGTTGCAGACCTACTTTGACACCGTCTTCCGAAAGGAATTTGATCAATGGTCTGTTTTTAGGCATGGCCCGGTATGATCGCAGCAAAGCCATTCCGCTTTCACCTTCCTCATATCCTGCCTTACCATCCAGGAATAGTTTTCGCGCTTCAGCAAGATATTGAGTCGCCATTTTACGCTGGGCATCCATGAGCTTTACTACATAAGGCTTGAGCTCCATGTATTCCTGCTCTTCAGCCCCTTCAGGCACTGGTCCGGATATAATCAACGGAGTACGCGCATCATCAATCAATACCGAATCCACCTCATCGACCATGCAATAATGATACTTGCGCTGCACCTGCTCTTCCGGAGAACGCACCATGTTATCCCGCAAGTAGTCAAAGCCAAATTCACTGTTCGTACCATAGGTGATGTCACAGGTATATGCACGTTTTCTTTCCGGTGAATGGGGTTTATGCTTATCGATACAATCGACATTTAAAAGCAGAAACTCAAGGATAGGCCCGACCCATTCACTATCCCGTCGAGCGAGATAGTCATTGACGGTAACTATATGGACACCTAATCCGGCAAGGGCATTGAGATAAGATGGCAGGGTAGCCACTAGCGTCTTTCCTTCACCAGTTCCCATCTCCGCGATTTTACCATCGTGTAGCACCATACCACCAATCAGTTGCACATCATACGGAACCATGTTCCATTTGACAGCGCCTCCTGCGGCAGTCCATTCATTTTTCCATACTACCGTATCTCCATCAATAGCTACATAAGACTTTTTGGTCGCCAAATCCCGGTCATGATCTGTCGCTTTTGCACTGAGGGTATTGTTTTCAGTAAAACGCCTGCTGGTTTCTTTGATGACAGCAAAAGCTTCAGGCAATAATTCTTTCAGGATTTCCTCAAGGGATTTATCCCTTTCTTTCATCGCTTCATCGAGTTCCTTGTAGAGCTCCTCCTTGACCGAAAAATCTGTATCCTCCTCCGCATCGGTGCGCAGGCTGGTGATTTCATGATCGATATCTTTCAGGTAGGCGGTGATGCGCTCCCTGAATTCCAGGGTTTTAGCCCGAAGCTCATCATGTGTAAGGGATTGATACTGAGCAGCAAATTCATTCGTAATCTCAACTACCGGGGAGTACGCTTTGACGTCGCGCTCATATTTTGAACCAAATAGCTTGGTGAATATTTTAAACATAACTTTAAATGTCGATTAAGCGTGTAAAGATATGATCAGATACCATACCACATCCGGCATTCTATGTCAAATTGTCATGTGTTTGGGTTTAATTAACACCTCCTGCAGGCATACACAGAGCAATCCCGGCGATTATTCAGCCTATTATTTGCCATTCGAAGCGATTCCGGATGAAGGTTTAGTCTATTCCTATCGCAATCTGGCTGATACAGCAGCCGGGCCCGAAATCTGGCGGTATACCACCCAAGGCAAAGGATTGATCGAAAGTGTTAATTATGGTCCGGATCATGAGGTCGTCCAACGGCAATACGATAGGGTAGTGCCCAATGGCGTCATCACTGACTCGTTGTTGCTTTTTTACCTCGATACGGATGGCCTGCGTAAGCCAATCAGAGTCAAAATTCTTTCACCCCATCGTTTTCCTTTTCAGCCCGGAGATTCAACGAAAGTATGGCTGACACACCTGGAATGGAACCAGCCACTCGACTCATTGCATATCGTGCTTCAGCGCCGTCGCAGATTTGTGGGCGATACCACCTGGGAAATGAACGGCAAGTCAATTCCTGCCATCCGCTTCAGGACAGAAGATACTTTTGAAACGGAAAGAGATGGTTGGACCACTTCGACCTGGACAGGTGAAGAGATCTATGCAAAAGGGATAGGCATGGTCTATTACAAAAGAAAGATTTCTGAACAGCTCAGCCTTGAATTTGAGTTACAGTAGGTAATAGTCAGCAGTCAGCAGTCAACATTCAACTTGTCAACTGACAGCAGTAAACAGTAAAAAGTCAGCGTAAACAGTCATTCCACTCACCAGTTAATAGTTAGTAGTTAATAGTTACCGTCAAGCTTAAAAAACAGACAGACAACAACCTCTGATACCAGATTTTCAATCAATAATGCTTCCGTTTCTAAAGATACTTTCTGACGGAGAAGAGCACACAACAATTGAGACAAACCAAAAGTTGGCTATACACTTCAACTTGACAGATGAAGAAATAAGCGAATTTCTTCCGAGCGGAGCAGCAAAGACTTTCCCGAATCGAGTTGCTTGGGCGAAATCACATTTTAAAATGGCTGGACTTCTTGAGAACACAAAGAGAAGTGCATTCAAAATTACAGCAGAGGGGAAAAAACTCCTTGACACAAATCCGGCTGAAATAAATTTGAGAGTTTTAAGAACGATTCCAGCCTATCAAGAAAGAACAGGCCGTATACGAGAGGATTCTTCCGTGGACATTGACATTTCTCAAACATCTGCTACACCTGAAGAAATTATTGAAAATAGTTATTTGACAATTCGAAAGAATCTTGCACAAGAATTACTTTTCAAAATCAAAAGCAGTAGTCCCGCCTTTTTTGAGACTTTAGTGGTCGAATTATTGGTTAAAATGGGTTACGGTGGTTCTATTAAAGACGCTGGTCGTTCCATAGGTCGTTCCGGAGACGAAGGAATTGATGGAATTATCAAAGAAGATAAGCTCGGTCTTGATGTAATTTATATTCAAGCGAAAAGATGGGAAAATGTTGTCGGTAGACCAGAAATTCACAAATTTGTTGGAGCTTTAGCTGGACAAGGAGCAAAAAAAGGAGTTTTCATTACAACTTCGCGTTATACAAAAGAAGCACGCGACTATCAACCAAGGAATGAAACAAAAATCGTATTGATTGACGGAGAACAATTAGCGGAATTAATGATTGACCATAATCTTGCTGTTTCGACTGTAAATACTATCGAGATTAAACGAATTGATAACGATTACTTTGGAGATGAATAATGAAAGCCTGGCGGTATCAAAGGCTATAACAAATGGCGGGTTTGGGAACATAATTGAAGCTTCGTCGCCCGCAAAATCATTCATGTTGGTTGACATTTAAGTGACTCACAATCAGCCACTTGTCATAGTCTCAACCGTTAGTAGTCAGCAGTTGGCATTCCACAGTATTCAGGATAGGACGTAAAAAAATGTAGAGGCACGATTAATCGCATCGCTACATTTTTTTACGTCTTTTCAAACTACAAACTGCTTACAGTTGACAGTTGACAGAGAACTACAGACTGCTGACAGTTGACAGTCGACAGAGAACTGCTAGCTTAACCCTTTAAACCACTGCTGGAACATATCACCCACTACAGGTGAAGGTTTCTGCTCACCGCTAAGTGCTCCAAGGAGGCTCAATACCCATAATACCAGAATGGCAATGCTGATGATCGTGCCAATGATATTGATGGTCAACATACCGAGTACACTGCCGGCTATAGCGATGAGCCATAATCCCAGATTTTGACGGAGATAAAAGGATGTGTTTGGTCCTTTGTCAGATTGATTCATCACCAGCGCTATGATCCAGCCGATGAATGTGAGGTGCGCTACAATAGATTTCGTTTTGTCGTCCATGATGTGATTTTGGTTTTAGTTTGCTAAAAATAACAATCTTGTGGATTCCTAGAGTAAATTTTCTAACAAAAGGTTTACCACGAGGCCTGAACGGACAAAACCGGGATGATACCGAGTTGTGACTGTCCGGCAATAGCCTTTAGATAAGGATCATAATAACGCCAGGCAGTGTTGGAAAAATTTAATACATTCTGGATGTCCAGGGAGTAACGCCATCTGATCTTGGCAAATGCGATGGTCCGGACAATACTCAGATCAACCCGTTTATAATCCTCCAGCCGTTGATCAAAATAACCTGAGGGTTTGTAGAGTGTTGTATAATACTGGGCCGAAGCATCCACATCTATTTGTTCTTCCCACAATCCTCCATGCAGCATCCCTCTCATGCTGAAATTCCAGATCCGCGCTTTACCATTTTTCTCCCTGATCAGTTCCTTAGCGATGGAAAGGTGTGTGGCATATTGTCCATTGTATCTGCCCGGCTGTAGGCTTCCATCGCTGACGTCGCGCTCGCTTTGGAAAAAAGATTGGTTGATATTGAATCGCCAGCCGCTATGGTTATAATTCCACTGGCCTTCAATGCCGCGGTACATTCCCTTTGCTTCATACGAAACAGCCACTGGTTCCGCATCGCTATAGGTGAATGGATAATCAGCCAGATGAAAAAACCCTTCAGTGAGATCAAGTCGCAAAATTTTTGACATGCTATGGATGTATGCATCCAGTGTGAAAGCATGTTTCCCGGTCACAAAATTCCAACCAACTTCGTAAACCTGGTTACGCAAATGGTAGGCAGCGATTTCAGGACCGACCGGCCGAATTCTGACTTCTCCGGGTCCGCTCCGGGTGCCTGCAAATACAGCTTGCTCAGGTGCGTAATGCCATTTTAATGTAGCGCGGTATCCGGGATCCCATGTGTCATGCATTGCAGAATAAGATAGGTCTGCTCCTAAATCCAGTTTCAATCCTTTCACCAACCAAACTCCTGAGTTTATATAAGGTCTGACGAGTGATTCCTCGGCAAACGGCAGATACGGGTATGGTCCAAATGATTCGTTTCCGTATGTCCGGTTTTTGAAATTAACACCTGCTATCGTCTGAACACGATCCGAGTGCCTAAAGGCTAATTCAGCAAAGGCAGAGAAAATGGATATACGGGCATCATCATCAACAGATTCGATGTGGGATTCAAATTGCCCTTGCTTGCTATAGCTTGTCTGGTTTGTAGAATAAGCGGTCCCTGTTTTCAGATGCAGCTTTGCGCTAAATGCATAGGCATAGGTTGCTCCTGCTCCCACTATATTATTACCATAGTCAATGTCAAAATAGTCTTTGTACTCGTCGATATCGGCGGCATCTTCCGCTTTGTCAAATGTATTCTTACTCTCACCAGCCCATGCAAACACTTTCAGGGCATGTAAATCACCATATTGCCTGAAGGACAATACACCGTCATAATAGTTGATCTGCTCACCACCAAAATCCACACCCATGGCCGTAAGCAAGCCTGTAAAACTGTATCGGAAATTAAAATCAAGGATGCGGTTGGTTCCCAGACCAATACCTCCACCTAATTCAAATCCAAGTAGCCCGGCTTTCGCCCGCCATTCAGGTTTTGCTGTTTCATGCAGATGCATATCGATAGCAGCACTGCTGATGTTGTTGATGCTGATCGGATTGAGACCTATATATACATCGGTGGATCCAAGGGTTTGGGCAGAAAACATATTGACGCCACCACCATATTGTGTGGGCAGGTCGGAGTAGGTGCCTGCGTTGTTGGTATGATTGGGATTGACGATGTCCAGCCCTTCCAGTAACCAACTGTTAAAGACCGGGGACTTCCCTCGTGCAGACAATTGATTAGCCTGGTCATTGAGTAATACTATGCCAGGCTGGCTATGCGCGACACGAACAGGATCTTCAAAATTTCCGGCGACCTGCAGCATGTCATCAGGTGTGATCGTGCGGATATAGGGTGTCGAACTGTGTCGCGAAGCAACTACAGTTACAGCCTCCAGATCAAATGAAGTTTTTTGTAACAGGTGCTCTACTTTTCGTGTGGAATAGCCGTCGAGGATAATGTTAGAAAGCTCATAAGGCAGATACCCGTCGGAAATGATATCAATGGAAAATCTTCCGGCTTTTTCGCTTTTCCACACATATCGTCCTAGGCTGTCCGTTGTTCCCTGATAGACAATAGAGTCCCCAAGAGATATGGTGATGACAGCGGTGGCTAAAGGATATCGGGAAAATTCCTCTTCCACTGAACCAAGTATACCCTGTGCCTGGGACATAACAATCCCCAGACATAAGAACAATGCCGTAAGAAAGATCCTAAAAAAAGAAACCCGCTCTGCAGCGGGCTTCCTGAGGATCATAATTTGTTGGTTTTTCGACTTAAGATATGCCATCGAAAAATCTTTATGGATCAACTCGAAAGATAATCGAAATTATTATTCCAATAGAAAAATAAATTTCCTAAGTATTAAATCCCCTCACCCACACCCCTCTAGTTAAGTTTTTCGCGCAGAGCCGTAGAGCCGCAGTTCAAATCCTCTCACGTCTCACTGTCTTCCCGCCACATCATTTCATGATGGCGGGATCTCCGCTACGCTGCGACACGCCTCTCGTCTCACACCTATTGTCTACTTTTATATCAATGAAATTCTCCACCTGGATCAGACCCTTACTCCTATCCCTGATAGTCCTGTGCACCAGCACCTCCATCTTTAGCCAGAGATCTGTATCATTTAAAACCGGAACTTTCCCTACGCTTCCCTATACCCAGGATCTACGCTATAGCCACACCACTCAATATATCTTTTATCAGGCAGATCATGTGCTGACAACTGTCGAGAAGGAAGAACTAAACCAACAAGGCATCGAAATCCTGTATGCCCTCCACAACCATATCTATTGGGTGCGGGTGCGCAAGCCACTGAAGGATGAACTGGCCAGAAACTTTTTTGATCTCAACCCTGCTTATAAAGTTGCAGTTGATCCGATGGACAGATCACATAGCGAACGGTTCAGACTCTCGCTGGCACCGGGTTTGCAACTTGAAGAAATAAATGCCTGGGCATCACTGAATCAAATCATCCTCCTTGACACCAGGGTATTTGCATATGGCCTGATTGATGTACAAGCTAGTGCAGAATCTTTTGACAAAATAAAAAATACGCCCTGGATATCTTATATCGGTCCTCTTCCGCATGATGAAGAAATAAATTATCGCGCTGATCATGGAGAACGAGGCAGAGGGCTCACGTCTCCATTGACTAGGGGACTTGATGGCAGAGGTATAACCGTTGGCATCGGTGATGGAGGTAGACTAGGTGTTCATGATGATCTTAGTCGTTCAATCATTGATCTAACCAGTTTTGGATTTAGTTCACATGCAACACATGTTTCCGGCATTGTCTCCGGAGCAGGTTTAATCGACCCTTTTTATGGCCACGGTCACGCACCTAAAGCAAATATCATCCTTCGTAATTTTTCAGATATCCTGTGGGATGCGCCACAATACATCCATGATTTTGGTCTCAGCCTGACTAACAATTCTTATGGCACCAGTCTCAATGATTGTAACTACTTCGGCGACTACGATGGCACTTCCGCTGGTCTGGATGCCATGGTTTTTACACATCCTCAGCTACTTCATGTTTTCGCTGCGGCCAATTCAGGCGGAATGACCTGCACACCATACCCGGCTCAGTTTGCAACCCTTGCCGGAGGCTATCAGCCTGCTAAGAATGTACTCACGGTTGGTGCGGTAACCAATGAAGATGCCAATGCAGGTTTTTCAAGCAGAGGCCCCTCAGATGATGGTCGCATCAAACCGGAGATTGTGGCGTATGGTGTATCAAGATTCAGTACCAATAATAATCACACGTACGGCTCAGGCAGTGGTACAAGTTTTTCTTCTCCGGGAGTTACAGGTATTGCCACCTTGCTCTACGAGCGCTATCGGGAATTGCATAATGATAGTTTGCCAGATGCAGCCCTGATTAAAAACGTATTGTGCAATGGGGCAGATGATCTGGGCAATGTAGGTCCGGATTACATTTATGGCTTTGGCAGGATCAATGGGGTGAGATCAGTTGAGATGCTGGAGGCAGGTCATTATACATCTGTGAATGTTGACCAGGATAACACTTTGACAAAAGTAATTTCTGTGCCCGCAGGTACGGCATTTGTTGATGTCATGCTCTTATGGACGGATGTTGCTTCAGCACCTTTTGAAACCGTGACATTGGTCAATGATCTGGATATCGTAGTGATCAAACCTAACGGAGATACACTGAAGCCTTGGAAACTCAACTACACACCATCAGGCGTGAACCTGTCTGCAGGTACAGGCATAGATCGTATTAATAATTATGAGCAAGTCACGATACAAACTCCCGGCAGTGGTGATTACACCATTGTCATCAAAGGACACCAGGTACCGATGGGCCCACAGAAAGCATGGCTTTCCTGGGATGTTTGTCTGCAAGGGATTACCGTTCAAGGACCGATCGGCGGCGAAGTTTATAAACCGGGTAATGTCAATCTTGGTGACGACAGACAATACATCAGATGGGATGCTTTTGGCACAGGTTCATCAACCTTCACAGCACAATATAGCACCAACGGCGGCAGCACATGGAATACCATTGCATCAGCCATTCCGGCCAATCGCCGCTACCAGGAGTGGTTTCCTCCCAATACCCCCACAGATCAATTGAAAGTAAAAGTCACGGCGACAAATGGAATGCTGGATACCTCTGATCAGCATGCAGTGATCATGGCAGCACCCGGCAGTCTGACAGCCTCATCACCATGCAAGGGATATGTTCAGGTGGGCTGGAATGCTGTGGCTGGAGCATCTTACTACAGGATATTTACGATTAGAAATGAAACCTTAACAGCCATAGACACCACCTCTGGCACCTCCATCGTAGTCGGCGATTTTCCATATGATTCCGCTATACGGGTGACCGTCTCCGGAGTGTTTGCATCGGGTGTCAACGGCCTGAGAGCGAGAGCAGTGATGATCACTGCAAATGGGGGTAACAACTGTGCTTGGGATCATGACCTTCGACTAGATTCAATAGTTGCACTTACATCCGGTAGAATTCAAACCTCTTCAACACTTACCGCCACAGAACCAATTACGGTGCGTATCACTAACGCCGGAACTATGAGTGCTTCAGGTTTCAGCCTTAGTTATTCCCTCAATGATGTTTTTGTTTCTTCAGACGTTTTTCCGGGCATACTCAATTCCGGAGCAGGTCAGAATTTTACGTTTAGCACTACCGCAGATCTTGCGGCAACAGGCGCATACAAGCTTAAAGTGTGGACAACTTATCTATCGGACACCTTACATCAGAATGATACACTCATCATTCAACTCCATCATCTGCCTAATCCTGTCGTCAGTTTGCCATGGACAGAAAGTTTTGAAAACACCCCGGACACAACCATCATTTCGAGTCAGGTTGGCTTGCCGGCGCTCAACACCTGGGACGCATACCTTCAACCGAATGCCAGAATCAGGACTTTTGCTGGCGATACATTCAGCTATGCCGGTCATCATGCACTTACCGTGGATGCGATCAGATCCGGAACCAACAAGTCCGCTGATCTTTTACTCACACTCAATATGTCTTCGTGGTTAGTGGCTCAGAATGATATACGGCTCAACCTGTATGTCATGCATCACGAATTCGCACCAGATGTCAATAATAATGAAGCTATATGGATCAGAGGATCAGACACCAGTGATTTTGTCTTACTGACTTATATCTCCAATGATGCCACCTTACGTGGTCAATGGCAATACATGACAGGCCTTGACCTGACTGCAGCGTTGGCTGCTGCCGGCCAGGAATACAGCTCCTCATTTCAACTGAAGTTTTCGCACGGCGTATTTGCTTCAGCAGGCCAGTTGACCAGTGAAGATGGGCAGACCATTGACGGGCTTTCTATTCATGTAGTCCAACGCGATATCACGATCAGCGATATCCTGCATCCAGGTATACTTACCTGCGACACCGGCATAGATACGGTGAGCATAAGTATAACCAATACGTCCTCTCAAGAGGTGACGAGTGCAAGGGCTTATTACCGGTTAGACGAAGGCACTACGTACTCGACATTTATAGGAACAGTACCGGCACAGAGCACCATCAACGTTTCGCTACTCCCTTCTCTCGATATACCTACATCCGGTATTCACGATCTGGAAGTCTGGGTCTATAGTGCCGATGATGATTTTCACTTTAATGATACCGTCAGAATGCAGATCCTGCAGACCCCTTTTGTAAATTCATTTCCATATACAGAAGGTTTTGAAAATAGTGATGGAGGATATGTGACGGATGGGATTCGATCCAGTTGGACGCATGGAGTTCCGGGAAAGCAGCTCATGTCGAAAGCAGCAGAAGGCAAAAGGGTGTGGACCACGTCACTCAACGGAACACACAATGCGGATGAGATTTCGTATCTCTATTCACCATGCTTTGATCTGCATGGTCTCGCCCAACCGTATTTATCATTTGGATTTATGTTTGAACTCGAAGTTGGTTATGATTATGCATGGGTAGAGTACAGGGTGGAAGGAAGCAATGTCTGGGTTAAGCTGGGCGTCCAGGGCGGCGGCGTAAACTGGTACAATAATGTAGGCAATCGATGGAATGGTACGCAGTCTAAATGGGTTACTACCGGACATGCTATTCCTGTTGCAGATACAGTCGTTCAGTTCAGATGGGTGATGCAAAGTGATGTCGGCGTGGAAGAAGAAGGACTCGCTATTGATCAAGTGCATATTTACGACAGAAAACCTTTGTATACGGGAGGGAATATGCAATGGACCCTTCCTGTGTCAGGGAGTAACTGGATGCATATCGAACAAGGCGGTCAAAGGATATTCAGCATTCATCCTCAAGGCCAGGATCTGGGAGATGTTACGCTGGCTATCTATAAATCCGGAAGTAATTTTCATCTCACGGACAGCCTATATCTGTTGTCGCGAAACTGGGTTTTGACCAGCACGATACCTCCGGCCAACCCGATCACCCTTCGGGGATATTTCACAAAAGAAGAAGCCACCAACCTGGTCAATGCATCCGGATGCTCTCAGTGTGTCAATGCAAGGGATGGTTTTGACTTTGCAGCATTGCGCTATTCGGGTGATGAAGAAGATGGTAACTATAGCAACAATGATCCGACGCAGGTGATTACGTATTCGCTTGATTCAACAGATGTCCTTCCTTTTGATAATGGTTACTATGCGGAATGGGAAACGCAGGGTTTGTCGGAATGGTGGATCACTTCAGTAGTGACCAATTGGGCAGGGATGCTGGAAAGAAGTATCAGCAGTTCTTATGATGATGCAGAAGAACATCAGGATAATGGCGCGGTCAATCCAATACGGGAAAGTTTGTCCCTGACTGCACGAGATGGATTTCAGAAAGTTGGATGGCGATTTCAGAATGTATCGATTCCGCGTAACAGCTATATTTCTTCTGCACATATCCAATGGACATCTGCAGATACCTCCTCATCTACTGCTTCATGGATAATGCAATCTGAATTGGTTGCAGACGCACAATTCTTTAGCCTGGCGAAATATAATCTTTCATTCAGGCCCCGCTCCTCACAGGTGGTTCAATGGTCGCCAACCCCGTGGTCAGCCACGGAAACAACTTACCTGTCTCCGGATATCAGACATGTGATCCAACAGGTTATTGATCAGTCCAACTGGAACAATGGAAATGACCTCGTTTTGTTGTTGAGAGGTACCGGATTACGGGAAGCCTGGAGCTATGATGGTGCCCCATTGAAAGGTGCTAAACTCCTGATTACGTTCGATAGTATATGCACGTCTTCGGGTATTTGTTACGTCAATAAGCTTGCCGCTGGAATGCAGACGGGTACCACCTGGACGGATGCTTACCGATCTGTCGAACAGGCATTAGATCACGCTGCACATTGTCCGGATATCACAGAGATCTGGATTACCGGGGGAACCTATGCGCCTTATTCCGAAGTCAGCCGAACTACCGGCTTTAGTATCCCTTCCGGTGTTAGTATCTACGGTGGATTTGAGGGGGATGAAACGGATATCTCGCAACGGGTGTATGGAGCATATCCGACCATACTGACAGGGGATATAGGCGTTACAAATATTTCTTCGGACAACCTATATCATGTGCTGACAATGCTGCCTGGTGCCGATGGTGCCTTGTTGGATGGCATCACTATTCGCGACGGTTTCGCCAACGGGGCTATGCTTGACTTGCAGAGGGGTAGCGCATTGTTTAATCTTGGTAAGATCACTATGCAGCAGGTTATTATTGAGGATTGCTCAGCCCCACCGGTCTACAATAGCCCCGGTTCTACCCTTACTACCAACTATTTGCTAGAAATAAGGCAATAAAAAATGACAGGCACTTTTTTTTGCTGGGCATACATGGACAGAAGATCCATAATCCGCTGGTAACACAAAAATAATACATGGTAAATATTTATCATATGAATACAATTGTATACATTTGCCAGCTGTTGGCTTCTGTTGGCTTAAAAGGGCCCTTCAGGCTAAGGGTATATTTCTAACTTTGCGGTCGCATATTAGCACCTTACCGATTTATTGATCCTATGTACATGACCAGAATCCTCCCTCTTCTGCTCTTTTTTTGCCTCATTCAGGCAACGGAAGCACAGACCGTCCTTTCCAGGGTAACTTTCCAGATTGACGAAACACAGAGCAGGAGCGATCTCGCAAAGGCAGGAATTGACCTGACTCACGGTCATGGAGGCACCCGAAATACGTTCACTACTGAAATACAAGATTTTGATCTAAAGCGATTTGACCAGATCGGAATCCGCTACACAGTGGATATCCCGGACCTTGCCATCTATCGGAAGGAATTAGCTCAAGCCCCACGTCGCGAAACAATACTCGATTGTCAGGATCATACCTTTGATGAAGTCATTCCCAAAAATTTCGAGCTGGGTCAAGTAGGAGGCTATTTTTCCATGCCGGAAGTGCTGGACCAACTTGATATCATGGCCTTTTTATATCCAAACCTGATCTCTGTTAGAAAGCCTATAGGTAATTATAAGACCTGGGAAAACAATAGCATTTTTTGGGTTAAAATCTCTGACCAACCTGAAACGGATGAAAATGAGCCAGAGGTTTTATACACCGGACTTCATCACGCCCGCGAGCTGATCAGCGTCAGCCAGACGATCTACTACATGTGGTACCTCTTGGAAAACTATAACAAGGATCCGATGATTAAACAAATCATCGATCATACCGAATTGTACTTTGTCCCGGTGATTAACCCGGATGGGTTAAATTATAACATTACAGGATATGATCCGGAAGAAGATGTTTTTACAAGAAACCACCGTAAAAACATGCGTGACAATGATGACAGCGGATTTTTTGAACCGGATAATGATGGAGTAGACCTTAATCGCAATTATGGTTATGAGTGGGGTTTCGATAATGAAGGTTCATCCCCTTTTCCCGGCAGTGAAACCTACCGTGGTCCGTCACCATTTTCAGAGCCTGAAACACAGGCCATGAAATTTCTTTGTGATAATCATCAGTTTCAAATGGCCCTCAATTTTCATTCCTATGGAAATCTCCTGGTCTATCCCTGGGGCTACAGTGATGCGGTGACCCTCGACTCAATTGTATACAGTAATTATGGAGAGCTCATGACTAAGCTTAACCGGTTTGTCTATGGTACAGGCTCTCAAACGGTCGGATATATCACCAATGGTGACTCTGATGACTGGATGTATGGTGAGCATGGCACTTTTGCCTTTACACCTGAAGTCGGAGATCCTGATGATGGATTCTACCCTTTACGGGAGCGCATCATTCCACTGTGCCAGTCTACTCTTGAACTCAATTTGATTGGCGCAAGATTGGTAAACTCCCTCGTTGAAATCACAGATGAATCACCAAAATTTATTCAACCTGGTGTCAATCCACTTGACTTGGGCATCAGCCGGTATGGCTTGATGGATGGGGAAGTTGCTATTTCTTTCAATGCTTTAAGTCCTCATATTTCAAATGTACCAGCACCATTTATTCTGGATCTTGAAAAATTTGAACCTCACGAGCGCAAATTGTCATTTTTAGTGGATAATCAGATTGCCTATGGTGCTCCGGCCCAGATTGAAATCGTTTATCAGCAGGGAGATTATATATTCAGGGACACACTGACCAAGATCCGTGCGGATTTTAAAACACTGGTTTCGAATGATGGCGATATAGCCCAGTGGGATGTCAGTGAGGGCTTGAACTGGGACACTACTGATGAGACCTATTTGACCGGCCCGGTTTCGATCACAGATAGTCCCGGCGAACCGTATAATCCTGATGCTCACGAAGCTATTTTGCTGACTGATCAAATTGATCTGCAGCAAATAACGTCAGCGTATGCGCAGTTCTGGGCAAAGTGGGAGATTGAAGATCATTATGACTATGTAGTTTTCCAGGCCAGCACAGATGGCGAAACATGGGAGAACCTTTGTGGAGAGCAATCCAAACTCGGATCACTCTTTCAATTATATGAAGAGCCGCTCTATGACGGCAAGCAAGTACACTGGGTACTTGAAAATGTTGATCTGAGCTCTTACCTCGGACAGATTATTCAGCTGCGTTTCTTACTGGTGTCTGATGGGTTTGTCCACAAAGACGGTTTCTATTTTGACAACTTCAAAGTCATCACGATCAAGGAAGGATCAGTAGCTACCACCGAAGTGGATGCTGCTGCATTTTCGGTTTATCCCAATCCGGCCGGTAATTCCTTCACTCTCAAATTGCCGGAAATGACCAATCCTTCTATCAAGGTGTATAATTCCGTTGGCAGAATGGTGTATACGGCTCCCAAGATTGGAGCATTAACACATGAAATTCTTACCTCCGCCTGGGCACCGGGTTTATATCACTACCAGGTTTTATCTCAGGGAGCTCCAGTGCACAGCGGTACAGTTAGCCTGATACGGTAAATTTATCTCTTGCCCATGCAAAGCCAGAGGTTGGTATCAAATCTATTATAAATGGACTTTAAATGCCCCATCGAGGCAACACGTCGGTAAACCCATCTGCCCCATCGGGGCAACACGTCGGCAAACCCATCCTTGCCCCATCGCGGCAACACGTCGGCAAACCCATCCTTGCCCCATCGCGGCAACACGTCGGCAAACCCATCTGCCCCATCGGGGCAACACGTCGGCAAACCCATCCTAGCCCCATCGGGGCAACACGTCGGTAAACCCATCCTTGCCCCATCGGGGCAACACGTCGGCAAACCCATCTGCCCCATCGGGGCAACACGTCGGCAAACCCGTCCTTGCCCCATCGGGGCAACACGTCGGTAAACCCATCTGCCCCATCGGGGCAACACGTCGGCAAACCCATCCTTGCCCCATCGAGGCAACACGTCGGTAAACCCATCTGCCCCATCGGGGCAACACGTCGGTAAACCCATCTGCCCCATCGGGGCAACACGTCGGCAAACCCATCCTTGCCCCA
>ENA-ORBV01003321-ORBV01003321.1-microbial-mat-metagenome-genome-assembly--contig:-NODE-3321-length-32336-cov-8.031309_pt1 | contig 32336 bp, 31 predicted proteins | sample MGYA00237777_ERZ505514 | MGnify/ENA primary metagenome ERZ505514 (study PRJEB26160, sample SAMN06269048) | microbial mat metagenome | isolation source: Oligotrophic lake microbial mat | place... | reverse complement strand
TTCAAGCAGAAGACGGCATACGAGATTCGCCTTAGTCTCGTGGGCTCGGAGATGTGTATAAGAGACAGATACAACAGGGTGCGCGGCACGGCCCCCGCCTCCGGCGGCGGGTGCACGACGGCGACGCTATTGATGTCTGTTTTCGACAGCCGCGGCGCGCCGGTCAGCAGCAATTCGATCCAGAACACGCTGCCGGTGCCGACGGTGCTCTCGACGCCTATGCGGCCGCCCATCAGCTCGACCAGGCGCTTGGTCACCACCAGTCCGATACCGGTGCCCTCCTCGGCGCCGGCCTCCTTGCCGATGCGGTTGAAGGGCTGGAACAACTGCCCCAGTTGCGCCGGCGTCAGCCCGATGCCGGTGTCGCGGACGCTGAGGCGGATGGTCTCGGCCGCACTCTGCATGCATTCGATCACCACCGAGCCGTCCGGCCGGTTGTACTTGATGGCGTTGAACATCAGGTTGATCAGCACCTGCTTGATGCGCGTGCGGTCGGCATTGACGAAATAGGCGGTGTCACCATCGGGAAAGGTGATGTCTATGCCGCGCTTTTGCGCCTGCGGCTCTATCATCGCGCGGCATTCGTTCATCACCTCGCGCAGCGACACCGGCTCGTGCGAAACCGTCACCCCGCCCGATTCGATCAGCGCGAGGTCGAGGATTTCATTGATCAGCTCGAGCAGGTACCAGCCGCCCTGCAGTATCTGGACGATGCTGCGCTTTTGCGTCGGCGTCGGCGGCGGCGTGCCCGACTCGAGCAATTGCGCAAAGCCCAATATGGCGTTGAGCGGCGTGCGCAATTCATGACTCATGCTGGACAGGAAATCTGATTTGGCAAGGTTGGCCTTTTCCGCCAGGGCCATCGCCTCGTTGCGCTCGGCCTCGACGCGCTTCCTCACTGTGACGTCACGCAACACACCGGTAAAGTAGCGCTCGTCGCCCAGCCACATCTCACTGGCGAGGATTTCCACCGGAAAAGTGCTGCCGTCCTTGCGCCGGCCCATGACTTCGCGCCCGAGGCCGGCGGCGCGTTCTTCGGCACCGGCGCTGTAGTATTCGAGCGAGCCGCTGCGGCTGTCCTTGTCAAGCTCGGGTATCAGCAGCGTGAAATTCTGGCCGATCAACTCGGCGGCGCCATAGCCGAATATGCGTGCGGCGGCCGGATTGACGGTCTCGATCAGGCCGCCGCTGGCGTGGATGGTGATCACGCCCTCGCCAATGGTGTTGAGCACGGTGCGGATCTGCGCCGCGCTGTCGCGCAGCGCCTGCTGCGCGGCATATTCCTCGGTGACGTCGCGAAACACCAGCACCGCGCCGACCACGCGGCCGTCACGGTCGCGGATGGGCGCACAACTGTCGGCGATCGGGCATTCGCTTTTGTCGCGGCTGATCAGTACGGTGTGGTTGGCAAGGCCTTGTATGGTGCCCTTGGCCAGCGTCTCCATCACCGGCACCGCCGCCGGCTGGCGCGTTTCCTGGCTGATAATGTCGAAAATTTCGCCCACCGGTCGCCCCAGCGCCTGCTCCAGCGACCAGCCGGTGAGCCGCGCTGCGGTGGTGTTGAGCCGCGTCACCCGCCCCGCCGCATCGGTCGCGATGACCGCGTCACCGATGGAATTGAGTGTCACGGCGAGCAATTCCTCGCTGACCAGCAGGCGGCCGTTGACTTCGGTCAACAGGGCGTTGCTGTCCTCAGTGCCGTCGAGCTGCAGCCGCGTCCTCAGGTGGTCGGCATCGGCACTGCGGTGGCGCAGCTCGCGCGAGACCAGGTAGGCGAAGGAGAGCGCGAGCAACAGCGCGAGCAGGCTTGCCGCGACGATGACCCGGAACAGCGTGCGCATGTCGGCCTTGAGCGCGGCATCGTTTTGTTTCAGCATGTCCGATTCGATTGCAACGAACTGCCGGACTTCGATCCGTATCGCATCCATCTGACGCTGGCCCTCGCCGATGCCGGCGGCCAGCGCGACGGTCGCGCTGCCGCGCCGCCGCGCCTCGATCAGTCCGGCCATCAGCGCCAGTTTGTCGTTGAGCAGCGACTGCAGATTCGCCAGGTGTTTTTGCGAAGCTGCCGACCGGGTGCGCGCAACGAGGGTCTGCAGGTCGTCCACAACGACCTCACGTGCCGCGAGATACGGCGCGAGGAAGGACGCGTTGCCGGTCATCAGGAAACCACGGTGGCCGGTTTCGGCACCGAGAATTTGAGACAGGACGGCGTCGGCGCGCGCTATCAGATCGTCGGTATTGTGACGCGCCTCTGCCGCCGATTCAACCTGGCTGAACGCGCGAAACGACAGGCCGACAACCAGGGCCAGCAGCAGGCCGGCGGCGGCCAGCAGAGCGATGATTCGGGGATGCTTGCTCAATGGGCTGGGTTGCGGCAAAACCCTGCGTTTGGACGAACGGGCCCTCCAGCGGGGCCGGCGATACGATAGCTGCTTGCTTCAGGCATGCTGGATTTCCGTTAGAAACGCGCCCCTGCCCGTGGGCCTCAGGCCGCAGGCCGCCGCCTTTGGCGGCACCGGACCGGGCACTGGCGGACGGCTGATAATCGGTGAAAGCGGACCGGGGGTCTGTGCGCCAGCGCACAGACCCCCGGATGCCGTGGTGCAGCGACTGGCCGCCTTACCCTTACTTTACGCGCATGTCGTCCTTGACCGAGGTCACCCCGGGTACGCGGCGCGCCACATCAATGGCTTTTTCAATGTTGGCGCGTGAGCTGACAAAACCGCTCAACTGCACCCGGCCCTTGAAGGTTTCGACATTGATCTCGGCCGATTTGAGCGTGGGCTCGTTGAACACCGCCGCCTTGACGCGGGTCGTAATGACCGTGTCATCGACGTACTCGCCGGTACTTTCCTGCTTGCCGGTGGAGGCGCAGCCGAGCGCGGTCATCATGGCGAGGGCTGCGACGAGTGTGGCGAATTTTCTGAATGCGTTCATTTCGTGTATCTCCGTATTGATTGACTATTTTGATTGAATGCCGGAATCGGCGGAACGCCCGCCGCCAGCCCTGCGGGCGGGCGGCGGGCCGGGCGGTGCTACTGCGACGAACCCATCTCGGTTCCGGTCACTTCGACATCGACGCGACGGTCAGGCTGCAGGCAGGCGATGACCTTGGCGTTTTTCGGTCCCTTGCAATCGCCGGGCCTGGTTTCGGGCTGGCTTTCACCCTTGCCCATGGCCGTCATGCGATTGGCCGGAATGCCCTTGACCACAAGGTAGTCCTTGACCGCGTTGACACGGCGCTCGGACAGCTTCTGGTTGTAGGCGTCGCTGCCGAAGCGGTCGGCGTGGCCGGTGAGGGCGATAACGTCGTAGGAGACGGTTTTCAGTTCGTTGACCAGGCCGTCGAGCATGACCTTGCCCTCGGGCTTGAGCACGGCCTTGTCAAACGCAAACAAGGCGTCGGCGGAGAAACTCATTTTCTTGCGCATCGGGACGACGGCCGGACGCGGCGCGGGCGCCGGTACGAACGCCGGTGCGGCCTGGGCGACGGCAACCGGCGCTTGGGCCGGGGCGGCGCCGACCGGGACCGGGCGGTTCACCGGATCGCAGCCCTGCACCGCGCGCGCCGGCGTCCACTCGATGGTACGCCAGCACAGACCGAAGCCGCTCATCACGATGCCGCCGCGGGTGTCAACGAGGTAACCCTGGTTGACGGTGTCCGGCGATTGCGCAGCGGCGGGGATCGCCGCTGCGGCAAACGCGGCAAATACCAGTTTCGTCATCGATTTCATAGCGTGTCTACCTTAAAAAGTTTGGGGATCAGCGTTCAATCCGAATGACGGGACCTGCGCTTCGGGGTACTTCTAAACCTGTCATGCCAACAACAGACCGGGCTGCCGCACTACGAAATACAAAAGGGCCACGTGCGTCAATGCATGCAGGATAGGTTTGGCCCGCTTGAGCGTCTGTGCGCTGACGAACAAAAGTCCGGCGTCTGCAGCGCGCCGATGTTCTTGTCCGCCGCCACATGACGCTGCGCTCGCGGCGCGGCTGCGGCAGTCCGGTTGCCACAGCCGCAGGCGACGGCGATGGCGGTGCACCGACACAATCAGGCAGGGGGCGCCGCGCTCGTCGCGGTACGGGGCGCCTATGCGCGCCGGATGCGGCTTCGCCTCACTGACCGGCGCGCAGAGGCGAGGAGCGAATCCCGAAGGCGCCGCGCAGCCGCGCCGTTTGCCGGTCGCCGGTCGCCGCTTCGCCACCCGGTATGACAAAATCATATTCCGAATCAGGCGATTGCCTGCCGGAAACGGGGCGTTGCGTCGGCACCGCCATGGTCTGCCGCAGGTAATTGTCGCGCTGCAGCGCGATTTATGTTCGATACCGTACATTGCGATGCAAGGCTTGGTGCTACTATCAGATTGATTACGGTGTCCCTGCCCGGCCGGCAATCCGGCCACTCGCATCACCGGCCGCAGCGGCCGACCCGCGGAGCCCGATCATGAGCGCACTCCCTGCCCCCCACGCCCTACGCCCCGCCCCCAACATGAGCTCTTTGCGCAACCCCGCCCAGAACCACCTGCTCGCGGCGCTGCCAGAAGCCGACTTCGAGCGCTTGCGCCCGCATCTCGAACTGGTGCCGATGCCGCTTGGAGAGGCCTTGTACGAATCGGGCGGACGCCTGCAGCACGTGTATTTCCCGACGACGGCCATCGTGTCGCTGCTGTACGTGATGGAAGATGGCGCCTCGGCGGAAATCGCCGTGGTCGGCAACGACGGCATTCTGGGTATTTCGCTGTTCATGGGCGGCGAGACCACACCCAGCCGCGCCGTGGTGCAAAGCGCCGGCTTTGGCTACCGCCTGCGCTCGCAGGTGATCAAGACCGAATTCAGTCGCGCCGGCGCGCTGATGCATTTGCTGTTGCGCTATACCCAGGCACTGATCACGCAAATGGCGCAGACGGCGGTGTGCAACCGCCATCATTCGCTCGAACAGCAATTGTGCCGCTGGCTGCTGCTCAGCCTCGACCGCCTCGAATCCAGCCAGTTGAACATGACGCAGGAACTGATCGCCAACATGCTGGGCGTGCGCCGCGAAGGGGTGACCGAGGCGGCGGGCAAGTTGCAGCGCGAGGGCATGATCAGTTACAACCGCGGCCACATCACCGTCCTCGACCGCCCGGCGCTGGAACGCACGTCGTGCGAGTGCTATGCGGTGGTGAAAAAGGAATTCGACCGCCTGTTGTCGGATATCCCGCAGCGCGCCGCCGGCAAACTCTCCGCCTGAGGCCGCCACCGACTGCTGCTGCCTCGAACATTCGAAGGCAGCAGCAACGCCGCTCAGTCCGGCACACGCCGGATGCTGCCAAAAACATGATCCCAGAAGGCCGTGGTGACACCGTAAAACCCGCTCGCGCCGCCGTGGTGATGGTGGTGATCGTGGTGATGCAGGGCGTGCCAGCGCTTGCGCTGGCGTAACCACGCGCCGTCGGCGCGCCAGTGGTGGGTGGCATGGTGGGTAATGGCATAGGCGAAATAGCCGCCCAGCACACCCAGCGTCAAGGCGCAGGCCCGCCACAGGCTGCCCAGCAGCAGCGCCGGGGCGAACACCATTGTAAAAATCAGCGTCGCGCTCAGAATGGTCGGCGCGCAAATCAGCGCCACCGGCCGTTGATGATGCTCGGCATGCCAGCGGCTGAACGGCGCGAGCCCGTGCAGCACAAAGCGGTGCAGCACGTACTCTATTATCGTCCACGCTGCCAGCCCGGCCGCAACCAGCAGCAAAATCGCCGCCGCCTGCTCGTGCGGGCCGGCCAGCACCAGCAGTCCGGCCAGCAGCAGGACGGCAGCGCCGTAGAGCGCGAAGTCGGCGGCATAGGCGGCGCGACTGTGTTCGAGCGAGAAGAGATTCACCAGTTTCCTTATTCGACCGGCCGGCCCGCGCCAGCGGAGATATACCCGGGGGGAGGGCAGCGTTCAGGGCGTTTCCTTCATATGGCCCGCACCGCTCGCACTGGTGGGGCCCCGCACAATTTGCGCATCAAGTCCGGCGCAACACCGCTACCGCGCACCCTGCATGAACCCGCGCAGGATCGAGTGCACGGACACCGTCTCGGTCTGCGGGAAGCGAAAATGCGCGTCGTCCTGGCGGTTCTTGTCGTTGAGCACGGCGATCAGGCGCGCGATGCCGCCCTCCTTCACCTGATCGGAAAAGGTTTCACGATAGGTTGAAATCAGGCTGATGCCATCGACTGTGATGTCATAGACCTTCCATCCGTCGGGCTTTTTCTCCATGTCGTAATCCATGGTCAGCGCCTCGGTTCCGGGACGCCGCATTACCGACTTGACGATGACGGCGGTATCGCCCGGCGCCGCGTGCAGGCGCTTGAACTCGATCACCTGGTCGCGGTACGAGGACAGCGCCGTCGAGTAGGTGCGCACCAGCAGGGTCTGGAACTCCGCAGCAAGCGTGCGCTTTTGTTCCGGCGTCGCGAGGTGCCAGTTGCGTGCGACCGCGATCTCGGTCATGCGATCGAAATCGAACAGCGGAACAATCCGCGTCGTAACGAACTCGTGCAGCCTCGCCTGGCTTGCCGCCCGGATGTCCTTGTTCTGCTCCTGGCGGATCTGGCGCATCATGCCGGTCACCTCGACGGTGACCGCGCGCATCAGGGCGTCGGGGGCGGCAGTCTGCGCGAATCCCGAACCACTCGCCACCGCCATCACGGCCAGCAAAAAGCAGCACAGCCGGTTGGCGAGCTTATGCACGCGATGCTGTCACCAGGCCGCAGGCCGGACGTCTTGAAACGGCAACGTCCGGCGTGGGGCTCAGCGCGGCTTGCTGACTTCGTGGCCGATAACGCCGCCGACCGCGGCACCGGCTGCCGTACCGAGCACGCCGCCACCGAGCGCGGCACCGGCGACACCGCCCACGCCCGCGCCGATTGCAGTGTTTTTCTCCTGCGTCGTCATGCCGGCGCAACCGCCAAGGCCGAGCAGGGCTACCGCGGCAAGCATCGTGATTGCATTTTTCTGAATCGTTTTCATGGGAATACCTCTAGGTGAAAGAATCGTCAAACATCGGAAAACAAGCAGACTGCAACGGCACAAAGCGAAGCGAAGCGCCGGGGCTGCTGAAGTGTGGTTACTGAAGTGTGTCTCTAAATTTCCGCACAAATGGTTGCTCGCGGGCGCCGGCGCTGTTGCGATTGCCGCACCCGCGATGTGCGATTACTTGATGCGCATGTCGTTCTTGACCGAGGTCACGCCCTTGATGCCGCCGGCGACGCGCACCGCCTTTGCCATGGCCGAACCCGAGCTGACAAAACCGGAAAGCTGGACGATGCCCTTGAAGGTCTCGACATTGACTTCGGTCGCCCTGACCTGGGAGTCCTCGATCAGTGCGGCCTTGACCTTGGTGGTGATCCAACTGTCGGACATGTACTCGCCGGCGCTTTCCTGATTTGCAGCAGGCGTGGTCATACATCCGGAGACCGACACCAGCAGTGCGGCGAGGCAGATTGCGGAAACGCGTTTAAATGAGTTCATTTCAAATCCCTTCTGTTCAAGTTGAGAATTCACCGTTGCCGCGCGGCCGGGTAATTGCAGTCGCACCTTTTCCGGTATGTGGCGATTGTCTGCCGCAGCGTGCCGCGCATCTGTGCGTTCGCGTACATACCCCGCAGGTTTTTTCACCTAGCCTTACGTCATCTCATGGACACCACGTCGGCCACTCCCGCTGCGTTCACCCAGCCGAGCGCAGAGGACCTGGCGCTGACCGGCGACTGGACGGCGCGCGGCGTCGCCGCCGTCGCGGCACAGCTCGCCGGCGTGCATTTGCCGCCGGCCGCGCAAACCGTCGCAGACGGCTCCGGTATCAAGGCGCTCGATAGCGCCGGCGCATGGGTGCTGCAACGGCTGGTGGCGCGGTTGCAGACCGAGGGCGTTGCGCTGCGTATTGGCGGCCTGCGACCGGAATTCGAAAAACTGCTGGCTGCGGTGGCGCTGCACGCGGCGGCGGCGGGCACGCCGGACCACGGCGCGGCCACTGCAACGCCGCCGCCGGGAATACTTGAGCGCTGCGGACGCGCCGTCGCCGCCGCCGCAACGCAAAGCCTCGCGCTGCTCAGCTTTGTCGGCGAGACGGCAATCGCGCTTGGCGGCAGCCTCGCCCATCCGCAACGCCTGCGCTGGCGCGCTGTCCTCTACAACATGCGCAGCGCCGGCTTCGATGCGCTACCCATTGTCGGCCTGTTGTCCTTCCTGCTGGGCATCGTCGTCGCCTACCAGGGCGCCGACCAGTTGCGGCAGTACGGCGCGAATATTTTTGTCGCCGACCTGGTCGGGCTGTCGATGCTGCGCGAATTTGCGCCGCTGATTACCGCGATCATCGTCGCCGGGCGCTCCGGTTCGGCCTACGCGGCGCAAATCGGCACCATGGCGGTGACCGAGGAGATCGATGCCATGCGCACCATCGGCATCGCGCCGATCGAAATGCTGGTGCTGCCAAAATTGCTGGCCCTGCTGGTCGCCCTGCCGCTGCTGACGGTGTTTGCCGACGTGCTGGGCGTCTCCGGCGGCATGTTGATGGCGCGCGCGCAGCTCGATGTCGGCTTTGGCGAGTTTCTCGACCGCTTTGTCGAGGCGGTGAGCATCACCGCCTATCTGGTCGGCGTGCTCAAGGCGCCGGTGTTCGCCGCCATCATCGTGATGATCGGCTGCTTCCAGGGTTTTCGCACCAGCGGCGGCGCCGACAGCGTCGGGCGCCAGACCACGCTGAGCGTGGTGCAGGCGATATTTCTGGTGATCGTCGCCGACGCGCTCTTTTCCATCGTCTTCAGCATGCTCGATCTCTGACATGCAAATCGCATCCGGACAATCAGGCCCGGCGGTGTCGGTGAGCGGGCTGTCAACGCGCTTCGGCGAGCACGTCGTGCATGACAACATAAACCTGAATGTCGGTCGCAAGGAAATTTTCGCACTCATTGGCGGCAGCGGCTCTGGCAAATCGACCTTGTTGCGCGAACTGATCCTGCTGCACCGGCCCGACTCTGGCTCCATACGCGTGCTCGATACCGAACTCGAAGGGCTCGATGAGGCGGGCGCGCTGGCGCTGCGGCGGCGCCTCGGCGTGATGTTCCAGCACGGCGGCCTGTTCGGTTCGCTGACGATAAGCGAAAACATCGGCCTGCCACTGCGCGAACACACCGATCTTGACGACGCACTGATCGAGGACATCGCCGCATCGAAGCTCGAGATGACCGGCCTTGGCGCCGCAGTCGGCGCGCAGCTCCCGTCCGAACTGAGCGGCGGCATGCTCAAGCGCGCGTCGCTGGCGCGCGCTCTGGCGCTTGATCCCGAGCTGCTGTTCCTCGATGAGCCGACATCGGGCCTTGATCCGCAAAGCGCCGGCGGCGTGGATGAACTGATACGCATGCTGCGCGACACCTTCGGACTGACCATCATCATGGTGACGCACGACCTCGACCTGTTGTGGGGCGTGACCGACCGGGTGGCGGTGCTGGCCGGGGGCAAGATCCAGGGCGTCGGCTCGATGGACGCGTTGTCGCGCATGGACGCGCCGGCAATCCGGCCCTTTTTCGACGGCGCGCGCGGCCGCAGCGCCGGCGGACAACGCGAGCGCAGCGCAAGTCCGGCATCACGGGGGCCATCATCGAAACAAAAGTGAACTATGCCCTCGTCGGCGGCTTCGTCCTGGTGCTGGGCGCGGTGCTGGTCGCCGTCATCCTGTGGCTCGCCGCCGGCGGCGCATGGCAGAAGAAGTACGACCTTTACCTCGCAATCGAGGACGAATCGGTGGCCGGCCTCAATCTCAACGCGCCGATCAAGTACAACGGCGTCGCCGTCGGCAACGTCCGTTCGATAGTCCTCGATCCGGTCAACCCGGAACAGGTGCGCCTGCTGTTTGCTATCGAGCGCGGCACCCCGATCAAGGAGGACACGGTGGCGGTGTTGAAGACGCAGGGCCTTACCGGCATCGCCTATGTCGAACTGAGCGGCGGCAACATCAACGCCGCGCCGCTGCGCCCGACCTCGCATCCGCCCTATCCGCAGATTCGCACCGCGCCGTCGTTGAGCGCACGCCTGGAGAACGTGCTCACCACGGTGCTCGCCAAGCTCGACAACACTTCCAACAACATCAACGCCATTCTCAGCGACGAGAATCGCGCGGCGTTCAAGAGCGCACTCGCCGACATTGCCCTCATCACGCGCGCCATCGCCGCGCGCAAGGATTCCATTGACGCGGGCATCAGCAGCGCGGCGAAAACCATGGACAACGCCGCGCGCTTGAGCGCCCAGGCCGGGCCGGTCATCGACCGTATCGGACGCGGCGCCGATGCGGTCGAAAAAATGGGTAACGAGGTCGCGCTGACCAGCGCCGCCGCCGGCCGGACGGTCGGCTCGATCGGCGCCGATGTCAACCGCTTTACCGCCGAAACACTGCCCGCGCTGGAACGCCTGATGGGCGAACTGAACGTGCTGGCCGGATCGCTGCGGCGGCTGTCCGAGCAGACCGAGCGCGATCCGCGCGGCCTGCTGTTCGGCCGCAAGCCGGTGCCCGACGGCCCGGGGGAAAACAGCAAAGGAGCGCAAAAGCCATGACGATGCCATCGCAGCAACGCCGGCGCCGGCTGGCGCTTTCGGCGACCTCCGTGGCGGCAACCTTCGTCGCGGCGACCCTGGTCGCGCTGAGCGCCGGCTGCAGCGCGCTGCGTCCCGCACCGATGTCCGACACCGCGTTTTATGAACTCGACGTGGCGCGAACCGCCCCGCCCCTGCCCGCAACCGGGCCGACGCTGGTCATCAACCCGACCCACGCCGCCGCCGGCTTTGACAGCAAGCGCATCATCTACACCCGCCAAAGCCACCAACTCGAGTACTTCGCGCACAGTGAATGGGTGGACACGCCGGCGCGCATGCTGGCGCCGCTGCTCGTCGCTGCGGCCGAGGGCAGCGGCGCTTTTCTTGCCGCCATGCTGACGCCCAGCACGGCCGCCGGCGACCTGCGCCTTGACACCGAAATCGTCCGGCTGCAACACGAGTTCGACGGCGGCCGGAGCCAGGTCCGGTTTACGCTGCGCGCCTATCTTGTCGATGGCGGCACGCGCAAGATAATTGCGTCACGCGAATTCGAATCGGTTGTGCCTGCAACGAGCAACGATCCCTACGGCGGCGTGATCGCCGCCAATGCCGCGGTGCGCGGCGTGCTGGCCGAATTCGCCGGCTTTTGCGCACAAGCCGTGCGCAAGCTGCCTTCCCCGTCTGAACGCCGGCCCAAGACTGCAATTCCCCGACCATAACCCGAAGGAGCGATACCACCATGAATCCGACCAGAATGTTTGCCATCGTACTGATCATTGCCGGCGGGCTGGGCCTCGCCTACGGCGGCTTCAGCTATACCAGGGAAACCACCGGCATGAAGCTCGGGCCGATTGAACTCAAGGTACAGGAAAAGGAAACCGTCGCCGTGCCGCTGATCATCAGCGCCGGGGCGATTGCGCTCGGTGTGTTTCTGCTGGTTGCCGTCGGCCGCAAATAAGCGCCGCTAGAGCAGGCGCGCCCAAAGGCGCGCGAACATTTCCCTGATACGCAGCGCCAGCGGGCGGTGGCGCCATTTTTCCGGATCTATGGCAGCCGATGCGGCCAGATCGGCGGCGAACATCGCCTGCATTTTCGCGCCGAAGTCGGTGCCGATGATCACGGCGTTGATTTCATCGTTATCAAGAAAGCTGCGCCAGTCGAGATTGGTCGATCCGACCGTGGCCCAGACGCCGTCGATCACCGCCGTTTTGGAGTGCAGCAGCGCGCCGGTGCGCTCATAGATATGTACGCCGGCCTCGAGCAGGCTGCTGTAATGCGAGCGCCCGGCATGGAATACCAGGTCCGAATCGGATTTGCTCGGCAGTATCAGCCGGACATCGACGCCGCGGGCGGCGGCCGCGCCAAGCGCCTGCAGCAGTTGCGGATCGGGCACGAAATAGGCGTTGGTCAGGTACACCTCTTTCTCGGCATTGCCGATGGCCGATATCAGCGTCAGGTAAATCAGGCTGAACGGATCATCGGGCGTGCTGCCGATGGCGCGCACGATGTCGCGCCCCGCAGCCTTGAGTTCGGGCAAATAGACCTTTGGCGCCAGCGGCGGCCCGTGCTGTTTTTCCCAGGTCTGCAAAAACAGCTTTTGCAATTCACCGACCACCGGTCCTTCCAGTTGCAGGTGGGTATCACGCCAGGCGAGGGTGTGATCGGGCTCGCCCGGGCCGCGCCGGAACGCCGATCCCGAGGAATAGACGCTGCTGATATTGATGCCGCCAAGAAATGCCCTCTCGCCGTCCACGACCAGCAGCTTGCGGTGATCGCGGTTGTTGAGCAACCAGGACTTGCGTGCCTCCAGCGGGTTGACCGGGTTGAATTCGAGCACCGCCACGCCGCTTTCGCTCAGGCGGTCAAAAAAAGCCCTGGGCGTGCCGATTCCGCCAATGCTGTCGTAGATCAGGTTGACCTGGATGCCGCGATTCTGCTGTTCGAGCAGCAGGGCCGCGAATTGCCGGCCGATGTCATCGTCCTCGATGATGTAGGACTCGATGTTGATGTGGTCGCGCGCAGCGCGGATCGCCGCGAACATGGCGGCATAGGTCGCCGCACCGTCCTGCAGCAGCGTGACCTTGTTGCCCATCATCAGCGGGCTGCCGACGATGGACTGTTCCAGTGCGATCTGCTTGTCGAGGATATCGATGTCGCCGGATCTGGCCTTGAGGCCGGCCAGCACCGCAGCACTGCGCCGCGCCGACAGCGGACCGCTGGCGTTTTCAAAGCGCGCCGATTGCCCGGCATGGCGCTCGATCAGCGCCGTGGTATCGGGGAGTGTCGCGCAGCCTGCGCCGAGGGCGCACAGCAGCAGCAGCGCAAAACCGGACGTCACTGCGGCCATGCCTTGAGCGGCGGGGGCGGGGGCGCGACGATCAATCCGCTCTTGATTCGCAACAGCGAATCAAGTCCGGATTGACAGCGCTCACGCCCTTAGCAATGGCGCTATCAGCGTGCCGGCGCCGGGGCGGGCACGACGACAATCGTGTTGCCGGACTTGCCGCGATCACCGGTGGCGCCGGTATCGCCGGTGTTACCCGTCGCGCCGGTGCTGCCAGTCGCCCCGGTGTTGCCAGTCGCCCCGGTGTTGCCAGTCGCCCCGGTGTTGCCGGTATAGCCTGGCGCGCCCGTGTCGCCGGATTTGCCCATCGCGCCCGTTGCACCGGTACCACCAGTCGCACCGGCCGGCCCGGGAACCGGTACGTTGACCACTGCCGGCGGCGTCACCACCGTCGGCTTGCATGCGCTCAAACTTGCGGCGGCGAGTACTGCGGAGAGGACGATTACATATTTCATGGCGTTTCCAGTCGATGTTAGGGTTGAGGCCGGCCTGCCCGCGAAAGCGCGGCAAGCCGGGGCTGTTGTAAAGATACGCTGCGGCGGCGGCGGCTTCAGTGCGCTGGCGCGCATTGACGCGTTGTCCCCGCCGCGCCGGCGAAGCCTGGCTTTTAAAGTGGTGACTACCCGGAAAGCCACGCCAGTCGGGTATTTCCAGCCGGTCGTCGTCGGGCCGGGGCAAGCCCAGCGCGGCGAAAAACTTTTTACCCCGGCCAGCCGCGCTGCAGCGGCATTACAAACGCCCGGTCACCAGCAGCACGATCAGAATGACCACCACCAGGCCGAGACCGCCGCTCGGGCCGTAACCCCAACTGCGGCTGTGCGACCAGGCCGGCACGACGCCGATGAGCATCAGCACCAGCACTATCAACACTATCGTTCCCAGACTCATGTCGTTCTCCTCGGATGGCGCGGCCTTGCGACGATGGATGTATTCCAGCCGCCGGTTCACGCAAAGCAAACAGTCTGGCGACTGGCGGCAAAAGCGTCGGTACGCCGGCGAACAAAACGCCGGGTTAAAAGGCCACGCCTGAACGGTCAGGGCAACGATGCCCGGATTGAGTGCGTTGAAACCAAATCGAACCACGCATGGTGGCATGGTGGCTGCGTACCCGCCGCTCCCCTTTTGCTGCCTTGAGGCCGGTGGCGGGTTGCAGCCCCCGGCGCCTGACTACGGCCGGGGGCTTGTTTTTTTACGGGTTGTTGACGGCACCGCCGGCGGCAGCGCACGCGCATCACGCACCAGTTGGCCGCAATCGCTGTCCTTGCCCGGCCCGGCATCAATCAGCGGGATCAGCGCCAGCAGCGGATTGATGAGGCCTAGCGCGAGTGCACCGAGGCCGCGCATCGCGACCTTGCCTTTATCTACTTCGACCACCGGCTTGGCCAGGCTGCCGCGAATATAGATCGGGCTGCGCAACGCAACCGGGCTGGTGCTTTTGGTCTTCGGGTTGAGCGTGAGGTCCAGCGTTTCGCGGCCAAGGTCGATGCTGCCGGTGCCGATGATGGTGGTGACCTCGGTATCGAACACCAGCGCGTCGGTGCGCATCACGCCATCCTTCACGGCGAAGTCGGCGACACCGCAGCGCAGCTTGACCATACGGTCGCCGCTGAGTTTGAGTTCGAGGATTTCCCACAGGTGCAGGCCCATTTTTTCCATCATCAGCCGGCTGATTTCGCCGCCGGCCACGACCAGGCCGATATTGCCGCTTGATCCGGCCAGAATGCTGCGCACCGAGTTGCCCTGGCCGGCGAGGTCGAACTCGCCGTTGATCTGGCCGATGCTGGTCTTGTTCAACTCGACCGTGGGCAGCAGTTGTGCCAGCAGCAGTCGTCTCGCCTTGAGCTTGACCTTCGCCTGAATCGGCAGTTTCCGGGCGTCGAGCGAAACCACCGCTTTGAGATGGCCCCCGGCGAAGCCGAAATCGAGCGGCTCGAACTTCAGCACCGAGTCGTTGAGAATCAGATGGGCGTCCAATGCGGCCAGCGGCAGGGCCGCTGCGCCACGCAGGGTTCCGGCCTTGAACCGGACATCGGCATCGACGCTGTCCCAGCGGTCGGTCTTGAACGGCAGTTCGGGCAGCACGTGCGCCTGTTTCGTCGCGGGCGCCGCTTGGCGTGCCGCCTTGATGCTGCCGGGCTTGGCACCGATCAGCGGGCCAAGGTCGGCGAGGTCGAGCACTTTCGAGGCGACATCGGCCTTGACCACCGGCCGCCGCCCCCCGGTCACCAGTTCGAAGGTGCCGGCGATGTCGCTCGCGCCAACGACACCGGAGAACTTTTCGTAACGCCAGCGCTCTCCGCTGTGCACAAGGTGGCCCTCGGTCTTGTAGGCGCGCGTCTCCGGGAATGCGATACCGATCAGCGTATAGAGTTGCGCCATGCTGTCGCCGCGCAGGGCAAGGCGCATGTCCACGGCCGAGAAGCGCAGCAGACTCGTGACCGTGCCGGCGGCCTTGACGACCGTGTGCCCGACACTGATGTCGGCACTGAGGGGGTAGGGCGTAAATTCATCGCGCAGGCCAAGGACCGGCCCGCCCTCGCCCTTGGCCTTGAGCGCCAGGCCCTTGAACCGGCCTTGCGCGCTGAATGCGACGCCTTGGGCGCCGGACGGTGCGGAAGTGCTCGATAATTCGGCGCGAATGGCGGTCTTTTGCGCCACATCGTCATAGCCGAGCGTGCCCTGGTCCAGCGTCAGGCGATCGACGCGGATGCGCGCATCCTCATCACGCTGGGCAAGGTCGAGCAGCCAGTTCTTGCGCCCCTCGCCGCCTTGCTCGAGCATCAGCACCGGGCGCGTCAGCCGCACTTCGGGCAGCACGATGTTCCGGCGCAGTAATTGCGGCAGGTCTATCGTAACGTCAACCGAATCGGCGGTGAGCATCTGCGCTTCGCGTGTCCAGGGCGGATTGGCGAAGCGCACCTCCCCGGCCAGCACATGCGGCAGGGGCCAGCCGAACTTGAGCTTGATATCACCGCCGATATGCAGCGCACGGCCGGTTTTTTCCAACGCCGTCCGTTCTATCGGGCCGCGCAGCCAGTTCCAGCCAAACAGCGCGACATACAAGGCCGCCAATGCAAACGGCGCGAGCACGATTACGGGCGTCCATTTCAGCCAGCGGGGAATATTCATGGCGGAATTCATCCGGAAATTTTTTTGGCGATCGCGGGTGGTGGCGGCGTTAAAAACAGCAACCGGCGGCAAGGCTGAATTCTCCGGCGGGACCGGCGTCTGCTCGGTGCAGTGGCGCACATACGGCGGCGCATATTTGACCTAGCCTCGGGCAGTCACTCAGACCGAGGTCTGCAGGACTTTTTTTCACTCTTTCAATCATCAGGAGAACGCAATGGAAGTCACGATTCGTCCCAACGGCGCGGCAGAAGCCGGTTTGAACAAGGCAGCGGCCGGGCTGCATGGCGCGGTGGATAAAATGGCCGAAGCGGCCGATAAGGCTGCACGCAAAGTCGAACCGGCCATCGCGCGCACCGCGCAAATGGCCCACCACGCCGTAACGTCGGCGGCCGACGCCGCCGGCCCTGCCGCCGACTGGATCAGTGCGCGCGGCGAACGTATCGCGAGCAACAGCCGCCAGATGAGCGACAGCACCAGCCAGTACGTCGCCGCCCACCCTTGGAGGTCGGTCGGCATCGCACTTGCCGCCGGCTATCTGATCAGCCGCCTCGCGCGTTAGGCGGGCCGCAGCAGGCCTGATTCAATCGGGGCAGCCCGGTGCAATAAAAAAAACGGCCCGTGAGGGCCGTTTTTCCTGCCACAACTCACCGCCCATCAGGCGCGCGGTTCGCCCTTGTCATTGACGCGCACCGTCGCGCCCGGCTCGGTGGTCATCTGGATGCGATGCTCCTGGCCGCGAAAGTTATAGGTGACGTCCCAGTAATCCGCCTTCGTCTGTGTCGGTAGGTTTTCGCAGCGCTGCACGTCCCTGGTCTGCGGCGCACCGCCGGTGACGCGACCGACTTGCGAGCCGACCGCACCGCCTGCCACGGCACCGCCCACGGTGGCGATGTCCTGACCGCGTCCGCCGCCAACCTGGTGACCGAGAATGCCGCCGATCACCGCGCCGACCACCGCGCCCGGAATGCTGATGTTGCTGCGCGCCGGCGCGACCTGCTCCTTTTCGACCCAGCAGCGTTGCTCGGGCGTGCCGACCACCGCACGCACCGATGTGACGTTGGCCTCGTACACCCGCTCGTTGTCGCGACGGCGGTTGTCGTACACCGCAGCCGGTGCCGGCGCGTATCGGTTGTCGTCAAAACGCGCATTCGCCGCGATGCTGCGAACCGAGGACACGCGATCATTCAGGCCCATGCGTGCCAGCGACGGGTAACGGCCCGGACGCAGCACGACACAACGCCCGCCAAAGCGGATGTCTTCGCAGGCCTCCCAGCGCTCGCCCAACACCACAGCCGAGGAGGCGCGGTCATTGAACCCGAAACGCTGGAAATTCTCGACCTGCCTGTCGGCGGTAAAGTTGCGGCCGCTGAAGTTGTCATTTTCATAAAAAATCACCTGCGAGCTGACCGGCACCGGCGCATAACGGCTGTCGTCGATGCGCATATTGTGATCCATGATGCGCACCGATGACACACGGTCATTCAGACCCATCGCCGCCAGCGACGCATAGCGGCCCGGACGCAACACCATGCAACGGCCGCCAAAGCGGATGTCATCGCAGACTTCCCACTGATTGCCGGCGACTTCCACCGATGAAGCGCGGTCGTTGAAGCCGAAGCGCTCGAAGTTATCGACCTGCCTGTCGGCGGTAAAACTGCGGCCGCTGAAGTTGTCTTTTTCATAAAACGTCACCTGCGCGCTGACCGGTGCCGGCGCGTAGCGGGCTTCGTCGATGCGCGCATTACGATCGATGACGCGAACCGAGGAGACGCGATCATTCATCCCCATCGCCGCCAGCGACGCATAGCGGCCCGGCCGCAATATCATGCAACGGCCGCCGAAACGGATGTCGTCACACACCTCATACTGGTTTCCTGCCACAACCACCGATGAAGCACGGTCGTTGAAGCCGAAGCGCTCGAAGTTCGCCACTCGCTTGCTGGTGGTGAAGGACCTGCCCTCAAAGCTTTCGCGTTCGTAGAACGTGACCTGCGCGGCGGCTTGTGCCGCCATCGCCAGCCCCGCCGCGACCAGCGCGGTTTTCAATAGTGTCTTCATGCCATTCTCCTGTGCGCAGATGCGCGATGTGTTTTACCGGCCCGGACCGCACCCGATTGGCGGCGCGGCCCGGAGTGATGAGTGCCGGCAAGGGCCCTTGCGGGCCCGGCCTGGTTCAGCGTGCCGGAACGACGATGACCGTTTCGCCGCTGGTGCGCCCGCGCGCTCCGGTGCTACCGGTCGCGCCGGTATCCCCGGTGGCGCCGGTGTAGCCGGTGGCACCGGTACTGCCGGTCGCACCGGTGGCGCCGGTGTAACCGGTTGCGCCGGAACTGCCGGTCGCGCCGGTGGCGCCGGTGTAACCGGTTGCGCCGGAACTGCCGGTCGCGCCGGTGTAACCGGTCGCGCCGGTATAACCGGTCGCGCCCTGCGGGCCGGCCGGGCCGGCGGGCAAGGTCAGGCAGGCGGAAAGGGCGAGCGTCGCGGCACCGGCGATAATCAGTTTTGCGTATGTTGTTGCGTGGGTCATGATAATTTCCTTTAATAGGCTGGGGTGAACTGCGGGAACATCGGAATCACACGCGACGTTGCGCGCTTCATCCGTAATTGATCAGTCTCTGGCAACACGAACCAGCGCCGGCAGATCACGCCACCGCTTTTGCACCGTCGCACCGGCCTTGCTCCTGCGCCTTGCGATTACGGTCAGCATATTCGGGCGGCGACGCCGCTTCCGTTCGCCAGCGCTCATATCAGTGTCTTTAGCTCGCGCTGCGCGACCGCGCTTGATGTGCATCACGGTCGCCAAAAGCAGCGGCGCCGCAACATTGCCGGCGCCGACGCAACGGAACACCTGTTGGCGCCGATGCTGATACGGCGATCAGTTGCCGAGCAAGAGCTGCACGATGATGCCGGTGGCAATGGCGACGAGCACGTAATCGGTGCCGGTCTGCACCCAGTGGTAGCCGCGCGGCGGGGCGCTCAGGCTGTGGCCGCGCCAGTCATCGACCACATATTGGCGGTTGCGATATTCGGCCGGCAGGCGTTCACCGCGGTAGAACTGATGGTTTGGTCCGGCGCCGCGCCACTCGCGCAGCTGGTCGTTGCCGGCAAAGCCGCGGGCACCGGACCTGTAATCGGGGCGCTCGTCGCGTCGATTGTCGCGTCGATTGTCGCGTCCGTTGTCACCGCGATCATCGCGATCACCGCGATCACCGCGATCACTATTGCCCTGGGCGAGGGCGAAGCTGCCGGGCAGTAGCGACAAGACCAGCATGGCGCAGATTGCGGTTTTGCTTTTCATCTTGTGCTCCAATGTTCTTGGAAGTGTGCATACGCGCCCGTCACCGCCTGGCAATTCGCAGGCCCGCCGACGGGTAAGAGTGTTCCCGCACGGCGCGGCGGTCTGTGCGCGAACGAACGCAGCAGCAGCACCGCTCAACGCAGGCACTCAGGTGCCGCGAGACCGGGCTCGCCCCGAGCGGACCAGCCCCCACCCAGCGCCTTGAACAAGGCCGCCGCCGCCTGCGAACGCAAGAATCGCGGCGGCCCGCTCGGTACCGCCTGACGGCGGGGGGACATCCTGCATGTTGGGGCATTCCGTTGTGCCCCATTGCCAATGCCCGCGCCACCGCGCCCGGTGCGTCAGCGCACTTTAGGCGCATTGGCTTGCGCGCACCGCACTTATTTTTCGACGGCCACACCCTTCCAGAATGCAATGTGGTCCTTGATGTTTTTCGCCGCATACCTGGGCTCGGGGTAGTACCAGGCGGCGTCCTTGTTGACCTTGCCGTCCACCACCACATCGTAGTAACTGGCCTCGCCTTTCCAGTTGCAGGTTGTATGCGTGTCACTGGGCTGAAGGTGTTCCGCCTTGACCGTGCCAGGCGGAAAATAGACATTGTTCTCGACGCTTTCGAACTGCGCCGATTCGGCGATGACGGCGTTGTTCCAGAGGGCTTTGGGCATGATTACTCCTTTGTGCTTATCGGGGATCAGGTCAGCGGCTTGAGTTCGCCAAGTACGGTCGGCAGTAATTCCGCTACGGTCGGATGAATATAGACCGAATGCGTGACCGTGGTATATGGCACATCGGCATACATGCTGGCGAGCAGGCAATGGATGGCCTCGTCGCCGCCGGCGCCGAGGATCGCCGCACCGAGAATGCGCTTTGTTTCGGCATCGACGGTGATTTTGATGAAGCCGCGCGTATCGCCTTTTTCGACCGCGCGGCCGACGCGTGCCATCGGGCGCATGCCGGTCAGCGCCTTGCGCCCGCTTTTGCGTATTTCATCGTCGGTCATGCCGGCGCGACCGAGCGGCGGGTCGATGAACAGGCCGTAGGTGGTGATGCGCTCGCGCACGCTGCGCGAGGCGCCGGCCAGCAGGTTGTCGGCGACGATTTCGTAGTCATTGTAAGAAGTATGCGTGAACGCGCCCTTGCCGTTGCAGTCGCCCAGCGCCCAGATGTTGGCGGCGCTGGTGCACAGCGCGTCATCGACACTGACATAACCGCGCGCGTCCAATTTGACGCCCGCTTTCTCCAGACCAAGGTCATCGGTATTGGGAATGCGTCCGATGGCCAGCAGCAAATGCGAGCCGGCGACCCTGCCGGCAACGCCGTCGCGGACAAAATCAACGCCGAGGTCGCCGCCCTTTCCGGTCACGCCGCTGACCTCGGCCGCCAGTTCGACGCGCACACCCTCGCCCTGCAGGATTTGCAGCACGCCGTCCGACACGTCGGCGTCCTCGCGCGCGATCAGGCGCTCGCCGCGCTCGATGAGCGTCACCTCGCTGCCAAAGCGGCGGTACATCTGGGCGAATTCGAGGCCGATGTAACTGCCGCCGATGATGATGAGGTGCGGCGGCAGAAAATCAACGTCCATGATGCCGGTGTTGGTGAAATAGGGCACGCCCGGCGCCGCAGCGCCTTCCGCGCCGGCGGCTTGCAGCCCGGCGATCGGCGGCACCAGCGCGCGGCCGCCGACATTGATGAAAAACTTTTCGGCGCTGAGCAATTCATCGCCGACGCGCACCGTTTGCGGCGACTCGAAGCGCGCGTGGCCCTCGACGACGCGGCAGTTGGCGAGGCCGCGCAGCCATTTTTCGACACCGGCACTGGCCTTGCCGCTGATGACATCCTTGCGCGCCTTGACGCGCGCCATATCGACGCTGACAGCGGAACCCGCGAGCACGCCGTAGTCGGCCGCGGTACGCGTGATGTGTGCGGCGTAGGCGCTGGCCACCAATGCCTTGGTCGGAATGCAACCGGTGTTGACGCAGGTGCCGCCAAAGCGCCCGCGCTCGATGATGGCGACACGCATGCCGGCGGCCGAAAGCCGCGCCGCAAGGGCCGGGCCCGACTGTCCGGTTCCGATGATGATTGCGTCGAATTCAGTTTGCATGGTGGTCTCCGCTTGGATTTTTCGCGTCCCGCTGTGTCGGCACGCGCATGACGTCAGCCGGGGTCAGAGCGGCAAGCTTACAGCCGCGCGCAAATCCTGGCGGTGCAATTGCCGCCGGGCAGCACGCTCCGCAACCATTAAGACCTGGTTAAGGAAGCGCCGCTTAAGTCTTTGTTTCGGCATCCCCGCGAAACCTGTCCTCGAATGCTTGAATCAGGGAGTGGGGAACCATTTTCGTATGCTTGCAAAAAAAAGGATTCCCGCTTCCGCCCGAATGACGGACTTATTCAGTGTTTCCTTCAGTATTTCTCGTTACAGGCGGCCCGCAATGCTCAGGAAACCGCGAAAGCGGGCGCGTCCGCCGCGCTGCGGTTCAGCCGCCAGGGAATAGTCCGGAAAACGCGCGATAAAGCGCCCGATCGCCGTCTCGCCCTCCAGACGCGCGAGGTGATTGCCGACGCACTGGTGAGGACCACTGGCAAAGGCGAGATGGCGGTTGGGGCTGCGCGTGATGTCGAACCGGTCCGGATCAGCAAACTGCGCCGGATCGCGATTGGCGCCGCCTATGCATACATGGATGCGTGTGCCCGCGGCCATCGCCACGCCGCCGACGACGGTGTCGCAGGTGGTCATGCGGTTGCCGAGTTGATTGGAGCTCTCGAAGCGCAACACTTCTTCGACGGCGCCCTTGATCAGCGAAGGGTCGGCCAGCAGGCGGGCTTTTTCAGCCGGCCACTGCGCCAGCAGCACCAGTCCGTTGCCTATCAGGTTGGTGGTGGTCTCGTGCCCTGCATTGAGCAGGAAGATGCAGTTTTGCAGCAATTCGGTATGCGTCAGCTTTTCGCCCCGCCCTTCGCCCTGCGCCTCACCCTGGATCAGCCGTGTCAGCACGTCCTGCCCCGGGTCGAGCGGATGGCGCGTGCGTTCGGCAACGAGGCCCTCGAGATAGGTCAGGGCGTCGCGCACCGCCTCATTGCCCTGCTGCAATTGCGCCGGCGTCAGCACCGGTTCGAGCGCGCCGAGAATAGCCAGCGACCACTGGCGCAAGGGCCCGCGCTCGGCGTGCGGCACGCCGAGCAGGTTGCCGATGATCTCGATCGGGATGGCCGAGGCAAAGTCCTCGATCAGGTCGATCTCGCCGCCGGCCGCCTGCCGTTGCGCCATTGCATCGAGCAGGTCATCGACCAGGGTGAGCAGGCCGGGCGCCATATCGGCCACGGCGCGCGGCGTGATCGCCCCCATGATCAGGCGGCGTACGCGGGTGTGCAGCGGCGGGTCGTTGAAGACGAGGCTGGTGGTGTGGTGCTCGAACAGCGGCGAGTCGCCGTACTTGGGTTTGAATTCGACACGCTTGTCCGAGCTGAAGGTTTTGGTGTCCTTGTACACTGCGGCGACGTCGGCGTAGCGGGTGAGAAAGTATGAGCCGTCGGGCAGGCGCTTGACCGGATCGTGCTCGCGCAAGGCGTGGTAGTAACTGAACGGGTCAACGTAGAAGTCCGGTGGGAGCTTCTGGATATCGAAAGTGGCGGCGAGTTGGCGTGGGTCGGTCATGGTGACGGTCATGGGGCGACTATTGGTTTAAAAGGTATAAAACTTCGCAATGCGCCCTCACCCCGGCCCTCTCCCGGGGGGAGAGGGCGTTCCTCCCGCGAGCAGAGAGGGTCTCGCCCTTCTCCCTCCGGGAGAAGGGCCGGGGATGAGGAAAGTGCACACCGCCTGCGATCCATTTCGCGCATTAAAAATACTCCAATACCGGCTGCAAAGCCGCGCCAGCCGGCCCTTTCCAGCCATTGTTCCCATGCACCGCCAGCGACGCGGACCGCCTGCCCGGATGATCTGCAGACGATTCTAACGCGGCAAGGCGCCGGAGTGCCGGGCCTGCCGCGGCGCAGTCGGCGCAGGGCAGCGGCCTGATACAATGAACTGACGGGCAATTGCGGTGCTGTTGGCTGCGTCGGCGCAGCGGCAACGTGGCATCCTGCACCGTCGGCGTACAAGCTGGAGCGGACGGCGCGGACCGGGTGGCGCAGACCGGCCAACGGTACGGCGCTGTGTACCATCCGCAAACCCGCGCCGGATGAGCATTGCCGGGGCTTCATCCGGTTGCGACCGCTTGTATAATTTGCAGTCGAGGGGGCTCATGTAATGGCAAGGCCGGACCAGGGCACGCATAACAACAAGGCCGCCGCACCGGACATGGCGCCGACCGCAAGCCGCACCAGGCCGCCGCTGTGGCGGCGCCTTCGTGCGCTCGCGCGAAGCGACCGCCTGTCGGCGGGCATCATGCTGTTCGCGCTGGCGATCATCACCGGCCTCTGGGTGGTGATCGAGGCGCAAATCGTGCACGACCGCGACGGGCGCATCGCCGATGCGATGCGCGAGAACGCCAAGCTGGCGCGCGCCTTCGAAGAGCACACCATCCGCACCCTTAGTTACATCGACGGCATCGTGCTGGGGCTGAAGGACCGTTACGAAGCGGAGGGCGCCAAGTTCGACCTGCCGGCTTTTTACCGGCAAATGCGGCCCAATCCGGCGCTGCTGCGCGATGCCGTCATTACCGACGCGGCCGGGCAGATCATCATGCGTACACTGGTGGATCCGCGCGTGTCCCAGGGCCCGCGCGTGTCCCTTGCCGACCGCGAGCATATCAAGGTGCATCTGTCGGGACAGGATGGCGCCCGGGTCCTGATCAGCAAGCCGATGCTCGGGCGCATCAACAATCAATGGTCGGTGCTGGTGACACGTCGCGCCAACACGGCCGACGGCACGCTGGCCGGCGTGGTTTCGGTGGCTGTCATTCCGGAATATTTCTCGAGTTTTTATCGCGACGTTTACCGCGGCACGGGCAGCATTGTCACGCTGGTCGGCACTGACGGCATCGTGCGTGCGCGGCTCGCCGCCAATTCGGCCGATCTCGGCCAGGATATCTCCGCGGACGGCGGCTTCAAGCGGATGATCGCCTCCTCCGTCGAGGCAGCGGCGCCGGCGGTCACCTACATCGGCGCTTCCGCGGTCGATGGCATCGAGCGCGTTTATGCGGCGCGGCGCATTCACGGCTATCCGCTGATGGTCTTTGTCGGCACGCCCTCCGGGGAAGTGCTGGCCAAAGAGACGGCGCGGGCGCGCAGCTATCGCCTTGCCACGAGCGGCGCGAGCGTGCTCGTCGGCATGTTTGCCTTGACGCTGGTGTCGTTCAGCCGCCGCCGCAGCCACGCCGCGCGGGCGCTGCGCAGCGCCTCCGATTTGCTCGAGCGCACCGGCGCGATCGCCAGCGTCGGCGGCTGGGAAATCGATTTGCGCAGTAATACGGTGTACTGGTCCGCACAGACCTGCCGCATTCACGAAGTCGATACGCCGGTCGCACCGCCCCTCGAAGAGACGATCAATTTTTACGCGCCCGAAGCGCGACCTGTCATCGAGGCGGCGATGCGTGCGGGCATGGAACAAGGCAAGGCATGGGACCTGGAACTGCCCCTCATCACTACCAGGGGCCGCCGCATCTGGGTGCGCGCCCAGGGTAACGCGGTGATTGAGGACGGCAAGGCGGTCAGGCTGGTCGGCGCCTTCCAGGACATTACCGAGCGCAAGGCGGCCGAGGTGGCCCTGAGGCGGAGCCGAGATCGCCTCGATTATCTCGTGTCTTCAAGTCCAGCCATCATCTACGCCGCCCGTGTCACGGGGGATTTTGGCGCGACGTTTGTCAGTGAGAATGTTGCTGCCCAGTTGGGATACAGCGCGGAGGAGTTCACCGCAAATGCTGGTTTCTGGGCGACTCATATTCATCCCGAAGACGCCCCGCGCATCTTCGCCAATCTACCCGGCTTGTTCGAAAACGACCATCACGTGCATGAGTATCGTTTCCAGCACAAGGATGGCAGCTACCGATGGATGCGTGACGAAGGTCGGTTGATGAAGGATTCCGCAGGAAACCCCGTCGAGATGCTCGGCTTTTGGCTCGACATTACCGAACGCAAGAAGGTCGAGGCGGCCCTGCGGGGGAGTGAGGCGCGTATAGCCGGGATCGTCGAATCCGCCACCGAAGCGATCATCTCCATCGATGAGGCGCATCGCATCTTCATGTTCAACGCCGCGGCGGTCGAGATGTTCGGATGCGCCGCCGCCGATGCCATCGGCCAGACAATCGAGCAGTTCATGCCGCAGGCGGCGCGCGCCGGTCACGCCCAGGCGATACGCGCGTTCGCCGCCGAGCCACGGGCGAGCCGCCGTATGGGCCTGGCCGCTCCGGCCGCAGCGAACGCGGTCATCTCGGTGCAGGCGCGCCGCGCCGACGGTCGGGAGTTTCCCGTCGATGCCTCGATCTCGCACATAGAGGTACAGGGGCAGCAGATTTTCACGGTGATCCTGCGCGACCTCAGCGCGCGATTGGCGAACGAAGCAGCCCACGCCTCGCTCGAAGCGCAGTTGCGCGAATCACAAAAAATGGAGGCGATAGGCACCCTCGCCGGGGGCATTGCGCACGACTTCAACAACATCATCGCCGCCATACTGGGCAACACCGACCTGGCGCGCCAGGACGTCGCCGCCGGCAACCCCGCCGCGCTGCAAAGCCTTGACGAGATCCTCAAGGCCGGCCGCCGCGCGCGCGACCTGGTACAGCAAATTTTGTCGTTCAGCCGGCGCCAGCCGACCGAACGCAAACTGATCGCGCTCGCGCCCATCATCGACGAGTCGGTGCGCCTGCTGCGCGCCACGCTGCCGGCGCGCATTGCCCTGGAGGTGAAATGCGAAGCCGGCGTGCCCAATGTGCTGGCCGACGCAACGCAAATCGAGCAGGTGATCATCAACCTTGCCACCAATGCGATGCAGGCGATGCGCAGCGACCCCGGGAAGATCGGCATTCGCCTCGATGTGCAGAAGCCCGACGCGGCGACGCTGGCGCGCCATGCCGAACTGCGCAATCTGCTGCAGGCCAGTTCCGGCCGCCTCGTGCGCATTTCGGTCAGCGACAGCGGCCCGGGCATGGACGAGGCCACGCGCGCGCGCATCTTCGAGCCTTTTTTTACCACCAAGCCGCCGGGCGAAGGCACCGGCCTCGGCCTCTCGGTCGTGCTGGGCATTGTGCAGGCACACGAGGGCGCGCTGCTGGTGGCGAGCGAACCGGGCATGGGCGCGACCTTCACCCTGTACCTGCCGGTTCCCGCGGCATCAGCATCAGCATCAGCGGCGTCGGCGGCGGCGGCCGACGCCGACGCCCAGCCCGGCCAATCCGCCGCGGCGCCGCGGCAAGGCAGCGGCCGGCACATTCTTTATATCGATGACGACGAGGCGCTGGTGTTCCTGGTCAAGCGCCTGCTTGAGCGCCACGGCTGCCGCGTCAGCGCCTTTACCGACCAGAGCGAAGCGCTCGCCGCCCTGCGCGCCGACCCCGCGTCCTTCGACCTCGTGGTCACCGACTACAACATGCCGGGCATGTCGGGGCTGGACGTGGTGCGCGAGGCGCGCAGCATCCGCGCCGGCATGCCGGTGGCGGTGGCCTCGGGCTTCATCGACGAGACGCTGCGCGCCAATGCCCAGAACGCCGGCGTGTGCGAACTCATTTTCAAGGCCAGCGTCGTCGATGACCTGTGCGCGGCCATTATTCGGCTGGCTGGATCGCCACCTAAAAACTAAGCCGCTGCGACAGCGATGGCTGGAAAGCCGCGCCAGACGGGCCTTTCCAGCCGATGGCTGATGCCCCCGCCGTCATCCACCGCCGTCATCCCGTCCGCCGTCATCCCCCGCTGCAATCCGCAGGCTGTCATCCCGAGGCAACGAGGGATCTGCTTTTGCTCAGACGACAAGCAGATTCCTCGGGCTACCCCCTCGGCATGACAAGACGCGATGCAATCAGGATCAGCTTTAAATCAGCTTCAGATCAGCTTCAGATCAGCTCCAATCCGCTCCATCACTTTTTCTTCACCACGCACGGCGGGTCGTCGCTGGCGCTGTTGCCGCGCCAGGGCGAGGTGAAGGTCGAGACGCTCTCCAGGAACACCAGCAGGTCGTTGCTCTCTGCGGGGGTAAGGCGCAGCGGCCGCAGGATCTGCTGGCCGTCGGCGTGCAGGCGCTCTTCGTTGAGTTCGGAGTAATGGCGGATCACATCGCGCAGCGAGGCGAGACTGCCGTCGTGCATGTAGGGCGCACTCAACAGGGCGTTGCGCAGCGTCGGCACCTTGAACTCGCCGAAATTGCGCTGCTCGGGCTCGACATGGCGGGTACTGGTGGCGGTGCTACGCGCCGGATCGTCATTCCAGCGCGACAACAGCGTGTAGGGACTGGCATTGAGCGTCTTGATGCCGCCATGGCGCCCCGGATCGACACGGCCCTTTTCGATGAAATAGGACATGCCGACATCGCCAAACTCGTTGTTGGTGAAATTGGCCCCGAAGTGGCAGGTGTTGCACGCCCCCTTGCCGATGAAGATCTTCAGGCCGCGCTGCGCCGGCAACGAATACTGCGCCGCCCTCTGGCGGTCGCCCTTGGCCATGGCGTCGCGAAAGCGGTCGAAGGGGGTGCGCGAGCTGACGATGGTTTCCTGAAACGCCGCCAGCAGCTTGCCGACGCCGACCAGCACCGCATTGTCGTCGGCCGGCGGCGCCTCGCCGAACACATTTTCGTAGCGGCACGCCAGTTGCGCATCGCCGCGCACGAGTTGCGCGATGTGGGCCGGCGTGGCCCCCAACTCGCGCGCATCGGTGATCGGACGCATGCTTTGCGCCCACAGGCTGTCGGCGGCACCGTCGTGGCCGAACCAGCGCTGCAGGCGCACGTCGAGCAGGGTCGGTGTGTTGCGATCGACGCGGGCAAGGCCGAAGCCGCGCTTTTCGCCGTCTATCCAGCCGTGTTCGGGTTGGTGGCAACTGCCACAGGAGACCTTGCCGTTGACCGACAGCCGCGGATCAAAAAAAAGCCGTTCACCTAGCGTCACCGCCGCCGCATTGCCCGAGGCGCGGTTGCTCGGGTCGGCGGCCCACGGCGGCGGCCACGGACCGTGACTGACGATGGCGCCGACCTCCTCGGTACTGAAGGGCAGCAGGCCGTCACCGGCGGCACCGGGCGCGAGGCCAAAGCCGGCGCCAAGCGCCAGCAGCAGCGCGCCGGCGGCGAGAAGGCGCCGGCTCATTGGAGCATCACCCGGCTCATTTGAGCATGACCCAACTCATTTGAGCATCACTTCGGCGACAAGCCGATCGGTCGCGACGCCGCGCAATTCAAACAGCAACTCCCAGCGGCCGGGCATGTGAAACATCAGGCCCTCGGCACGGTAGCGCCCGGCACCTTCGCCGTTGACGACACTGACGCTCGCCTTGTAGTTCATGCCGTGACGATGATCTGGCATCTGCGCGTCAACGCGCAGGCTCTGCGGCAGTGCCATGCCGGCCTTGGTGCCGGCCGCGGTGCCGGCCCTGGGACAGACCACGATATCGACGGCGAAATGCTTTCCGACCACGATCGGCGCCGGCTGGGTGCGCCACGCCAGCACGTACCCCGGTGATTCGATCACCGCTGCGCCCGTGAACGCCGCAGTGCAGGCGAGCGCGCCGTGCGATGCCAGAGCACACGACAACAGCGCGCATGCGACAGACAGTCGCACGTGGCGCATCACGGTTTGAGGCTCCCCAGCAGGGCGTCCCCGTTTTTATAGGCGATGCGCTCGGCGATGTCGCGCGGCAGGTCGGCCAGCCAGGCACGCGACCACGACGCATGCTCGGGGATGTAGTGCCAGCGCTCGGGCACATAGGTGTCGGTACCGATGAGGAAGCGATCGGGAAATTCAATGAATGCCGCGCGCCAGTCGGCGCTGACCCTGCCACCGGAGGCCTGGTCGCTGCGAAACGCCAGGTCGCTCCACAGGTTCTTGTGTTTGCGCAGCATCTCACGCACTTTTTCCGGCCGCTCAAAACCCGAGTGCGCCCACAGAATACGCGCTTCCGGCCATTGCTTGAACAGGCGCTCTACCGCCTCGATGTCCGAATGTGCGTGCAGCAACAGATTGTGCTGCTTCGCCAGTTCGACCATGCGCCGCGGCACCGGCAGGTCGGCATCGGCGCCGTAGAGGTGGAACTCCCCCATCGCGACGTACTTGAAGCGCTTCAGCCGGTCTTCGATATAGGCGACGATGGCCGGCTCGCGCGTCCAGCCCGCGGTGTCGGCGCGGGTGCGGTAGGGGCGCAGCGACGACAGCACGATGTCCGGCGCCTCGGCCATGAGCTTCTGGTTGCCCTCGTCGTTGGAACTCGATACCAGCGCGCGCTTGACGCCGGCCTTGCGCAAAATCGCCGCCGCGTCCTTCGGCGGCAGTTGCTCGACGGCATCATGGCTGTAGTGGATGTGCGCATCGAACACCGGCAAATCCGCCGCCATTGCGCAAGGGGGCAGTGCCAGCCAGGCCCCTGCCAGCAGCACACCCGAGACCGGACCGGCGGCCAGAGCGTGAATTTGTTCACGTAAAAGTGTAAGCATCCGTGTCGCCCCTGTGTCGATCTGTAAGCCGCGCAAGACTTGGTAAGTCTTCTGTGAAAACGCCCTCACCCGCTGTTCAATGTCTGCAAGAGGCCGCGTTTTTACGAGGAGAATACCATGCACATGACGCTGATTTCACTGATCGCCCTGCTCACCGCCACCGTTTTCGGTCTGGCTTTTTTCTGGCTGTTTCGCTCGGAAAAGCTGCGCCGCGCCGCGTACACGCAAAAGCACGCGAGATTCTACCGCTGGGACGAATAAGCCGCGTACCGGCGGTGTGCCGGGCGGACAACGGCAGGCATGGCCTGACGCTTTTCCGGGTCAGCAACGCCCGATATTTCCACCGCACAGGGGCAGCATCCACCGATGCCGCGTGCCGTGCGGGTTTATTTTGCGCGCGGCGTCAGGCAGGCGCGGGGCACTGCGATAAAATCCGGCAGGCAACACACAACGCATCGCACTCACGCGCCACCTTCCGGGACCAAAGCCATGCCAGGCACCCGCATCATCGCCATCCGTCACGGCGAAACCGAATGGAATCTGCAGGGCCGCTTCCAGGGCCACAAGGACAGCCCGTTGTCGCCGCTCGGCCGCGCCCAGGCGGCGGCGCTCGGCCGGCGACTCGGCGCTGAAACCTTCGACCTGCTTTATTCAAGCGACCTCGGTCGCGCCCTTGACACGGCGGGCGCCATTGCGCGTCACAGCGGTCACACCGTGCAGGCCGACGCGCAATTGCGCGAGCGCCATTTCGGCATCCTCGAGGGCCTCACTGAAAGTGAAATCATCGCGCAACACGGCGACACCCTGGAGCGGCTGCGACGCCCCGAGCCGGATTTTCGCATTCCCGGCGGCGAAAGCCTGCGCGACGCCTACGACCGCTGCGTCAGTGCATTCACGCGCCTCGCGCTGACGCATGCCGGGGGCACCGTCGTCGCCGTCTGCCACGGCGGCGTGCTCGCCCATCTCTACCAACACGCGACCGCGGCGCCGATGGACACGCCGCGCAAGTTCGCCGTGCTCAACGCCAGCATCAACCGTTTCCGCTTCGCCGGCGGCCGCTGGCGGCTGGACGACTGGGGCGACGTAGCGCATCTTGATGACTGCGTCGCGAATCAACCGGACCATTGATCTCTCCGTGATTCGCGACAGCGAATCAGGACTATCCTAACCCTCTCCCCCTGGGAGAGGGCTGGGGTGAGGGATTGAGCGTTCTGATTGTCACTCGGTATGAAACGCGCAATAGGCCGTTGCCGCCTTCTTGACTGCACCTGTTGCTGTGCTAGCCTCCGGTTTCCCTCAACAAGCCGTCTTCTCCGACATGCCATCGCCCATGAAAATCGACATTTATAACCATGTCATGCCCGCCGCCTACCTCGAGTTGATGAAAACCCACTCGAAGGACCAGGGCATGGTCAAACGCATGTCCAGCCTGCGCATGCTGTGGGACATCGAGGCGCGCGTCGCCATGCTCGACGAAAAATTTCCCGATGTGCAGCAGGTGCTGACGCTGTCGCTGCCCTCGCCCGAGTTGCTGGGCGGGCCGCAGGTGTCGCCCGGGTTTGCCCGCGTCGCCAACGACGGCATGGCCGAGATGGTGCGCAAGTGGCCGAAGAAATTTCCCGCCTTCATCGCCTCGCTGCCACTGAACAACGTGCCGGCGTCGCTCGAGGAAATGGACCGCGCCATCAACACCCTGGGCGCGCGCGGCGTGCAGGTTTGCACCAGCGTCAACGGCCGGCCGCTGGACGAACCGGAGTTCTTCCCGGTGTTCGAGCGCGTCACCAGGCAGCACAAGCTGCCGGTGTTCATGCACCCCTTCCGCCCGGCCTCGCGCGCCGACTACCCGAGCGAGCAGGCGTCCAAGTTCGAGATCTGGCAGGTGCTGGGCTGGCCATACGAGACGAGCATTGCGATGGCGCGCATGGTGTTCTCCGGCATGCTGGAAAAACTGCCCGAGCTGCGCCTGGTGACCCACCATTGCGGCGCCATGATCCCCTTCCTGTCCGGCCGCGCCGAAACGCTGTGGGCGCAGCTTGGCGCGCGCAGCGCCGACGGCAGCGATGCCGAGATCCTGAAGCGCATGAACAAAAAGCCGATCGAATACTTCAGGATGTTTTACGCCGACACCGTGCTCGGCGGCTCGGCGCCGGCCCTGCGCTGCGGCATCGATTTTTTCGGCATCGACAAGATCGTGTTTGCCAGCGACTGTCCCTTCGATCCGGAAAACGGCCCGATGTTCATCCGCGAGGGCATACGCTCGATCGAGGACCTGAAACTGTCCGACGATGACAAGCGCAAGATTTACTTCGGCAACGCGTTGAAGCTGCTGAACATGAAGGGCTGAAAGCCGGGTTTAAAAAGGCACGGCACCGGCTGCAAACCCGCGCCAGACGAGGCGGGGCGGGGATTTCGCCGGGTATTTTCGGCGCCCGACGAGCGGCTTTGGCCTACCG